>OBKM01000096.1_pt1 | contig 39924 bp, 35 predicted proteins | sample 1519691 | NCBI WGS metagenome assembly OBKM01 (sample SAMEA37050418, study PRJEB22526) | metagenome | biome: saline pan; feature: lake; material: water | place: Egypt | collected 2015 | depth 0.5 m
CTGCGCGGGGCTGTTTCTGGCCGGATTCCAGACCGTCGCAACGGCGACCGCACTCGCGGCGCTTGCAGTCGTCACCGTCGATAGCCTCCGTGGCGACGAGGGCGAAACGCAGTCGGCGGACTCGGCCGCTGTATCCGGCACCGAGCAGTCCTCACTCAACCAGCTACACGAGAGATACGTCGCCGGCGAACTCAGTGAGGCGGAGCTCGAACGGCATCTCGAGGACGAACTGACACAGCAGACGCGAGCTGGATTCGACGGTGGCGAGCCCGTCCGAACGGACGAGGGGAGCGAGAAGATCCTCGAGTGAACCGACGACCCCACGGTGGCAACTCCTGCCCTCACTCGGCTATCTCGACGATCTCGGCGTCGGCGTGTTCGACGATGTCGTCGGGGTGGATGGGGAACACAGCCTCGGGGGTACCGGCGGCGGCCCAGACCGTCTCGTGGTCGGTGAGTGTCCTGTCGAGGTAGACCGGCACTTCGGTGTCGTGACAGAACGGCGGGACGCCGCCGATAGACCAGCCGAGTGTCTCAGCAACCCCGTCGGGGTCGGCCATCCGGGCGTCGTCGACACCTCGCAGGGTCGCCAGTTTCCCCGTGTCGACCCGATTCGCGCCGCTTGTGATGACCACGACGGGTTCGTCGGCCACGAACACGAGTGCACTCGCGATCTGTGCGAGCTCACAGCCCACGACCGCGGCCGCATCCTCCGCTGTCTTCGTCCCTGCAGGGAACTCGTGGACATCGACTTCGATACCGAAGGTCGCCTCCGCCTGCTGTTTGAACGCTGCTGCACGCTCGTGCATGCGCCCACATTCAGGCCGCTCGCATGTAGTCCTAGCGGCCGCTCGCGACCCGGTTTCCGGGCCGGACCCCCGACGACGGGCCTTTGTGTGTCGGCGCACCAACGTTACGACGATGACCACGATCAAAGACAGCGTCCACGACCACATCGAGGTCGGGGGCGTTGCCGAGCAGCTACTGGATACGCCGCCGGTCCAGCGATTGCGGCGCATCAGCCAACTCGGCACGGTCGGCCTGGTCTACCCGTCGGCGAACCACACACGCTTCGAGCACAGCCTCGGTGTCTACCACCTCGCCGACCGCGCACTCGACCACCTCGATACCGACGGTCACAGAGCGACTCGCGTGCGCGCCGCCGCGTTGTTGCACGACATCGGGCACGCGCCCTACAGCCACAACATCGAGTCGGTGCTGTACCGTCACACCGGCAAGTACCACGACGACGTCAGCGACCTGGTGAGCGAGGGGGCGGTTGCGCGCGTGCTGGATGCTCACGGTATCGACCCCGACCGCATCGCGGGACTGATCGCCGGCCAGGGGGAGCTCGGACAGCTCGTCTCGGGCGAGCTCGATGTCGACCGGATGGACTATCTGGTGCGTGACGCCCACCATACGGGTGTGCCATACGGCACCATCGATCACGAGCGGCTGGTGCGGGAACTGCGCTTTGTCGACGGCGAGCTGGTGCTCGACGAGGGGAACGTCCAGGCTGCAGAGAGCCTGTTGCTCGCACGGGCGCTGATGAACCCGACAGTCTACCAGCACCACGTCGCCCGCATCTCGAAGGCGATGCTCCGCCGCGGGGCAGAACGGCTCGTCGACGACGGTGTCGACCCCGACCGCATCCGTCGCATGGACGACTACGGGTTCCACGCGACCCTCCGCGCGCACGACCGCACGCAGGAGATCGCACGCCGGCTCGACGAACGGGATCTCCTCAAGCGAGCGGTCTGGGCTGAGTTCGAGGCTGTCCCCGGTGAGGTGCTTGCCGCCGACCAGGGGCGGCGCCGCGAGATGGAGCGAGACGTGGCCACAGCGGCGGGTGTCGATCCCGACGCGGTGTTGCTGGACGTGCCGGCCGAGCCCGGGATGACCGAATCCAGCTCGCGGGTGGTGGTCAACGGCACGGTGCGCACGCTGGGCGAGCAGTCGACACTGGTGAGTGCACTCCGCGCCGCCGGACGTGACCAGTGGCGGCTCGGCATCTACGCCCCCGAGCCGACCGCCGAACAGGTCGGCGACGCTGCAATCCGCACACTCGGGCTCGAACTCGAGGGGACGCTCGTCCGGGATGTCCGCACCGGCATCGACACCACCCTCGACGAGTTCGCGTGACCGGTTCGCCGTCGACCCCGCCGCGACTGCTCGGCCGGTTGCGGTGTTGGTTCGCGCCAACATCAGCATAGCAACACATCCTCAGCACTGATAGTCCCACCGTGTGACTTTTGTGCTCCTGTTGCTGATTCAGCACCATGGCGCAGACTCCGGTACGTGTTCTCTACGTCGAGGACAACCCTGAGTTCAGGGACCTCACTGCGGCGTTCCTCGAACGTGTCGACGACCGGTTCGCAGTCGAGACTGCTGGGGGTGCTGCCGATGCGCTCGACATCATCAGACGGCGCCCTCCAGACTGCATTGTCTCGGATTACGATATGCCCGGGCAGAACGGCATCGAGTTGCTCCGGAGCGTCCGTGACGAGTTTCCGGAGCTGCCGTTCATCCTGTTCACCGGGAAAGGCAGCGAGGCGGTTGCCGGTGAGGCGATTTCGGCCGGTGTCACGGACTACTTTCTCCGGGGGTCGGGTGCCGAGCAGTACGACCTGCTGGCCAACCGCATCGAGAACGCTGTCGAGGCGCGCCGGTCAGCGGACCAACTCGACCGGCAGACGGACCTGATGCGGCTGACCGAACTCCTGGGCGACACCGGAGGGTGTGAGCTCTGCCCGGAGACAAACGAGGTGCTTCTGACGACCGGTGCACAGGAGATTCTGACGGTCGACGGGGAGGACCGGATCACACTCGACCGCTGGGTCGACCTGTTTCACCCGTCGGACCGGGAGACGGTCCGTGAGGCTGTCGACACCGTCGCCCAGACAACAGAACAGGTCAGTCACACGTTGCGCCTCGACCCGGGGACCGGTGAACGGCACGTCGCGGTCACGCTGTCGTTTGCGGGGCAGACAGACGGCGGGGCGCCGGTCATCCGTGGCGCCCTCGACGATATCTCCGAACACCGTCGCCGGCAGCGACAGCTCGAACAGACCCGCGAACGCATGACGTGTGCCCTCGATGCGACCGACTCGAAGCTCTTCGAGATCGACCACAGCACGAGCCAGGAGACGCGACACGGCCGGTTCGAGCGTCTCTCCGGCGTCGACTCGGAGTCCGTGCCGACGACCGACGCGTTCCTCGAGAAGGCAGTCCACCACGAGGACCAAGAGCAGTTCGCGGAAGCCATCGACGAGGCCGTCGAGCGTGCACCGGCCACGGTCGAGGCCGAATACCGGACGGACCCGGGGAACGGTGATCTCCGGTGGCTGCAGGGGCGGTTCTCCAGCCGGGTCGACGACGCCGGCGAGGTGACCCGAATCGTGGGTCTCTCGACCGATATCACGGCCCAGAAGCGCCGCGAACACGAACTGCGGCAGTACCGGTCGCTGCTCGAGCACATCAACGACGCTGTCTTCGTGGTCGATTCCGACCGACAGCTGGTGTACGCCAACCAGCAGTCACTGGCGAACGTCAACCTCGAGGCGACCGATGTCACCGGCGAGCCGATTCTGTCGCTTGTCGAACAGTACGTGGAGAACGACGCCGAGATCGAGGCGTTCGAGCAGGCGCTGGAGGCGGCACTAAACACCGACGGGGCTCGCCCGGACAGCGTGGAGTGTACGCTGTCGGTCGACGGGACACGACTGGTGCTCGAGTACGGGTTCACGCGGCTCCCCACAGGGGAGGCAGTCGCGGGCGCGACCGCAGACGAGACGGCGGTTGCCGTCGTCGCGCGGGATATCACCGAGCGAAAGCGCCGCGAACGACAGCTCGAGCGCCAGAACGAACGCCTCGAGGAGTTCACGCGCATCGTCAGCCACGACCTCCGGAACCCGCTCAACGTCGCACAGGGTCGCCTGGCGCTGGCCCAGGAGGGGTCCGACTCGGAGAACCTCGAGAGCGTCGCGACGGCACTCGGCCGCATGGAGGTGCTCATCGACGACCTCCTGATGCTCGCTCGCAGTGGTGAGACCGCCATGAGCCCGGAGCGGGTCCTGCTTTCGGAGGTGCTCACCAGCTGCTGGGAGACGGTGCCGACGGCAGAGGCAACACTCGAGGTCCGCACGGAACAGGTGATCCGCGCCGACCGTGGACGCCTCAAACAGCTTCTGGAGAACCTGTTCGGGAACGCGGTGACATACGGTGGTACGGGTGTCACCGTGACCGTCGGTCCGATGGACGACGGCTTCTACGTGGCCGACGACGGCCCCGGAATCGACACAGACGGGTCGACCGACATCTTCGAGGCCGGCTACTCGACAGCCGACGGCGGGACCGGCTTCGGGCTGCGAATCGTCAAGGAGATCGTGACGGCCCACGGCTGGGAGATTACGGTCACCGAGAGCGACGCCGGCGGGGCGCGGTTCGAGATCACGGGCGTCGACACCACCGACTGACGAACCCTGGGTGGGCCCGTCCGGGCTGGTCAGTCCCGGTCGCCGGGCTCTTCGTCTGTCCGCCAGTCGACCCGGGGGCCGGACTCCGCCCGCTTTTCGCTCTGGTCGTCGCTGTCGTCGACCCTGTTTCGCAGGTAGCCGGCGGCCTGCCGGAGGCGCTGGACCTGTGGCATCGTGACGACTGTCACGGCCAGCGAAGAGGCCCCGAGCAGCCCCATCACGAACAGCCCGGCGGCGATGAGTGGCTCGCCGGCACTCCACTGCTGGAACGCAAAAAAGAAAAAGCCGATACTGAATCCGGTCTCGATTTTGGCCTCGACAAGTCGGATGGCCTCGTCGAACCGCTCGAGGCGCCTGTCCACGGCGGTGAGTGCCTCGTTGGCCTCCCGGACCGCCTCCTCGGCGTCACCCTCGATCCGTTCGACCCGGTCCAGCGTCTCGTCGACCTCGTCGACAAGCTCCTCCGCGTTGGTCAGCGCATCGACAAACCCCTCGTCGCCGAGCAACTCGACCATCCTGCGCGCGTTATCGATGTCCGATAGCATACACCGAGTACGGCCCGGACCGGCTATCTGTTTTGTGCTCGCTGCACGCGGGTCGACGAACCGGGTCTCAGCCCGGGTCGGGCAGAATGTGGACAGTCTCGGGTCCGCGGATCACCGGCACGGTCTCCGTGTCTGTGTCGACGTGTGGGGGCCGGGTGACGGTGACGGCCTCGTAGGTATCGGGGTCGAGTACCTGGACGGCGTGGTCGTCCTCGACGGCGACGACGGTCGTCTCCCGGGCGTCGGCCCGCCACCCGAGTCGGCGCCCGTCAGGTGCGGCGCCGTCGTCGAAGGGGGTCTCGTAGGGCTCGCCGGTGTGCAGGCGGACCCCGGTGAGCCGGTCGTGTGCGTTCCGGACGAGCACCGGCCCGTCGCCGTCTCCGGGGTCGATAATCTCGCCGGGGCGGTACGGTGGGAGCCGGACAGCGTAGGTAAGCCGGTAGACCGGGTTGCCGTCCTCGTCCTCGGTGATCAGGCGCTCGTGGTCGGTGTAGGAGCCGCCGAACTCCGCGACCAGGCGGCGGGCAAGCTGTTCGCCGAGCTGTGTTGTCGAGAGACGGATATCGAGCCCGCCGGTGACGGCTCCGATCTCGGCCACGAACGCCTCGCGGTCGCCATCAGCCTCGTGGGCCGCGACGAGCTCGTGGGCGAGTTCGGCCGCCCGGTCGCACTCCGTGTCGTCCGGGTCGCGGTCCTGTGCACGCACCTGGACGACGCTGGCGTAGGAGCCGCCGGCGATGCGGCCACACCGCTTGCAGGTCCCCCGACCGAGTTTCACCGGCACGACAACCTCCTCTGCGAGTGGTCGCCCCCGGAGTGTCCCGGTAAACTGGCAGTGCATCCGGATGGTCGTCTCGTCGACCTGCTCCGGGGCGACCTGCCAGGACACCTCCGACGCGTCGACGTGGACGCCGAGCGCCTCCCTGACGGCCTCGACCGCGATATCGGTGTAGTCGCGTGCGCCGATGTCGACCCAGCGGTTCCCGCGCTCGACGGCCCCACACTCCGCACAGACCTGCACCTCCACACGGTCCGGCGCCTCGACCAGGTCGTACTCGTCGAGATAGCAGTCAGTACACAGCGCCCGGTCCCGGGCGGTCGGTCCCGCCTCCCGCCCCTCGGTGGACGCGCCACAGCGTGGGCAGAACTCGCTGGAACGACTCATCACCCGTCTGTAGGCAATCACGGCTTGTAAGCAGCCCGTTTGCCGCATCGACCTGTCGGCAGAACGGAACAGACAGAGAAGCTGTTGTTTTTATACCGCCGCCGCCCAACGGTGAACTGTGAACAGGTCCCAGCGCGACCAGGGCAAGGAAATACACCGCGAAACCGGGCGGACCTTCTACTACGCGACACGGCTGTTGCCCGAGCGCATCCGCGAGCAGACCTACATCCTGTACGGGTTCTTCCGGATCGCCGACGAGGTGGTTGACGGCGACCCGGGGCTCACACCCGCCGAGCAGCGCGAGCGGCTCGACACGCTGCGGGCGGCGGCACTGGGCGAGCGTCCGGCCGACGAGCCCGTTGTTGAGGCGTTCTCGACGGTCCGGGAAGAGACCGGTATCGCCGACGCCGAGATCAACCTGTTTATCGACGCCATGGCGATGGACATCGACACCGACCGGTACGAGACCTACGGGGATGTCGAGACGTATATGCGCGGCTCGGCGGCGGCGGTTGGCAACATGATGAGCGCCGTGATGGGCGTCGACAACCCGGCGGTCCGGCCACACGCGATGGCGCTGGGCGAGGCGTTCCAGCTGACGAACTTCATCCGCGATGTGCGCGAGGATATCCGCGATCTCGACCGGGTGTATCTACCGCTGGAGACGCTTCGTGAGCACGATGTGAGCGTCGCGGAGCTCCGTGCTGGCGACGCGACGCCGGGGATCCGCGAGGCCGTCGCCACCGAGTTGCGTCGCGCCGAAAACCGCTACCGGTTCGGCGTCGAGGGGATCCAACACCTCCCCAGGGACTGCCAGTTCGGCGTCCTGCTCGCCGCGGTGCTGTACGCCGAACACCACCGGCTGATCCGCAGGCGCGAGTTCGACGTGGTCTCGGGGCGGCCGACGCTGTCGCGGCCCCGCAAGCTCTGGACGATGGCCCGCACCTGGTGGCACTGGCGGCGGACCCGGGACCCCGTTGCCGTCTTCCGGCGGGTCAGTGCTGTGCCAACCGACGATCACGCGCCCGAGTCCGAGGAACGGGTCGGCAAGGGGCGCACACGGTGGCTCCCGTCGCCGACAGCCTGGATTCTCCGGCGGTAACCCGGTTGCGGGGCGGCCGTCCCCGGCTCAGGGGAACGGGTGATGTGCCCGGTCGAGTCGTGGCTCGAACCCCATCGACGCGGGCACCTGCTCGGCGCGCCGGCCGAAGTACATCTCGCCGAACGCGAGCGGCTGTGCCGCCGGAACGAGCACCCGAACGGCCTCGAAGCCGAGTGTGTCAACGTCACGGGTCGTCGTCCGGGCGGCGTAGGTGTCGAGGCCGGCGGCGGTCACCCGCCCCAGGACCGCATCGAGTTCGGCCGCCCCATCGACACGCTCGGAGACCTCCCCGGCGGCGACCGTCGCGTCGGCGTCGATGAACGCCGCCGCACTGTCGGGCAACTCGGCGTAGGCTCCGATGGCACCAGACGCGCTCGCGGCCCGCTCGGGGCCCATCCCCCGGAGTTCCATCCAGTTCTGGAGCGCCTCGGCCAGCGCTGACGCCGCGGCCTCGCCGGCATCGAGGTTGGCGGCCGTGCCGAGAGCGAAGCGGGGCCACTCCTCGCGGTGGACCGCCGCAGCCACGACCGGCACGTCGATATCCATCGTCAGCAACAGGAGTGTCACCGCCAGCCCCTCCGACGCCGCGCGCGAGCGCATGGTCGCGACGCGCCCGGTCTCGACGCGCAGTTCCAGCGGCTCGAACGTGGAGTACCACGCGAGCATGGCGGCGTCGCGCTCGATAACCTCGTACAGCCCCGACAGCAGCGCCTCCACGCCCCCGTTGCCGAAGCCGAGGCCGGTCGTCACCGCGGGTCGGTACCGCTCCTCGGCTGGTGGATGGTGGACGAATGCCGCCGGCAGTGCCATCGGCTCGTCGGACACGAGGTCCGTCCCGGGCACCCACCGGATCGCCTCACCCCCCGGGTCGCGCTTGCAGACGAACGTCGACGGGTCGACCGCGTTCTGGAGGCCGCCCGGCCGCCGTCGCTTCAGGTCGTCCGCCCGGTAGATGCCGGCGCAGTAGCGCTCGAGCGCCTCACCGAGTGCCTTCATGAACGCGCCGTTCCAGTCGGGATCCACCCCGGCCGCCTGTCGCGCCGCGGTCGCGTCGCTGAACCCCGCGGTGTCACAGACTGTCGCCAGGTAGTACGGCACCGGAAACGACTCCGCCTCGCCGACCTCTTGGACGATACCCACGAGTTCGTCCAGCGCCCGCTCGGCCCGCTCCAGCGACGCCTCGACCGGTCGGTCGGTGTGTGTCCGTCGCAGGGCCCGGTCCGGGGTCGACCCGCAGTCACAGCCGGGTGCCGGCAAAAGCGGGTGCTCTGTGTACGGGACGACGATAACCCGCCCGAAGATGTCGTCACCGGTGAGGTGTCGGGCGAGTTCGTGACCGGCGACCGCACCGGCGAGTCGCCGTGTCGCCCTGTCGACGTCGCTGCCCGGACTGGTCGCGTTCCCGCCATCCGTATCGGGATTGTTCGCCCGCACCCGCGCCCGGAGGCAGTCATAGCAGCCCCGGTCAGGTGCCAGCCCCGTGACCCCGGCCTCGACAACAGGGACACCGCCGAGTCCGCCGTGTTCGACCGCGAGCCAGGGCGTCTCACCGGCGTGTGCGCGGTTGTTCGCCCGCCGGAAGATGTCGTCGCCGGTCGGGCCCACGACTGCCGCGACAGTTGCCCGCTCGACGGTCTCGATGTCGGTCGACAGCTCCACGTCGAGGTCTGTGAGCGTTTCACGGGTAGCCGTGGCTCCCGGCCCGGAGCCGACAACGGTGAGCATACCCGTACCGACGGGCGGTCAGGTGAAAAGCTTACGCCAGCCTGTCGTATGCCTCCTCGACGAATCGCTCGATGTCCGCGCCGGCAAGCGGCTCGGCAGGGACGAGTCGCAGTCGCGGCCGGCCGACATCGATGGGGACCTTCTCGGTACCGACGAGACCCGCCTCCTCCAGGCGGGTCTTGCCCCGCGAGAACGTCGCCTTGCTCGCCAGTTCGATCTCCTCGCCCCAGCGGCTGATATCGTAGAGCAGCTCGCGGTTGTGGGCCGCCACGAGCAACGCGAGGACGACCTCGTCGAACACGTCCTCGGCCCCTGACTGGCCACGCTGTGTGTCGAGTGCGGCCAGCGCCCGGTCGAACTCGTCGGCCACCCCGGGGCCGAACTCCGACGTGAGCGTCTGCCTGACCGCCGACAGCGGTGGCGTCCGCAACGAGAACTCCTCGGCGCCCTCCCAGCGGGTCATGTACGCACTGTACGTCGCGCTGACGGGCTTTTCCTGTGTCGTGGTCAGCCCGGCGACGTGGCCACCACACTCGACAAGCGAGACGATGGCGTGTTTGGTCAAAAGCAGCGAGTGACGCGGCACCGCGTCGAGCGTTCGCAGCTCGAGCCGGCCATCTGTGACGAGCTCCGCCGCCTGACTCGCGCGCACGAAGTCGTCTGCGATCCGTTTCAGCGGGTCCGATGCTGCGAGCAACCGCACCGGTGTCGCCGTCACCGGCGGTCCCTCCCGGAACGCGGTGAGCAGCTCCGTAATAGTGTCTCCGGTCGGATTGACCACCCATACCGGCCCCTCGGCGGCTGCGATCCCCTCCCGCAACACAGCCCCGTGCTCCTCCGCGTGCAGGTCGGACCGAATCATTACAGGCGTAGCATAGCCGATAGTTCCACTTAACGCTGCCGAAGAGGCACCTCGCACACCACGGGCCCGACCCGGGCCAGCCCTGTCACCCCGTCGGGCCTGCGCTCGCACAGCCCGCGCCCGAACCGGGGGCGAGCACCCGATGTTTAATATCGATCGGGGCACAACGTTCAGATGCCGGCGTTGACGCTTTTCACGTCACGACCGGCAGCAGCTCCCGGAGTGGCTCGCCCCCGTCCGGTGGCAGCCACCATCCCGCCCCTGCCTGCCTTTTGCCTCCGAGGTGGTCGTCACAACCTGCCGGCTCACCGACAGCACCCGCAACTGTGCCGGTGTTGCCGCCCCGTTGCCCCCGCCAGCATGGCTTGCGGACCGACAGTGAGTCCCCACGGCGCCCCCGAGAACGGGCCGACCGCGGTGTCGCCGCCGGGTCGGACCTGTCCTGTTGGCTCGATGACCCCGCCCGACCGTCGAGTCAACCCACAGCAGACCGTTCGTTCCTGCAAAGCCGGATGCCAGCAGCTCTCTTCCCGGTCCTGTCGACACCCAGATACACCCCCGAGCGCACCCCCCGCCACCCAGAACACCCAGCCGAGGACAACGCCCATCGGCGTCGTCCCGGCGATACACTCGGCTGTTCGGTTCCCGCCCAGCCACACGAGCTATATACCACCCGCTCGACGTGTGCGTATGGGATTTCACACGTTCGACCCCGAGCAGGCCGACCGACTCGAGGGGGACCACCGGTATCAGTGGTGTTCCAGCGAGGAGCTGCACGCGCAGGTCGCGCCAAGAGGGGCGACACTCGCGGATCTGGGCAGCGGAACCGGCTTCTACACAGATGTCGTCGCGGCACACGCCGAGACGGTGTACGCCGTCGACATCCAGCCAGAGATGCACGAGCGGTACCGCGAGCGTGGGCTCCCGGTGACCGTCGAGCCGGTGGTGGCCGCCATCGACTCGTTGCCGTTTGCCGACGACACACTCGACGGTGCGTTCTCGACGATGACCTACCACGAGTTCTCCGGCCCGGCGGCGATGGCGGAACTCGCCCGCGTGCTGCGACCGGGCGGGCGACTCGTGACCGTCGACTGGTCCCGCCGCGGGGCCGGCCGGAGTGGCCCGCCTCCGGCGGAACGTCACGACCTCGGTCACGCGGTGTCTGCGCTCACCGAGGCGGGGTTCACCGTCGAACACGCCGCCAGTCGCACCGAGACGTTCCTCTGTCGCGCCCGGCGGTGACACCCGCTCGCTTTCGAAACCGTTAGGACAACCACCACCGGAGTCTGACACGCCTCGTGATCGAACTCGATCTGCTCGCGGTCGTCACCCTGATTCTCGCGCTCGGCGTCGGGTCCCGTCTTCTCGGGGACCGCCTCAGGGTGCCGAGCGTGCTGTTTCTGATTGTCGCGGGTGTCATCATCGGCCCGGAGCTGCTCGGCATCGTCTCCCGGGAGACGTTCGGGGCCGGCCTGACGCCGCTTGTCGGTGTCAGTGTCGGTATCATCCTCTTCGAAGGCGGCTACCACCTCCAGATGGACAAGCTCCGGGAGAGCCCGGACGCGCTCGGACGGCTCGTCACCGTCGGTGCGGCCGTCACGTGGCTCGGAACCGCCCTCGCCACGGTCGTCCTGCTGGATGCCAGTTGGGGCATCGGGCTGGTCGTCGGGGCGTTGCTCATCGCCACCGGTCCGACGGTCATCGGCCCCATCCTGCAGGTTGTCACAGTCCGTGACCACGTCGGGGCGGTGCTCGAAGGTGAGGGGATCATCAACGATGTGACCGCGGCGATTCTGGTGGTGGTCGTGTTCGAGGTGCTCGTCGCCGACGACGGCCCGGTCTGGATGCTCGTCCCGGAGTTCGCGTGGCGACTCGGGGTCGGACTCGCCATCGGCGGGGCGGTCGCCGGCGGGGTGTGGGCGCTGACCCGACTGGACAGCGCACCCGGCGACGCGCCGCTGCATGCCCGGTTGCTCGTGCTCGCCGGTATTGTCGTCGCCTACGGCGGCGCGGAACTGGCCGCCGAGGAGACCGGCGTCGCCGCGGCCGCCACCGCCGGCTTCCTGCTCGGCAACGTCGATTTCCCACACCGCGAGGAGGTGATCGACTTCCTCGATGATCTCTCGGTGGTGGTGCTCTCGTTTATTTTCGTGGCGCTCGCGGCACTCATCAGCTTCGACGATATCCGCGAGGTCGGACTCGCCGGCCTGGCGGTCGTCGCGGTGGTGGCGCTTGTGTTGCGCCCGCTGATCATCTACGTTGCGACGACCGATGAGCGGTTTACACGCAACGAGCGGCTGTTTCTGAGTGTGGTCGGCCCTCGCGGTATCATTCCGGCGAGTGTCGCCACCCTTCTCGCGTTCGAACTGCAGGAGGACCTCGGCCAGCCGGGGGAGGCACAGATCCTCGCCGGGACGGTCTTTCTGACTATCTTCCTGACTGTCGTCTTCCAGGCTGGCCTCGCACGACAGATCGCGGACTTCCTCAACGTCTCACCAATGCGCACACTCGTCATCGGCGGCGGCCGGATCGGTCTGGCCCTCGCAGCACGGCTCGAACAGGACGGAGAGAACGTACTTATCGTGGACAACGACACCGACGCGGTCCGGGAGGCACGCACGCGCGGTCTCAGCGCGCTTGAAGGCAACGGCACCGACTCTGCGGTGCTCCGGGAGGCCGGTGTCGAGGACGCGAAAGCGGTTGTCGCAACCACCGACAGCGACGACGTCAACCTCCTGGTCTCACAGCTCGCACGGACCACCTTCGACGTGTCGACGGTTGCCGCACGCGTCAATCAGCCCGACAACGTCGAGTCCTTCGAACAGGTGGGCGTCCACGCCGTCGACATCTCGACGGCGACAGCGACGTCGCTCGAGAACGTTCTCGAACGGCCGTCGCTGTCGGCCTGGATGAACGAACTCGGCCGGACGGGTGACGTCCAGGAGATCACGGTCACCGCAGAGACGCTCGTCGGCAAGACCATCGCCGATCTCAACGACGAGATCCCCGACGGCTGTATCGTCGGCCTGCTCACCCACGCCGACGGCAGCCGCGAGGTCCCCACCGGCAGCCACCGGCTCCGCGAGGGTGACCGCGTCACCTTCATCGGCGAATCCGAGGCTGTCGAGCGCGCCGTCAAACGGTTCCACCCCCACGACTGACCGCTCCGGTCTGTCACCCGCGAGGCGGTTGGCCGGGGTGGTGACTCACCGGGGCTGAACAGGGTTCGGCGGCAACTGACCGCCGGCGGGCCACAGCCCACCGGTGACGCGTTCTCGACCGCGGTGTCGGGCCCGGCTGGTCACCGGCTCTCAAGCAGCTCGTCGAGTCGCTCCAGGATCTGCTGGAGGTACGCCTTTGTCCGGACCTGCTGTGGGGTCGGGTCGGCCAGGGCCATCTCCTGCTCGACAACCGCGAGGTCGAACGCGATCTGGTCGCGAACCGCCTCAACCTCCGCCCGCGGGACCCCCTCCGGACGGCTCTCGGGAGCCGGTTGGCCGTCACCCCCGGCACGCCCGTCGGTGGCAGTCCCGTCCCAGCCCCCCGTGCTGTCGGCCGGGTCGGGATCGGCGTCCTCCGGCCCTTGCGTGTCGCCCCGCTCGCTCCGCTCCGACCCCCGGCGGGCGGCTGGTGTCTCCGGCTCGGTGTCGGGTTCGGGGCCGCTCACCGACGGGGCTCTGTCTGTGCCGTCGTGGGTCGGTTCGGCGCCCGAGAAGGCGGGCGCCGACCCGGTGGGGTTTGTCCCACGGCGCCTGCGCTCTATAACCGCGTCGAGGTCGAGTTCGAACGCATCGAGGTACCCCTCCTCGCGTATCTCCGCAAGATCCGCACCCGGGACGCGCTCGGCGACGAGGCGGTCGAGGCTCGTCCGCTCGACGCGGGCCTGGAGGCGTGCGACGAGGTCGGCCCGCGCGTTGATCACCTGCCCGGGGTATGAGTCGGCGGTGCCGATCGCGGTGGCCAGGTCCCGCCGGGAGGCCGCCGGGCGAGCGAGGTGGGCAACGATGATCGCCTGCTGGAGGGCGGTCAGCTCACGGAGTGTGGTCTCTGCGGTCGTTATCTCGGCCTCGCTGTCGGGCACCCCGTCTGTCCCCGCCGCGTGGGGGCGAAACACGTGGGTGCAGAGGTCGCGCAGCTCCCGGGTCGACAGCGGTTCGAGGTCGCGCTCGGCGAGGTGGCTCGTCACGAGGTCCTGCAGTTCGGTCACCGCGAGAGCCTTGTTCGCGTTGAACGCCGCGACCAGCAGCGCCCGGCGCTCGCGCTCGTCGAACACCCGGCCCCGGTAGCGCCCGGGCATATCCGACAGCGAGAGGCCGTGGAGGTTGAGCTGGCCCGCGAGCGTGAACGCCGTTCCGACCGGCTCGCCGTCAGCGTCACACTCGACGGGCTCGACCTCGGGTGTCATCCCGTCGCGCCCCTCGTGGCGCTCGTCCTCGGCGTAGCTGACGTGGACCCGTGTCAGCGTCTCGGCCGGGTACTCGGCCGGACAGTACGGACACCGGTAGGCGTGAACACTCGCCGCCGGACCCTCTGTCCCGTCGTCCCGGGTCACGGGCCCTCACCCCCGAACCCGAGCGCGATATCGGCCTGCCGGAGCCGCAGCCGCTCGCTCTCGAAGTAGCCAGTCACCACCGTCTCCGACACCTCGATGTCCTCGAAGCCGGTCGATGCAAGCGCCTGCTCCCAGACTGACGGGTGTGTGACCCCTTCGACAGTGACGCTGCCGGTGATCGTTTCAGCCCCCGGCCCGGTTCCGGTCCCGGTCCGGGTGAACGACGACGCGTTCGACCGGACGGCAACGAGGTCCCGCTCGCTGGTCCCGTCGACACCGATCTGAGCCGGGCTGTCGGCGGTCACCCCGGTCAACACCGGGACGATCAGCCGGGTCTGTGTATCCGACACCTCGAACACCGGTGGCTGCTCGCTGACCGCACCGCCGTTCTCGACACGGTACGCGTGGCCGAACGCGTAAACGAACGTCGTCCCGTGATCGACCACCTCGTAGTGGAGCGCCTGCGTCCCGTACTGCACCTGCGTGTCGGACCCCGCCCCCTCGAAGGAGACGTTCAGTTGAAGCGCCTCGCGGCCGGTGAACCGGAGCCGTGCGTCGACCAGTTCGAGCGTCAGGTCACGGCTCGCCGCCCCCTGGCTGGTGACGTCGCCCACCTCGGAGTGGATAACCTCGACGTTCTCCCTGTTCGCCGTGACTGTCTCCTCACGACCGACATCCGAGAGCACATCGACCCCGACGACAAACAGCGCGAGCGTCCCCGCAAGCACCGCCGAGAACACGATGACGAACCCGAGCGCGTAGCTCACCCCGCGGGTGTCGAGTCCGCCGGTCCGGCAGTCGCCATGCCCGCCCTCGTCGGTCGGCCTCTCGGCCCCCGGGGTCGCCTGTCCGGTCGGGCCTGGGTCGGACTCACTGCGCATCGTCGAGTGGCTCGAACCTGATCTGGTCGGCACCGGCCGGCCGGTGAACCGTCACCGGCCCGCCGTCGAAGCGTGTCGTCTCGACGGACGTCGCGGAGGTGAACCGGACGGTCGTGATTACGCTCCCGTCGTCGGTCGCCAGCACGAGACACTGCCGCTCGCACCGCTCCGCGTGCTCGACCCCCGCTGTGTCGCCCGTGACGGAGGCGTTGAGCACCTCGATGACGTAGTCTGTTCCGCGGACCGAGGTGGCGAGCGTGGCCCGCTCGTCGACCACCTGTGTCGGCCCCGCCTCGGCGACCGCCCGGTCGACTGTCTGGATGTCGCCCGCGAGCTCGTTGCCCTGTGTCTGGAGGGCCCTCTCGACGGCTGTGTCAGTGTTTGTGTCGAGAAACACCGCGCCGGCGGCCCACAGACTGACCAGCACGACCCCGGCAACCCCCAGGTTCAGGATGTACCCGAGAGGGCTCGACACCGCACGCCCGTCCACGCACCACTCCCGAAGCATCACTGAGTCTGTTCGTTCTGCTTCGGCTTAACGGTTATACCCTCGGGTCCACCCCTCCCGGCAGCCGTCTCCGCCCCTCCGCTCTCACCCACTCCAGGAACTCCCCGTCGGGGGTGTCGAGAAAGGCCGCCGTCTTCTCCGCGTGCCCCGCCGTCAGCGTGAACTGGACCGCCCTGTAGAGCTGGCCGCGCTTGTCGCCGTCGGGGCGTGACCCGGCCCGCTCGCGGTAGCCGTCGTGGAGGGCGGTGGCGATCCACTCCGGGCCGCTGCCCGTTGGCATCCCCGCCAGCTGACACCGGGCACGGGACAGCTCCCAGGCCGGATCGCCGACGAGACTCGCCTCCCAGTCGACGAGGCCGACCCCGTTGTCGGTCAGGATACAGTTGGGCTGGGCGGGGTCGCCATGGAGCAGTGCCGACGGCGCCCCCTCGAGACGACCGCGGTTCCGCCCGAGAGCGTCGATGACCGCCTCGAAATACCAGTCGAACCGGTCGGTGGTGGCCCCCGCCCACAGCCGCTGGACCACCTCGACGAGCAGCTCTGGCCACGGCGTGGCGTCGACACACAGCCCGGCCGTGTCCCCGTCGCGCACCCACCCGTGGTCAGCGAAGCGGTGGCTGTGGACCGTCGCCAGCGCACGCCCGACCGACCTGACGACCCGCGACCGTCCGGCCCGGTCGAGATCCTGCCAGCTGTCGGCCACGGTCGCCCCGTCCAGCGGTGCCGTCAGGAGAAACGCCGGCTCTGGGCCGGCATCGGCCGCCAGAACCTCCGGGACGGTGACCGCACAGCCGGCACCGAGGTACGCGAGCACAGCACGCTCGCGACGAACCGACGCCGGGTCGGCGACCGTCAGGTACGCCCGGCCGCCGTCGGCGAACACCGCCTGGACGGTGCGGCTGCTGTCACTCCACGCCCCGCCCGGTGTCCGTACCGTCTCGACCGGGCGGTCGGGAACGGCGGTGGCGAGCGCCGATCGGACACGGTCGTCCATGCTGGAGGCACTGCCGGTCGCGACAAGACGCTTGCGGTCGTGCGAGCGGGGTCGTGGTCCCGGGAGTTGCGTGTGTCGCAGGTGTCGGCGGGTCACACGAGCCGCTCGACGGCCTCCAGCACGTCCGCACGGACGGCATCGACGGGCCGGGAGGCGTCGACACGGACGAACCGGTCGGGCTCGGCGGCGAGCAGGCGCTCGTAGTTCGCCCGGACGTCGGCGAGGTAGGCGGCGGTTTCGAACTTGTTTGTCGCGCCGCTCCGGCGTGCGCCGGTTTCGGGGTCGATATCCAGGTAGATCGTGGCGTCGGGCGGGCGTGTCCAGGGTCGGTGCAGGTCGCGGACGAACCCGAGGGCGTCCTCGAAGCGGTCTGCGAGTGTTGCCCCCTGGTAGGCGTAACGCGAATCGGAGTACCTGTCCGAGACGACAACCTCGCCGCGGTCAAGCGCCGGACGGACCGTCCGGGCGAGATGTGCCGCGTGGTCGGCGGTGTACAGGAACAGCTCCGCCAGCGGGTCTGCCTCGTCGTCGGCGAGCGACCGCCTGACAGCCTCGCCGTACCACGAGGTGGTCGGCTCGCGGGTGAACGTCGCCGCCGACAGGGCGTCCACCCCGCGCAGCGCCTCCATACAGGTGGTCTTCCCGCTCCCGTCGAGCCCTTCGAGGCTGATCAGCATACCTGACTGTCGGTGCGTTCGGGCTTGATACTGTCGGAGCCTCGCCGCGACGGCGAAACAGCTTCCCTGCCACGGCCCGATAGGCCGGTATGGCACTCGAACTCGGCTTCGTCACCCAGGTGGGGATGGGGTACACCGATGCCATCCCCGCGGCTGATGGGATGGGGCTCGACTACGTCGAACTGATGCTCGACGGCAACCACGAGCGCTCGCAGCTCGATCCCGACGGTGTCGCCACCGCCGGGGCCGACCACGATATCGACCTGCTGGTGCACCTGCCGTTTGCCTTCGACCCCTGCTCCCCGTACGAACACGTTCGCGACGGGGCACTCCGGGAGCTCGACGCGGCCATGGCGACAGCGAGCGGGTTTGGCGCGCGCAAGGCGGTTGTCCACGCGACAAGCAACGCCTGGTCGCCGGCTTGGGCGGATGACACCGTCGCGGATGGTATCGTCGAGGGGCTCTCGGCGCTGGACGACATCGCCGCCGACCACGCGATCGAGCTCTGTGTCGAGAACGTCCCGAACGACCGGTTCGGTCTCGGGGCCTTTCCGCGCCTGTTCGACGAGACCGATGTCTCGATGACCTTCGACACCGGCCACGCGTACATCGAGGGCTATGACTCGGCGGACCAGGGCGGCTTTCTCGCCGACCACGCCGGGCGTGTCAGCCACGTCCACGTCAACGACGTCAGAAGACGAACCGACGACCACGCCCCTGTCGGCTCGGGGCTTCTCGACTTCGAGCGGATCTGCGCGCCGCTGGAGACGGCGACACTCTCCGTGGAGGTGTTCACACACTCGTTTGACTACGTCGCGGAGAGTGTCCAGCGGCTCGAGGAGGCGGTGGCCTGACCGGCTCCACAACCGGTCACCCGGTGACGCGTCCACCGGCGAGCACGACGAAGCCGAGGCCGAGGCGGTCGGTGACCCGGTCAGCCGTCAGATCGAACAGGGCGTCGACGGACTCGTCCCACCTGGCCTCCAGGTCGCGGGTCGGCGAGCGCAGTCGCAGGCGGTGACCGGGTGCGGTCAGGCGTGTGAACGCCCGGAACCCGAGATTGAGTGGCCGACAGACCGTGCGATCGGTGCGGGCGGCGTTCAACAGCACCACCCGGCCGCCCGGCCGGACACACCGCACCCACGACCGGACCGCGCTCCCGGGGTCGTCGAACATCCCGACCACGAACGTCGCGGTCAGCGCATCGACGCGCTCGACCGGCGGCCGTGTCCCATCGCCCCGAACCACGTGGACGTTCTCCCAGCCGTTTCGCTGGACCCGCTGGCGGGCCTGCTGGAGCATTGCCCCCACGAGGTCGACGCCGACGACAGTCCCCGCTGGGCCGACCTGTTCGCGCAGGGGCTGCAAGTTCGCGCCCGTTCCACAGCCCATGTCGACGACCGTATCGCCGGCCGAGAGTTCGAGCGCCTCCGCACACCGGGCACGCCAGGGCCGCACCGCCCGGGCGGTCGCCACCCGGTCGTAGAGCCCCACACACGTCCCGTAGAACGTGTCCGCCAGCTCTCGTGTCTCGCTCATCGGTCTAACCCTTGCCGCCGAGCGGCTTAGCTCTGTCTGCCGGCGCTTGCCGCGCCGAGGTCCGGGTCGACATCCCGGAGTGTCCGCGCCACGGTCGGGGCGTCGGGGCCGAGCACGTACAGCACCGGCTCGATACCGAACCCGCCGGTCTGGTAGAGCACGGTCACGCCCGGCCGATCGGCGAGTGCCGTCTCGACAGCGTCCCGGACGTCGGCCTCGGCGTCGAACTCGGCGGCGGTGTGACCCGCCGCGACGAGCGCGTCGCGCAGCCGCCCGTCGTACCGGACGTTCAGGGCCGCGCGGGCGTCGCTCCCGGTCCGGCGGGCCGCGAGCAGCAGCTCCGCGACGTGCTGGCTGACACCGAACGCCGGCTCGTCCGGGATGGCAACCTGTCCGCGGACGTCGAGCATCCGCCCCGGCACCGCCGCGACATCCTCGACAGTCTCGGCGTCGGCCAGCGACTCGACGAGGTTCGAGCCGACTGCGGGGATGCGCTGTGTGAACCCGCCCGTGTTCTCGAGCACCCGCAGCCCCCGCCGGACCGAGGCGCGCACGCGGGCGGTCTCCTGCAGGCGGCCACCCCGCTCGTGGATGGCCGCGGCATCCTCGGGGGTGAGCTCCGGCACCGCCTCGGCGTGCAACTCCGCGACGACACCACCCCGTTCGAGCTCCCTGATCGTGACCTCCGCCTCGACAAGCGCCTCGACTGGCTGTAACTCCCCCGCGGTGAGCCCATCTGCCACCCGCTCGACGAGCTCCTGAACCTGCGGGTCTGTCTGGACCCGCCCGTTGCGCTCGATACCGCCGTGGACGTACTTCGAGACGGCGCTCTGACTGACGCCGAGCAGGGCTGCGATCTCACTCTGTGTGTGGCCCCGGTCGCGGAGGGCCTCCGCGAGCATCGCCCGCACGGTCGGCAGCACCTCCTCGACGACGACCTCCTCGACGAATCTCACTGGTCCCCCCCGAACTCCCGGTCGCCGCCAAGACGGGAGGCCTGTGGCCCCTCCTGCTCCTGGTACTTCGAGCCCCGCTTCTCGCCGTAGGGACGCTCGGCCGGCGACGTCAGCTCGGTAAATGTCAACTGCGAGACGCGCATCCCCGGCGAGAGTGCAACCGGGGCGGCCCCGAGATTCGACAGCTCAAGGGTGATCTGCCCCCGGTACCCGGGGTCGCACAGGCCGGCGGTGTTCGAGAGGAACACGCCACCACGTCCGGCGACGAAGTTCTCTATCGCCCGGCCACCGGGCTGGACCTCCAGGTCGTAGGTCGGTTCGACACGGTCGGTCTCCTCGACTGTGACGACCTCCTCGAACCGTACGTCGCCGTCGAGCAACTGGTCGAGGCGTGTCGTGTCGGCTTCGGCCTCGTTGTAGACGTCACGGAACCGGTCCAGCGTCTCGCGCCTGATTGTCCCGTGGTCCTCGTTTTCGACGTTCGAGATGCTCGACGGCGAAGCGCCCCCCATTGCCTCTGCCACGTTGCCCGTGCACAGCCCTGCCTGCTCACGGAGCTCCCGGAGCAAGTCGCCGGGCACGGGCATGCACTGGCCGCAGTTGTGTGCCTCCTCCCTGAACTCAACCGCCCACATCTCGCCGGACCACCCGACACCGCCCATCGGGGTGTGGGTGGTCCGCTCGCGGCTGTCCATCGAGGTCAGCAGTCCGAGCCGCGTACCCAGATACGCCGCGCGGTTTGCGAGCTCCGGGTTCGCGGCGTACAGCGTGTCCCGGCCCTTCGGTCGGTTCCCGCCCCCGTCGAGCAGCCCCTCCAGAAGCGCCCGCTGTACCGCCTCCGGCCAGTCGAACACCTCCTCGGGGATTGTTTTCTCCTGGCCCGACCCCGCGAGCTTGTGGACGAGTCTCGACCAGAGTGGCGAACAGACCGTCAGTTCCGTGATCCGGTCGGTTTCGTCCCACGACGTGCTCGCCCCGAACGCCTCGAAAAACGCCGCGAAGCGGTCCAGATACACCTTGTCCGCGCTGGCGACCCCCACCTGTTTCCGCCGGGTGGATCCCTTGGCGATGTAGAGCCCGAGCACCCAGCCGAACTCGGGGGTGAGTGTGAGCTCACGCGGGAGTCGTGTCTCGGTTTGCTTGAACGCAACCTCGACATCCGCCGGCGCGTCGGTTCGGTCGATAGCCGTCATCGGAACGCTGTCCCCCTCCCGGTCGTGGTCACCCGACCCCGGCGGGACCCCCGACCAGTCGGCGGCTCCGGATCCATCGCTCGCATACAGCGTTGTGTGCTCCGGGTCAAGCAGGTCGAGCACGTCGAGTTCGCCCGTGATCGTCGGCGAGTCGGGCAGGCTGTCGGGGACCATCACGTGCTCGCCGACGGCGTCCTCGCTCGCGATGCGGGTGACGCCGCCCGACCCGTCGAGGGTGAAGAGGTTGTGATCCCGCGTGACGTGGACCTCCCGGCCGGATCTGAGCTCGACGCGGTAGATGCGCTTGGTCGGGTTCGTGATGTGGTCAGTGACCCGATGCGTGCTCACCCGTAGCGTTCGGGGGTCGAAGGCGACTGCGCGGGCAGGACGCTCGTTCTCGACGACATCGCCGATATCGTAGAACCCGAACCCCCCGTCGGGTGTCCACAGGAACACCGGCTCGTCGCCGGGAAGCGAGGCGTGCACCACAACCGCAAGCCGACCCAGCGACGAGCGACCCTCGACGTGGGCGATGAGGTCCGGCGGGATCGCGACGCGCTCGACTGTCGTCCCGAGCACGAAATCGCCCGGATGGAGCACGAAATCGTCGCCCTCGGGGACGACGGTCTCGCCGACGTAGTCCTCGATCTCCTCCTCGCTGTCGGGGTGGATATACGGGATGTTCGTGCGCTCAAACTCGAGAAACTCCCGCCCCAGTCTGAGGTCAACGCTCGCGGGCTGTATCTGTAGCTCCGGGTCCGCCAGCGGCTCGATCTCGAGGTCCCCTTCGGTCAGGCGACGTCGGATGTCCGCATCCGAGAGTATCATATCCACAGGACGGACCACCGAGGCATAAAAGTCCACGGTTGTACAGCGAGCCGCGGTCACGCTGGCTTTCCTGACGTGGGTTGGCGAGGCACCGACCGCGGGGTCGAGCGGCCCGCGACGCCGGCACACCACGGCCGACAGCCTCAGTAGTGTCCGAGCACGCCGAGTTTCCGTGCGCGGCGCTGAGCGACCCGGAAGAACAGAACCCCGCCGGCGAGGTACGCGAACGCGACCGCGACAAGCACCCCGAGGTCGGCCGCCGGGAACTCCCAGAGACGGACGCCGTCCTCCATCGACTGCCGGAGGAGGTAGCTACTCTGGCTCAGGGGCAGCGCACCAAGGGCCGGCACCGACCCGACAGGTGCCCCGACCAGCGCGACAAGCCCGAACGTGACGATCTGGAAGGCGTTCTCGACACGCTTGTAGATGACCGCCAACCCGCCGAAGATGAACCCGATGCCGACGACCGAGAGCAGACCCAGCACGATCACCGGGACGATTGTCACCAGGTCGATGACCAGCATCTGTTGGGTGGTGAGCATCATCAGCACGAGGATCACCGCGCCGGTCAGGAAGCTCAGGAGGATGTTGACGATGGACTTGAGCAGCATCACGAGTTCGAACCTGTACACGCTCATGTACAGCTGTTCGAGTGTCCCCCACTGTGCCTCCCGCATGACGTTTCTGGTCAGATCGGAGTACGCGCTCAGCGACATCGACCAGAGCAGAAAGCCGATGATGATCCCTTCGAGATTGTCCGCGAGCGCCTCGCCCGCAACCGCCTGCCCGCCGAAAAAGACCATCGCGAAGAAGAGATACAGCGTGAGCAACCCCGACAGGAGGTTGACCGGATACCGGAACATCAGGATGAGTTGCTTTCTGAACACCGCCCGCCCGAGTCCGAGCGTCGCGAGCGCCCGACCGAACCCGGGCGTGCTCACCGTCGACCCTCCCTGTCGGTGTCGGCCGGGTGCTGGGCGGTCGGACCCTCCGGCCCGGCGGTTCGGCCGTCCACAACGCCGCCGTCGGATCGTGGCTCCGGCTTCGAGCCAGACCGGGCGGATACCCTGTTGACACCGTCTCCCGCCCCGGAAGCGCTCCGGCCGTCTGTGCCGGTGTCGTCACCGTCTGTCAGCTCGAGAAAGACCGATTCGAGATCCGGCTGGATGGCGTCGATGTTGGCGACCGGACGGCCACTGTCCTCAAGAACCCCGACCAGCTCGTACAGCGTGTGACCGTCCTCTAGGATCACCTCGAAGCGGTCGGCCCCGTCGGGGGTCTGCTCCCAGCGCTCGGTCGCGAACTCGCGCCGGACTGTCTCCCGGCTCCGCTCCGGGAGTGGCCCGTTCATCGTCACCTCGTATGCCTGCGAGTCGAAGACGCCCGTGAGGTTCTCGACGGTGTCGTCGGCGATAATCTCGCCCTCGTTCATGATGATAACGCGGTCACAGAGCTCCTCGATGACGTCCATATCGTGACTCGAGAGCACGACCGTCATCGACTCCCGCCTGACGAGGTCGTGCAACTCACGCCGCAGGTCGGCGGAACTCTCGACATCCAGCCCCAGTGTGGGCTCGTCGAGAAAGAGCACCGATGCCCCCCGGGAGAGCGTGCTCGCGAGCGAGACCTTCTGTTTCATCCCCCGCGAGAGGTCCTTGACCGGCTCGTCGGCCTTCTCGTGCAGGTCGAACAGGTCGAGCAGTTCGTCGTGCCGCCCGCGAACCGCGTCCGGGGACTGCCCCGCCAGGCTGGCAAAAAACTCCAGATTCTCCCTGACGGTGAGCCGCCAGTAGATGTTGCGCGCCCCCTCCAGCATCGCGGCAGCGTGCTCGTACACCGCTGCCGGCCGTTCGTTGACATCGATACCGTCGACCCGCACACTCCCGGCGGTCGGGGTGACCAGCCCCAGTATCATCTTGATGAGTGTCGTCTTTCCCGCGCCGTTCGGCCCGAGAACACCGACGACACTCCCAGACTCGACTGTCAGCGAGACACCGTCGACGGCGGTCACCGCACGGTCGCCCGGATACGTCTTGTTCAGGCCGTCGGCGCTGATGATCGCCTCACCGTCACTCGCTCCCTGCCGCTGTGTGGCCGGTGTGTGGCCGTCGGGCTGCGTACTCCGTGTCACGTGTCATCCGTTGGCCTGGAACCGGATAAGTGTACTCTGAAGGGGTTTTCTGTAGCGCCGATAACTGAAGATCCGTTCACGAGAAACCGGGGGGAGGGGGGCGATTCACCGACACCCACCACGATGGGTCGTCCGCCGAGGACAGCGGGGACATCGCTCGCGTCGACTCTCTGTCCGGTGCCGGCGCGGTCGCCCGGTGGCGGGCATCACACCTCCGGCCGGAACATTGAGTACCGTCCCGGGTCTACCATCCCGTGATGAGAGACAGCTCGCTCGAGGAGTTTCTCGACGACGCCGAGAGCGACAGCGGGCGTGACAACCCAACTCCGCCACCCACCTCGCGGTGGACAACACAGCGCCAGCCGTGCCCGGACTGTGGGGGGGCCACACGACGGCTCTGGCAGGCGGACGGACGCCTTGTCTGTGCCGAGTGCAAGGACTGGGGCTGACCGTCCGTAAGCTCTATCTGATATGTTCGCATGTATCAGGTATGAGCGACGATACGGACGACGAGAACGGCGATGCGGATGGCTCCCCGGCAGCGGCCGAACCGGCGGACGGGGAGAGGCGCAGGTGCACAGCGTGTGGTGCCGCCCTGAACAGGTACTCGACGTTCTGCACGGAGTGCGGTACGAGACAGGAGCCCGTGGAGTCGGGCGAAACCGAGCCCGAAGCCGGTGACACGCCGGCCCCGACACAACAGCGCGGCCGGGGCCGCCAGCAGGCCGACGAGCACGGGGGGCCGGGTCAGCGTGACCGGGGCGCCGGCCAGTACGGCGCACAACAGCCCGCAGGGTACAACCAGCCGGACCGTCAGGTGACCGCCGGCCCACACTCGAACACCGGGATGGCGGCCATCGCCCACCTGCTCGGGCTGGTTCTGGGCGTACTCGGGCCGCTTCTCATCTACGCCACCACAGACGACCCGTTCGTGAAGGAAAACGCCGCGAACGCGACGAACTGGCAGATCATGCTCATCATCTACGGCATCATCTCGCTTTTTCTTCTCATCTTTCTGATCGGCTTTGTGCTCCTGCCCGCGCTGGTTCTCGTCGACATCGTCTTCATCATCATCGCGACAGTACGGGCCTCAGACGGTGAGGCCTGGGAGTACCCGCTCACGCCCAGGCTGCTGTGACCGTCCCGAACCGGGAGGCCGGTGAGCCCCTCGACCGGCCTCACTGGAAGGTACGGGAGGGCGTCGAGTCGTCCTCGACCGCCTCGGCGCGGTCGAACTCGTCTTCGATCTGCTCGTAGCGCTCGCGCAACTCGGCGTCGACGCTGGCCCCGACCTCCTCGAGGGCCTGCTGGAAGTGCTCGCGTGTCACGCGGACGTTGCCGATGGTGTCGTCGACCTCCTCGGGGGAGACACTGTTGATGAACTCCCGGGAGGCGGCCATCGACGCCTCGCGACAGACGGCCTCGATGTCAGCGCCGACGTAGCCGTCGGTCCGGTCGGCCAGGTCCGCCAGGTCGACACCCTCGGCGAGCGGCTTGTCGCGGGTGTGGACCTCGAATATCTTCCGGCGTGCCTCGGCGTCCGGGACAGGCACGTGGACGTGGCGGTCGAGCCGTCCCGGCCGGAGCAGCGCCGGGTCGATGAGGTCCGGCCGGTTCGTCGTGGCGATTACGACCACGTCCTCCAGCTCCTCGAGGCCGTCAAGCTCGGTCAGCAGCTGTGAGACGACACGCTCGCCGACGCCCGAGTCACCGGCGTTGCGGCCACGCTCGCCCGCGATGGAGTCGATCTCGTCGAAAAAGACCACCGTCGGTGCGTTCGACCGGGCCTTCTCGAACACCTCACGGACACCTTTCTCGGACTCGCCGACGTACTTGTTGAGCAGCTCCGGCCCCTTGATGGAGATGAAGTTGCTCTGTGCCTCGTTGGCGATGGCCTTCGCCAGCAGCGTCTTGCCGGTGCCGGGCGGGCCGTACATCAGCACACCCTTGGCGGCCTGCATGTCCATCTGCTCGAACACCTGCGGGTACTCCAGGGGCCACTGGATGGTCTCCCGGAGCCGCTCTTTTGTGTCGTCGAGGCCGCCGACCCGGTCCCAGGTGACGTCGGGAACCTCCACGAAGACCTCGCGCAGTGCCGATGGCTCGATGCCCTTGAGCGCCTGTTTGAAGTCATCGCGGCTCACCTCCAGCCGTTCGAGCGTCGTGGCGTCGATCTCGTCCTGTTCGAGATCCAGCTCCGGCCGGATGCGCCGGAGCGCGTTCATCGCGGCCTCCTTGGCGAGTTGCTCGATGTCGGCGCCGACAAAGCCGTGGGTGTTCTCGGCGTACTGCTCGATGTCGATGTCCTCGGCCAGCGGCATCCCGCGGGTGTGGACCTGCAGTATCTCCGTGCGCCCCTCCTTGTCCGGGACGCCGACCTCGATCTCGCGGTCGAACCGGCCGCCACGACGCAGCGCCGGGTCCAGCGCGTCAACGCGGTTCGTCGCACCGATGACGACCACCTCGTTGCGCTCCTCCAGCCCGTCCATCAGCGAGAGCAACTGGGCGACCACCCGGCGCTCGACGTCGCCAGAGGTCTCGCCCCTGCTGGGCGCGATGGAGTCGATCTCGTCGATGAACACCACCGCGGGTGCGTTCTCCGCAGCCTCCTCGAACACCTCGCGGAGCTGCTCCTCGCTCTCGCCGTAGTACTTGGACATGATCTCCGGCCCGGAGATGTCCGTGAAGTGGGCGTCGATCTCGTTGGCGACGGCCTTTGCCATCAGGGTCTTGCCGGTGCCCGGTGGCCCGTGCAGCAACACACCCTTCGGCGGCTCGATGCCGAGCTGCTGGAACAGCTCCGGGTGGCGCATCGGCAGTTCGATCATCTCACGGACCTGCTCGAGTTCGTCGTCCAGGCCGCCGATATCCTCGTAGGTGACCGTCGGGGTTCCGGTCTCCTCGGCGGCTGTCTCCGAGAGCTGTTCGGCGGGGCGCTCGCTGATCTCGATCTCCGTCGAGTCGGTGACGACAACGGTCCCACCGGGCTCGGTGTTCGCGACCTTCAGCGGCACCTTCTGCCCCGACATCGAGGACAGCGGCCCCAGGCCGAACGAGACCGGCACCGTCTGGTTCTCGGTGACGGCCTGGCCGCTGAGGTTCTGCCGGATCATCGGGGCGATGTTGCCCCGCACCCGGAGGTTCTGCGGGAGAGCGACGGTCAGGCGCCTTGCCGGCTGGACATCGGCTTTCTCTACCCGGACGGTGTCGTCTACACCGACACCGGTCTCGCGTCGCAGACGACCGTCGATGCGGACGATGCCACGGCCCTCGTCCTCGGGATAGCCGGGCCAGACACGGGCGACTGTCCGCCCACTGTTGCCCGCCAGGAGGATGTAGTCGCCGTTCTCCAGGCTCATCTCGGCCATGGCCTGGCGGTCGATTGCCGCCAGTCCGCGGCCGGCGTCTTTCTGCTTGAGCGGCTTGACTGTCAGTTTCATCTGTCTACCTCGACTGTAAGCACGCCGTTCGTGATAAATGCCCGCGCGTCACCCTCGACCTCGAACTCGTACTGTTCGCCGTCGACGACGACGATGACCGTGTCGCCGACAGTGTCGGCCGAGGACCGCCTCTGTGGCCCGAAGTCGGCCACGAACTCAACGCTGTCGCCGGTCTCGTGCCGACGCCACTCGATGTCCTCCGCCGCGAACTGCTGTTTCAGACTCATACTAACTATAGGTAATCGCTACTAGTATATAAATATTCCGCACGCCCGGTGGGCGGACCTCGGTCACCGGCCTGTCTGTTCGAAGGAACTGGACCGACCAGGATTGCCCGCCGTTCGGATGCGGGTAATCCCGCTTGCCTCCTCCACCCCGCGACCCCACGAGCGATGGATGTCCAGGGATCCGCTGCTCGCTTCCGCGCCTGGCGGGGTGTCCCCGGTTAACCGGCCGTCCGCACCCCTGCAGGTGCGGCCGACCGGACCTCCATCCCCGCGGGACGAGGCTTCCACGTTAGCTTGCGGGGCCCGCACCCGTCTGTGCGGACGCCCCCGGTTTCCGGTCCCCGCTTGAGGCCACATGCGGGCAAGGAGCGGGGCCTACCCGCCCGACCTGGTCCATTCTGACCTACCCTGGTCGCGCATAAGGACCTTTCGGAACGGCCGGTCGGGGACGGGCAACGGTGCCCTCGCGGCCGGAATCGGCCCGACGTCACCGGGTGAGGCCACACCCGGAAGCTACTTTTCTCTGTCGCCCGTCACGCCCTGTATGACAGTCCTTGTCGCATACGATGGCTCCCGGCAGGCAGAGGCGGCCGTCGAGTACGCCCTCGAGGAGCACAGCGACGACGAGGTGGTGCTGTTGCGCGTCGTCGAGATGGCCGGCGGCGCGACCGACGCGGGGTTCGAACTCCTGCGCGACCGCCTGCGCGAGCGCCGCTCCGAACTCCGGTCGACGACCGCCGACGAACTCGACGCGCTGCTCGATGCGACCGACACCGACGTCAGCCTGGAGACGGTCATCGGCGACCCGGCGACGGAGATCGTCGCGTACGCCGACGAACACGACATCGACCACGTCGTTGTCGGGAGCTCCGGCCGCGGCGGTGTCTCGCGGGTGTTGCTGGGCAGTGTCGCCGAGACAGTCGCCCGCCGGTCTGCTGTGCCGGTCACTATCATCCGGTGAGCGGATGCTCGAACTGGAGCACGGCTTCCGGGTGCTCGACACGCACCTGGAACTGGAGCCCGACGAGAGCCGCCGGCCGCGTGACATCGGCGACCCTGAGCGGGTCGAGCGGGAGCTCCACCGGGCTGGTATCGTCGCGGCGCTCGCCGTTCCGGGCCGGCGCGACAGGAGCAGGACTACACCAGCGCGAAAAACGCCGTTGCCCGCATCGCCGTTGCCCGCCCGCTTGTCGCCGCGGCCCGCCTCACCGGTGCCCGTGACCCCGGCACGGGCCCGACCGCCCGTGTCCGCAACGTCACCCGCTCGCGGGGCGCCCACCACACCGACCCCGAGGGGATCAGACAGTACGCCTACGAGGACCGGTTTGTTGGCTTCGCGCTGGACCCGACCGTCGATGGGCTCCCCGACGAGGCGGTGCTCGAGGCAGTTGACGCCGCCGAGTTGCCCGTACTCACCTACGGTGGTCGGGGCTTCCCGCCGGCGGCCATCGAGCGGACGCTGCTCCCCTACGAGTTCCCGCTCGTGATCGCTCACCTCGGCGGCTACCCGCTCGACGAGACGCTCACGGCCGCCGCCATCGACCTGCTCGGCGCACACGAGAACTGCTATCTGGACACGAGCTTCGTCCGCCGGCGGGACCCGCTGGAACGGGCTATCACGGAGCATCCCGACCGGGTGCTCTTTGGAAGCGGCGCGTCCGCCGCCCACCCGAACGTCGCGGTCATGGAGATCCTCACGCCCGATGTTCCCGAGAACGCTGTGGAGGTCAGCCCGGGTTCGAGCGGTTGTGGGCCGGTCGAGGAGACCCCCTCTCAGACCGGTCGCCCCTCGGCCCAGGACTCCGCGACAGCAAGCGAGAGCGTGCTCGCCAGGCCGAGCAGCGTGCCGGCGGTGAGCATCAGCGCGAGGAACTCGAGCGACGCCTGGCCGAGCATGAACCCGCTGACGCCGTGCAGTACGGCGGCGATGGCGACCACGTAGAACGGGGCGTTGAGGTACTGCCAGCGGAACTCGCCGGTGAGGTACTCGTCGGTGACACGCCCGAGACTGGCGGTAACACCCCCGGCGGCGACCCACTGGACCGCGCCGTCGACGAACGCGGCGGCCACCTCGACGACACCCAGGCTCCCGTCGGCGACGGCCTGTCTCTCCGAGACCGCCTCGGTGCCGATGACCGCACCGACGGCCACAAGCGCCGCGGCGACGACGTACGCGATCAGCAGCACGCGGCCGGTGAAAAGCGCCTGTCTCGCGCGCGCGCTCCGTTCGGTGAGCCACCCGTAGACGCCGAACGCCCGGCCGAGCAGGTACAGGCCGAGCAGCCCCGAGACCAGTCCGAGCACCGTCCCCGGGAGATCCAGCAGATTCGCCGCGATGGCCAGCGGATAGATGAGCAACAGGATGCCGAGCGGCACGAGCAGGGCGCCGCGGGTCTCGGGGTCCGCGAGCACCTGCTTTATCGTGTAGTACATCGACTCGAGTTTCTCGGCCTGCCGGACGACAACACGGCTGACCCCGTCGACGGTCACCCGCGAGCGGATCACCGGCAGCACCGACTCGTCCTGTGCACCGTCCGTGACGACAATCGCGCGGACCGCCTCGGCATCGATACCGGCGAGCACCTGGTCGAGCTGGTGGCGTATCTGTCGGCTGGCCTCGATGTCCGCCCCCTCGCGACCAGCGATGGCCGCAATCTCGACGGGGTCGTTGACCTCGCCGGCGATGCGCAACCCCTCGAACAGCACGTTCACGTCGCTGTCCTCGGGGTCGGCCGTCGCCAGCGCGACCGCCGCCTCTCTGACGGCGTCCCGCCCGACGACCGGCGTCTCGACTGCCGTCTTCCGACCGAGGTCGTCGTCGCGGTCGACACACAGCACCAGCAGCATACACCCCGGTAGGGCAGCCGGGTATATCTGTTTTCGGCCGCGCCACCTGGGCCCCGGCCCCGGCAACCGGTGCTCGGCTCACCAGTCAGGGGAGCGGCGCCGGGGGGACCACACGATGCAACGGGTCCCGGCCTGGATACCACCGTCGGTGGTCAGCTCTGGAGACACGCATAACTGTGTGGGCCACCAACCGCGGGGTATGACCGTCGCGGGCGGGCGTTTCGACGACGAAAGAGCGAGCAGCGGGGGGCTGGTCCCGACAGCGGTGGCCCCGGCCAGATGATCCGCTCGACGGTCGCCGACGGCCTGCGGGTGCTCACGCTCGACCGGCCGGACAGGCGGAACGCGCTCACACCGGAGGGGCTGGACAGGCTCGCGGCGGCGTTCGACGAGGCCGACGAGCCGGTGGTGTACCTGACCGGTGCGGGAGAGGCGTTCTGTGCGGGTGCAGACCTCGGTGTCGTCGACGGGCTGGACGGTGACCGGGCGGCGGCGTTCGCCCGGCAGGGACAGCGTGTCACGGCGACGGTTGCCGGCTACGAGGGGGTGGTTCTGGCGGGTATCGACGGTCCGGCACGCGGTGGCGGGGTCGAACTCGCGCTTGCCTGTGACCTCCGGGTCGGGACGCCGGCGGCGACGTTCGCCGAGAGCGGCGTCGACCACGGCCTGTTCGGGGCGTGGGGTGGCACCGTCCGCCTGCCGCGTGTCGTCGGCGAAGGGGTTGCGATGGACCTCTCGCTGTCCGGGCGCGTTCTCGACGCCGAGGCGGCCCGCCGGGTCGGCCTGGTGAGCCGCGTTGTCGAGTCGCCCCGGCGCGTCGCGGAGGACCTGCTCGACAGCGACCCCGCGGCGTTGCGTGTCATCAAAGCCCGGCTCCGCGACGACGACCCGGTCGAGACACAGCTCGAGCGTGAAGCCGAGGCCTTTGCCGCCCTGGTCGACGAGCGGCAGAGCTGAGTGCTCGAACCCGCGGTGCCCGAAAGGCACATAATCGGACCGGTACACCTGCGGGTATGGACCGTGAGACGACACGGCGAGCGGTGCTCGGGGCGGGGCTGGCCGGCGGTGTCGCGGCCGGGGTGCTCTCGCCGCTGCGCACGTATCTCAAGGGGTTCGCGCCGCTCTCGGGCTCGGTCTGGGGGGCCGCACAGGGCGGTCGGCGCTCCTCGGTCGACAGCCCGTACGGCCCGGCCGAGTTGCGATACGACAACGCGGGTGTCCCCCACGTCAGCGCCGGGGACGAGAGTTCACTGTACTTCGCGGCGGGCTACGTCCAGGCGACCGACCGGCTCTTCCAGATGGACCTCCAGCGCCGCCTCGCTCGCGGACAGCTCTCTGCGGTCGTCGGTTCGGCTGCGGTCGAGGCCGACGAGTTTCACCGGAAGCTGCTGTTTGCGGAGGCCGCCGAGGCGACCGCCGACCACGTCCGCGAGACGCGTGCCGGCCCGCCCGCCGAGGCGTACGTCGATGGGGTCAACGCCGCAATCGAGGGCGAGTCACTCCCGCTTGAGTTCCGACTGCTCGGGTACGAGCCCGAACCGTGGACGCTCGGGGACTCGATGTGCGTCGAGAAGCTCATCGCCTGGGGGCTCACCGGGAGCTTCCGGACGCTCCGACGGGCGCTCGTCGAGGACATCTTCGGTGCCGAGATGGCCGCACAGCTGTACCCCGACCGGTTCGAGGAGACAACGCCCATCGTCCGCGAGCACCACGATCCGCCCGTGTTCGGCGCGGGGCTGGGCATCGACCCGGCCGACAGTGCGGAGCCCGGGCGGACAGGCCGTGCCGTCGACCGGGAGACCATCGACTGGCTCACACGGTTCGAGCCGCCCCGCCGGCTCGGGTCGAACAGCTGGGTTGTCGGACCCGCACTCGCGGGCGGGGAGGCACCGATTCTCGGCAACGACCCCCACCTGGAGCTGCAGGCTCCGCCTCTCTGGTACGAGATGCATCTGGACGGCCCCGCCCACCGCGTGCGTGGTGTCACCTTCCCCGGAGTGCCGTTCGTCCTCATCGGGGAGAACGACCACGGGGCGTGGGGCTTCACCAACGTCGGTGCCGACGTCATCGACTTCTACACCTACGAGAGGCTGGGTGACGACCGCTACCGCTACGGTGACGAGGAGCGTGCGTTCGACACCGACCGGCAGCTCATCGAGGTTGACGGCGGCGAGAACCGGGAGATTGAGGTGAAACAATCGGTCCACGGACCGGTTATCGAGGAGGGAAAGCGGGAGGTCGGCGTCGCCTGGACCGGTCATGCCGCCACGGAGACGACACTCGCCACGTACGACCTCACCCACAGCGAGGGTGTCGAGGACGCACGGGCGGCCGCCGCCGCGTTCGAGGCTCCCACCCAGAACCTGCTGTACGCCGACAGCGACGGCAACAGCCTGTTCCAGGTGACCGGTCGGCTCCCGGTCCGGCGGATCGACGGTGAGGTCGTCAGCGGCGACCGGCTGTTCGACGGCTCCGCCCGCGAGGGTGAGTGGGGCGGGTTCGAGCCGTTCGAGCGCCCGCCTGCCTGGGAGGGGGACTCGGGTGTCGCCGACCGTCCTGAGAGGTCAGACACCGACCGCTCGTGGGTGCCCTTCGCGGCGAACCCCCACGTCGAGAACCCCGACTACCTCGCGACGGCCAACCAGTTGCCCGTCGACGACGGCCACCTGGCGTACTACCTGGGTGTCGAGTTCGCACCCCGGTACCGAGGGGCGCGTATCTACGACCTGCTCGACGAGCGGGTCGAGGCCGGCGAGGAGATCGACCTGGCGGTGCTGCGCGGGGTTGGCCGTGACACCCGTGACGGTCGGGCGGCGGCGCTTGTCGGAACGCTCGTCGCGGCCGCCCGCGAGCGTGAGGACCCGGCTCTCGGGTCGGCCGCCGACAGGCTCGAGGCCTGGGACTACCGGATGGATCCCGACTCCGAGGCGGCGCTGCTGTTCGACCGCTGGATGAACCACTACCGCGAGGAGCTGTTCGGGGCGGCGTTCGACGAGGCCGACCTCGACGAGTCGTACTACCCCTCGGACGGGGCTATCGAGCAACTGCCACCCGACAGCCGGTGGTTCGGGGCCCGCCGCAGACCGGCGGTCATGCGCGCCGCACTCCGGGCAGCACTCGACGAGATCGACGACGAGGGTTACAACAGCTACGGCGATCTCGCCCACACGGGCCGCATCCAGCACCCGCTCGAACTGGACTTTCTCTCCTACCCCGAACACCCCCGTGGCGGCTCCGGCGACACCGTCCAGAACTTCAGCCACGACGGGCCGACTGGCGGGAGCTGGGAGATGCAGGTCGATCTCGACGGCGAGTATCTGGCCGTCCTGCCGGGTGGTAACTCGGGGCGGTACTTCTCGACACACTACGACGACCAGATACGGCGGTGGGCCCGTGGGGAGTACCGCTCGCTCTCGCGGACGGTCGAGGGTGAGCTGACCGTCGAGTTCCGGGAGGAGGGATGACTGGGGGCGACACCACAACCGGCGAGGCGGCCGGCGGACCACTGTCCAGGTTGGGCCGGGTCCGCGAGGAGCCACGCGCTCACTGGCTGGCACTCGTCGTCGCCATCATCGTCGGTCTACTCGTGTCGACGGTCCACTGGCTGGGGCTCGTCGTCGGTGGGGCGCTCGTCGGGCTGGTCGCGTCGAGTCTCCGCCGCGCGCTCGCCGCCGGCCTCGGGTTTGGCGTGCTCGTGGTGCTCGTGTGGCTGGCGGTTTTCGCGCGGGCAGGCACCCTCGGACGGCTGCTGTCGATGGGCGAACTCACCGGTCTCGGTGTCGCTATCGCCCTGCTTGCCCCGGTTGTCGGGAGCCTCGCACGCGGGGTCGTGTAGTCACCCGGTGTGGATCTCGAACCGCGCGCCGCCCGCAGGCCCGTCGGTGAGGGTGATCTCCCAGCCGTGGGCCTCGACGAACTCCCGGACGATGGCGAGGCCGAACCCGGTGCCGTCCGCCGCCGTCGAGTGTCCGAACTCGAAGACCGCTGTCCGGCTCTCCGCGGGGATACCCTCGCCGTTGTCCTCGACGTAGAAGCCACCGGTGTCCTCGAGCGGCCCGATCTCGACTGTCAGCGGCGGGTCGTTGTGTTCGGCGGCGTTGCGAAAGAGGTTCTCCAGGACACTCCGGAGGATGTCGGGTTCCGCCTCGATCTGGTGGTGCCCGTCGAACGCCCGCTCGAGTGTCGCCCCGTCGGTCCGTGACGTCTCCCAGGCCGCCCCGCTCAGCTTTCGCAGGTCGACCGGTTCGGTCCGCTCGACCACGTTCTGGGCCTGGGCCATCGCGAGCAGCTGCTCGACCATCGTCTCCATCCGGTCGAGGGCCTCACCGACCGCGGCGAGATGCTCGTCGTCGCCCTCCTCTCGTGCCAACTCCAGGCGGAGACCGGCCACGTTCAGCGGATTGCGCAGGTCGTGACTGAGCACCGATGCGAACCGGTCGAGCCGTTCGTTCTGCCGTCTCAGCTCACGCTTCCGGGCCCGGAGCTGCTCCTGTGCCTGGATCCGCTCGTGGGCCTCGGCGATACTGCTTGCCAGCAACTCGGCCAGTTCGAGGTCGCTCTCGTCGAACGCTCCCGGGCGCTCGCGCGCCGCGCTGTAGACGCCGATACCACCGACAGCAACCTGTATCGCCGACCGTATCCGCTCGGTCGTCGGTTCGCCGTCCTCCATCTCGTGGACATCCTCGACAACCTGTGCCCCGCCTGATTCGTATATCTCCCGCGCCTTGCTCTCGCCGCCGGGAAACGGATACTCGCCGGCCTCTATCGGCGAGGAGTCCGATGTCATCGCGACGACAAACTGGTCGTCCTCCATCCTGTACAGCGTACACCAGTCGAACCCGAGTATTTCCTTCGAGGCGCGCTGCATCAGCGCGTACAACTCCTCGCGGCTGTGACAGGACTCGAGCTCCGTTGCGACGGCGTGCAACTGCTCGATCTTCCGTTTCTGCTCCCGGATCAGTGCCGCCGACTGCACCTGCGAGCGTGCGGCCTCCGCGTGCAGCGCCAGCAACTCGGCCAGCTCGAGGTCGTGCTCGTTGTAGTGGCCCGGTGACTCCGAGATCGCCTGGAACACTGCCCCATCGCCGATCGGCACGCTGATACCCGACCGGTACGCCGGGTTGCTGGGGGTTGCGAGCTCGCTCGCCGCGATGTCCTGTACGAGTCTCGCCTCCCCCTCCCGAAACGTCTCGGTCAGCACCCCACGTTCCCTGGAGATTCGCTCCCCGGCATTCCGGTGTGACGACGCGACAACGACGAAGTCGCTGTCGTCACGGACCAGCGCCGTACAGTAATCGAACCCGAGCACCCGCTCTGCCGTCTCGACAACCCGCCTGTACACCGTCTGCTCGTCGGTCGCCGAGCGGACGTACGTGGCTGCGTGGTGGAGCTCGTGCAACCGGCCTCTCTCGCTGTGTCTCTCCCCACTCACTTCTCACTCTTTGCGCGGGACTGTCATATACTCACCGGTTAGCATACGACGACGGCGCCACTGACGGCTCACCGCGTCTGTGCGCGACCGGACCAGCCCTCTCCGCTCTGCCCGTCAACGGAACAGGCTCCGGCCACCACATTCTATACCGGGCGCCCCGTACCGTCGGTATGGAGAAGACTGACGCCGGGACCTCGGTCGGGGTCGAGGACCCCTACCGGCACGTCGACCGGTGTGACTTCCTGACCGACGAGGGAACGTGTCGGTTCGCGGTCGAACACGGGGACCGCGACCGGGTGTTCGCCAGACAGCGTCGGGACGAGGCGTTTCAGTGTCCGGTCGCGGGTGACACCGACGAGACAGGGTTGACCGGTCGCTGGGACTGGCAGGACTGCAGGCAGTTCCGCGCCCGGCACCACGGCGACGTCTGTGTCCGGTGTGGACTCGACGAACAGCGGATGGCTCACGACGACGAGCGCCCGCTGCTGGAGGAACACCACCTCTCGTATGCCGACAGCTCGCACCACGGCGATGGTGAGCCAAGCCACGAGATCACGGTCGTGCTGTGCCGGTGGTGTCACGCGACGGTTCACGACTCCTGGGGGCGTATTGACGACGATGTCGGCCCTGACCCCGAGGCCCTCGCACAGCGCGAGGCACGCAGGGCCCGCCAGCAGGCGGAACTCTCCTTCGAGACCGCCGCGGACCGGTACGACACCGACGACGCCTGAACCCCCAACCTGGAGCCCCCGGACAGCCAGTACACTGACGCACAGACAGTTCAGCCAGTGTCCCTACCCACCCGACTGATTCAGACCGGATGTCGCCCTGGCCATCGGGGCGTGTGCTGGGCTGTTTCGTGACCGTTATCCGATACTGATAAATGCCACCGTCACGACGATCAGGTCATGACGGCGATCCGGACTGAATCGCTGCGAAAGGAGTTCGGTGATACCGTCGCTGTCGACGATATCACCCTCGAGATAGAGACAGGCGAGGTGTTTGGATTTCTCGGCCCGAACGGTGCCGGCAAATCGACGACAATCAACATGCTGCTCGATTTCGTCCGGCCGACGAGCGGGTCCGCGGCCATCTTCGAGTACGACATCCACGAGGACTCTCAGGCGGTCCGCAGGCGGACCGGCGTTCTCCCCGAGGGGTTTGCCCTCTACGACCGGCTCTCCGGGGTGAAACACCTCCGACTCGCCGGCAGGACAAAGGGTGTCGATGTCGACCCAGCGGCGATTCTCGACCGCGTCGGGTTGAGCCCGGAGGACGGTGCGCGCGACGTTGGTGGCTACTCGAAGGGCATGCAGCAGCGACTCGCCCTCGGGATGGCGCTGGTCGGGGACCCCGACCTGCTCATCATGGACGAACCGTCGAGCGGGCTCGACCCGACGGGCATCAGCGAGATGCAGGATCTGGTTCGGGCGGAGGCCGAGCGCGGGACCACGGTGTTTTTTTCGAGTCACATCCTCCATCACGTCGAGGAGGTCTGTGACCGTATCGGGGTCATGAACGGGGGACGACTCGTCGCCGTGGGGACACTCGCGGAGCTGTACGACCAGGTCGGCGGCACGGCGACGGTCGAACTCGACGTCGATAGCCCGCCCGATCCGAGTCTCGACTCACTCCCCGAGATCGACGGCATCTCGAACGTACACAGACACGACGGCACCATCCAGGTGATCTGTGGAAAGCCCCGGGCAAAGGCAGCAGCGATCACACAGGTCCAGCAAAGCGGTGCGACGGTCACCGACGTCCGGATTGACGACAGAGATATCGACGACCTGTTCGCAACGCTGACAACCGACGGGACGAACAGATGAACACGGAGCGCCAAGAGGGGCCCGAGGAGCTCGGCTCGCTGACGGCGGTGATCGCCCGCAAGGACTTCGAGGATGCGGTACAGTCGAAGATGCTCCTGTCGCTGACCGGCATTCTCGTCGTCGTCGTCATCCTCGCGTACGGCGGTGTCTGGTGGGCTGCCAGCGACCCTGACCCGGCCGGCCTTGCGGCGATTCTCTCCGTTCTCTTCCAGCTGATCGTTCCGCTGCTCGCGTTCATCGCAAGCTACATGTCAGTCGTCGGGGAGCGCCGCTCCGGGAGTCTCAAGGTCCTGTTGAGTCTGCCGCCGGAGCGGCGCGAGGTCGTCTTCGGCAAGTTGATCGGCCGTGCCGGCGTTATCGCCGCTGTCGTGCTGTTGGCCTCGCTTGTCTCGGCGGCGCTGAGTGCGGTCCTGTTCAGGTCCGTGCCGGTGTGGGAGTTGGCCGGGGTGACCGGCGCGACGGTCCTCCTCGGAGTCGCCTTTGTCGGCATCGGCGTCGGTGTCTCCGCCGCGGTCGCAACCCGCGGTCGGGCGATGGCCGGTGTCATCGGATTCTACCTGGTCTGTCTCCTGTTCTGGGATGTCATAACCGCGGGGGTCCATCGGCTCGTTGAGGGGAGCCTGCCATCGGGACCGGAGTACGAGGCGTGGTACCTGTTCACCCAGTGGCTCAACCCGATCAACGCACACGCAGTGTTGCTCGATGCAGTGCTTGAGGCCAACCCACCGAACTTTACCATCGTCATCTTCGGGCCATTCGACGCTGCTGACCTGGAGACTCACCTCGCCGGCGAGGCACCTGTCTTCCTGCAGGACTGGGTGCCGGTCGTTGTGTTTGGCGCCTTGTTCGCGCTCCCTCCCGTTCTCGGCTACCTCCGGTTCCGGGGTGTCGATCTGGGCTGACTGTTCACGCCGCCGAACGCTGGTCGCCACAGAACACGACAGCCCAGACCGGGTTTGCCCGGCGAACCGCTCTGGACCCGTCGCGCAGTCCGATGTCGGGTTGCTGTCCTCGCACCGTCGGCACTCGACGGTGTTGCCCGACAGAAGTACAGCGCGGTCCGGCCCAGGGTGTGAAACCCCCGCTCGCTGCTGTGGCCGGGCCGCCTACAGTTCGAGAGCCGCGATCACCGATCGGAGCTGTTCCCGGTTCAGCTCACCGGCGACGGTGACAGTCGTCCCACCCTCGTTGAACACCCCGACCGACCCGTGAGTGCCCGTCTCGAGCCACACCTGCCGGTCGCCGACTGTGACCGTCTCAGTCACCTCCTCGAGCGCCTGGGGGTCGACCGTCCGGTCGGACTGGCCCACCAGCAGCGACGAGCTTCCGTCGGTGTAACTGGCCGCCACGGACGTCGTCGGTTCCAGCGCCGTCGCGACGGTGAGTGCCGGTGCCTCACCGGCGAGGACACCCCCTGTTTCGAGGCTCCAGCCCTCGTCGGGAACCCCCAGGTCGAACGGGGTCGCCTCGTCGAGCCCCGCCTCGGTCTCCGCGGTCGTGAAGCTCAAACTCGCCACCTCGGTCGCGCCCGGGGGTTCGAACGTGCTATCGGTCGGTGAGACGTCGAACCTCGTGTCGACGATGTCGACAGTCACTGTCCCGTCCTGTCCTGTCGTCTCTGCTCGCAGTAGCAGATCGGTCTCGACTGCCGTCCACAGGCGGGTCTCGGACTCGATATCGGGGTGTGTGAGCAGTATCTCGTTTGCCTCTGTCCCATCGATGGTCGTCGTCCCCACGCGTTCGGCCCTGACCTGTTCGTCGAACTCCTCGAGATCAAACTCCTCTATACCGAACTCCTCAACCTTCTCTTCCAAATCGAACTCCTCGAGGCCCTGCTCGAACTCCTCGAAGTCGAACTCGTCTATGTCGAACTCCTCGAAGTCGAACTCGTCTATGTCGAACTCCTCGAACTCGAACTCGTCTATGTCGAACTCCTCGAACTCGAACTCGTCTATGTCGAATTCCTCGAAGTCGAACTCGTCTATGTCGAATTCCTCGAAGTCGAACTCGTCTATGT
>OBKM01000097.1_pt1 | contig 39815 bp, 31 predicted proteins | sample 1519691 | NCBI WGS metagenome assembly OBKM01 (sample SAMEA37050418, study PRJEB22526) | metagenome | biome: saline pan; feature: lake; material: water | place: Egypt | collected 2015 | depth 0.5 m
CCTCCTTTTTGAACTCGAATCGGGCCTCGGTGTTCGTCTCTTTCAGGTGATCTTGCTCTGAACTCATAGTGTTGGTTTACGTTTCTGGGGGTTTATGTGTGATCAGTAATCATATCCGATTACGCCGTCTCGAACGCCTCCTCGCGGACCCAGTCGTACCCGGCGTCCTCGAGCTCCTCGGCCAGTTCGGCACCGCCGCTTTTGACGACCTCGCCGTCGAGCATCACGTGAACGTAGTCAGGGTCGACGTACTCGAGGATACGCTGGTAGTGGGTGATCTGGAGGATCCCCGTACCCTGCTCGTCGCGTAGCGCGTTGATCCCGTTGGAGACGTCCTGCAGTCGGTCGATGTCCAGCCCGGAGTCGATCTCGTCGAGCACGGCGATCGCGGGCTCCAGCATCGCGGCCTGCAGCACCTCGTTCTGTTTTTTCTCCCCGCCGGAGAAGCCGGCGTTGAGGTACCGCTGCATGAACTTCTCGTCCATATCGAGGAGCTCCATCTTCGATTTGAGCAGCTCCTGGAACTCGGCGACGCCGATCTCACCGTCGTCGGCCGGTCCTTCCATCGGCGAGGTGTCGTACCCCTCGTCGTCCGCTTCCGTTTCCTCGTCGTCGTCCTCCTCCTCGAACAGCTCCTCGCGCTCCTCCGCTTTGGCGTTGAGCGCCTGTCGGAGGAAGCTCGTCATCGTGACGCCTTCGATCTCCGCGGGATACTGGAAGCCGAGGAAGATGCCGAGCGCGGCGCGCTCGTTCGGCTCCAGGTCGAGCAGCTCCCAGTGGTAGTCCTCGTCGTCGAGCTCCTCGTCGACGTCGGCCACGTCCTCCTCGTCGAGGTGGAGCAGCACTTCGCCGTCCGTGACCTCGTACGCCGGATGGCCAGCGATCACTTTCGCGAGCGTCGACTTACCCGAACCGTTCGGACCCATCAGCGCGTGGATCTCGCCGGTCTCGACTTCGAGGTCGACACCACGAAGGATCCGTTCACCGCCCTCTTCCGCCACCTGTGCGTGGAGGTTGTTGATCTCGAGAGTTGCCATATGTGGTCTGATTCCTCGTACCCGTCGAGAAGGGGTTCGGCCGGTTAATGGTTACGGAATCACCCGTGGAAACGCGCCAATGTTGAAAGAAAAGTTTTGACTATGAAAAACCGCGTTAGTATTATCACATGAACGAGCCGAGCCCAGTCTGCTCTTGGCCCGTTTTGACCTCCTCCCAGCTCATACCGAGCGATTCGATGACCCGGGCGATCGGCCCTTTCAGGGTCTTCTCGAGCATCTTCTCCCAGTCGACCTCGAACTCCTCGGGAATCTGGTCGGCGTACTCGAAGCAGATAACGTCCGGATCCCGCTTGAACTCGCCGTACAGGGGATCACGCTGCGGATCGAGTCCCTTTTCGGCCTCCATTCGCTCCCAGAAATCCGGATGTACTTTTTTTATATAGAGCCGCTTCGGCTTCGATCCGCTCCCGAAGTTCGTCCCGAGCAGGAGGTTCGCGTACTTCGCGCCCCGGACCTGCGCGGTCGGCGTCTCGTAGGCGTCGAGGCGCTTGCCGATCCCGCCCGGGATCCCGACCTCCTCGACGTCCATCTCGCCCGCGAGGAACTCCTCGATCACCTCGGAGAGGTACGTCTTTACCTCCTCGAGATCCTCGTCGATGTCGTCACCGGTCACGATCGTCTCGATGACGTGCTGTTGGACCTCCTTCGTGATCCCGGCGATGTCCGACCGCTTGTACTCGAAGCCGGTGATGTCGATGTCGTCGACGTCGTTGCCCTCCTTCCAGATGATATGCCCCGCGTACCGCTTCTTCTTGCCCGCCTGGAAGAACCGGCGGTACAGCTTCTCGAACTCGATCTGGAAGCGGTGGAACTCCGCGTTCAACTCCTCGCGCGCGAAGTCGTCGTAGCGCTCGTTGATGTGGTCCTCGATCTCGAAGGAGGTCTCGATCGCCTGTCGTTTGTCCACTCCCTGCCCAAGCGACAACATCACCGAGTCGGTGTTGTGAAGAACGATTCCGCCGACGCCGTCGACGAAGTTCTCGTTCTCGGCGACGCTCAGATCGTACACGTATCCGTCGTGGTCGACCTCGTTGACGACCGGGTCGCGACCGCTCCGATAGAAATCACACGTACGGATCGTGTAGCTCCCCTTTCCGTCCCTGTATTTGAGGGAGTGTTTCCGTCCACGCTGGGTCAGCAACGTCGAGAGACCGGCGGCGAGCTCGCGGCTGGTCGTCTCGAAGTCGAAGTTTCGTTCACAGTACTCCGTCGTGTACCGCGGAAACTCTCGTGATCCGTCGCCTTCGACGAGCACGTCAACGAAGATCTGCTGAAGCTCGCTCGGAAGGTTGAATACGAATCCCGGGACGTGTTTCCCGCGCGACGTCTGGCCAGCGAACTCACGGAAGAACACGGCCGACAACTCGTTCATCATCTGGAGTTTCTGCGTCTCGTCGTCGTATGTTGCCGAACGGGTGCCGTCGTCGGTTTCGTATTCGACGGTCCGGGTTTCGGACGTATCCGACCGAATGATGCTTGCCGTCGCCCCATCGAAGAGGCGGAGATAGTCCTCACGAACTCCCTCCAGCCACTCCGCTCTCGATCCGGCGATGCTCGCTCCGAACCGCGTTTCCGTCGTCTCGATCGTTGACGCGCTCCCCTCGGTTACGTACGCAGCGAGCAATCGTACGAGCGCTCGTCCGTCCTCGGAGTTGAGTTCGATGTGCCGTCGCACCTTGACCGCCTTTTCTGTCGTGTCGTGATGCGTGTGACCGAACCAGACCCAGTCGTCGTTCGCGTGGACGCGTTTGACTTTCGTCTCCGCGTTCTCGCTGCCGACGCTCCGACCGTCCTCATACTCGCGCGTGTATCCGTTCAAAACCTCATATACGTCGATCGTTTCGACCGATTCGACTTCGGGAAGTCCGGGAACACGCAGTGGTTGCTCGACGTTCTCCGGCGTTGCCTCAACCAGTTCGTCGCCGTCCTCGACGACGTACGAGTGATCCCGCGTCGTCGTCGACTCGCCGAACTTGTGCCGCAGATTGACCACCGGCTTATCCGTCTCGTGCCGGATCACCTGCTCGATCGGTTGCCACTCGACCTCGCCGCTTCCGGCCATCGACAGCGCGTCCCATCCGTCCACGGAGCGCCGCTCCTTGTCGGTCGACGCCGAGGCGACCGGTCCACCGTCCGCGGTGATAACGATATTCCCATCCGAGGTCACGTCCGCACCCTCGAAGAGGTCGGCGATCGGAACGATGCGAACGATCCCGTTCGGATCGCGAACGACGATGGGTCTATCGCCGGTGACGCTGTCCCCGTACGCGACGTCGTGACCCAGCTCGTTCGCGGCCGTCTCGGTGAAGTCGATGACTTCCCGACCGGTCGCCGTGACGGCCGCTGCACCCTCTTTATCGTAGAGACGGAATCGATCCCATCCCGTTACGCCGTATAACGACTGACCGACAAATTGGAACTTTCCGTTCCGTCCCGCGAGGAGCGTGTGATTGTCCGCGACGGTCACGCAGTAGACGCCGTCTTCGGCCTCGCTTCGCGAGCTGCTCCGGTGCATCCGAAGCGTGTTTTTCGCGTTTTCCGCGACGTAAATCCGCCAGCTCCCGCTGTCGTGGTTGTAACTCGCGGTTATTCCGAGATGCGAACACAGGCGGAGTACGTCGTCCCGCAATTCGTCGCTCGATGTCGTGTATCGCCACGATCCGATCTGGCGGTCACCGTCGCCGTCGATCAGCAGTTCCAAGAACGCTCGTTTTTGTGTTTCCGTCGCCTCGAAAACGAGATCGGGAATTCGCTTCTCCAAGCTCCCGTCGCCACAGCAGTCTCGGAGGAGATCCCCAAGCAGTTTCGACGTAAACTGGTAGCTGCGCTCGTCGACGTAGTAGTCCAATCTCATCCGATCGAGAAGTTCACCGACCGTCGCGTGGTCGGTGTCTCCCCCGTCCGCCACGGCCTCCTGTGCGATCTTCACCGTGGTCGCCGAGCCCCGAAGGTTGTCACCGAATGATTTCGTCTCGGACGTGTACACGTTTCCTTCCGTAATATACCACGCGAGCAGTTCGAGGAAGTCGTCCCCGTCGTAGGTCCGTGGAATCCACTTTCGACCGGGTTCACGGTGAATGAAGCTCGTCTCACACACCGACTCGACGTACTCGCGGTGCTCCTCGAACTCGGCCGCCGTGAACACGTATCCAGTCTGCCCGAGATCGGCTTTCGGAACGCGACGTGGAGTCCAGCCGAGTTCGGCCGTAAACGTGTGCCCGTGTACGTCCGGCCGGACCCACACCTCGTACTCTCCATCGATCAGTTCGGTCAGATCTACTTCGTCGATCCGCTCTCCGTCAGGGCCGTCCCAGTCGTGTGGGAGCTCGTAGTTCGTCGCTCGATCGAGGTCTCCCGCTTCGACGAACTCGTATCCGTCCTCGGTGATCCCGTTCGTCTCGTTCTTCCGAACGAGCAGTCGGTGATTCGGGGTGACTCGGAAGTCGATCTTCGATGTCTCGATATCGACGAGCTCGCCGCGATACTCCGGATACGCATGCGTCTCCTCGACGCGTTTGACCTCCATCTCCTCCGTTTCGGGATCCAGCGAGTACACCTCGTCGCCGACCGCGAGGTCCGTGATCGACCGCACCCCGGAGGGTGTCACGACCTCGGTGTCCGGGGTGAAACAGTTCATAATAACCTTGACAGCTCCCTGCTGTCTGTCGTACTGGTCGTACGCCTCCGTGCCGGGATCGTGTTCGTTCCGGAGCGCCTTCTTGTCCTCGCGTTCGGAGAGCAGTTCATCGACCATCTCGCGCATGATCCCGTCCGGCTCCTTCCGGAAGTGCGTCCCGTTGGGTGCGACGTACGTCTCGCCGTCGTACGTCTCCGGATCGACTTTCGTCTCCGGGCCTGCGTTAATTGTTACCATGCACATGGGGTAGAGAGATTTCAAGTCTTGGACAGTTACCATCTCTTTGACGCCCGTGATCGGCTCGAAGACGGCCCCGCCCTCGAACTCCTCGGACTCCTGTTGTCCTTTCGTCGGGAGCGCGAACTTGCCGAACGCCTTGTGGAGCACGTACATGTCGACGGTGTCGCCCGGGGTCGGTGCATCCTCGAGCTTGCAGCCGACGAACGTCCGTACCTCGTCCCAGAACGCGATCACGTCCTGTTTCCGGTCGATCTCGACGCAGAGCTCGACGTCGCGGATGCTGTACTCCAGCAGTCGCTCCGGGTCCTGCTCCCACAGATCGCCGATATCGCCCGCGTATCGCTCCTTTCCGGCCCCGAGCTCGCGCTCGCCGACTGCGTCGAGCCGGTACGACTCGAGCTCCGTGAACATCGTCCGCTTGTACGCGTACAGCAGGTCGAAGACGACCCGTCCCTTGATGTCGGGGCCACCCCACCCCGAGCGCCACACCTCGCCGATCCGGGAGAATCGGTCGACCGAGAGATCATACTCGCTTCCCGGATCAAGTTCTTCCATACGGTCGAAAAAGTACGGGACGTCGAAGTCCTCACAGTTGTGAACGAGGCAATCATCTGCAAAGAAATTGTGCGTGGTCGTCTCGATGTCGTAGGTCGTCTCCGTGCCGACACGCTCCACATCCTCAACCTCCACAAACACGTACTCCGACCACTCGTCGAGAGTCGTTTCGTGCCGTTTGAGATTGATTCCTCGGCGGTGTTTGTCCCGGCCGATCCGTTTCTCGTCACTGCCCGTGTCCGCCTCAAAGAGCGCGTACGGGATGTTCTCGCTCCGTCCACTTTTTCCGCCGTCCAGCGCTTTCAGCGCCTCTCGCTTTTTTGAATGAGAGAGATGCGGGAGGACCCGATCCCTGAGTCGCTGGATCTCACGCTCTGCGTCCGGGATCCGAACCACGTTCTCACGCTGTTCTGCGTAGATGCCAAGCCGGCGGAATAGCTTCACGTACCATTCCCCGATAGATCGATTTTCGGCCGCAACGGTCACCGACGACGAGACGTTCCCGTCCCCGTCAATGACTCCAGCCAGGAACCGTTCTATATGCGATTCTGGCAGTTCGAAAACCGTGGAGAGATCGACTTCTCCCCCGTTTTTGTCACCGAACGGGATCCCGAGCCCGTTGAACGCGTACATCCGGGCGTAGTCCAGTACGTTCTGTTTGTAGCATCCTTTTCCGTCGGGTTCCAGATGCGCCTCACCGGGGAACTGTTCGTGTAGCTCCTCGCGCGTGTTGTAGAAACGAATCCCGTCGTCGGACGACATCGTCCCGTCGGTAAGAACTAGTCCCGCGAGATACAGTTCGTGTTCGGTAAGTTCCCTGTCAAGGTCGTTCCGCGTGCGGCGGTACTCCCTCCCGCCGTCAGGGAGCGCAACGTCGTACCGATCAGACGCAACCTGGCAGCGCTCCGGAGTCCAGATATCTGTTTTCGGGTGATATAAGGTTCCTGTGGCGAGACCGAACACCTCCGCGAGTTCTGAAACGGCACCGGAAGGAAGTTCGGATTTGAACGATTTGATCGCTTCTTTACTCCTGAATCGCTGGCATTCGGCCGGGACGAGGTCACTGAGGGTTGGGACACGATCCGAATCAACGTTCAATTTCCGCGGTTTGAGGAAGTAGTCTCCGACCTCGATCTCGCTCCCCTCCTTCCAGTCGACCTGATCATCGTCACCAACCATCACACGATGATCCGCTGAACTGCGGAGATCAGTTCCGTCCGCGAGCCTGTATCTGAGAATATCCTTCTCGCTCTCCCACTTGTTCGTGACCGTCGCGGTCGTCGTCTGCTGTTTGTCGTTCCCTATCACCTCGTCTCCGACGGACACGTCCTCGATCCGTTGTTCGGTCCCGTCCCCTTTGAGAATGTGAGTATCCGCCGGCAGACAGTTCCACCCCGTAAAGAGATCCGGGTCGGTGTCGTCGACATACTCGACGAACGCGTCCAACATCGCGGCCTCCTCCGAGAACGTCTCGACGCGGAAGTCGAGCGCCTCGCTTTCCGCCTCGTCGTCGACGACCAGCCGCTCGTAGTCGGGCAGGTCCTGCGGGGGCGGCATCTCGGCGTCGGGCGCTTCGTACAGCCAGACCACGTACTCGTCGTCGTAGGAGTCGTGGCTGGTGAGACAGATGATCGGCTCCTCGCCGTCCTCGGGGAAGCCGCGGCGGTCGTCGACCTCGATGTCGAACGTGTTCACGCGTAACTCGGCGTCGACGTTGGCGGGTTCGAGATGCCCCTCGTGGACCTGTATCGTCCCCTGATCGTCGTCGAGACGGCGCTCCTCGACGCGAATGCCGCCGTTGATCCCGTTGTCGATCAGAAACCGGTTCGGAAAGAGGATGTCCGCCTCGAAGGTTGTCGCGAAGTCGTCGCGGATGTTCCCGACGTCGCGGGGCGTTCGGGTGATGATCCGGGTGAGGGGTTCGCCGCGAATGCTTTCGTACGGCTCCCCGTCGCGGTCCGTCTCGCGAGTTCCGATGACGACGTCGTACTCCTCGACGGGATCGGCGTCGAGGTCGGCGGTCGGCACGTAAAAGTACGGCTCGACGCCGAGCACGCGGACGTGTTCCTGCACGTCGTGGGACGCGTCGTCCGGCCCGTCCTCCGCGGGGCGGCGGCCGAACACGTGGACGACCGGGTACTCGTCGCTGCCGTACCCTTCGACGGCGTAGTCGATCTGGGTGATCATCAGCTCGACGGTGCCGGTGGACTCGGGGAACTTCGCGTCCTCGAGATCGACGACGTCGCTGACGCGTCCCCGACCGTTGCCCGCGACGACGCGCGCCTCCTCGGCAGCCACGTCCCCGCGCGAGACACCGTCGCCGTCGTCCGCGGCGTCGGTAGATGAGAAATCCGTGAGACCCGACTGGTTCATGCGTCTCCTTCGGCGTACCGCGCTAAAAAGTTCGGCGTTCGCTCGGAGACGCGTTCTGGACTCGAGCATTCGGGACCGGCAATGACTCGCGGGACGGAAAGGCATTTATTATGGTACATCGTACCACACTCCGTGACCTCGAATCCACACGCGGACGACGGACCGTACCGTTCGGGCAACCGCGACGCGGAGGTGGAGGTGTACGAGGACGACGGGAACGTGGTGATATTCGACGCTGCGAATCCCCTCGCGTGGGTCGAGGCCAGCCGGACGATACGGCTCACCGACGCGACCTGACCTGCCGGACAGTTCGGACGTCGATCGAGCGACAGCCGTCGCCCACCGCGGCGTTCGGTCGCAATTCCTTTGCTCCGTGACCACTTACGTCGCGTCGTGAATCCGTTCGACGAGGACGACGACGGCGAGATCTCTATCGGCGAGCAGTCCGCCGCGGAGCGCGAACTGACGCCGGAGATCCCGAAAGCCCCCGCCGTCAAAACGTTCGAGGAGAACGGCAACTTCGAGTCGGCGTCCGAGGTCGACCGGGACACCCTTCGAGCGTTCATCACCTGCGTGATATATGCGAACGCCGCGCTGCTTTTGGTCGCGCTCGGTCCGATGGTCTGGTTCTTCGAAGGGTGGTCACGGGTCGGGCCGGTGCTGCTCGTCGGTGGTCTCCTCGCCGGCTTCCGCACGTATCAGACGTATCGTGCGTGGGACCGGTCGCGCGACGCGACCGAGAACTCGACGGAGGGCTCCGAGCCGCACGGCACGGACGCCCCGGAAGCGTAATCCGTCGTGACAGCCTGGTCCGTAGCATGCAGACGGTTCGTGACGCGGACGGCGGAACGTACCTCCTCGTGAAGCGCTCCGAGGAGTCGAGCCGTGTTCGCGACCCCCATACCGGTGCGGAACGGTACGTGGATAACGCGAAGCTGACGGTCGTCGACGGCACGACAGCGCTCGCCACCGCGGCGGAGGGCGTCCCCGCCTCCGTCCGGCGGGTGCTTCGTGCCGTCCACGACGATCGGTCGCTCGGCCTGCTCGTCGTTCTCGTCGATGCGGGGCCGCTCTCGGTAACTCGTCTCCTTGACGAAACGGAGCTGTGTGAGTCCGATCTGCACGGACGACTCGCCGAGTTCCGCGCTGCCGGTCTGATCGACGAGACCGATGTGTCGGGGCGACGCGGCTACGAGCCGACACCCGTCGCCACGGACGGGGTCGAGCTCCTTCGTTCCGGAGACGACGAGCGGGAGTGACGCCGGACTATCTGTGTTGTTTCTCTACACGAATTAGACGAATTCTCAAACGATAGATCAGCTTATGTCGATCAAAAACCGCTACCAAGGTAGTGAAAGAGGATAGATAATGATAATCGTCTATCCTGTCAAAAATTGTTAAGTAGTAGTGCGTGTAATTTGGGGGTAGACGGAACGAGAACGGCCGAAACGGCCGATTCGACGACCTGTCGAGAACAAAACTCATGTCAGCAGACATCCACTCCGACGACCACGAACCGGCGCTACAACCGAGTACGCTCGCCGACGAGCGGACGGCTGCCCGCGGGAACGGTACGTCGGAGAGCGCGCCGGTCGACACCGCGGAGCTGTTCGACCGCGTGCTGGTCGTGACGGACGGCGAGGCGACGGGGCGGGTAGCGGTTGCGGCGGGCATCGATCTCGCGGCGGCCCACGGCGCAACCGTCGACGCTCTGTACGTCGTCGACACCACCGAACACTGGGACATGGCCGTGGAGCGGCGCGAGCGCACCGGTGAGACCGCCGTCGAGGCGGCCGAGACACGCGGCGAGCGCGCCGGCGTCGACGTCGAGAAGTGGTTCAGATACGGGACCGCTCACGAGGAGGCGATCGACTTCGCCGAGACCCACGACGCGGACGTGATCATCGTCGGGTCGGCCCGCCGGACGGGACTCGACCGGCTGGTCAATCCCGAGACGCTCCCGGTCCGTCTCCAGCGGGGTGCGTCCTGTCCCGTGATGGTCGTCGGAACTGACGACGAGTAGACCGCGCCAGCCCTCCGCTCGCCGAAAGCTATTCACTCGGCGGCGCGCATCCTCGACGCGTGCAGCGGGAGACCCTCGCGACAGCCCTCCTCGCCCTCCTCGTGGTCGTCGCACTCGGCGTTGCGGCCGCGACGCTCGACTCGGCCGTCACGGCCGACGGCGGCGGAATCGGCGGCGCCGGCGGCGACGGACCGATCGGCGCGAGCGACGACACCGCGGTGAGCGCTCCCGGCGAGGCGGCCGCCCAGGAGTCACGCCTCTCTTTGTCCGGCGTCTGTTATCCGGCGCTCCGCGAGCCGCCGGCAGTAGCGGTTCTCGTCGGGATCATTATGCTCGTCGGCGGACTCGCGTACCGCGACACCGGGGCCTGGCTGGCCGCACTCGTCGTCGCCGGAGCCGTCGGACTGCCGGTGGTCGGCGTCTGGTATCTCCTGTCGACCTGTGTCGATAGCGCGTTCGAGACGCGGATCGCGATCGGAACGGGTGGTGACGGCGACGGACGCCTCGCGCTCGCCGGCGAGCGCGGCGGCATCGGGGGTGACGGTGCCGCGGTCTCAACGCCGGAGGCGCTTTTTCTCCTCGTCGTCGCCGTGGCGGTGATCGGGAGCCTCCTCGTGCTCCTCGCGACGCGCGGCGACGACGACGCTTCGGCGACGGACGCCGGCGATTCGGGGATGGACGCGTCCGACGAGCCGGATCTGCAGGAGCTCGCGCGGACCGCCGGCGAGGCGGCCGACCGGATCGAGACGGCGGAGGCCAACAACGAAGTGTACCGCGCGTGGCGGGAGATGACCGCGGTGCTCGACGTGGAACGCCCCGCGTCGTCGACGCCCGGGGAGTTCGCCGCGGCGGCGATCGACGCCGGCGTCGACCCCGAGCCGGTCGACCGCCTGACGGCCGTCTTCGAGGAGGTACGATACGGCGACTCCGAGCCGACCGACGAGCGGGAACGGGCGGCGGTCGAGGCGCTTCGCCGGATCGAGGCTGCCCACGGAGGTGATGCGTGATGCGTCCGCTCACGGCGATCGGGGTTATAACGACGCTTGCCGGCTTCGTCATCGTGCTCGAGCACGGGTTCGCCGGCGCGATCGACCTTTCCGAGATCGCGGTCACGCTCGTTGGCTTTCTTGCCGTAGTCCAGGGAATACGGTACGCGAGCGCGCGCCGGAACCGCGACCGGACGACCCTCGATCCCGGCGAGCCGGAGCGTCGACGGCGCGCGACGGTTCCCGGCGCGGACGTCGACGACCTGATCGATCGCGTGTCCGGATCGGCAGGTCGCCGCCACGGGGCCCGAAGTCGACTCCGTGGACGGGTACACGACGTGGCGATTCCGGCGATTGCACGCGCTCACGACGTCTCCCACGACCGCGCTGTGAAACTCGCGGAGACCGGTGGATGGACGAACGACCGAACCGCCGCCGCGTTTCTCGCGAACGACGCCGCCTACCCCGTCGGGGTTCGACTCCGCGCGGCGCTACTCGGGCGCTCACCGTTCGAGCGCGGGCTTGTGGCCGCGATAGCGGAACTCGAACGGATCGATGCGACGGGACGGCTCGATGGGGGCCAACCGTCCGATGCGACCGACGGGTTCGCGACGGGCGTGGGTGAGGATGACCGAGGATCGAGGACGACGATGACCGAGGATCGAGGACGACGATGACCGACGACGGGGTAAGCGATCGGCGACCGCTTACCGCATTCGACACCGGGAGATGGGTCGGAGTGATCGGCGTGACGCTGCTCCTCGTCGGCGTGGGCGTCGTTGCGCGTCAGCCGGCCCCGGTGCTCGTCGGTGCGGTCGGCGTCGGGTACGGGCTGTACGCACGGGCGGGGGAGGCGCCGGAGGCGACGCTCCATGCGGAGCGACGGCTGACTGACGAAACGGCGGATCCGGGCGAACGCGTCGTCGTAACTGTCACCGTCCGCAACGTCGGCGAGGCGTTCCTACCGGACGTCCGACTCGTCGATGGTGTTCCGCCCGGACTCGACGTCGTCGATGGGCCGGCCCGCGCGGCGACGGCGCTCGAACCGGGCGCGAGTGCGACGTTCTCATACGCCGTACGGGCGACCCGCGGCACCCACGACTGGGAGCCAGTACGGGTGATCACCCGGAACGCGTCCGGGTCGCGCGAGCGCGAGACGGCGGTTGATGCCGCAGTCGACATCCGGCTTTCGTGTACGCCGTCGCTTTCGGCGGGTGGCGACCTGCCGCTTCGCGGCCTGACCACGCAGTACCACGGTCGCGTTCCGACCGCCATCGGCGGCGACGGCGTGGAGTTCCACGCGACGAGGGAGTATCGCCACGGAGACCCGCTCAGACGGGTCGACTGGAACCGCCGGGCTCGAACCGGAGAGCTGGCGACGACCGAGCATAGGGAGGAGCGCGCCGCGACGGTCGTGCTCCTGATCGACGCGCGGGAGTCGGCGTACGTCGCCCCGGACCCGGACGCCAACACGGCCGTTGAGAGCGCCGTCGACGCCGCGGGGCGGACGTTCTCGGCGCTGCTGTCATCTGGCGACCGCGTGGGGATCGCGGCGCTCGGGCCGCGTGACTGCTGGCTCCCGCCCGGGTCAGGAACTGATCACGCCGCTCGCGGACGCGACACGCTGGCGACGGCCCCGGCGCTCGCGCCGACTCCGAGCGACGACCGGTTCCATCCGTCGTCGTGGTTTCGGCGGTTCAGGCGGCGATTACCGGCGGACGCGCAGGTGCTGTTTCTCACGCCGCTCGTCGACCGGTACGCGGTGGCGCTCGCCCGCCGCATCGACGCGCACGATCATCTCGTCACGGCGCTCTCGCCGAACCCGACGGCGACCGACACCCCGGGCCGCTCGCTCGTTGCACGCGAACGAAGCGAGCGCGTCCGCGAGCTTCGGCAAGCCGGGATTCGAACCGTCGAGTGGGGCGACCGGTCGTTTCCGGTCGCGGCCGCAGCCGCGAAGCGACGGTGGTCGCGATGAGCGGCGTCGGACGCACGCGTCGCGAGGACCACGACCACGCTCGCCGTGCCGAGCGGGACGATCGACCGCCGGTGTCGTCGGTCGTCGCGGCCGCGATCGCCGGGGGTGTCGCGCTCTCGGCCGGGTTCCTCGCCGAGCCGACGGGTGGCGCGCTCGTCGGCGTCGCCGCCGTCGGACTCGTGCTCGGGACGCTCCGCGGGTCACACCGCGTGCTGTCGTGGAGCGCCGGGGCTGGCGTCGTCGGTCTCGGCGTCGCGGGGTATCTGGGTGCGGCTCCCGAGCCGCTCCTCGTCGCGGCCGCCGCGCTCGCGGTCGCATGGGACGTCGGCGATCACGGGGTTTCGCTCGGCCGGCAGGTGGGCCGCGACGCCTCGACCCGGCGGAACGTCGTCGCCCATGCGGGCGTGACCGTACTCGTGGGTGGGACCGCGGTCGGCGTGACGTACGTGGCGTACGTGCTCGCGACGGGCGGCCAGCCGGTGACTGCGCTTGCGTTCCTTCTTCTCGGGGCAGTCGTCGTCGCGTCCACGCTCCGGTGACGCACCCATACATTGATCAGGATGGCTCGCGGAGAGTTCGGTGTCGGGACTGACGATGGGACGATGGCCGTGGCAAGGCGGAAGCGGCGAGGATGAGACCGGCGGGAGTGACGACGCCGACGCGACCGATCGTCCGGGAGGGATCGACGTCGAGCCGCTCGTCGACTGCGGGTTTCAGGACGGGGATCTCTTCGTGTACGAGGACCACGTGCACGTCGAGCGGGACGGACGCTCGCGGTTCGAATCGAAATCGATTCCGATGGACCGGATCCGCGGCGTGGCGTACGACAAAGGGATCACGATCGGTTACATCCAGATCGAGGAGGTCGACTTCGATCACGACACGGCAGGGCTTCTCTCGGACCCGATCGACGCGAACACGCTGCATTTCCAGCGGAACCGACGGAGCTGCGCGCGCGAGGCGAGAGACGAGATCCTCGCGCGGTGTAGCGGGGCCTCCGAGTCGATGTGAGAGCCGTGCGAGCTGTAGCGGCGTCTCCGCGTCGATGTCCGGCGTCGAGATCCAAACGATCGCGTGGGCGGGTCGCTATACGCCGGTCGAGTAGCGCAGAATCCCGGCGACGCCGCCGAACGCGTCGAGCAGCTGTTCGCCCTTCTCGAAGTCGGTCGAGATGAACTTCGTCTCCGTGCCGCGCTGTTCGGCGATCGCCATCAGGTGTTCGATGACGTCCTCTCGCTTTTGCACCTCGGCTTCCTCGCCACACTCCGTACACTCGTGGTCGGGCGTCGAGTGGCGGACGTCGACGACCTCGAACTCCTCGTGCCCGTTCGGACACTCGTACACGACGACGTCCGAGCGGAGGTCCTCGGAGATGAGCAGCCGGTCGACCGAGCCCATGATCAGATTCCGACGGGTCTGCTCGAAGCCGTAGGTCGCCTCCTCGCCGGTGTGGAGGTTCTCGAAGAACGTCTCCATCTGGTTTTTATCGTCGACGATCTCCTGATCGGCGAGTGCCTCGCTTCCCGCGTCGACGAGGTCCTTCAGCCCGGACTCGTCGGTGTAGGCGACGTCGAACTTGCCGAGCACTGTATCCTGCAGCTCGTGGTGGAGGTAGTCGCCGTCGAGGAACTCGTCTTTCGTCGGCGACGGTCCGCCGACGAGGATCCCGTCGAGCTCGTGCCGCTTCGGGACGAACAGGTCGTTGGCCATCCCCGCGACCTCCTGATAGAAGTTGTCGATCGCCTCGAGGCGAAGCCGGGCGAACCGCTGGGCGGACTGGCCACCCTTCCGCTGCTTGCCGGGGACGAGCGAGGAGGCGGATTTGACCGCCTCGACGCGTTTTCCTTTCAGCCAGCCGACGTTCGCCTCGCGGCGGTCGAGGACGATGAGTCCGAACAGTCCGGAGTCCTCCAGCATGTGCTCGAGCGGCTCCGTGAGGAACTCCGAGTCACAGTGGTACCGGAACGACTGGACCGGGTTCGGCGGCGACTCCAGCGTCCGCGTCACCATGTCGGTCCGACCGCCGCCGGCGTCGACGGCCCCGGAGAAGATCACCATCCCGTTCTCGGGCGGAAACGTGTCGTAGTACCGCAGGCGGTCCTTGATCGACGTCAGCGCGTCCTGGACGTTCGTTCGCGTCTGTTTCGACTTGATGTTGGCCGCCTCGCTATGCTCCTGGGTGACGTGGGCGACCACGTCGGAGATCTGCTTATCTTCGGGGATGTAGATGGTGACGAGCTGGGTACCGGAGCCCTCGAACTCCGTGAGCTCCTCGATGACCTTGCGGAACTCGTACTTCCGGCGGTCCTCGCTCGCCTCTTCAGCGTCGCTGCTCATTACGTTCCACTCGCCGCCCGGCGTGTAAGTAACCTTTGACCTCGGGTTCGAGGCCACAAGCGGGAGTCTCGCGACCGATCCGCGTCGCAAGCGCCCGCCGAGCGAACCCGCTACTCCCGGACGGCGCGCACGACGAGATAGACGAACGGCGTGTCGACGACGGCGATCAGCAGCTTCAGCAGGTACTGGCCGACGACGAGCGTGGCGGCCGCGCCGACGGACATCGGCATGCCGATCCCGAGGACGGCGGGCGCGACGACGAACGCGACGCCGATGAAGATCACCGTATCGAGGATCTGGCTCGTCGCGGTCGACGTGAGGTTTCGGAGCCACAGCAGCTCCGGGCCGGTGCGGTCACGGATCGCGTGAAACACGACGACGTCGTAGTTCTGGCTGACGACGTACGCGAGCAGGCTCCCGATAACGACGTTCGTCGCGGGACCGAGTGCAGTGTCGAACGCGGCCGAGACCTCGGGGTCGATCCCGGGTGCGGCCAGCGTCGACCACACTAACGCGAGCACGACGAAGTTCATCGCAAAGGCGACGTTGACGACGACCTGTGCGGCCCGGCGACCGTACAGCTCGGCGTAGCAGTCGGACGCGAAGAAGGTGAGCGCGTACGCCAGCGCCGCCCCGGGCAGCAGTATCTCCGGGCCGACCGCCGGGAGCGCGACCGGAAGCGGAAGCGCGAGCACCTTCGCCGCCGTCACCTGCGCGGTCGCCAGCGCGGTGACGAACAGCGCGACGAGCCCGACCTGTGCCACCGCCTCGCGACCGATCGGGTCGCCCGCATACGGATGGTCACTCATCAGTCGTCTCGCCTCTCGTCGGTCGCCCCATCCGCATCGCTCCCGTCGGCGTCGTCACCGACCGCATCGCTCCCGTCGGCGTCGTCACCGGCCGCACCATCCTCCAGCCGACCGTGTCGTTCGTCGATCTCGTCGAGGAGATCGAGGGTTTTGCGGATCGACGCGCGCACCGCGTCGCTTCGGTTGACGAACTTCCCGTCGTCGCCGACGTGCTCGTCGAGATCGTTGAGGAGCTCGCCGGGTATCTCCACGCTTATCTTGGGCATACTCGAAGAATACCTCACGATTACTTAAACCCGCATCGGATCGGCGGCTCCGTGGGGGGTCGGTGCTCACGGTCGAAACGATCGACAGCGAGTGTGAGAGCGTTCGGCACGCTCACGCCGGAGCGAAGCCCTTAAACTCGAACGCTGGGTACAACGGACAACTCGCTGGTCGGACGTCCAGCGGGCACTCGCCGCCGGGCGCGGCGTCGCGGCGACCACGCGGTCGCTTCCGCCGATACCGCCCGGGACGAGACGAGATGTGGCCGCCTCGCGGCTGAATCGCAAGCGTCCGTGGACAACTATGGCACGAAGCTTCTACTCGCACATCAAGGACGCATGGCAGTCCCCGAAGGAGGGGAAACTCGCGGAGCTGCAGTGGCAGCGCAAACAGGAGTGGCGCGACCAGGGCGCGATCGAGCGGATCGACCGCCCTACCCGCCTCGATAAGGCCCGCGAGCTGGGCTACAAGGCGAAACAGGGGATCGTCGTCGCTCGCGTGAGCGTCCGCAAGGGTGGCTCGCGCAAGCAGCGGTTTACGGCCGGCCGCCGCTCGAAGCGGCAGGGTGTCAACCGCCTTTCGCGGCGCAAATCGATCCAGCGCATCGCCGAGGAGCGCGCCTCCCGAAAGTACCGCAACCTGCGCGTGCTCAACTCCTACTGGGTCGGCGAGGACGGCTCCCAGAAGTGGCACGAAGTGATCCTGGTGGACCCGGCACACCCCGCCATCGAGAACGACGACGACCTCAACTGGATCTGTTCGGACGACCACAAGGGTCGCGCGTTCCGCGGACTCACCTCCGCCGGCACCAAGGGCCGCGGCCAGCGCAAGCGCGGCAAGGGTACCGAACACACCCGCCCGTCGATCGGCGGCGACCGACGGCGCGGAAACTGATCGGCCGGCGCTGAGCTCCGCTTTTATACGGCCTCGACGATCACGTAGCTGCAGCACGCGGACCGATCCGGCCCCGACGACCGCGTTGGGGGAACGTTTTCGAGGATCGCCGTCGTTTCCCCGATATGGAACGGATCGTTACGGTGGTCCCGGAGGCCGGACTGCACGCGCGGCCCGCCTCGAAGCTGGTTCGGGCGGCGAAGGAGTTCGACGCCGAGACGACGATCGAGCCGGTCGACGGCGACATCGCGCCCGCGAGCGCGGCCAGCATGCTCTCGGTGACCGGATTGAACGTCGCACAGGGCGATCGGGTCCGGATCGTCGCCGAGGGTCCCGACGCGGCGGCGGCGCTGGACGCGATCGAGGCCATCCTTACCGAGCCGGTCGACGAGGGTGACGACGACACTGGCGAGAAAGAGGGCGTCGACCACGAATGACGGCCACGATCGAGGGTGTCGGCGTGACGCCTCGGACCGCCGTGGGCGAGGCCCGCTGGCTCGCCGACCGTGATCCGACGGATCTCGCGGAGCCGCCTGCGCCGGGGACTGTCGACGCCGACGTCGAGCGTGACCGGTTCGAGCGCGCTCGCGAGTCGGTTCGGACCGCGCTAGAGGCCGAACGCGATCGCACTGCCGAGCGCGTCGGCGAGGAGGAAGCGGGGGTGTTCGACGCGCATATCGAGTTCCTCCTCGATCCCGGCATCGAGGACGGCGTGACCGCGGTGATCGCCGACGGGCTCCCGGCCGACCACGCCGTCGTCCGCGCGTTCGCCGACCCGATCGAGCAGTTCGAGGGGATGGACGGACGGATGGCCGAACGGGCGGACGACCTGCGAGAGGTTCGCAACAGGCTCCTCCGCGAACTCGACCGAAACGGGGGTGACGACGATGGCGACCGAGACGCTCCGGCGACCCATCCGGACGGTGCGGTCCTGCTGGCGGATCGGCTGACGCCCGGAGACGTCACCGCGCTCGACCCGGATCGCGTCGCCGGCGTCGTCGCCGCGACCGGCGGCGGAACGGCCCACGCCGCGATCCTCCTGCGGTCGATGGCGATTCCCGCGGTCGTCGGCGTCGGCGAGACGCTCCACGAGCTCACCGACGGGACGCTGCTCGGCGTCGACGGTCGAAACGGCGTCGTCCACGTCGACCCGGACGAGAAGGTGCGCGCCGACCTCGACGCGTCGGGCACGACGGAAGCGATCCACGGCCGCGTCAGCACCCGCGACGGAACGCCCATCGAGGTGGCCGCAAACGTCGGCTCCGCGCCGGAGGCGGCGGCCGCGGCGCGTGAGGGAGCCGACGGCGTCGGCCTCTTCCGGACGGAGTTCCTCTTTCTCGATCGCGAGTCGCCGCCGGACGAGACGGAACAGTACGAGGCGTACCGAGCCGCGCTCGAGGCGTTCGAGGAGAACGGGGACGGCGAAGGCGACCGTGTCGTGGTCCGGACGCTCGACGTCGGCGGCGACAAGGACGTTCCGTATCTCGATCTCGACCCCGTCGAGAACGGGTTTCTGGGCGTTCGCGGGATCCGATTTTCGCTCTCGGAGACCGGGGAGGAGCTCTTCGAGACGCAGCTCCGCGCGCTCTGTCGGGCGGCGGCGCACGGCCCGCTCGCGGTCATGTTCCCGCTGGTCTCCACGCCGGCGGAGCTCGACGCCGCGATCGACGCGGTCGATCGGGTTCTCGCGGAGCTCCGATCGGCGGGGGTCGACTGCGCGCGTCCCGAGCTCGGCGCGATGGTGGAGACGCCGGCGGCGGCGCTGTCGGCCCGCACGCTCGCGAAACGGGTGTCGTTCCTCTCGATCGGGACGAACGACCTGTCGGCGTACGTGATGGCGGCCCAGCGCGACCTCGAATCCGTCGCCGGGATCGCCGACCCGCTTCAGCCGGCGGTGCTGTCCGCGATCGACCGCACCGTCCGCGGCGCACACGCCGAGGACGCGTGGGTCGGCGTCTGCGGGGAGGCCGGCGGCGACCCGGCGCTCACCCCCCTTCTCGTCGGGCTCGGCGTCGACGAGCTGAGCATGAACGCGGTGAGCGTCCCCCGCGTCAAATCGGCGGTGAGGAGCGTCGACGACGACGCGGCCGCGGAGCTCGCCGCCGCGGCGCTGGACGCCGAGACGCCGGAGCAGGTCCGATCGCTGCTGCCGGCACCCGACGAGTAGCCAGCGACGGCCGGTGTGCTCCCCGTGCGGATCAGCCGAGCTTTCGGGTGTCCCACGCCCGCTCGGCCGCCTCGACGACCTCGGCGAGCGTCGCGTCCGGAGCCGACGCCTCGACGGCGGCCTCGACTGCCCCCTCGAGCACTGGCGCGTCGGCAATCTCGGCGTCGACCGACCCGGATTCGATCGCGAGATCGGCGTTCATCACCGCGCTGCCGAGATCGACGAGGACGGCGACCCCGTCCCCGTCGTCGGCCGCCTCGATGGCCTCCCCGATCCGCGGTGCGGACGTGCCGATCCCGCCGTCGGCCTCGCCGCCGGCCGCGACGATCGATGCGTCCTCGCCGGCCATCTGTGCCGCGACCTCGACGATTCCGGACGCGGCGTCGTGGCTGTGTGAGACGACGACCAGCCCGACCATCACTCCGCCTCCGTGCCTTCGGCGTCTTCAGCCGGATCCTCCCCGGCCTCCTCGACCGCCTCGGCGAGCTCCATCCCTTTCTCCTCGGCGGTGATCACCGCCGGGTCGCGCGCGTCTCGCTCCACGTCGCCGTCGAGATACGCCGCCGCGACGTCGAGGATCGCCTCGGCGATGATCAGCGTGCTCGTCGCGCCCGGATCCTGGTGGCCGACGGACCGCCAGTCCAGATAGGAGGCGCGTCCCTTCCGAGCCCGGAGGGGGACGGTGTACTCGACGCCGCGCTCGCAGGCGTCGACCGCCTTCGCGAGCGCCTCCAGGGGCGGAAGGTCGTCGACCTCGATCGACTTTTTGTACGTGTGGACCGCCGGCGTCACGGCGTCGACCATCGTCTTGTCGCCGATGCGCGCATCGCCGCGGTCGGTGAGCTTTTCGAGGTACGCCTCCGCGAACGCGACGCTCGTCTCCGCGGTGACGCCCTCAGAAAGCTCCGTGCTCGCGCTCATGATCGACCCGCCGTACAGAGGTCCGGCTGCGCCGCCGACCTCCGAGATGATCGTGGTACCGACCGTCTTGACGATCGTTGCCGGATCCGGATCGTCGAGATCGGCCAGCTTCTCGTCGATCGTACCGAACCCGCGCGACATGTTCGCCCCGTGGTCCGCGTCACCGATCGCGGAGTCCAGATCCGTCAGGTGCGTTTTGTTCTCCTCGATCCGCTCGGCGACCTCCCGTACCGCCTCGCGTACCGCTTCGGTCTCTCGATCGACGTCGTCTGCCATGACCGAGGGATCGTCACACACCCACAAGAGAGTAGCGGCGAATCCCCGCAGACGAAATCCGACGGAAACACGGCCGTAGTCCCGCGATCCCCGTGGTGCTCGCGGTCGTTGTGGGCCGATTTCGCGGTCGCTATCGGTCGGTTTCCGCGGCGTCGGCGTCGATTTCCGCTTCGGTCTCGTCGGCGTCTAACGTTTCGGAGCCGGCCTCGACGGCCTCGATCAACAGCTCCGCGACGTCGACGATCTCGATCGACTCCTCGAAGCCGCCGGTTTTGCGCCCGTCCTCGAACATCGTTGTACACATCGGACAGGCGACGACGAACTTCTCGACGGCGTCGCCCGCGCTCGTGTCCTCGAGCGCCTCCCGAAGCCGCTCCTCGCTCGGTTTGGTCTCCTCGTCGATATCCATCCAGAGACCACCGCCGCCGCCGCCACAACAGAACGAGTCGTTGTGCGAACGCGGCATCTCGAACAGCGCCGCGCCGGTCGCGCGGATCAGCTCGCGGGGTGCCTCGTACTCGTCGTTGTACCGTCCGAGGTGGCAGGGGTCGTGGTAGGTGACGGTGTACTCGAGCTCGTCGCCCGACAGCCCGAGACGACCGTCGGCGACCAGTTCCTCGACGGCCTGCGTCCAGTGTTGGACCTCGATCTCGCCGTCGGGGTTCCACGGCTCCTCGCGGTCGAACGGCATCACGGGATCGTCGGCGAACTCGGCCAGGTCGAGCTCGGGGTACTCGTTTCTGATCGTGTTGTACGAGTGCGGATCCGTACAGACGATCCGGTCGAACTCGCAGTCGGCGAACGTCTCGACGTGGTGGCCGGCGAGTTCGAGATAGAGGAACTCCTCCCCGATCCGGCGGATGTCGTTGCCGTCGGTCTTCTCGTCGTCGAAGAGGATCCCGAACGACACGTCGGCCTCGTCGAACAGCCGGGCGAGCGCGCGGGCGACCTTCTTGTTCCGGTCGTCGAAACTCGGATAGTCGCCGACGTACCAGAGGTACTCCACCTCTTGTTCTCGGGCGTCGTTGAGCTCGAAATCGAGCCCGTCAGCCCAGTCGGCGCGGGTCGCCTGCGACTCGCCGAACGAGTTCCCCTTTTGCATGACATCTTGGAACACGTCTTGGAGATGCGAGTCGACCGCCCCTTCGTCGACGAGCTGTCGGTTCATTCGCGTGAACGCTGTGAGGTGTTCGATGTCGACGGGACAGGCGTCCATACAGGCCATACAGGACATACACGACTCCATTGACTCCGCAGCGATCACGCCGCCCTCGTCGGCAACGATGGGAACTGTTCCGCCATCCGTCGCCATCTGCTCGCCGCGTCCGACTACCGGGTCGTCGCTAATCGACTCCCGGTACGCCTTCAGGTCGAGGATCACGTCGCGTGGGTCGAGGTTTCGCCCAACTGTATCCGCGGGACACGCCGAGGTACACCGGCCGCACTTCGTACAGGCGTCCCCGTCCATCAGTTCCTTCCACGTGAAGTCCTCGATGGATTCGGCGTTCGTGTGATCGAGGTCGGCGGGGACGTTCGGAAGCCGCGCACCCGCCCGCTCGTCGCGGGCGACGACGTTCGCGAACGAGGAGATCATGTGGAACGGCTTCGCGTACGGGATCCACGCGATGAACGCGAACGCGAGAAGCGAGTGGTGCCACCAGATCACGCCGTAGGCGGCCTCCGCGCCGGCCTGCGTCAATCCGGCCCACTGGAGCCCGCCGGCCATCGCCATCCCGACGAAGCTCACCGTCTCGCCCGCGCGCTCCGGCTGGCCGACGATGCCGACCGCCTGCACGAGGAAGCCGCCGACGCCGAGCAGGAACAGCGTCCAGATGAACGCGTCGTCCTCGAGGGAGGTGTGTTTCCCCCAGAGCCGGCCGTCACGGTTGCGGTAGCGTTTATACAACGCCATGCCGACGCCGACGACGAACAGCAGCCCGAACGCGTCGACGACGAACTGGTAGGCGAGATAGAAGTCGCCGACCCAGAACGACTCGCCCATCAGCGGGCGGTAGATGTCGATGTCGAACCCGAGGATCGCGGTTGCGACGACCAACACGAGAAACCCCCACAGCACGAACGTGTGCATCACGCCCGCGTACAGGTCCCTGTCGTACTGGTTCACGTTCGACAACACCGTCTTCGTCGCGGCCATCGTCCGCGACGGGAGCTCCGAAAGCCGGTCCTGCGGATCGGACCGTCCCTGCGCGTACGCCGAGAAGCGGGCGTACACGCCGTAGAGGAACACGAGGATCGCTACCGCCGCGAGCCAGTAGAACGCCGCTTTACCCACCGGCCCGATCGTCCAGAACGTTTCTCGGGTCGCCGCCTGCAGCAGGTACATGATCGATCCCCCGAATAGGATCGGGTTAAATGTTGGCACAACGGCGGGATACGTGGTAACCGTTTCTTCGAACGGATCCGGCGTAAGTCGGCTTCTGCTGGCCGAACGGAGGGTCTCGAGCGTCAGAACTTCTGCAGCAGCTCGGTATAAAAACCCCCGCCACGGTCGTCGGCGAGCTTCTCGACGATGAGCTCCGGCGTCGACCGTGCGAGGTGGTTCTTCTTGGGTGAGCGGTTCACGCGCAGCTCGCCGTCGACGAGACCGACGGCCTCGATTCCGTCGACGGCGACGTCGGTCGCGGCCGCCTCGCGGATCTCGCGCGCGAGGTGCGAGACGAACACGGCGGTCGCGTCCTGCCCGTCCAGCGCCTCGAGGATCCCGGCGATGATCTTCGCGGACGCGCCGGGTTCGGTGATCGACTCCAGCTCGTCGACCAACACGAGTCGTCCCGACGCGCCCTCGACGAGGTCGCCGAAATCCCGCAGCGTCGCCTCGAACGCCCCCGCGTCGAGCGTCCCCTGCGATTTCGCGTAGTAGTGGAGCTCGGCGAACCGCTCGATCTCCGCCTCCTCGGCGGGCACCGGCATCCCCATCTGGGCCAGTACGACGACGAGCGCGACCAGATCGAGCGTCGACGTCTTCCCGCCGGAGTTGACGCCGGATAAAAGCGTCACCCCCGACACCCCGTAGTCGACCGGGTCGACCTCGGCGAACGGCACGTCGAGCAGCGGCGACCGACCCCCTTCGATCCGGAAGCCGCGCGCGGCCGTCGATCCCGTCCCAGTGGTCGGATCAGCGGCCGACGCGGCGTCCGAGTCAGTGGCCGATGCGGCGTCCGAGCCGGCGGACGGGTCGTGAACGACCGGCATCGTGCAGTCGAACTCCCGTGCGAAACGGGAGATCGCGAGCTCGACGTCGAGTTCGAGCGCATCGCGGACCAGCGTCTCGACCGGCTCGCGAAGCTCGCCGAGCTCCGCCGCCAGCTCCGCTTTCAGTCGGGCCGCCCGTCGATCGCGCGCCGCGGCGAGCTCCGTCCGAAGCCGCGACACCGCCGTCTCGTCGTGCTCGACCGGAAACGTGGGGTCGCCGCCGAACACTCGCTCCGCGAGGTCGACCTCCTCCGGTTTCAGCCGCAAGGCGTCGACGAGCTGCTCGCGGGCGCGCTCGACCGCGGTGTCGTACTCGTCCGCGAGCTCGCGGTCGAGAAGGGAGTCGACGCGTGCACCCTGCTCGACCAGCGAGAGGAAGTCAGTCCCCTCGATGGTGACGTCGCGTTCCCGGATCGCCTCGCGGAGGTGGTCCTCCGCGACCGATCCCGCCGTCGACACCGCCGCGTCGAGGTCGTCGACCGCGTCGGCAAGTCGCGCCAGCTCCGCGTCGCCAGCGATCGTCCCGTCGTCGTCGAGGCGGTCGAGTGCGTCGCGCAGGCGGTCCGGATCTACGGCGGGGTCGCCTGCTTCGGCGGCGTCGTTGGTTCGTTCGGACTGCTTGCTCCCATCTGCGGGGTCCTCGCCTCGTCCGGTCTCGACGTTCCTCACTGTCTCGTGGACTGCGGCGGCCGCCTCCAGCCGCTCCCGGTTCTCGGCGAAGAAGGCGAGTACGCGTTCGGGGACCGTCTCCGCCGGCGTTTCGAGCGCGTTCGGCCGAACGTGGACGTCGCCGTCGACGTCCATCCCGGCAAACTCCTCGTCCAACACGATCACGGACGCGTACGAGCGAGCGAGCTCGGCTATCTCCCGCGTGTTCTCCACGGTCTCGACCGACAGCTCCGGCGTCGTCGACTCCGCGCGGGCGTACGTCTCCGCGTCAGCCGTCGCCAGACAGCGGTCGCGAACTCGGACGGTTCCGGGATCGGAGAGTGGTTCGACGCCCTCTAGCGCGTCGAGGACGGTCGGGTCCGGCTCGCGGTCGACGGCCGTCTCGACGAACGCCTGTACCTCCGCGATCCGCGAGGCGGAGCTGCTGGGGTAGAACGTCTCCAGGCGCTTTTCGGCGTACTCGGTGACCGTCCGGTCCTGTAACAGTGCCATCGCGTCGCGGTACACCTCGCGAGCGCGGTCCGTCGCGAGGAACCGCCCATCGTCGTCGTGCCGGCGACGGATCGCGCCGCGAGCGATCCGGGCGGCCCGGGCCTCGTTCACCCCGGGTGCGCGGGCGATCGCGGCGACGTCGCCCGACTCGACGGTCCCAACCGGGTCGTCGAGTTCGCGCAGCGCCGCGGCCGTCTTCGCGCCGACGCCGGGGATCGCCTCCAGCTCCATCTACCCGCGGCTTTCGCGGCAACGGCAAAAAGGATACGGACGCCGAGGACCGCTCCGGCCCTCCGATGGTCTTTTTCGGACCGGTCTCCAAGCGGGCGGCATGACGCAGGACGTTCTCGCGGTCGACGCCGACGGACTTGCCCCGGAGACGGCGGCAAAGGCGGCGACCGCGCGGGATCGGCTCGCCGAGCGCGACGGGGTGCTCGTCGCGTTTTCCGGCGGGGTCGACTCCTCGGTCGTCGCGGCGCTCGCGCACGACGCGCTCGGTACGGACGCGGTCGCGTGTACGGCCCGCAGCGAGACGCTTCCTGCCGCGGAGCTCGACGACGCAGAGCGAGTCGCGGACGAGATCGGGATCCGACACGACACGGTGACGTTCTCCGAGCTCGATGATCCCAACTTCGTCGAAAACGACGGTGACCGCTGTTATCACTGTCGGACGATGCGGCTCGGCGAGATGTACGACCGGGCCGCCGAGCTCGGGATCGACACCGTCTGTGACGGGACGAACGCCGACGACCCCGGCGAGGGGCACCGTCCCGGACTGCGGGCGGTCGAGGAGCTCGACGTCGTGTCACCGCTGCTCGACGCCGGCATCGAGAAAGCGGAGGTCCGGTCGATCGCCGACGCGTACGGGCTCTCGGTCGCCGAGAAACCGTCGATGGCGTGTCTCTCCTCGCGGATTCCGACCGGCCTCGCGGTGACCGAGGAGCGGCTGACGCGGGTCGAGAAGGCGGAGCGGATCCTCCGTCAGTGGGGGTTCGAGGGATTCCGCGTCCGCGATCACGACGGACTTGCCCGGGTGGAGATCGCGCCGGACGAACTGCCGCGCGCCCTCGATCCGGCGTTCGCCGACGCGGTGCACGAGCATCTCTCCGATCTCGGATTCGAGTACGTCACGCTCGACATGGCCGGCTACCGAACCGGTAGCGTGAGCCCGGGCGGAAGTGGCGAGGAGAGCCCGGGCGGAAGTGGCGAGGAGAGCCCGACTCCGAGCGACTCTTCTCCCGACTCCGACGCCGCACCATCCGCCACCGGTGCGGGCGTCGATGTCGACCTCGGTCGCGAGTATCCGCAGTAACGCCACTGTCGTCGCCAACGATCCCAGCGGTACGTTATCAGCTTCGAGATCCCCACGCCAAGAGTTATTATGCTGTTGAAAGAACTGCGGGCCATGAACGACGCGAGCGTGCTCGCGATCATCGCCGGTGGCGTCGGCGGCGCGGTCGGTGCGTTCGTCGGCGGCGCGGTCGGTGGCGACGTCGTCACCGTGATGACGGTCACGTTCGGGGTCGCGCTCGTCGTCGGCGTCGCCGTCGTCGCGAGCGCAGTGATCGCCGGTGACGTCGAGTTCGTCGTCGACGCGGACGCGGAGTAGCGCCGATCGAAACGCACTCGTCGTCCGGCCACCACACCTCGTCCGTGACCGACTCACGTTCCGAGCCGTCCGCCGGGGAGGGGGATGGAGCGTCCGCTCCGAACGACGCCGTTTCCGTCACCATCTACACCCGTGATGGGTGTTCACTGTGCGTCGACGCTCGCGAGACGGTCGAGCGAGTCGCCGACGACATCGGGATCGTGGTCGACATCGAGATGATCGACGTCGACACCGATCCCGAGCTGGCCGCCGAGTACGGCGAACGCGTCCCGTACGTTCTCGTCGACGGTCATCCGTCGTTTAAATACGAGATCGACGAGCGGAAGCTCCGGCTGAAGCTGCTATCGGCGTCGTAGTCGGAGGGCCGCAGTCGGAGAGCCACAGCCGGAGAGCCGCAGTCGGAGAGCCACAGCCGGAGAGCCGCAGTCGGAGAGCCACAGCCGGAGAGCCGCAGTCGGAGAGCCACAGCCGGAGAGCCGACGGCGGCAGGTCGTGTGGATCACTCTTCGGTCTCCGGAAGCGTCCGTCCGGCGCGGTGCTCGGAGATGATTCGGTCGATCCGCTCGGCGTTCTCCTCGCGCTCGCGCCGTTTCGCGCGCTCCGTCCAGTCGTCGACCGCGTCCTCTAGCACCGACTCGTTGGCCACGGCGAGCTCGTCGACCTCGCGGACCGGCACCGAGTCGGCGGGCACGACGGGCACCTCGTGGTCGAAAAGCACCTGATCGGCGACCTCGGAGAGATTACCGTCACGGATCACCGCGCGGGGTTCGTGGCTCGCGAGTCGCTCTGCGGTCCGACGACCCGCGCCGGAGGCGTCCCTGAGGTAGACGACATCGCCGGAGGCGATCCCGTACGCCTCCTCGGTCGTCTCGATCGCGTCGAGGGTAAACTGCTCGACTACCTTCACGCTCACGAGATCCCGTCCACCGGCGACGTCGGTGAAGTTCGAATGGTCGAGCTTCCAGATCTCCTTTAAACTCTCTACCTTCTCCTCGAGCTCGGCGACCGTCTCGCGAGCCTCGTCCCGCTCCCGTTCGAGCCGATCCGTTTCGCGTTCGAGTCGAGAGACGATCCGACGGCTCCGGGCCTCGATCCGCTCTTCGCGTCTCGCCTCCTCCAGCTCGGCTTCGAGCTCGGCGATCCGATCATCCCGCTCTGCAAGGCGCTCCTCCAGCGTCTCGGTGTGCGCCTCCAGCCGGTCGACACGCTCGCGGAGACGCCGGATCGTCTCCTCCTCCTCGGTTCGGTCCGGCTCGGTCGGGTCCTCGTCGCCCTTCTGTTCACCGTCGTCGTCGCCGTCGGGTCCGTCCCGAAGCTCCTCGACGACCGCCTCGACGGACGCGCCGCCGGCGACGACGCCCGCGATCACCTCCTCGCGGTCGAGTCTGGGTGGCGTCTTCTCGGCGATCCGGTCGAACTGGTCCGCATGGTCGTCGTAGGCGTACAGCGCGGCCGCCAGCGCGTCCCGTTCGTGGTCGTTCTCGTATGCGACCTCCCGGGTGCGGTGGAGCTTCTCATCGACGGGAAGGTCGGTGGTGGGCTGCCAGCCGGCGGCGTCGAACGAGCGGCGGAACTTCTCGACGGTTTCTGGCATCGGCTCGACGTCGGCGGCGACGATTATCGGCCGTCCCTGCTCGACGATCCACTCCGTCACGTCGGCGGTGTCCGCGGTCCGTGAGGAGTACAGCTCGTGAACGGTGCCGTCGAGTCCCACCACGGCGACCGCGGTCGTGGTTCCGGGGTCGATGCCGACGATCACGCGATCACGACGCGTCACGAGCGGCTCGTACTCGATCCCGTCGCGGCGCTCGCGCTCGACCTCGACGCGGACGTCTCCCGCCCGCGAGTTCGACACCGGGATCTCCTCGGGACGGGCCTCGACGGCGAACACCGCGTTCGCGTAGCCCCCGTACTTCTCGGTAACCTCCTTTTCGTACGCGAGGTTCGCGGAGCGGAGCTTCGACTCGACCTGTCGGCTCCGCTTTTTGACGTTCCCGTGGATCCGCCGGGTGTACCGGTCCTGACTCCAGCCGCCCTTTCCGGTCGACCGTCCTCGCGACACCTTCACCGTCGTCTCGTCGGTGAACGCGGTCACTTCGTGGCCGACGTTGGCGGCCGCGAGCCGCGCGGCGGCCTCCGCCTCCTTCATCGGCTCCTTTCCGTACGGGATGCCGTGGCGGGAGGCGACTCGTGAGAGCGGCTCCGGCCGCTCCGCGCCGGTTACCTGCACGAGCCGGGTTCCGTCCGGCAGCGATCGGAGAAAGTTCACGAGCGCCCCCTTGTCCGCGGCCAGCTCGTAGGCGTTGTCGGTGGCGACGTACAGCGGCTCGCGGTCGTCGATCAGGCGGCAGAGCTTCCGGAGGGAGACGACGTCGCGGGTGACCCGTGCGAGCGGCCCGTCCGAGTCGGGTGCATCCGGATCGTCGTCGTCGACGGGGTCCAACACGACGAGCGCGTACGACGGGGTATCGCCCCGCACGTCGCCGCTCTGGACGTCGACGCCGAACACCGGCCGGTCGCGGGCGCGGATGGTTCGGGCGGTCACGTCGAGCGATAGGCGATTCGTGCGTATATACCCCACGCCGACGACGGCTTCGATCGCGTCGCGTCGACCGATCTCCAGTCGACTCCTCACGCGGGGCGAACGGTCGTCTCGAGCGTCACCAGCGGGCGGTCGCGAACGAGGAGCCGTACCTCGACGGTCCGTCCCGGCTCGAGCGTCGGGTCGTTCGTCCCGGCCACTGCGAACGATGCGGACTGGCCGGGCCGCCAGACGTCGTCGCTTGCGGGGTTGAACGGGCCAGTCGGTCCCGGTCGAAAGCCGCTCGCGGAGAAGAACGGGACGGCTGGCTGCCGGCCGAGCGACTCGCCGTCGACGCTGACGCGGACGGTCAGCTCCTCGACGGGGATCGGATCACCGGCACGGTGCCGGAGTTCGATCCGGTCTCCCTCGGCCGAGAGCGACAGCGACGCGGTTGGTGTGGGCTCGGTCGGTGCGTCGATCGCCGCCGTCGCGACGCCCGCGGCGAGCACGACGGTCATGGCGACGAGAAGTACGACGGCGATCGGTGCCGTCGCGCGTGACTGACCGGGAGAGTGGTTCCGAAGCGCGGACCGTTCAGAGACGTGAGTCCGAGGCACGGGACGTCTGGGTCGGTTTCCGATGTAAGGAGTCGGATCCCGCTGCCGTCACTCCTGTGCCGGTCACACCATCACTCGCCGCCGTCCTCGTCAGCATCACTCGCCGCCGTCCTCGTCGGCATCACTCGCCGCCGTCCTCGTCGCCGTCGTCACCGTCGGTCTCACCGCCATCGTCGGTCTCACCGTCATCGTCGGTCTCACCGTCATCGTCGAGCTCGTCGGGGGACTCGTCGATCACTCGTGGCGTCTCGATCGGCTCGATCCCGTCGACGACGGCGACTCGCGGCTCGTCGACGACGGTGATCCGATAGCTGTCAGCCGGCGAGAGCGTCCACACGACGCCGTCGTCGTCGGTCGTGCCGATCGCCTCGCTGTCTCCTCCGTCGACACTCTTCGTCACCGTCACGTCGGTCGCCGGATCGCCGTCCTCGTCGTCGACGACGGTCACCTGCACGGGACCGCCGGGGTAGCTCCGGTCGACGGTGGCGTTGAACCCGTCGGCGGTCGTCGAGACGGGGTCGACGTCCGGGAACGCGTCGAGATCGATCCGCTGGTGCTCGACGAACACCTGGTTGCTACCGCCGCTGACGAACGTCCGCAGCTCGCCGGCGTCGTGTGCGATCGTGATCCGTTGGACGGAGCCGGCACCGAACGCGTCAGCTTCGCGGAGTGCGGCAGTCTCCGGGTAGCTCTCCGCGGTGGTGTTTATCGCCTCCTCGCTCCCGATCGTGCCGCCGGCACGGTTCCAACGATCAGTTCGGAACGCCTCGCGGACGTACTGGCCGTCGTGGATCGTCGCGAGCACGACGGCACCCTCACTCGTTTCGACGTGGATGTCGCTGCCGCCGGTCTCGCCGCGGACCGTCGCGAGGGCGTGGTCGCGAACGGGGCCCTCGTACACTTGCAGCTGCACTTGCAGCTCGTCGAGTCGACCCGGCGCGCTGAAGTCGTCGGTTTCGTCGGCGAGCTCGTTGAGCACGTCGAGACGCTCGTCGTACTCGCGGGCCGTGATTCCGATCGTCGCGAGCTCGTCCAGTAGCTCCCTGTCGGAAAGCTCGCCGGCGGCGTGTGCGTCGATCGCCGCGGTCTGTCGGCTGTTGAGGCTCACTTCGTCCTGTTCGACCTCGTTTATCGCGGCGAGGATGCGTCGCTGTCGCTGCGCTTCGGTCTCGGCGTTCTCTATCTCCCGAACGATCGCCTCGGTCTCGAGCGCGGCGTCGACGTCGGCGACCTCCCAGCCGAGCGACGTTCCGAGGTTCGCTCCGTGCCCGTGGATATCCGTTCGCGGCTCCGCATCCGGCGGCGTCGAGAGCACGCGGAACGTCCCTCCGGGTTCGCCGACTGCGGCTGGGGTGACCGCCGTCTCTCCGCCGTCAGTGGCTGTGTCGCGGTCGATATGGGTGGTTGTGTCGCGGTCGGCATGAACATCGACCGCCACGTCGCCGTCCGACTGCGTCAGGTCATGGTCCGGCGTGACGTCCGGCGGCCCGGCCTCCGCCGGAGCGATCGCTCCGGCCACCGGAGCGATCAGCAGTATCAGCGCGACGACGAGCGGGAGGGCTCTCATCACCGTCCGTTCTGCCCCCCAGTACAAAAAATCCACCTCAATGGCCCGACCGACGGAACTCGTTCGTCTCCGGTCGCAAAAGCGGTGTATGGAAAGGGCTTTTGTCGACCGCGCGAGAGACACCGTCTGTATGCGGTGTCCCGCCCCTCGTGTTCTCCTCGTGGTGCTCCTCGCCGTTGTCCTCCTTGCGGGGGCCGGCGTCGCCAGTGGCGACGCTCCGGTCCAACCGGCCGAACTCACGACGCCGACCGACACGTCGGTCTCCTCGGCGGCCGACACGTCGGTCTCCTCGGCGGCCGACACGTCGACTGTCGGAAGCGTCGGCGGAGCGGTTGCGATGACGGTCGCCAAGCCCGGGATCGATGACGGCGGACCCGTTGCTCCCGCGCTTGACGGCGCTCCGAACCGTGCACAGGTAGCCGCGTTCGACCGGCCGCCGGAGACGGATATCAGCGTCGATCTCCGACCCAACCGGAACGCTCACTGGGAGGTCGTCGTCCGCTACGAGTTCACCGACGCAAACGAGACGGCCGTGTTCGAGACGGTGAGTGACCGATACCTCGAGGAGGAGCTCGGTCCGAGCGCAACCCAGTTCGAAAACTTTGCCGATGGCGCGAGTCGGAACGCCGATCGTGAAATGGCGATCGAGGCCGTCGACAGGTCGGTGGCGGTTCATCACGACACCGGCGAGTTCGACGTCGACGACGAGGTCGTCGCGGTCGGTGAGCTCCGGCTCACGTTCGTCTGGACCGCGTTCCTCGAGGAGGATGGGGACGACCTCGTGTTGGGTGACGCGCTCACGACGCCGACGAACGACACGTGGCTCCGGTCGCTGTCGGACGGGCAGTCGATCGAGGTGATGACGCCGGCCGGCTACTCCGTCTCCGGGACGCCGGGCGCGACGCTGCCGCTCCGTGACAACGCCGTCGTCATCGAGGGGCCGCGAGCGTTTGACGACGAGGAGCGTGTCGCGGTCGTCTACTCGCCGACTGCGACGGCCGAGACGCCCCCCTGGACGCTGCTTGCCGGTGCGATCGTGTTGGCCGCGCTGGTCATCGCGCTCGGGCTTCTCGCGTATCGACGAGTCGGATCCGACCGGGCCGCGAACGGTCCGCCGGTCTCCGGATCGCCGAACGGTCCGGGCGGCCCTTCGGCTTCTGCCGCCGAGGACGGGGGAGCCAGCGCTGGCGACGACGCCGACGAAGAGCCGGAGGAGGATCTCTCGCTGCTCTCCGACGAGGAGCGCGTCGAACGACTGCTGGAGCTGAACGGCGGCCGGATGCGGCAGGCCGACATCGTCTCCGAGACTGGCTGGTCGGACGCGAAGGTGTCACAGCTGCTCTCGACGATGGCCGACGACGGTCGCGTCGAGAAGCTCCGACTCGGCCGGGAGAACCTCATCTCCCTTCCGGACGACGACGGCGACACCGGTACTGGGAGTGAAGACGGGGATGATGACTCCGGAGGCGGGAGGGGAGGCGATACGCCCGGCGCTGACCGCGGCGGTGAGGCTTCCTCCGACGACCGCGAGGACGGCTCGCGGTTCGGGTCCCGGTGACGATCGGATGGACACAACGACGCCGAGAGGACACAACGACGCCGGGAGGACACAACGACGTCTCCCGGGAGAGCCGTTCCGAAAGCCATTACATCACGACCCACGGATCGTCGATCATGAAGGTTCTGGTAACCGTCAAGGAGGTCGGTGAAGCCGACGACGACTTCACGATCGAGGGAACGGAGATCGCCTCTTCGGACCTCGAGTACGACCTCAACGAGTGGGACGACTACGCCATCGAGGCCGCCGTTCGACTCGGCGAGGAGGGGGTCGCCGACGAGGTCGTGAGCGTCACGATCGGTCCGAGCCGCGCGGAGGAGACGATCCGGATGGCGCTCGCGAAAGGGGTCGACCGCGCGGTCCGAGTCTGGGACGACGCGCTCGACGACCAGTTCTCGGACGTCGAGGCGAAGGTCGACGTGCTTGAGGCGGTCGTCGCGGAGGAGGACCCCGACCTCGTGCTCTCCGGCGTGCAGGCCGCCGACAGCGGGTTCGGCGCGACCGGCGTCGCGCTCGCCGAGCGGATCGGCTTCGAGCACGCTGCCGTCGTCAACGACCTCGAACTCGATGTCGACGCCGGCGTCGCCAACGTGCACCGCGAGCTGGAGGGCGGCGTCGAGGAGCTGACCGAGGTCGACCTCCCGGCGGTGCTTACGGTCCAGACCGGGCTCAACGAGCCGCGCTACGCGAGCCTTCGCGGGATCCGGCAGGCACAGCGGAAGGAGATCGCCGGCACGGAGCTCGCCGATCTCGGTCTCGACGCGGCCGACGTCGAGAGCTCGTTGTCGATCGAGTCGATGTACGAGCCCGAAAGCGAGTCCGACGCGGAGATGATCGAGGGCGACGCGGGAGAGGCCGCGACGCGCCTTGCCGAGGTCCTGCGGGAAACGGGGGTGGACGCGTGATGTCCGACGTGGTCGCCGTCGCCGAACATCGCCGTGGCGAGCTGCGCGACGTCTCCTACGAGCTGATCACCGCCGGCCGCGAGCTCGCGGATGCGCTCGATGGCGACCTCCATCTCGCCGTGATCGGCGGCGACGTCGACGGCTTCACGGAGGAGCTCGATCGTCCGGGCGTCGACACGATCCACACGGTCGCCAACGGCGAGGAGTTCGACCACAACGTCTACCAGTCCGCGGTCGAGACGCTGCTCGCGCGTACCGAGGCGTCGGCGATCGTCGCGCCGAACTCCGTCAACGGGCTCGACTACGTCCCCGCGCTCGCCGAGAGCTACGACCTGCCGCTGGTGACGGACGCGATCGGGTTCGAGTACGACGACGGGCTCACCGTCACTCGCGAGATGTACGGCTCGAAGGTCGAGACGACCGTCGACGTCGCCGGTGACCGGTTTGCGCTCACGATCCGCGGCGGCGAGTGGGAGCCCGCGGAGGGCGTCGGCGACGCCGCCGTCGAAGCGGTCGATGTCGACCTCCCCGAGTCCGGCGCGCGCGTAAAAGGGTTCGAGGAGGTCGCCGGCGGCGACGTCGACATCAGCGAGGCCGAGGTGCTCGTCTCCGTCGGTCGCGGTATCGAGGAGGAGGAGAATCTGGAGGTCGTCGAGGAGTTCGCCGAGACGATCGGCGCGACGCTGTCCGCGTCCCGTCCGATCGTCGACAACGGCTGGCTTCCGAAGAACCGACAGGTCGGCCAGAGCGGTAAGGTCGTCACGCCCAACGTGTACATCGCGGTCGGCATCTCCGGTGCGGTTCAACACGTTGCGGGGATGAAAGGCTCCGACACGATCGTCGCGATCAACACCGACCCCAACGCGCCGATCTTCGACATCGCCGACTACGGGATCGTCGGCGACCTGTTCGACGTCGTTCCGGAACTGGTTGCGCAGTTCGAGTAGCTCCGGACGCATACACTACGGTGGCGCTGCCCGCACCGATCACGCGTCTCGATACGCACGCCCGGCTCCAAGGACGAACGCAAGCGCGACGGCCGTCACCGTGATTCCGAACCCGTCCACCTCCTCCACGATCTCGTCATCCGCCCGTCCGGAGCGCTCCGCCGACGATTCGGGATCGACCACCTCGATGGTTGCCGTTTCCTGCGTGCTCACGGTGTACGCCTCCGGGACGCCGACGGGATGGTATCGAACCGTGTACGGTATCGCCACCGTCTCTCCGAACAGCGACTCGTCGTGTACCGCGATCTCGAGCCGAAGCGGATGCTGTCGCCCCGGCTCGATATCCCCGGCCCACCGCGCGTCGCTGCCGGAGATCTCCGCGACGTTTCGCGTGCCGGACACTGACAGCCCGTCGCTGATGTCCACGTCGAGTTCGACGCGCACCGTTCGATCGTTCACCTCGGGGTTGCTCGCCGTGATCGAGACGAGCGTTGCCGACTGCACGCTCGGATCGATCTCCAGACCGGTCGTCTGATCGCTGATCTCCGGCTGTTCACGGAAGTCACGGACCTGAACCGTCCACTCCGTCTCGGCTCGCTGTCCCAGATCGTTTTCGGCAACCACCCGAACCGTGGTTTCTCCGGGGTCGGTGAATCGCGGCTCGTACGAGCCGTTCACCGTCTGGATCGATCCGTCACGATACCAGCGATAGGTCAACGCTCCACCGTCGGGGTCGACACCGTCGACGTCGAACGTGACGGTTTCACCCGCCCGCACGGAAAGGGGGGTCTCCGTCGGCGTCCGTCTCGTAACTTCGACCGGATCTCCGACGACGGTCCCCTCCCACCGTACGGAGTCCGTCGATCCGCTTCCGTCCTCGACCACGAGCTCGACCATCACGTTCCCCCGAACGTCGAACTCGTGGAACCGCTCGTACGTCAGTTCGGGATCGAAGAACGTCGTCTCGTGGACCCGTTCGCCGTCAACGTACAGTCGTGCTTCCGCCCGCTCTCGTTCCGGATTCATAACATGTGCGGCGATACGCTCCGGCTCTTCCCGTCTGAACGACGTCGCACCCTGACCGGGCGAGAGCGGGTCGATCGAGGGTGGGACGCTTTCGATCGTCACGGTTCGTTCCTCCTCCACCACGACGCCGTGTGCGGTTTCGACGCGTAGCGTCACCGTCTGTTCGCCGACACGACGGAACTCGAGTTCGGCGTCCGCCCCGTCAGCCGTTCGATACGGCGACTCCCACGTGTAGTGCATCGGGACCGACGACTCCTCGGGGAGCGTTGCCGTCGCCGACAGCTCGTGTGTACCGGCGGGGATCGTGGTTCCGTTCTCGATCGAAAGCTCCTCGATGGAGGGCGTGGCCCCCTCGACGGTTATCCGCTCCGACTCGGAGACGGTCACCCCGTCCACGGTTTCGACGGTGACTCGAACCGTGTAGTTCCCGACGGAGTCGAACGTGTGCGTCGCCTGTTCTCCGACGTACTCCTCGTCTTCGATCTCCCAAGTGATCGTCTCGATACCCGGCCCAGACGCGTGGTCGGCGACGGTTGCCTCGAACGTCGTCGGCGTCCCCGGGTCGACTTCGGTCGGCGCGATCGACGACACGGTCGGGGGCCCGGCGACGGTCACATCCCACTCGCGGACCGTCTCCGGCGTCCCGTCGGCGTCGTAGCCGACGACCGACCGAACCGTGTGCTCGCCGATTCCGAGGTCGTCGGCACGGAGCAGGAACGACGACGCGGACGCGAGGGTGTCCGCTGCGGCTCCCGTCCCGGCCTCCCACCGATACTCGAGGTGCGAGTCGTCGACGCCCCGTGCCGACGCCGATACGGAGAACGTTTCCGACTCTCCCTCGCGGAGCAGGATCGAATCGTCGCTCGGCTCCGCGGAGTCGACCGTTGGCTCCTCCACGCCGACGACCGTCCACGTGTGCTCCGTGGGATCGGTGACGTCCGTCCCGTCGCTCACGGAGACGGTGACGGGCTGTGTGCCGCGGTCGTCGATGTACGGCCGGATGCTACTGCCGGCGTCCGTGATCGGACTTCCTCCGTCGACGGTCCACTCGTACGTCAGCGACTCACCATCCGGATCCGTCGCCGACACGGAGAACTCCAGTGGGTCGGAGACCGCGACGAACACCGGTTCCGACTCGGGGGCCACGTCCGTCAGCTCCGGCGGATGCCGGACGTCGACGAGCCATTCGTGGGTTGCGTCCGCAGTCTCGTCGTGTCCGTCTCGAACGGTTACCGTCAGCGTATGCGTCGATCCGCGGTCGTCCGGGGCGTACGCGATCGACGAGCCGGTTCCCACCGTCGCCCCTTCCGCGGACCAGACGATCTCGAGACCGTCCGTGTCGTCGGCTTCGGCACTTACCTCGAACGTTCGTGAGCCGTCTCGGGCCACCTGGACTTCGTACGTGTCGGGTGAGACGTCGACGATCTCCGGAGGCTCCGGGTCCTCGAAGCCGGCATCGCCCACGGCGAGCGTACTCGGCGCTGCAACCGCCACGGCCGACGCACAGACGACGATACCGGCCAGTGTGAGACCGACCAGCATCGCGTATCGCCGTAGCCGTTCCGTGCGCAGCCGGCGTGCGTTCATGTACGACCTGTTTCCGGACGCCGCCGTCGGTTTTCAGTTTCGGGAGGAGTCGTGAGTCGTCGTGGGGCAGCCACCACCTGACGCCAGCCCTCCGCGATTCCGGCGGATACACGCTGGCGTTCATACTCCCCGATCCGGAGCCGAGCGATCCGACAGGGATGCGGGAGCCTCGCCGGTTCGGACGACCGTTTCACGCTCCGGTTCGGACGACCGTTTCACGCTCCGGTTCGTTTCTCTCCGACAGCCGTTACGAGTCGTACGGATCGTAGGTGATTAAGTATTGTGACGCCTGCGAGCACCGGAGCGTCGATCGTGGTCTGCCGGACGTGGCCGAAGTAAAAGCGGCCGAATCGGACGTAGCCGAGCCGGAGGTAGCCGAATCGGACGTAGCCGAGCCGGAGATAGCCGCACCGAAAACGACCGAAGCGGGACGCGTCCCGTACGAACACCTCTCGGTTCGTTTATCACCCTGCCGACCCCTCGATCCGAGTATGAGCGACGCCGAGGAGACGGGGGCGGCGACCGCCGTCGGGCGCGAGATCTGGATCGAGAAGTACCGGCCACAGTCGCTCGACGACATCCACGGCCAGGAGGAGATCGTCGAACGCCTCCAGAGCTATATCGAGCAGGACGACGTGCCGCACCTGTTATTTTCAGGCCCTGCAGGCGTTGGGAAGTGTGTCACCGGTGAGACGCCAGTGTTGACGAACGACGGTGTTCGCCCGATCGAGGACGTCGTCGGTCGAGACGTGGAGGGGTTCGAAGAACCGGCCGACGGGCTTGAGGTCGCGACCCTTACCGAGCGAAACGGCTTCGAGTACGTCGAGCCGTCCCACGTGTTCGGTACGGAGACCACGGAACTCATCGAGATTCGAACCCGTGACGGCGCTACCCACCGCGTTACCCCGGAACACAAACTGCGCGTCATCAGCCACGACGGGTTCGACTGGGTTCGGGCGGAGGATATCGACGAGAACGACCGGATCGCACGACCGACGACGCTTCCGGTTCCGTCCGACGCCAGGGAGCTCCGCTGGTACGAGGAGATGGATCCGGAACGGACCGAAGTGACGCTCGCTCCCGAGCGTGCGGACGACCTCGGCGTCGACCGACCGGTCACGCTCTCACGGCTTCGGAAGGCCGATGTCGGAGCTGAACACTGGATCGACGCCGTCGACCGGATCGAGTACGTGAACGTCCACGGGGCTCGGTCGCGGTCGATCACTCCGCCGACGAGGATGCATCCGGCGCTCGCTACCTTCGTCGGGCTCGCGATCAGCGAAGCCCAGATAGACGGCGGGCGGATCAAGTTCTACAACACGGACGAGGATCTGCTGGATGCGTTCGAGACGGCCGCACGTGAGGTGTTCGACGTCGAAACGACCCGCGGAACACAGAAGGGCGTTCCGTTCGTTCGGATCGGGTCCCGAACCCTGACGCATTATCTGGAGTCGGTGTTCGACGTGTTCGCGAGCGCGTCCGGCGAATCCGGGATCGGATCAGCGATCGTGACGGCGGACATGGAGTCCCGCGCTGCGTTCCTCCGCGCCGTGTTCGACGCGGAATCTCACGTCGGGTCCGGAGGTACGATCGAGCTCACACAGCGAAACGGAGCGCACATCACTCTGCTCTCGTATCTGCTTTCGACGTTCGGGATCGAATCCCGACGTCGGACCGTCCGAAAGGCGGCGACGAACGGAAGCGACACGAAGCGGACCTACCACGTGCTGTACGTTTCCGGGGCCAGTGCGCTACGACGGTTCCGTGACGCGATCGGGTTCTCCATCGGGTACAAATCCGAGCGACTCGCCGAACACGCCGCGAAGGACCGGAATCCGAACTACGACACGATCCCGACCCAAAACGCTCTCAACGAGCTGTGTGACCGGCTCGACGTTCCCGTGACGGAGCATCTCCCGAAGTCGCTGGATACGACGTCGCCGTCGCGAGAACGATACTGCGACGTGCTCGACGGCGTCGTGGACGCCGCGACCGATCGGATCGACGAGATCCAGCGAGGCATCGAACGGCTAGACGAGTTGGAGCCCGAGATCGAGTCAGTGACGAGCGTTCCGGCCGCCTGGGTCGGAGAACGGGAGCGGCTCGAACCGATCGAGACGCGAAAACTCGTCTCCGAATCGGTCGAGAGCGCTCGCGTCTCTCACGTGAAACGTGAATTGAACGCGTGCGTCGAGATGATCGGCGCGAGCTACGCCGCGGTCGGTGAGGGTCTCTCGATGCATTCCTCGGAGGTCTCGACGTTCCTCGGTCCCGGACAGCCCTCGATCGATTCGCTCACTCGATTCGGCTCGATTCGTGCGCAGCTCCGCGAGCTCGCGACGCAACGACTCAGTCTGGAGACGATCGAACTCCTCGACGAGGTGAGTCGGATCGCCACCGCCGATCTCCACTACGACCGTATCGAGCACGTCGAACGAGTGGAAACGGACGAACGCGTGTACGACCTGACCGTTCCCGGGACGCGAAGCTACGTCGCCGGATCGGTCCCCACGGTCATGCACAACACCACCGCATCAACGGCGATCGCCCGCGAGGTGTACGGCGAGGAGAACTGGCGGGGGA
>OBKM01000098.1_pt1 | contig 39660 bp, 37 predicted proteins | sample 1519691 | NCBI WGS metagenome assembly OBKM01 (sample SAMEA37050418, study PRJEB22526) | metagenome | biome: saline pan; feature: lake; material: water | place: Egypt | collected 2015 | depth 0.5 m
TCGATCCGGTTCATGGCTGATGAGTCACCGCCACAAACGACCTGCGATACTGACTCAGCGTTCTTCCGTCGGTGAGTCGTCGTCATCGCCGACCAGGTTGCTGATCGTGAGGTCAGTTCCTTTGCTTTCGCCGGGCAGGATGTCGCCGAGCGACGCGCCGAGGGCGGCGGCCGCCCAAATAACCGTAATCCGAGCGAGTATTTCGATTGTTGCTGGATCCTCAGCGAACAACCGGCCCCACATGAGCATCAACCCGGCGGTCGTCAGAAACGACGCGCCGAGGACGCCGACCAGTCGGCGTGGAATGACGCCCAGAATCGGGTTCGTGATTCTCACCTCCCGAAAGTCGACGACGTACAGTATTTTTGTCGTGAGCAAGAGCACGAACGCGATGTTGAGAGGAAAGAAAACCGGAACCCCAAAGACGAGGAACGTAACGAAGTGCTCGGCGATCTCGAAGACGCCGTCTTCAACGAGCAGTGGCAGGGCGAAAATAATGCTCCCAACGATCGCCTCGCCGATATCCCGAGTGGTGTACTTATCAATCTGTTCGTCGATGAACGCGCCCCCCGGCAGGCGCTCGAGCAGTTCCTTCGTTTCTCTGAGCTCTCGCTGCTGGGCGGCTGTCGTCATCGTGCTTTCGAGTTCGTCGAGCTGGCTGAGAATGGCATCCATCTCGGGGCTGTTGCCGCTAGCGTCTTCGCTGGTGTCCGACTCGGAAGTCATGGAATTGCTCAACAAAGTAAGCATATAAAAATTTCTGGCCGGGTTGACGCCGACGAGGTGGATTCCGACCCGCCGACCGGACGCAACCGGCAATCGGATCCTCGCAGCCGATCGGAATCAACCGGGAGATTCAATCCGGCCCCAGCCGTAGAGCCGCTACGAGATGCCACTGACCTACCTCCAGTTCCATCTGGTGTTCACCCTCCCGATTGTGGCGTTAATTTGGTATCTTCTCCCCGACTACCCACCGCATAGACGACGACGCGGCGTGGCCGGCATCACGATTCTCGTCGCTATCGCGTTCACCTATACGACGCCGTGGGGATCATACATGATCCAACGGGGTGTCTGGTGGTATGGTGAGGGTGTCGTTCTCGCCACGGGGCTCGCAATTCCACTCGGCGAGTACGTGTTTTTCATCATGCAGACGCTCATCGTCGGCTTTTATCTCTACTGGCGTGGGTTCGATCCGACCTACCAGTCCGGTGATTTCGCGCTCGCCCCACGGCTCGCTGGCGTTGGCGTCGGATCCGGAATGTTCGCCGTTGGCCTCTGGCTCGTCGTCCGCGACCCGTCATTTCTGTATCTCGGCGGACTCATCGCGTGGGTCGGACCCGTTGTGGCACTTCAGTGGGGAGTTGGCGGCGGCTATCTCGTGCGGAATCCGCGACCGTGGATCGAGGCAACTGTCGTGCCCGGCGTCTACTTTTGGGTTATTGATCGGTTTGCCATCGACCGTGGGCTGTGGGTGATCTCCGAACAGTACACCATTGGGATCAGGCCGTTCGGTCTTCCCATTGAGGAGGCGCTGTTTTTCGTTTCTGCGGGTGTGATGACCGTTACCGGACTCGTGCTCTTCGAGTGGGTTCTCGACTGGAACGATCAGACCGATCGGCTCACCGATCTGCTTCCGGGCGTTCGGTAGCGACACCGAATTATCGAGATCACGTGGCGAAAGCGTACAGGATCCTTCGAGTAGCCGTGCGACACCGTGAGTCGGCTCTCGAAAATGAATTCTGCGGGTAGCGACCGCAGCGGGCAGAGACAGAAGCGTCAGCGGGGGATTGCGGGATCCACGGAGGTGTTCAGCGGGGTACGCTCTCGTCGCTCAGGCGGTGCGTTCGATGCGCCAAGTGGTCGCTCCGGTGTACGACCAGCGTTCGATCGAGAGGTCTTCGACGGATTCTTGCAGTTTGACGATCAGCGCGCCAATCTCCTTCGACGAGAGGTCGACATCGTCGGCGATGAACTTGCTTTTGAAGTACATGTCGCCGGCCTCGGCGCGCTCACGAAGGTACGCCGCAAGTCGGGCTTCTTTGGATGACACCGGTTCGTCGTCGGTTTCAGATTCGCTCGTTGGGGCCGATTCATCAGACGGGGTGGAGTGTGCGGTGGTGCTCATTGGTCTGTGTTGGTGTAGTCGTGACCGACACGGAGTGCCAGTAGTTGGACGCCGAGTAGCGCGAGGAATACGCCGCCATCGCCGAGGTACAACGCTGGCAGGTAAAGTAGCGGCAGCGCGATTGCCGCCCAGAAACCCAGCCAGCGAACGGACTGAGCGAGTGTCACCCAGCCGCTGCGGGCGACGTGAGCGAGTCCGCTCGTGGAGGGCGTACGGTTCGATTCGAGCGTTCGTGTGGAGGAGCTCATTAGGAGGTCACCAACTGATTCACACATGGAGCGATACCACCATATAAACCACAGAGCGTTGGCGAAATTTCACGGCTAAACTCTGATAAAACGGTTGCTCGTAGACGTTTTATAACGGTCTCAAAAACAGTTAGAATGTTTATACCCTTCTCAGCGTCCGTAATACTAATTTATTAGAAATTTGACTATTTCTGTCCATTGCGAGGCAATTCTCGCCGAGTGGCCCCGGTTTGTACTCCAGCACTGCCGCTCGCGACATGGTGCGCGCTGCTGGACGAGAGCCAATCGTCAACGCAGCGAGAAAGCAGGGTAGTCCCGGGCGGATTCGAACCGCGGTCACTTCGCTTCGTTCCCTGCTTCGAATCCACCATCTGCTATTCGTCCTCACTGCGTTCGGACAGAATAGTCCCGGGCGGATTCGAACCGCCGTCATAGGCTCCAAAGGCCCATATGATTGGCCACTACACCACGGGACTTCAGGTATATGTCAGGCCGCGAATTTACATAGTCCTTTCTTTTCGCTCGACGCGACGACAACCCAGCAGACATTTGTGACTTCCCCGTCAGTAGCCGACATGAATCCCCAGCGGATCGGAATCGTGGTGGGAACGCTCGGATTGCTGCTGGCCACGCTTGCGGCCGTCGTTAGCGGCGTCGTCGCTGAAACGGAGGCGGTTTGTCCGAACCACGATCCATCGTACGCGCTTGTCGGCGTCGACTTCGCGACACTCGGCGTGACGTACACCGATGGCTGCAATCGGTTTCTCATCAATCCGCTGGTGACTGCTGGCGCACTCGGGACTGTTCTCGGCGTGTTCATTGGTGTGGGCGGACTCATCGACGCGTTCCGAACAGCCGAATAACTGGCCGGATGTCTTCGCAGAAACGGCACTCCCGACGAGGCGAAAGGACGGGATTTAAGCGTCCATCGCGCCCCCGTATTGACGTATGAAACTTCACGAGTATCAAGCAAAGCAAATCTTTGCAGATGCGGGGATTCCGGTGCCGGAATCCCAACTTGCAGACAGCGTCGAGGGCGTGCTCGATGCGGTCGCGGAAATCGGCTATCCGGCCGCCATCAAGGCACAGGTTCACGTCGGTGGGCGCGGCAAGGCGGGCGGCATCAAAATCGCAATGAACGAGGACGAAGCCCGCGAGGCCGCCGAATCGATTCTTGGCATGGATCTCAAGGGTTACCACGTCTCCGAGGTGCTCGTCGAGCAGGGCGTCGATTTCGTCGACGAGTACTACGTCGGCATCACGATGGATCGCGGCGAGGGGAAACCCGTCGCGATGGTCTCGACGAAAGGCGGCGTCGACATCGAGCAGGTCGCCGAAGATGATCCCGACGCCATCGCCCAAGAACACATCGACCCGGCGTTCGGTCTCCATCCGTATCAGGCCCGAAAGGTCGTCTACGACGCGGATGTTCCCGCGGCGTACGCCCGCGACGTGTCCTCGATTCTCTCGAAACTCTACGCGCTGTATGCGTCCAACGACGCCAGCGATATCGAAATCAATCCGGTGATGATCACGAGCGATGACGACGTGGTCGCCGCCGACGCGGTGATGAACATCGACGAGGACGCGCTGTTTCGACATTCCGCACTCGCCGAAATGGAAAAGGACGCCTACCAGAACGACCTCGAACGCAAGGCCGGAGAGTACGGCTTCGACTACGTTCGGCTCTCGGGAAACACCGGCATTATCGGCAACGGCGCGGGCCTCGTGATGGCGACACTCGATCTCGTCGACTACTACGGCGGAACCCCGGCGAACTTCCTCGACATTGGCGGTGGCGCAAAAGCTGAACGCGTCGTCAACGCGCTCGATATGGTGTTTTCCGATGAGAACGTCGACAGCGTCGTGTTCAACATTTTTGGCGGAATCACCCGTGGCGACGAGGTGGCGAAAGGAATCAACGCGGCACTCGAACAGTTCGACGAGATTCCGAAACCGGTCGTCGTCCGACTGGCCGGCACCAACGCGAAAGAGGGAATGGAGATTCTGAACACCGATCTCGTCGAGGTCGAAGCAACGCTGGAGTCGGCGGTCCAGCGCGCGGTCGCAAACGCCGAAGAGGTAACCCAATGAGCATTTTCGTTGACGATGACACCCGTGTCGTGGTACAGGGAATCACCGGCGGTGAGGGCCGGTTCCACACCGAGCAGATGCTGGCGTACGGCACCAACGTCGTCGCCGGCGCGGTTCCCGGCAAGGGCGGTCAAGATGTCGAGGGCGTCCCCGTCTACGACACGGTCGACGAGGCCGTTGCCGCCGAGGATGCAACCGCCTCGGTCGTCTTCGTCCCGCCGGCGTTCGCGGGCGACGCCATTTTCGAGGCGCTCGACACCGACCTTGATCTCGTCGTGGCGATCACCGAGGGCGTCCCGACACAGGATATGGCCAAAGTGAACAAACGTCTCGGCGAGGTCGACACACGCTTGCTTGGGCCGAACTGCCCCGGAATCATTACGCCCGGTGAGGCCAAACTCGGCATTCTGCCCGGCAACATCTTCGAAGCGGGCAACGTCGGCCTTGTTTCGCGTTCTGGCACGCTTACCTATCAGGTCGTCTCGAACCTGACCGAGCGCGGCATTGGCCAGACGACCGCAATCGGCATCGGTGGCGACCCGATTATCGGAACCCCGTTTATTGACGCGCTCGAAGCGTTCGAGGCCGACCCCGCGACCGACGCCGTTGCGATGTGTGGCGAAATCGGCGGCGAGGACGAAGAGGAGGCGGCCGCCTACATCGCCGAACACATGGACACCCCCGTTGCCGGCTTTATTGCGGGGCGAACCGCTCCGCCGGGCAAACGCATGGGCCACGCGGGTGCGATTGTTTCCGGGTCGGGCACGGGCACCGCCGAGTCAAAAATCAACGCCCTCAACAACGCGGCCGTTCCTGTTGGCGATACCCCCGAAGAAGTCGCCGACGCGATCGAGCGCTTCCTGTAGGAGGCGGCGTCGTTTTTCAGTACCGCTCACGACACGGGTCACAGATTACGTCCGAACAGCGTCGGCCACAGTACGCACAGGCGTTGTCGTCGGCCGACGTCGATGTCGACGGTGACTCATCAGTCGTGAACCATACGGACAACTCAAACTGTGGTGGGTGGATGGGTTCATTGAGATCGCCCGCGAACTGTTCGATGAGTCGTTCGTCTCGGACGTAGTGCAGGCCGTGCCAGAGCGCGAGAAAAAACACCGTGGGCGCTAGTGTGAGTGCCAGCCAAACCACGAGCCACCAGATGATCTGTCCACTCGCAAGCATGACCGTATTACGGGATCTCGCGAATTGAATCTGTCGCGGAGCGTGCGTTGTTCGCCTGGATGGTTTCACCCGAAGAATCTACGAACTATTTTATGTTGCAGTACGCTACTCGAACATGTCTACATGCGTCCCCAAGAGCATATTAAATATCTCTCTGGGTCTCCTTACCGACCGGAAATTCTCTCGGTTCTCTGTGAGGACGCTCTCCGGCCCGCGGAACTCACTGACGAGATCGACGTGACACGGACGACTATCCAACGGGTTCTTCGGGGATTTACCGAACGGAACTGGATTGTGAAACGAAACGGAGCGTATTGCGCGACTGCAACGGGTCAGCGGCTCTGGGAAACGTATGAAACGCTGAGCCAAGAGGTCGAACGTGCGGAAACGTACGGCCCACTCGCGGTCAACGCTCGGGAGATTGCTGACGCACTCGCTCCCGAAATTTTCACTCGGACGACCGCAACGCTGCCAACGAACAGAAATCCCCTCGCGCCGTTAGAACGGTATTTCGCCGTCTGTGCGGAGGTCGAAACGGCGGTTCATCAGATGGCTCCGATTGTCACGACCGAAGCGGTCGAGATGATGGACGACGTTCTTAGCGACGAAATTCCAGTCAGATTGCTGATTGATACTGAGCTGTACGAGACGATTCAACAGCAGTACGGTGGTGTTCTCCGGCGGTGGAATGCCGATCCGCACATTTCGCTTGGCGTCAGCGAGTTACCCATCAAGTACGGCCTCTCGATTCTTGATGAGACGGTCATCGCCGGCAGCGTTGATCAGGGACAGAATATCGAAATCATTGTTGAAGGAACGGATCCGGAACTCCTCGAAAAAACAACGAAATTTTATGAAACACGCTGGGCCGAGTTGACACCGCTGTCCACGTTGCTATCGGAGTAGCACAGGACGGACGCTCCACTCACAGCGGTACGACTCGGAGTATCGTTGAAAACGGAGTCGGTCGCTGCCGGGCTAGACAGCGACGTTCCGTTAGGGTGTGGTGGCCATGATAGCCGACCACGCAGAACACTCGGACACCGATGAATTGTCAGAGACACCTGCTTCCGAGCGTATAATCAAGGGATTGGGATTCATAAATATCTATTCGGCGGAACAGATACAGGGACTGTTTATGTTACAACACCGGTAACACCACCTTGTCGATCTCAGTACGGTGACACCGAACCGTGATTGGTGGTTTCTCCGAGGATATAAATGCGATCACGGCCGAGTGACGTGTAGTTCGTGACGAGCGAGAATCCACCGTGGGAACCGTATTTCGGCTTCGAGACGCCCTACGAGAATCAGGCCGATGTCATCGAGCGAGCGATTTCGACGGTGAAACAACGGGGCTACCTCGCGCTTGAAGGCCCGTGTGGAACCGGCAAGACGATGGCGGCGCTAACCGCGGCAGCCACGCTCGTCCGCGAGACCGACCGGTTCGACAACGTGTTCGTCGCCACGCCAGTCAAACAACAGCGCCAGCAGTTCGTCTCCGACCTTCGAACAATCAACCGCGGGCTCGACGAACCGCTGTCCGGCGTTGCGCTCGTTGGCAAAAGCGATTTGTGCCCCTACGGCCGCGAAGAGCTGTTTCCCGCCGATTCGAGCGTCCAAAAACGCTGTGAGGAACTCCGCGAGTCGACTGCTGACCTCGTCCGCGAAGACGACACGGGCGGGACGGTCGACACCGCTGGCGCTGATCGTGTCCCAACTCACCCGGACAGCGACATCGACGGTGGCGACAGCACCGACGGGCCGGAACCCGCGGCCGTTATCGGCGCGAGCAACGACGGCGAATCGTGGTGGGATCCGGATCGCGCCCGCGCGTTGGTCGAGACCGCTCGAACGGATTTGTCGGCCCCAACGGCCGCAGCTGTTGATGAGACTTCATCAACCGACGGCAACCACACCCATTCGGACACCGACCGCGCACTTCGGACCGCCGGGGCGACCGCACCGTACAAAACCGCCCAACCGACAGCTCCCGAGGAGTTCACCGAAAATGAATCCACGCCGCTGTACTGTCCGTTCGAGGCTGACTGGTACGCCCGCGACACGGGCTCGCCGATCGGCTTTGAGTCGGGAACCGACCACGTATTGTCGACCGACGAGTATCTCTCGGCGGCCGTCTCGGCCGGCACCTGTCCCCACCGCGTGATGTCCGTGTTGCTCGACGAAAGCGAGGTCGTCATCGGCAACTACAACCACCTGTTCGACAGTCAAACCCGACATCTCAGCGAGTCGGTTCTCGACGAACGAACGCTCGTGATTATCGACGAGGCCCACCGGCTCGAAGAACGCGTTCGCGACCTGCTGAGCGATTCCGTGGGTCGGATCACGATTGCACAGGCCCAGCGCGATCTGGGCGTTTTGCTCGAACACGCTCGTCGTCATTCCGACAACCGCGACCTCGTTGAGCGTCTGCTTGCCGAACACGACGTTTCGGTTGCGGCCGTCGACCGAGCCCACACGTTCTACGGCGAGACGCTCACATGGCTTGACGAACGCGTTGACGACGCGTTGGTCGAGCGGTTCGACGGCTACGAGGCCGGATTTCGCGACGCGCTTCCCGATGAACCGATCGAAATCGAACTCCGCGATCCGGCGCGTAGTGGCCGCGATGCGTTCACCGAGTGGGCCGAATCCGGGGCGGGCTATGATGGCGATTTTTTCCGAACGCTCGGAACGGTCGGCAGCGCCGTCGAAGAAACACTGGATCAACTCGATGTGGGCCGCGACTGCGTCTGTACGGCGACGGGCGTTCGGTTCGGCCAGTGGTGGACGCGCGATCACACCACGTTTTTTCGCGAACTCACGCTGGAGCCAACCACCGCCGAGTTCCGCAATCCGGACTACCGGTGGCACGGCGTCTACACCGCCTCGTTCGTCATGTACAACTGCATTCCAGCCGAGCAGGTCCGCGACGTTCTCGACGAGTTCGGCGGGGGATTGTTGATGAGTGCCACCCTCGAACCGATCGATATCTTCGAAACAGTCAGTGGACTGAGTGCGCTGTCAACGCAACCTGAGTCCTCCGCAGAGCGCGACTCAGCCGGCGATTCCGAGCCGAGCGATCCACCGACACGCCACGTCGACCGCCGCAGTTACCCACTGCAGTTTCCCGAGGCTAACCGTGAAAGCTGGCTGGTCGACGTCATGGCCTTTACCGCGCGAAACCGTGGCGAGCCAACGGCCGACAACCGTAACCCGACCCGCGAGCGCTACGCCTACGTCGCCCGCGAGATCGCCCGCAGCCACGGAAACATTCTCCTGTGTTATCCAAACTACCGTGAGGCACACTGGGCCGCTGCCCGCCTTCGCGACGAAATCGACAAACCCGTGTTTCTCGACGGATCGTCAACGCATGAAGAAACACAGGAACTCAAGTGCCGATTTGTTGACGCCGACTACTCGGTTCTCGTGACGAGCACGCGTGGGACGCTCACGGAGGGCGTCGATTTCGAGGGCGACCAACTGCATTGCTGTGGCGTGTTCGGGGTTCCACTAGTCAACATCGGCTCGCCCCGGGTACAGGCGGTCAAACACGCCTATGGCGATCGGTTCGGCGAGGAAAACGCCTTCACATACGCGCTGACCGTCCCCGCGGTGAGACAGGTTCGCCAAGCAATCGGTCGCGTGCTCCGTGGCCCCGATGAGTGCGGCGTGCGCCTGCTGGTCGGTGAGCGCTACATCCGTGACCGACCGCGGTCGGTAACGGCGTTTCTCTCACCGCAAGAACAACGCGAGTTCAGCCGTCTGACGCCGGAGTATCTCTCCGAACAGTTTACGGCGTTTTGGGAGCCGCGGCGATAAAAACGTGTGAACGAGACGGGGAGACCGACTAGCGACTATGCGCCGAGTTCCGCAAGCGCAGCGAGCAGGTCGTCTTTGTCTTGGACACCGATAACGCGGTCTGCGGCCTCGCCGTTCTTGTAGAACTCGATCGTGGGAACGCTTCGAACTCCCTTTTCGCCAGCGAGTTCCTGGTGGGCATCGATATCGACTTTCAGAACGGCGGCGTCGGTTTCGCCGGCAACTTCCTCGATGGTGGGTTCGAGCATTTTGCACGGCCCACACCAGTCGGCGTAGTAGTCGACGAGCGCCACCGAGTGCGACGCGAGTAGCTCTTCGAACTGGCTTTCGGTTTCAATATGGATCGGTTTTGCGGCAGTTGGGGTACTCATACCAGAGTGTTGTGACTCAAGCCGTATAACAGTTCTAGGGTCGTGCTGTGTCGCTGCGGAACCGACACAGACGCGATCTATCACCATCACAAGCCGTGCTCACGTGTAACATCGTAGGACAACACGACGCCGTCGTCGAGCTGTTCGATGTCTGTGAGCGTCAACGGGACGCCGTCGACGAAGCCGTCGCCATCGGCGAGTGTCGGTGCGTCGCGCCCACCGATGACGAGCGAACCGACATAGACGGTGAGTTCGTCAACGAGGTCGGCCGCAAATGCCGAAAAAATGAGTTCCCCGCCGCCTTCGATCATGAGTCGGTCGATTCCCCGTTCGTCGAGCTGGTCGACCGCGGCCGCAAGGTCGACGTGGTCGGTGCCCGCGACGATGAGTTCGGCTCCGTGCTCGGTGAGAACCCGCCGACGGTCTTCTGGGGCGCTCTCGGCAACGAGCAGGTAGGTTGTCGCCGCGTCGTCGAGAATCCGGGCGTCCGGCGGGGTTCTCGCCCCTGAGTCGGCGACGACGCGTGCGGGATTGGCCGGGCGACCGTGTCGTTTTCGCTGGACACGGCGGTCATCAACATCGATTGTGAGATGGGGATCGTCGGCGAGTACGGTTCCAACCCCGACCATGACTGCGTCGGCGGCCGTGCGAACCCGATCGACACGATCAAAATCGTCGGGACCGCTGATTGCGACCTGCTCGCGCCGCCGCGTTGAGAGCTTTCCATCGACGCTCATGGCGGCGTTGACGACGACGTACATGGCTCAACAAGACCGTCGTCACCGTATCGGTGTTTCGGTTAGCGGTTGCGCTCGTTCGTTGCCCGCCTCGTGATGGTCACGGGTGTCGTAACGCCTAAGAGTCAAACGACCGTTCACTTCTCCAATGAACCAACAAAATCGTCTCTTCGTGAGGTGGCTCCATGGGTGTTGAGATCAAGGAGTCTGACGTTTCCGACGAGGAGATCGCCGACATGGAGCAGTTCGTCTACGACTATCTTTCGGCGAGCGTGCAAAACGAGGACGACGGCGGCCGCATGCGGTGGTATCCGTGGCACAGCGCCGACTACCGATTCAACCACATTCGGAACGTCGTCTCCCTGTCGCGGAAAATCGCCAACGCGGAGGGCGCACACCTCGATATCGTCACCGTCGGCGCGTTGTTCCACGACGTGTCAAAACTCGAAGCGCCCCAGGATGTCCACGCCGAAGAAGGCGCGAAAGTCGCCCGCGAGTATCTCGAAAGCCGCGGAGAGTATCCCCCATCGTTCATCGACTCGGTCTGCCAGGTCGTCGTCGACCACTCGTTCCAGGGGCCGCTTTCGGAGGTTTCGCTCGAATCGCGCTGTCTGATGGAGGCCGATATCCTCGACAAAATCGGTGCAAACGGAACCGCACTCATGTTGTTGCGCATGGGCTATGAGTCACGAACGCACATGGACGCCGCCCGGATGGTCGACCGTGTCTACCAGCGCGGCGTCGACCACGTCGACCGGCTCGAATCCGACACCGCCGAGAGCATTGCCCACCAGCGGCTCAAACGCGTCCGATGGTTCCGCGAATGGCTTGAAGCCGAGGTCGCTGAGATGGACGCCGAGACGCAGGGCAACTAACCGAGGCCGACCCCGTCAGATGGCCGACCGCGGCTCCTACGTGTTGTTCGTCGACTGTGTCTCCCCGACTTCCATCGATGTCGGTGCACTCGGTGAACGCGCGTTCACGGTGGGAACGTACGCCTACGTCGGCAGCGCGTTCGGTTCCGGCGGACTTTCGCGAGTCGACCGACACCGCCGCGTTGCCAGCGGCGACCACGACGTACGCCACTGGCACATCGACTACCTGCTTGCCGCCCAGCCGGTTCGACTCGCCGGCGTACAGACATTCGTCAACGCCGATGTTGAGTGTTCGCTGGCCGCGGTGCTGTCGGCGTCTGGTTGTGAGCGCGTTGACGGCTTTGGCTGTTCTGACTGCGACTGTGCGAGCCATCTGTTCGGGCCGACGACGGCCGGTAGTATTGCTGCAGCCATCCGGCAGGTCGACCACGGCTCTCTTTGACCGGGGCTACACAACAACTGCAAGATGACCGCCGCCGAAAATAGCCGTATCGTCGAACGATCGACGGTTTCAGTCGTCGCCCGAAACCGCACCCGCGTTGAGGCGGGCGTCGGCCGCTGCCGAGGCCGTCTCGGGCAACTCGTCGCGGACATCGTCTGCGCCCTCGTTTTCGATCACGTCCGCGTAGGCGTCGGGGAAGACGCGGACGAAGTTCTCGATTTCGACCGCCCAGTCGTCTAGCAGGTCGGCCGCACGGTCGCTGTCGGTGTACGCCGCGTGGTTTTCGAGCATTCGTGTCACCATGCGCTCATCGCTCGCGTCGAGCGTTTTCGAGAGCGTCACCATTCCGGTGTTGAGTTTGGATTCGAACTCGTCGTCAGGATCGTAGACGTAGGCGACACCGCCGGACATGCCCGCGGCGAAGTTCCGGCCCGTCTCACCGAGCACGGCGACAACACCGCCGGTCATATACTCACAGCCGTGATCGCCAACGCCCTCGACGACGGCTTTCACGCCCGAGTTGCGAACGCCAAATCGCTCGCCGGCAACGCCGTTAATGTAGGCCTCGCCTTGGGTTGCGCCGTAGAGCGCGACGTTGCCGATGAGAATGTTCTCGTCGGCCTCATACGCAGCTGTCGGCGGCGTGTTGACGATGAGTTTGCCGCCCGACAGTCCCTTGCCGACGTAGTCGTTGGCCGCGCCGGTGAGGTTCATCGTCACGCCCGAGGCGAGAAACGCGCCGAAGCTCTGGCCCGCAATGCCGTCGAAATCGATCGAGATCGTGTCGTCCGCAAGGCCGTCGCCGCCGAACTCGTTCGAAATCGTGTTCGAGAGCGTCGCACCGACCGCACGGTCGACGTTCGAAATCTCCTGAGTGAGCTGCACCGGTTGACCCGATTCGAGCGCGGGCTCGCTTTCATCGATGAGATCCCAGTCGAGTTGAGTGTCGATGTCGGCGTGGCGCTGTTGTTGGGTTTTGTGCCGTTGCTCGCCTGCCGTTGGCGCGATAACCATCGAGAGGTCGAGATGTTTCGCCTTTTCGTGATCGGTTTCGCGCTGGCTGAGCAGTTCGGGTCGGCCGATCATTTCGTCGAGCGACCGGAAGCCGAGGTCGGCCATGATCTCGCGGAGCTCTTCGGCCATGAACGTCATGTAGTTGATGACGTGGTCTGGTTGGCCGGGGAACCGCTTTCGGAGCTCTTCATCCTGAGTGGCAACGCCGACCGGACAGGTGTTCGCGTGACACTGTCGTGCCATGACACAGCCTGCGGTCACCAGCGCCGCGGTTCCGAAGGTGTACTCCTCGGCACCGAGTAACGCGGCAACAGCCACGTCGCGGCCGGTTTTCATGCCGCCGTCGGCGGTTATTTTGATCCGGTCGCGCAGGCCGGTCGCACAGAGCATCTGGTTAGCTTCCGCAAGCCCGAGTTCCCACGGCAGGCCGGCGTTCTTAATCGAGGTTTTCGGTGACGCGCCGGTGCCGCCCGAATCGCCCGAAATGTGAACCACATCGGCGTTGGCCTTGGCGACTCCCGCGGCAATCGTCCCGATGCCGGCCTCGCTGACGAGTTTGACGTTGATATCGGCGTCGGGGTTGGATGCCTTTAGATCGTGAATGAGCTGTTTGAGATCCTCGATGGAGTAGATGTCGTGCAGCGGTGGCGGCGAGATAAGGCCGACGCCGGGCGTTGCGTACCGGACGTGTGCGATCATTTCATTGACCTTGCGACCGGGAAGGTGGCCACCCTCGCCGGGTTTTGAGCCCTGGGCCATCTTGATCTGGAGCTCGTCGGCCGAACTCAGGTAGTGTGAGGTAACGCCGAAGCGACCCGAGGCGACCTGCTTGACCGTACACTCCTTTTCGGTGTCGAAGCGCTCGGGTGGCTCACCACCCTCACCCGTGTTCGACTTGCCGCCGAGACGGTTCATCGCAATCGAGTTAACCTCGTGTGCTTCCGGCGAGAGACTGCCCAGACTCATCGCGGCTGTCGAGAAGCGCTCGACGATTTCGTGCGCCGGCTGAACCTCATCGATCGGAACCGACTCTCGATCCGAATCGAATTCGAGCAGTCCGCGAAGCGTCTGGAGATTCTCGCTTTGTTCGTTGATTAGTTCGGCGAACTCGGTGTAGCGCTCGTAATCCCCGCTTCGGACGGCCTGTTGAAGCGTTCCGACCGTTTTCGGGTTCCACTGGTGGTAGATACCCGACGAGCGGTGTTCGTACTCGCCTTGGGTTTCGAGTTCGGGATCCGAGCCGAAGCCGACCGCATGCCGGGTTCGCATGTCGTCTTCGATCACGTCGAGACCGATACCTTCCGTTCGAATCTCGGTGCCCTCGAAGTACTCTGCAACGAGGTCGGAGCTGAGACCGACGGCCTCGAAAATCTGTGCGCCCTGGTAGGACTCGACCGTCGAGATTCCCATTTTGGCCATGATTTTCAACAGGCCGTGCTCGAGCGCGTGAATGTAGCCTTCGATCGCCTCGCGTTCGTCCACCCCATCGGGGCCCGCACAGAGATCGGAAATCGTCTGGTAGGCGAGATACGGGTTGACTGCACCCGCACCGTAGCCAACGAGGGTCGCGAGGTGGTGAACTTCGCGCGGATCGCCCGATTCGATCACGAGGCCGACATCGGTTCGCAGTCCGTGTCGAACCAGGTCGTGATGAACCGCGCCGGTTGCAAGCAGGCTTGGAATCGGAATCCGGTCGGATGACGTGTCACGATCCGACAGCACAATGATGTCCGCACCGTCGTCGATTTCGTCGCGAACCTCCTCGCGAAGCGCCTCAACGGCGGTTTCGAGGTCGGTTTCGGGGTCGTACGTCATCGAGACGGTCGCCGTCTCGAAATCGCCGTCCTCGCGCGAGAGGTTCTTGATCGTTGCCGTCTGCTCGTCTGTCAGCACAGGTGAGTCGACGACGACCTGCTGGGCGTGTTCCGGTGTTTCGGCCAGCAGGTTGCGTTGCTTGCCGAGCCGTGATTGGAGGCTCGTGACCAACTCCTCGCGAATGTAGTCGATCGGCGGGTTCGACACCTGTGCGAACAGCTGCTTGAAGTAGGTAAACAGCGGCCGGTTGAACTCGCCAAGAACTGACAGCGGGGTGTCGTCACCCATCGAGCCAACTGGGTCTTTGCCCTGATTGGCCATCGGTTCAAGCAGGTGTTTGAGTTGATCGTTCGTGTAGCCGAAGGCCGCTTGGTGGGCGCGAAGTGAGGAGACCGCATCTCGTGGCCGCAGGCTGTCGTCCACGATTTCGTCGAGGTTCTGTTGATGTTCGTCGACCCACTCGCCGTACTTGTCGTCGAGCAGCCCCTCGAACACCTCGGCGTCGGGAATGACTTTTCCTTTCTCGGGATCCGCAACAAAAATCTGGCCGGGTTGGAGCCGACCGCGTTCCTTGATTTCGCTGGGATCGGTCTCGATTGCGCCGACCTCGCTGGCGACGATGAGTTGGTTGTCGTGGGTGACATCGTACCGACACGGTCGCAGACCGTTGCGGTCGAGCACGGCCGAAATCTTGTCGCCGTCGGTCGCGGCAACGAGCGCAGGGCCGTCCCACGGCTCGATCAGGCTGGCGTGATAGTCGTACCAGTCGCGGCGCTCGTCGTCCATCGAGTCGTCGTTTTCGTGCGCCTCCGGAATGAGCATCCGGAGCACGTGCGGAAGCTCTCGATCCGAGTGCAAGAGCAGTTCGACGGCGTTGTCGACGCTGGCGGTATCGGACTGGTCGGCCACCGTGACGGGTTTGAGCGTCTCGATGTCGTCGCCAAACGCCTCATGTTCGAGTGAGGATTCGCGGGCGCGCATCCAGTTGACATTGCCCTGAATCGTGTTGATCTCGCCGTTGTGGATGATTTTGCGGTATGGATGGGCGAGATGCCATGCGCCGAGCGTGTTGGTCGAAAACCGTGCGTGAACCAACACGAGCGTGCTTTTCATCCGCTCGTCGGTGAGATCGGGATAGTACGTTTCGAGCTGTTCGCTCGTGAGCAACCCTTTGTAGACGAGCGTCTTACGGTCGAGCGAACAGACGTAGAACCGCCCAGCGCCGTCGATATCCTCGGTTTTCGCCTCGACGGCGCGCCGACCGAGATACAGCGCGCGGTCGAAGGCGTCCGGTTCCTGGTCGTCGCTCGGCGCGACAAATGCCTGCCACACGTCGGGCTCTGAGTCGAGCGCGGTTTGCCCGATCTCGTGGTTGTCGGTCGGTACGTCGCGCCAGTGAAACACGTCGACACCGTACTCCGCGAGCGTTTCTTCGAAGAGATCGACGAGTTGCTCGCGAAGTTCGGTCTTCTGGGGCATGAAAATCGAGCCAACGGCGTACGTCTCGGGAAGGTCGCCGACGACATCGTCGAAAAACTCGTCGGGGCGTTGAACCATAATTCCGGCCCCATCGCCGGTGTTTTCCTCCGCGCCGGTCGTACCACGGTGTTCGAGATTACAGAGCAGTTCGATTCCGTCGGCGATAACATCGTGCGACGCGCCGCCGTCGAGGTCGACAACGGCACCGACACCGCAGTTCGATTTTTCGTCAGTCGGGTCTGCAAGCCCGACCGAGTCCGCATGCGCGTTTGACTCGCGCGCATGGGTATTACCGTGTGGCTTGGTCATACATACACTCAGTAAATGCCTCAATAAATGCCTACTGGTGGAGGGATAAGGGTTCGTTAAACACATACATATGTATACTAGGTAATTAACCATCGGCCGATACGGATCGATTCGTCCGAAAACGGACGGGAGCGCCGCTGTAAGCATATTTTAGAATGCTGTATATGAGAGAATTATAACAGACGAATTCTCAGTAACTCGTGTCAAAATACCCGGTTTGCGTTGTTAGCTCGTCGTAAATCGTACAGCTGTTCTCCCTTCCGACGGCTTCGACATCGCCGAACGAACAGAGGATGAGCACGACCGAGAGCGGTTCTGTACGTGTTCCTTGCAGGCCGCATCGAAATGATCTCCCGCAGGCCGCATTGAAGTAGCCATCAACGGCCTCGATGTGTTCGGCTCGCGAGTCGTCGAACTCGGGATTCTCTGGTGTCCGGGTTTCGGCGGTGGTCGGCCCCGCGAGGCGTGAGTTCGACTCAGTAGGACTTCGCGAAGTACGCCGTCCGCGTCGCCCGCTTGCCGGTGATCGCGCACGTCTCGTCGTGGTCTTCGGTGACGAGCGGATCCTCGTCTTCGAACGGTACCATGACGATCTCCGCGGCGATTTCGTCTTTGATTTCCGCCTCGGCCGCCCTTTCGCCGCACCACGGCACCTTCACGTAGCCGCCGTGCTGGCCGAGCGTGCCGAGGATCTCCGCACGGCTGTCCGCCTCCCGCACCTCGCCGTCGAGGTTCTCCTCGGCGGCCGCGTACAGCTTGGCGTACACCGTCTCGAGGTGGTCGTGGACGGTTTCGACGATACCCTCCCGGTCTGCGACCGTCGACTCGCCGTCCGGGCGGTGGACGAGGGTCAACTCGCCATCATTGACCTCGTTGGGGCCGATCTCGATCCGGAGCGGGATCCCGTTGAGCTCGTGTTCGTTGAACTTGAAGCCGGGGTTGCGCTCGTCGCGGTCGTCGAGCTCGACCCGGACGCCGTCCTCCTCGAGGTCGTCGGCGACGCCCTCTGCGTACGCGAGCACGTCCGCCTTGGTCTCCTCCTGCCAGATGGGGACGATGACGACCTGCGTGGGCGCGACGGTCGGCGGAAGCACAAGCCCCTGCTCGTCGGAGTGAGTCATGATAAGCGCGCCGAGCGCCCGCCAGGAGATCCCCCAGGAGGTGGTGTGAGCCGTCCGCTCGTTCTCGTCGATGTCGGCGTAGGTGATGTCGAACGCCTCCGCGAACGACTGTCCGAGGTGATGTGAGGTCGCGCCCTGCACGGATTTGCCGTCCGGCATCAGTGCCTCGACGGTTGTCGTCGTGTGCGCGCCGGGGAAGGTGTCGTGTTCGGGCTTCTGGCCGCGTAACACCGGGATCGCCAGCAGGTCCTCGTAGACCGACTCGTACTGGTCGAGCCGCATCATCGTCTCCTCCCAGGCGTCCTCGTGGGTCGCGTGGGCGGTGTGACCCTCCTGCCAGAGGAACTCCTTCGTGCGGAAGAACGGCTTCGTCTCGGTCGCCTCCCACCGGACGACCGAACACCACTGGTTCACCCGCAGGGGGAGGTCGCGGTGGCTCCGCACCCACTGGCTGATGTACGGCGTGATGATCGACTCGGAGGTGGGCCGGACGGCGAGTCGCTCCTCAAGCTGCTTGTTGCCGGCCTCTTCGACCCAGGCGACCTCCGGGTCGAACCCCTCGACGACCTCCTTTTCGCGCTCGAGGTACGACTCGGGAATGAAGAGGGGGAAGTAGGCGTTTTGCACGCCTGTATTTTTGTACTTCGCGTCGAGAAACGACTGGAGTCGCTCCCAGACCGCGTAGGCCCGTGGGCGCGTTACAATGAAGCCGCTCATGCCCTCGGGGCCGTAGTCCGCCAGCCCCGCCTTCTGGACGACCTCGGCGTACCACTCGCCAGTGTTGTACTGTTTCGACTCGGTGATTCCGAGATCCTGATCGCTACTCATTGACGGAACTGCGCAACCGGGACAGATAAACGGTGTGTTCCGGTTTCTGTCCGACTCGGTGGCCCGGGGTCGTACTGCCACCGGTCGCCACCGTTTGTCGGTTCTCAACACCGTTTCAACGGTTCTCAACACCGTTTCAACGGTTCTCACCAACGAGCTCTCGGTTCACAACCAGTCTCCCACCGGACATTGATTAGGGCACCAGCCCAACACACGGGTGTGACCGCGTCAATCGCGAGCGGCTTTCAGTCGGTGACCGACGAGTACGACGACTACCGTCCGCCCGTCGAGGGAACGATTCCATCGTGGCTTTCGGGAACGCTCATCCGCAACGGCCCGGGGCGGTTCAGCGTCGGTGGGCGACGCGTGAGTCACTGGTTCGACGGGCTGGCGATGCTTCGTCGGTACGCGTTCGATGACGGCGAGGTTCGCTACTCGAACCGGTTTCTCCGAACCGAGGCGTTCGCCGATGCCCAGTCGGGCCGACTCACCGGCCAGTTTGCGACCGACACTCGCGGCTGGCGACGAATCCTCGACTCGCTCGCCTCGCTCGGACTGCCCGAACCGACCGACAACACGAACGTCCATGTCGCCAGACTTGACGACACGTTCGTTGCGCTCACCGAGGCCCCCCGCCGGATCGCGTTCGACCCCGTGACACTGGAGACGACCGGGGAGTTTCGGTTCGACGACGACCTTCCTGAGCAGCTGACGGCCGCCCATCTGGTCGCTGATCCACACCGAAACGAGACAATCGGCTTCACAACGCAGTTCGGGATACAACCGCAGTACCACGTCTATCGGGTTCGAGATGGCTCACGTCGACGCGAGCGGATCGCCTCGATTGACGCGCGCGGTCCGGCCTACATTCACGACTGCAGCGTCACGCCCGATCACGTGCTGCTCGTTGAATCGCCGCTCACGCTCTCGGTTTGGCGCGCGCTCAACCCGTTCTCGCAGGGCGCAATCGACCTGCTCGACTGGAATCCCGACCAACGGACACGCGTGCTCGCCATCGACCGCCACACCGGTCACCTGGTCGCCGAACCGACGTTCGAGGCCACGTTCTGTTTTCACCACATCAACGCCTTCGTCGACGGCGACGACATCGTCCTCGATCTCATCGAGTTCGAAGACGGCGCAATCGTCGACTCGCTCTCGCTGTCGACGCTCGAGTCGGGCGGTTTTTCGGCTGTCCCGCCGGGGCGACTCATGCGGTACCGAATCGACCCCGCCACGAACCACCTCAATCGAACCCGGCTGTACGCCGGCGGGATGGAACTCCCCCGCGTTGTGGCCGGCAAAACGGGCCGGCGACACCGCTATGCCTACGGCCAAGCGACCGACCGCGACGGCGCAAACGGGCTCGCGAAAGTCGATTGTGAGAACGGCACCTCGATCGAGTGGTTCGAACCGTCGGTGTACGTTGAAGAACCGATCCCGATCCAGCGACCCGAGGCGACCGCCGAGGACGACGGCGTCGTGGTGGCGACCGCGCTCGATACCGACCGCGAGCGAAGCCTCCTCCTCATGTTCGATGCTGAAACGCTCTCACTCGTGGCGCGCGTCGTGCTTCCGCACGTCGAGCCGTTCGGCTTTCACGGCCGGTTTTTCGAGTCGATACCGCAGTCGTAGCCGCGAGGAGACGTCGCAAGCGCAGATTGCCGTCCAGCAATCAGCGTTGCAATCAAAATCATCTGTTCTAATCGACGTCACAAAACCTGCTGTATCTCAAACCGGCGTCGACACCGATTCCGGCCCCTATTCGACATCAGGTATCTCGTAGCGAACCCCGGTGAGATCTTCGCTGACTTCCCAGAGCGTCTCGGCGTCCTCGCGGTCGTGCGAGGCCGCAGAGGACTCCTGGCGTTCGGGCGCACCGCGCATGCTCAAAAATCCGTCCGGGCCGTAGTAGCCGCCACCGACGACCTCGGGCGCGGTCGCTGCATACAACAATGGCCAGACGCCCCGCTTCGGCGACTGGCCAAACACGGTGTTGGCGAGTTTCATCAGGCCGTACTGGAGCCGCGAGTCGGCTTTCTGTGCGCCACGAAACTGTAGGTTTGTGTCGGCGTAGCCGGGATGACAGGCGACGCTTTTTGTGTCATAGCCGGCCGCTCGGAGTCGCCGGTCGAGTTCGTACGCGAACAGGAGGTTCGCAAGTTTGCTCTGGCCGTAGGCCTCCCACTTGCCGTAGGATCCTTCGCGCTGCAGGTCGTCGAAATCAATCTCGCCGGCGCTGTGTGCGGCGCTGGCGTGCGTGACTATTCGCGTCTCGCCGTCGGAATCGAGCAGGCGGTCGAGCAACAGGCCGGTGAGGGCAAAGTGGCCGAAATGGTTGACGCCGAGTTGTTTTTCGAACCCGTCCTCGGTTTCGCTTCGTGGAATCGCCATCACGCCCGCGTTGTTGCACAGAATGTGAAGGTCGTCGTATTCGGCTCGAACGCCATCGGCGAAGGATCGAACAGAGTTGAGCGAGGCGAGATCACACTGCCGGACGTTGAGCGTCCCGTCGGCCGTCTCGTCGAGTTCGCTGGCGATTTCGTGGGCTGCGCGCTCGCCACGGTCGAGACTGCGACAGGCCATAATTACCGTCGCGCCACGGGCAACGAAGGCTTTGGTCGCCTCGAAGCCCAGGCCGCTGTTGGCACCAGTAATGAGCACGGTTTTGTCGCGACACGACGGCATGCGGTCGGGCGTCCACGCGGTCGACATTGTCGGCTGTAGGGGTCGCAGTCGTATAGCTGTGTGGCGACCTATTGGCCGTGTTCCTCACGCTGCTTTCGCACATAGGTTCTAAAAACTCCGACGGGGATTTGAACTCACTCGCTTCCTCACAGTCGCTCGCTGCTCAAATCCCTGTCGCATTTCTTCACTTCGTTCAGAAAATGCTCCGACGGGGATTTGAACCCCGGTCATTACCGTGAGAGGGTAATATGATTGGCCGGACTACACCATCAGAGCGTGCTGTTGCGTTCGTATGAACGCATCCTGTCGTACCCCACTGGCGAACAAAACAGTTCCGTTTTGCGTTCTCGTATGTGGGAAACTGACGCGCCGCGAAACCGACCCAAGAGAGCCCGTTTATTATGCCTCCTCAAGCGTCGTTGCCGCCGCCTACTCGTCGACAGCAACCCGGTCGCCGACGACAACTCTATCGCCAACGGCGAGCGTTTCGCCCCAACTGGACTGTGGAACGACCGTGTTCACCATCAGCCGGAAGTCGTGATCGAACCAGTCGCCACCGCTCCACGCGGGCATGGTCTTGCGTCGGTTCTCGACAAAAATCGACTGAAACTCGGGATACTCTTCGCCGGTGTCCGGATCTCGCGTCGGCACCACACACCGCTGACAGGGGTTGACGCCAACGAACGATGTGTCACCGATCGAAAACCGAATCCGATGGTCGCGGTCGGCAAACAGATGATCTTCCCAAAACGCGGGAACGCCGCCGAGTTCGATGTTTGCCCGCAGGCGACGACGCATGCTGTCTACTGAGATTTCATCGAACCACGAGGCGACCGTTTCGAGCGTCGCCGTGCTGATGATCGTTGGTCCCGAAGCGGTCGTATCGTCAGGGAACCCGCCGGCTGTGTTCCGCTTGAGTCCCACCGGATAGCCGAACCAGTCGGTGAGCCACGCGGCCATCGCTCCCGTGTCGCTGCCGGCGGTGTCGTCGACTCCGGTCGAAGCGAGTTCGAACGTCACCGACTCGTCATCCGGTCTCGACAGCGTCACCGACTCGACACGCGCTTTCGTTCCCGTATACTCGGCACGAATTGGGTGGACACGTTGCTCCCGTTTGCCGTTGACGTACTGGCCGTCGCTATCGACGAGGGCGTACTCACGATCCCCAACAAGTCCGCCGTTCCGGGCGATATCGACTGCGTCAACCGACCGGCCGTCGAGCGATTTGATTGGATAAATCGTCAGTCGCTCGACGGTTACCGTCCGTGGTGGTGTCATTGGTCAGTACTCGACGTAGTGAACTAAAAACACCGCTCACTTTGCACCATTTCCTCCAACAAAATCCGTCACCGATGTAGTTAGGAGTCGTCTTCGCTGGTGTCGTCGTCATCGGCTGCGTCGGTCTCGTCGTCCGTGCCGTGCTCGATGTCGGCAGCCGCGAAGATGTCTTCAATATCGGCGACCGTCAGCGAGCGGTACCCCTCGTCGGCCGTAACTGAGGCAATCGAGACCTCCGCCGGACCGAGTTCGTCGTTGGCAACGCGGAGCGACTCTGCGGCCAGCGCAAGGCCGTCCTTGTGGCTGATCTCCTCGTCCCATTCGGCCTCGAGGTGGTCTTGAATCTCCGCGCTTGATCCGCCGATAACGGTCGCTTTCCATTCGTTTGGCGTTCCCGAGGGATCGGCTGCGAACAGGCGTGGCGTGCCGTTCTGGTAGCCGCCGATCAGCAACGCCGCGCCGTACGGCCGGGTGCCGCCGCGTTGGGTGTTTTCTTGAATGTGATCGGTGAGGAACTTCGTTAGTGCCTCGACATCGATCGGCTCGCCGAACCGGAGTCGGTTGACCTGCGCCTGCCGGCGGGCGAAGTCGATGAGTTGTCGGGCGTCGGCCACGTGCCCCGCACTCGCAGCGCCAACGTGGTCGTCGAGTTTGTGGAGTTTCTCGATGCTTTCGCTTTCCATGAGCGACGATCCCGCCCGGCTCTGAGCGGCAAGAACGACGCCGTTGGCCGTTCGAATCCCGACGCTTGGCGCACCACGCGAAACGGCCTCACGGGCGTACTCAACCTGGTAGATCCGCCCGTCCGGCGAGAACAGCGAGGTACCGCGGTCGTACGCTTGCTGGTCATTGCCTCTCATCGCTGGCCTCCGCCCCGACAACCGACTCCGTGCTGATTCATCTGAGAAGTCATAGGACTCGGGAGCGGAAAAACCCTTGTGAACCGGGGCGATACCCGTTCGATACAGCGGTGGATCACCGTCAGTCTCGGTCATCTCGGTGCTGGCGTCGTTGACGCCGGTATTCGCTGTCGTCTCAGTCGTCAGCACTCCTCGCGTTGTGACCCAGCTTCGAGAGCATCGTCGCCCAGTCGGCCGCACAGATGGCCGACGAACACGCGGTTCGATCGCTGTACGGTTGGACGAACAGTCCGGCGTTTTTGCCCGCTTCGATAGCGTTGGCGACGTTGACGTGATAGTCGTCGATGAGGAGGTCGCCCTGGATATGCCCCTTGTTCTCGGGAACGTCCTCGATGAACCGGTCATACGGAATGTCGTGTTCGGCCAGCCACTGGCGAGTCAGCGCATGTGTTTCAGGCGGGCGGTGGGTCGCAATCGCGACCGTGTGGCCATGGTCGATGAACCACTCAGCAGCGTCGCGTGCACCGTCGATTGGTTCGGTGCCGAGCAGGAACCATTCGGGTCGTTCGGCAGTCACTTCTTGGATAATCTCGCCAATATGGTGCTCCGTATCAGGCACCGAAAACGTCCAGTCGGTGATCAACTCTGGCGACAGATCGACGCCGTACTCGCTGGCGAGGTAGTCGATCACTCGCGACATGTTGTCACACAGTGTTCCGTCGACATCGAGAAGAACGGTTCGGGTGGGGCCCGAATCGAATCTGGGAGTCATTGGTCGGTGTAAACGGCCCAGCATCCTGAACGTATCTGTTGGCGACGACTGTTCGCCTGCGATCCGACCGGCTGACTCCTCGGTGTCCACCCAGGTCACGTTGACGTCGTGTCCGCCGATGTGCGGACGTATTCGACAAACGAAAACGCGTCGTGATCCTCGCGAGAGCGTTCGATCCACGCCTCGTCGTCCCAGTCGGGAAATCGGGTGTCGCCGTCGTATGTGGCGTCGAGTTCGGTCAGGACAAGTCGGTCGGCGAGCGGCAGAAACTGCGCATACACAGTCGCTCCACCAACAACGAATATTTCGTCTGCCTCGTCGTCCAGCGTACAGACCGCACGGGCCTCGGCGAGCGCCGTCTCAACCGAGTCGACGACAACGACGCCGTCGTGGAGGTCAGGGTCGCTCCGGCTGAGCACGATGTTCATCCGTCCGGGAAGCGGGCCGTCGAGGTTGGCGGCGATGCTCTCGTAGGTTCGCCGGCCCATGACGACCGGATTGCCCATTGTTTTCCGCTTGAAGTGCGCCAGATCGGCCGGGAGGTGCCACGGCATCTCGCCGTCGACACCGATAACACCGTTTGCGGCGACCGCCGCGATCAACGCGATCGGTGGCCCTTCGGAACCCGATTCGCCGCTATCGGTTGTTTCGGCGTTCGCGCTCTCGATCACGTTGGCGTCGGTGGTATTTGCTGTCCCGCTCGGAAGACGGTCGTCGCCAGTCATGATCACTCGGCCACCGCAAACCGGATTCCGTCGGCCGGCTCGTAGTCAAGGAGTTCGATGTCGTCGAAGGTGAGTTCGTCGAGCGGTTTGTCGGCAATCCCGATTGTCGGACGCTCGCGCGGCGACCGAGAGAGTTGTGTCAACAGTCCCGGAATATGATCGTAGCCGTCGGTCGCCTCGGATTCGTCCGGCGCACGCTCAGTGAGCCAGTCGCGAACCGCGAGATAGCCTGTCTCGTCATCGACAGCGTCGAGCCGCGCCTGCAGCGCATCGAGGTTGTCGGCGTACCACGCGCCGCGGTCGTCGGTGCCGCAGTAGACGTGGGCGTCGACAACGGTGTGGCCGAACGTGCCGACCTCGAACCCGGTTTCTTGGGCGACCGCGTGTGTCAAAAGCGAGTAGGCCGCGATGTTGAACGGAATCCCGAGCGCGATGTCGCCCGATCGCTGGGTGAGATGGCAGTTGAGTTGGTCACCTTGGACGTTGAACACGAAGGTGTAGTGACACGGCGGCAACGTGCTGACTGCGGCGTTGGCGGGATGCCATGCCGAGACGACGAGTCGGCGGCTGTTCGGCGACTCGCCCAGTGTGTCGATCACGTACTGGAGTTGGTCGAACGTGCCGTCCGCGTTACGCCAGCGGTGATCCTCGTCGGGCCACGCCTCGCCGTCGAGCCCGTTTTCGGGAACCGGAAACCGTCGCCAAAAGCGGCCGTATGCGGTGTCGAGCCGTCCGCGCTCGTCGGCCCAAGCGTCCCAGATGCCGGTGTGCTCGCGAAGCGTCCGGATGTGTTCGTCGCCAGAGAGATACCACAGAAACTCGTGAATGAGCGAGCGCCACCGGAACCCTGAGAGATCCTTCGTGGTCAACAACGGAAACCCCCGCTGGAGATCGACCGTGTAGTGCTGGCTGAACGAGGAGATGGTGTCGACGCCGGTTCGGTTCGGTTTGTACTGGCCCGCGGTGAGCGTCGAATCGACGAGGTCGAGATACTGCTGCATGGTGCGTGATGGGTTCGGGTCACGAACACGTTCGATCGCGACCCGGGAGTCGGTACCGAAAAAACGGCTGGTGGTTACAAGGGTGTTTTGAAACAGCCGCCGGTTCGGCGGCGACGCACCGACGGTTCGGAGTCTGACACACCTTCTTATAGCTCGAATACAAAGCCCTTCGTAGTTATGGTCACCGTCATGCCATCGGCTCGATTGTTGTCCGCGCCACGTACAGTACTGCTCCGTTCGACGGAGGTGGCTCGATGAAACTCGCCACCATCGGCGTTGGCAACGCCGGAAGCAAAGTCATCGACCGGATGTTGGAGTTCGAGGCCGACACAGGAAGGAACCTCTGTCGGCACGTGTTGGTCATCAACACCGCCCGTACCGACCTCGCCAAACCAGAACACGTTCCCGCCGACCGGCGAATCCTCATCGGCGACACCCATCAGAAGGCCAAGGGCCACGGCGTCGGCGGCGACGGCGAGGTCGGCGCGGAGGTCGCCCAGAACGACATCGACGAGATTCGCCGGATTTTCGACGACGTCGAAATCCACGAGGTCGACGCCATTCTCGTCGCTGCCGGCCTCGGCGGGGGCACCGGTAGCGGGGCGGGCCCGGTCGTGATCGACGAACTCCAGAAAATGTACGACGAACCCGTCTACGGGCTCGGCATTCTCCCCGGCGAGTACGAGGGCGGTCGCCCCGCGCTCAACGCCGCCCGCTCGCTGCAGTCGTTCGTCACCAAGGTGGACAACTTCATCGCGTTCGACAACGACGCGTGGCGCTCGCGCGGACAGTCGGTCGAACAGGGTTACGAGGAGATGAACAAGGAGCTCGCCACCCGGATCGTCACGCTGCTTGCCGCCGGCGAGGTCGACGACAGCGACATCGGCGAAAACGCCATGGACTCCAGCGACATCATGCGAACACTTGACGTCGGTGGCGTCTCCTCGATCGGCTACGCCTCCTCGGGCATCGATCGTGAGGGTGGTGGGTTGCTCTCGCGGTTCAGCGGCGACAAGGCACCCGAGATCAACTCGACGAACGCCGCCCAGATCAAGGGGCTCGTCCGCCGGGCGGTCAACTCCCGGCTGACCATTCCGTGTGACGTTTCGAGTGCCGATCGCGCGCTGATCGTCTTTGCGGGCCCGCCGTCGATGATCTCGCGAAAGGGGATCGAGGCCTCTCGCGAGTGGCTCGAAGACCGTGCCGACACCGTCGAGGTGCTCGCCGGCGACGACCCGCGCGAACACAGCGACACGCTTGCGGCCGTCGTCTTGCTCTCGAACGTCACCGACACGCCGCGAATCAAGGAAATACAGTCACAGGCGGTTGACGCGCAGAACAAGATCCGCGAGCTCGATGCGGTTCGTGAGGAGGAGATTGCCTCGCTCATCACTGACGACAACAATGAGCTCGACCCCATTATCTAATCCAGTGGCCGATCGCCCGACGGCGTGTGGACACGCCTCGCCGCTGGTTCAGCGGCAGGATCGCCACGCGGTCTCACGCGTTTCGCCCTGCTCGGATCGACAGCGGATTTTTGTTGGTGCGCCGGAGGAGCGATGAAACTCGCGCTCTTTGGTGTCGGCAATGCGGGCATTCGGCTGGCCGACGCGATCTGTGCCGTCCAACACCAACAGGGAATCGACTTCACGGGAGAGCACGTCGCCGCATTCAACACCGCCTCCGCTGCGGCCCGAAACGCGACTCATATCCCAGCCGACCGGCATCTTCTGCTTGGCGACACCCATCCGAACATCATTACCGAGTCGCCGGCGGCCGATGACGACGAGGCTCGCCGGCAGATCAAACCCGGTGTCGCCGGCGATCCCGAACTCGCGGTGACGGTCGGCCGCGAGGAACTCCCCGAAATGCGCCGTGAAATCGACCGCATTGACGAAACCGAGATCGACGCCTCGTTGGTCGTGGTCGGCCTCGGTGGCGGAACCGGTGCCGGCATTGGAAGCATTCTCGTCGAGGAACTCAACACGATCTACGAGTCACCAGTTTATGTTCTCGGCATTCTCCCTGCGGCCAACGAATCGGCGCACCGACAGCTGAATGCCGCTCGCGCCGTCCGGACGTTGGTTCCGATGGCCGACGCCGTCATCGCCGTCGACAACGAGGAGTGGAAAACGGGCGACGGCCCCGTTGCCGACCAGTACGACGCGATCAACGAACGGATCGCCACGCGTGTTGTGTCGTTGTTCGGTGCAAGCGAATCGGATAAAAGCGCCGCCTCGGAGGTTCACATGGATCCAAGCGACATCCGCCGAACGCTCGCCGTCGGCGGTCTCGCTTCGATCGGCTACGCCGAGATTGATCTCACGAGTGACGACAGCGGCCTTCTCGCGTGGCTCCGGCAGCTGTTCGGCAACGGGCGCGATGAGGAGCGTGTCGAATCGATCGACGCCGCAGCAATCAAGGGGCTCGTGAGTCGGACGATCGAATCGACGCTCACGCTGCCCTGTTCGGTCGACAGCGCCGACCGCGGACTGTTGATCCTCTCGGGGCCGCCCGAAACGCTCTCGCGAAAGGGGTTCGAAGCCGGCCGCCATCTCCTCGAAGAACAGACCGACACCGTCGACGTGCTCGCGGGCGACGAGCCGCTGCCCGCGGCCACACAAATCCGTGCAACCGTGTTGCTCTCGAACGTGACCGACGTTGACCGGATCGAAGCGATCCAGCAGCGGGCGGTCGACTCGCTAACCGGTGATGCCGCCGGCGACCTCCCGAATACGTCTACTTCTGACAGCGCAGAGTCAGTCGGTCACGCTGATGATGATACGGTGAGTCACTCGTCGAACCGGTCGTAATGATCCACCTTGCTGACCGCAATGAGACTGCCGTCGCTGTCGTCGTTTCGTTTCTTTTCAGCATCTTTCGAGGTGGAGCCCCCGGCCTCAAGTCGTGCGGGACCTCGATCCCGCTGACCATCCGAACGGGGCTTGCGAGGCGGCTTCACCGCCTCGAGTTCGCGGCGCGGAGCGCCGCGCACGGCCCGTGAGGAGAGAGCGAGGGCTTCCGACTGGTCGGAAGCACGGAGCGAGTAGGCCGGGGAGGACAGAGAGGGATCAAAGATCCCTCAAGCAGTCGGCCGTAGGCCGACGACAGCGAGGCGCGGAGCGCCTCGGGCCGTTCGCACGGCCCGTGGGATCGAGATCCCACGCTACCCTCAACGAGCGAGGTCGTCAGACCGAGCGAAGTAGGGAGGGGTCGGTTACGCGTTGTCCGTGCCGTTTTCTGTTGGGTTACTCGTGTTACGATTCGTCGTCAGCGTGTTCGGTGCCAGCGGTCGCTCCGGGTCGCAACCCATAAAATCCCGGATCTTCCTCCGTTGGCGGTTCGGCAATCGCCAACTGTTCGCTGTTGCGCATAATCCACGGAATCGCCCAGTCGAGCAGGATGTCCTCGACGCCCTCGTCGATTTCGGCGTCGACGTCAAGTCCCTGCAGTAGTCGAGCGATCTCGTACACCGAGTACATCTGGTCGTCGTCGAGCAACTCCTCGGGTGTGTAGAACTCGCATGGATAGAGTTCCTCAAAATCGGCTTTCGGTCGTGGCATACTCCGTTGTACAGCGTGCGGACGCGAAAATACTACGGGTTTGGGTTGTTGGCGCGGTCAACTGCCTCGGGGTCAAGCACCGTAGCATTCGCCTCGAAAATCTGTGAACTCGGCGCAGTCGTGTGGATTCTGTGGCGGACAACGCGGTCGCTGATCGATCAGCAATAAAAAATCGAGTGAACTGCCCTTACTCGAACAGCTCGACAGCCTGTTCGTACCGTGCGCTCGGTTCCTCCCAGTCGACGACCTCGAAGAAGGCATCAATAAAGCCGCCGCGGTCGGGGCCGAACTGGTAGTAGTACGAGTGCTCCCAGACGTCGAGTGCGAGAATCGGGTGACCGCCCCAGATCGCGCCCTGGTCGTGTTTGTCGACCACGACGTTGCGAAGCTGGTTCGAAAACGAGTCGTAGACGAGCAGTGCCCAGCCACTGGCGTCTTTGCCTGCGGCTTCGAACTCACCCTTCCACGCCTCGTACGAACCGAAGTCTTCGGCGATCCGGTCGGCAAGCGCACCGGTTGGCTCGTCGCCACCTTCGGGCGACATATTCTGCCAGAACAGATCGTGCAGAATGTGTCCCGAGGAGTTGTGGGTCACGTTCCGGATTGCACCGTCACTGGAGCTGAAGTCACCGTTTTCACGGTTCTCAGCCAGCGTTTCTTCGGCGGAATTCCAGCCGTTGACGTAGCCCTGATGATGGGTGTCGTGATGCCATTTCAGGATCTGCTCGTCAATGTGCGGCTCAAGGGCGTCATAGTCGTACGGCAGTGGGTCTAGTTCGTAGCTCATGAGTTTCCTCCACTTAGCTAATGGACGTGATTCCTGTTAAAGGTTGAGAAGCACAACGATAACAGTTCACACACGAAACACGAACGAAATGATTGCAAGTTTGTATGTCTCGAGAGCGTAACTACAATTCATATCATTTTCTGGAATTTTCCGTGGGGTGGGAACTGTTTTTACAGGCGCGGATACACGTTTATGATATGGCCAAAGAACAGTCAGTTAGCACCACCCACAGCACGCTGTCACGACTCGGTCGGATTGCACTCGGCGTCGGCCTCGCCATGCAGGCGAGCGAGGATTTCCGTGACATGGACGACACCATCGAGTACGCCGAGTCGGCAGGCGTCCCCGTGCCGGATCTCGCCGCACCGTTCGCTTCGGGAATGATGCTCGTCGCAGGGCTCGGCATTGCGCTCTGGCGACTGCCACGGCTGGCGACGGGTGCGGCGGCGACGTTCCTCGTCGTTGTCACCGCGACAATGCACGACTTCTGGAACGCCGACCCCGATGACGCTTCCGGAGAGCGACTGGCATTCTTCGGCAACCTCGCGATGCTCGGTGGCGTGTTGGTATTTTTGCGACGGGCGTACAAGCGCTGAATCTGCGGGACAAGCACGTCGCTCAGTCGCCGCGAGCAGCCTCAAACATCGCAAGCGCCCGTTCGCGACGCTCGCTGTGGTCGACAATCGGATCCGGATAGTCGGGTGCCGACCGACGGCGTTGGGTCAGTGAGGCGTCATGCCAGTTGTGAATCACGCTAGGGTCGGCGTCGCGGAGTTCCGGCACGTACTGTTTGATGTATTCGGCGTCGGCGTCGTAGCGCTCGCCTTGGGTCATCGGGTTGAAAATCCGGAAGTACGGCTGTGCGTCGGTGCCCGTTGAGGCGGCCCACTGCCAGCCGCCGTTGTCGTTGGCCGTGTCGTGGTCGACGAGTTTCTCGCGGAACCATGCATACCCCTTCCGCCAGTCGATGAGCAGATCTTTCGTGAGAAACGAGGCGACGATCATTCGCACGCGGTTGTGCATGTAGCCCTCGGCGCGGAGTTGGCGCATGCCGGCGTCGACGATCGGGTAGCCCGTTTCACCGTTTTTCCAGGCAGCCAAGAGCGTCGGATCGTTTTCCCACGCGATCTCGTTGTCGTACTGTTTGTAGTTCTCGGTGACGACGTGCGGGTGAAACCACAGCACGTGGGTGTAAAACTCCCGCCAGGCGAGTTGTGACTGAAACTCCTCGATCTCCTCGGTTTCAGTCTCACTCGCCCCTTGTTTGGCGTTCTCGCTGGCCCAGTACACCTCGCGAACTCCGATGGTTCCGTACTTGAGATCCGCCGAGAGCCGAGAGGTCGACTCCCGTTTGGGGTAGTCGCGATCCGACTCGTATGAGTAGAGTGCGTCCTCACAAAACGCGCTGAGTCGGTCGCGCGCCGCTTCGGTGCCTGCGGCCTGCAGTTCGGCTTCGGGTTCAGCAAAACCTAACTCCTCGACGGTTGGGAGCGTCCCGCTGTCGATTCCGGCGGTCGCGCTGTCGACGAACTGTTCGGGGTCGGGTGCGGGATACGGTTCATCCTTGTCGCGGTCGTGCCACTTCCGGCCGAAGTAGGTGAACACCGAGTAGGGGTCGCCCGCGTTGGTCGTGATCGAGCCGGGTTCGTGACAGATGGCGTCGTGAAACGACTCGCGGGCGATGTCGCGGTCGGCGAGTGCCTGCCGGACGGCTGCGTCTCGCTCGCGGGCGAGCCCCGAGTAGTCGCGATTCCACACAACGCGGTCGGCGCCGACGGCATCGGCGACGTTGGGAATTGTCTCGCGGGGGTCGCCGCGTCTGATGAGCAGGTCGCCTCCGCGATCGCGATACCACGAGCGGAGTTCGGCCAGTGCCTCACGGAGGTACGCAACGCGCGGGGCTCCGGCATGCTCGAGAACCGAGTCGTCGAAGACAAACAGTGCGATGAGCCCGCCGTCGGCGTCGTCCGCCTGTCGGCCGGCGGCCGCGAGTGCCCGGTTGTCCGACCCCCGCAGATCACGGCGGTGCCAGTGAAGTTGCATATAGCCTCCACGGGCCGGTTCGTAAGGAAAGTTGTGGCGACCGGGCGAGCGTACAGCCGTCCTCGTCACTCATCGGTTCGGAAACACACGGCCGGCGACAACGTTCGCAAACGGACATCACGGACACAGTAGAGTTTTTACTGGCCACACGAACACCCGGTATGAACCTCCACAATCCGACGGTTCGCTGGGGAATCGGTCTCTGGGGTGGGCTCACGATTGCGGCCGTTGGCTACCTCTTTTTCGAGGGTACTACACGGCTCATACTGTTCGCAATTGCCGTTGTCGACCTCGCGATCACGCCACTGATTCTCAAAATGGCGACTGAAGATCAATAACAGGTGTCGGGGTCGCGTGACACGCGCGCCGACACCCAGTCGACGACGCGCTATACATATTCAGTCGACAACGGCCTATAGTTATTCAGTCGACAACGCGGTAATCGGTGTCGTCAGCGGTTCTCTTCGGCCCTCAAGCACGCCGAAACGTTCGTTTCGACGGGTTTCGAGCCAGTACAACAGGTGTTCGGCCCAGCGGAGTTTGCGGGCTTTCATCGCGTCGACGGTTGGGTCGTCGAACGACCAGCCCGAAAACCGGAGACGGGCGGCTCCGAACGCGTCGGCGAGAAACGCCGCGCGGTCGCCGTCGGTGAAGCCGCCGTAGTTGCCGACCAAACCGCGTGGCGCGGCTTGTGTCGTCACCAGCGTCGAACTGAGGTCAAACTGTGGAAGCCACTCGCGCACCACGGGGATGTTGTCACCGTGGACGTGGGCGACGACGAGGACACCATCGTGGCTGCAATCGCGGGCGGTTTCGACGTTTTTGTCGAGATCCGTGACCATGCAATCGATCTCGATTCCGTGGGTCATGAGCACGTCAGCGGCCGTCGAGGCGGCAATAACGATCTCATCGCTATCCACTTCGATGCGATCGAGTTCCGTCGACAACGAGGGGGCCGCACCGACGACGCGGACCGTCGCGTTCGCAACGTGCGATGTGAGATCGAACCGTTCTGCCGGATCCGAGTCGGGTCGATCAGCGTTCGTCGATGTTTCTTGACACTCGGTCACGATGTCTATCGCGCACTCACGAGCGCGCTCGTCGGCCGCGCGGTCGAAGCCGAAATCAGCGAGGATTGCCTCGTAAATCGGTTCCCACTCGGCAAACGGTAGTGGTCTCACCATCGCCGTTCCTTACTCACCAGCCGCCGCGAAGTGGTCGGCCAGCGCGGTGATTCCGCTGACGGGTTCGTCTCTCAACCGTTCTGCAAGCGTCCGCAAGCCTGCCCGCGTCCCACTAATCAACAGGTGGCCGGCTTCGGTGCCTTTCACACAGCTAACGCCAGCGTCCTCGCTCGCCGTCTGCAGCGCGGTGGCCGCGTCGGCGTTGACGCCGCGGAGTTCAAACGTGCGCGCGGCGGCGTGGTCGGTGGCCGCGGCCGACTTGTTTTCTCCAGTGGATTCGGTTCCACTGATCCGATCGACGTGCCGCCGAGCCTCGCGAGCGTTCGTGATGTCGAGTTCCTCGATGCTGAGCGCCGCGGTGGTTTCACGAACCCGTGAGCGCGAAAATTCGTGACCGATGAGCGCCGAGTCACGCGTTTCGGCCACGTCGTGCGTCCGGATTACGTGGGCCCCGCGTTCGACCGCCATTGCGGTGGCCGCAAGCGAAACTGGCAGTGCGCCATCGGTGCCGCGACCGGCGACCGACCGCAAGAAGTTCTTGCGGTTGATCGAGACCAAAATCGGTTGGCCGTAGCCACGGAACTCGCGAAGCCGGTGAAAGGTCTTGCGGTCATCCTCGACTGTTTTGTCCTCGCTCCAGCCGCCGAACGCGGGGTCGACGATCGTTTTGTCAGTCAGCCCGTTTTGGGCGAGCGCATCGTAGATGTCGTCCACATCCTCGATCGCGCCGGGTCGTTCGAGATCCGGTGGCGACGCCATTTTGGCGACAGCCACGTCGTACTCGCGGCAAATTTCCGGCATCTGTGGGTCGGCAAATCCGCAGATGTCGTTGACCATATCGAAACCCCCCTCGATGGCCGCCTCGGCCACCTCGTGGTATCTGGTTTCGATTGAAAACACCGCGTCGCCCGAGACGCTCTCGATGGTGTCGAGCGCCACATCGAGTCGATCGAGTTCCTCCGCAGCCGAGAGCACTTCGAAGCGCTTGTTGGCCGACTCGAGTCCGACGTCGACGATGTCCGCGCCCTCATCGATGAGATCGCGGTCGACGTATTCGGCGGCCTCGTCGGGGCTGTTGAACACGCTCGGTTTGTACGGCGACTCCGAACTCACGTTGAGAACACCCATGATTCGCGGTGGGTGGTCGTCGCCAATCGGCAGGCCGGCCGCATCGACAGTTCGCATACGTGGTGTTGGCGGTAGACGGTGATAGGGGCCGCGGTCTTTCCGGCACCGATAGGGATTTATGACCCGCTCGTCCGATCGTCCGGTGGTCAAGCCAGTCAGTTTTTATTATCAGAGGGGATAGGTCGACCATGGGAAAAGTCAGTGTCGGACTTCGTGGCTGGCGGTTCGACGAGCAAGACATCTTCACTGACGACGAGCAGTTCAAGCCGCTCGACGAGATTCCGCCCGATCCGCGACAGCGACTCCTCCGGCTGTTGAGTCTGGTCGACAAGCCGTGTGATTGCTGTTACATTATTCACGGTTCGGAGAACAAACAGCAGTGTAACCGCGCACAGGCGGTCTACGGCGAGGCGCTCGACGAGATACTGCTCTGTGACGACCACGAGACCGACTTCATTTACTGGTACCAACACGCCGGCGGCAGCGATCTTCGCGAATCGGCGCACTTCGCCGACCAGTTCCACGAATGGTTCGCCGCCGGAAAGCGCGCGCCCGAGTCGTTCGATCGGATCGAACACGTCGAAACCGACCCCGAGGCGTTGCCGGATCTGCCGAGCGCCGACGAAATCCAAGCACGCATCCAGGCTGACTACGAGCCACGAACCATCGACCTTCGCGACTACATGGAAAACCCCGAGGACGCGGCTCGCTCGCCGGCCGACTGTATCGACGACGAGGAACTCGCCGACCTCGAAACGAGCTATCCGACGGCCGACGAATGAGTTCATCCGACGCTGCTGTCCGTCCGCCTCCCGTTGTCGTTGTTGTCGACGCGAAAACCCCCGGAAACGTCGGCACCATCGCGCGGGCAATGAAGAATTTCGGGTTGTCCGAGCTCAAACTTGTCAATCCACCCGAACTCGATCCGGATGGCGAAGCCTACGGCTTTGCCGGTCACGCCCGCGAGGACGTGCTGCCGAACGCCGAGAGGGTGACTTTCGACCACGTCGTCGACACCTACCACACCGTCGGCTGCACGGCGATTACCGGCGAAGACAGTCGTCGTCACCGCCGATTTCCGTTCAAAACGCCGGTCGAACTCCGTGAGTCGCTGTCAGCGGTCGACGCCCCCACTGCCCTCGTATTTGGCCGCGAAGGCCGCGGACTCCACAATCACGAAATCGAGCAACTCGATGAACTCTGCTCGATTCCTGCAAGCAACGAGTACCCCGTTTTGAATCTCGGACAAGCCGCGACGATCATCCTCTATGAGCTTCGGACGCTGACCGTCGGCGAAACCCAACTCCCCGATGTCGAGCAGTTTCGCGCCGATGAACCCGACATCGAGCGGTTGTACGAGTACGTCTCGGGATTTCTTTCTGCCCAACAGTACAACGATCGCAAACGCGCGAAAACCGAGCGACTCGTGCGGCGACTGGTCGGCCGCGCGCACCCGACCGATCGCGAGGTTCACACGCTGATGGGCGTGTTTCGGCGGGCGACCGCCCAACTGGCGCATCGACGCGAACTGCTCGAACGGTACGATGAGCCCGATACGCTCGACGGCCCGGCGGAGTGAGCATGTCGCTTCGCACGCTTGTGTCGCGCCTCACGACCGAGGCCGAGCGAACCAACGAGCGTCGATTGCTCGTGCTTGCGGGTGATCGCGACCGCGGGTTCGACGCGGCCTACGACGTCATCGAACGGGCTGTCGATCCGCCGCCAACGGGGCCGGTCGACGGCGTGACGCTGGTGACGACTCGCGAGGGGTTTCGCTACCACCGGGTGGCTCCCGCACGGGCCGACACACTGCTGGGAGCAACGAGACAACTCGTCGTGTTCGACTGCCACGAGGCGTTCTCGGCGAATTCGTTGGGGGCGGTGACCGGCGTCGTCGACGGTGGCGGCCTTCTCGTTCTCTTGACCCCACCGCTCGAGAGATTTGCAACCGATTTTCCAGCCCTCGTCGACCGTGTGTTGGTGCCGCCGTATTCGGCACAGGCTGTCGGCAGTCGCTTTCGCGAACGGCTGGCGACGACGCTCGAATCGCATCCGGGAGTCGCTATCGTCGACTGTTCACGACCGCAACTTCGCGTTGTTCGTGACGGGCGTACGCGCACGGAGCCCGAACGTCCGGGGTTCGAATCACCCCGAAACCCACGCACCGACACCCCGTTTCCGCGCGTCGCCTTCGAGCGGTGTCTAACCGCGGATCAGGCTCGCACGCTCGCCCGGCTGTCGCGACTCGCGACGCCCGACAACGCGGTCGTCGTTGAGGCCGACCGCGGGCGCGGAAAATCGAGCGCTGCCGGGCTCGCTGCGGGGGCGCTTGCGGCCGGCGGCCACGACGTGCTCGTGACTGCGCCTGAAATCGACCACGCGCGCGAACTCCTCGATCGAGCAACCGAACTGCTCGGCGACCTCGACGCGATCGCGACAGAAACCGACACGCTCGACAGTGCTACCAACGGTGACGACGACGGTGCGAACGCACCGTGTGCGGCAGCGCTCGAGAGTGGCCAAGCGGTTCCGACGACGACCGGCGGCCGACTCCGGTTTCTCCCGCCGGCCGCAGCCGCGACTGCCGCAGGCGACGTCGACGTGCTGTTCGTCGACGAAGCGGCAGCGATTTCGGTCAGCCTGCTCACGCGGTTTCTCGATGCGCCTGCCGTTGGCTTCTGCACGACGGTTCACGGCTACGAGGGAACGGGCCGCGGGTTCGCCGTCCGGTTTCGCGACCGCCTCGCAGCGTCGACACACCGCGTGACCGACGTCACGCTGGACGAACCGATCCGCTACGCCCGCGGCGACCCGGTCGAATCGTGGCTGTTTCGAACGCTGTGTCTCGATGCCGAACCGCCCGCCGCCCAACTCGTCGACGAGGCGATTCCCGAAACCGTTCGCTACCGACGGCTCGACCGCGACGCGCTCGCTGCCGACGAAGCGCTGCTCCGGTCGGTGTTCGGCCTGCTCGTTTCGGCACACTACAAAACCGAGCCGACGGATCTGCTCAGAGTGCTTGACGCCCCGAACGTGGTGGTTCGTGTCCTGACCCATGACGGCCATGTCGTCTCGGTCGCCCTGCTTGCCCGCGAAGGTGGACTCGATAGCGACACCCGAACGCGAATCTACCGTGGCGAGCGGGTTCGCGGGAACATGGTGCCCGACGTGCTGACCAGTCAGCTTCGCGATCCCGACGCAGCGAAGCCGGTCGGCTACCGCGTCATGCGAATTGCGACCCACCACGCCGCCCGCTCGCGGGGACTCGGTTCGATGCTCCTCTCGCGGTGTCACCGTGAGTTCGGCGAGGATATCGACTGGTTCGGCGTCGGCTTCGGTGCCACACCCGAACTGGTCAGTTTCTGGCGCGAAAACGGCTACCGGACGGTTCACCTGTCGACCACGCGAAACGACATCAGCGGCGAGCACTCGGCGCTCATGATTCGGCCCTGCTCGCCGGCGGGTCGGGCGCTTGCGAACCGCCATATCGGCTGGTTTCGCGACCGCGTTGGCGACGTGCTTGCCGACGCGCTGTCGACGCTTGATGCAGATGTCGTCCGCGGCGCGTTGCGAGCGGCGCAGCCGGTGGACGCTGAACCGACCACCGAAGCTGACGCACTCACGTCGCTCATCGAACGTGACTGGCGACTGCTCGCGGGCGTTGCCTACGGACCGGGAACCTATGAGAGCGCACCGAGGGTGTTTCGGACGCTGGCGCTTGCGCACCTGTTCGAACCGAGGGTGTCGTTGTCGACCCACCAAGAACGGCTGCTCGTCCGCAAGGTGCTCCAGTGCGAACCGTGGGAAGTTGTCGCCGACGAGTTGGGCTATCGGTCGACCAGCCAGTGTAAGCGGGCGTTCGGGACGATCGCGAACCGGTTTTGTGAAGCCGTCACCGACGCGCCGGACATCGTCACCGACGAGAAGCGTCGCTACGACATCGACGATGATGCGTGAACAGACGCGTTTTGTGAGCCTCGACGTGGGGGATATTTATTCGACTGTTCCGATGGCACGCTATGGTCGAGATCGTCTTTTGGATCGCTGCCGCGTTACTTCTCGCGGGAATGATCGGAAGTTTTCTCCCACTCGTTCCATCGGGGCTGTTCTCGCTGGCGGGCGTCTGGACCTACGCGTTGTTCGGTAGCGAGCCGATCGGCACGCTCGCGCTTGCGGTGCTGACGGCGACCGCGCTGGCGGCGGCCGTGCTCGAACACCTCGGCGGCCCACTGGCCGCAAAGCTCAGTGGCTCGTCCAATCGGGTGATGATTTTCGCCACACTCGGCGGATTCGTTCTCATGTTCGTTCTCGGGCCGATCGGCATTATCGTCGGCGTTGTCGGCGTGGTGTTCGCGCTCGAACTGTGGGAAGGGAGTGCGGTCGACACGGCCGCCCGCCGGTCGGTGTACACCGCCGCTGGGATTCTTGCATCGTCGGTCGTCCAGTTGCTGCTCACCTTCTCGATTCTGGCGATGTTTCTGTTGGTTGTGATCGTTCTCTGAGCGAACGAAGACGCTCGCATCACCGCTGGAGACGGGCCGCCAGTCGGCAAACGAGGACGGTTTCACACGGAAGCGTTTTCGGACAGATCCGTGGCTATGTCGCCGCAGGGTCCACCGTTTCTCAACGTAAATATTGTGAAATGCACCCTCTATTTTATCATTATTACAGACCCACAGAACGCGTAGTAACAACCTGTTTACGCGTCGTCGCCGGACAGTCGGTATGGACATTGGCCTCGTCGCTGCGGTCATGGGCTTGGGAGTAGTTCACGGCGTGCTCCCGGATCACGGCTGGCCAATTGCGGCAACCTATGCGCTTGGCTACTCGCAAAAGTGGATTCGCGGTACGATTGCGGCGCTCATTTTGGGCGTTGGCCATCTCGTGAGCAGTGTCGCGCTCGTGTTGGCGTACTTCTGGATTAGTCGCTTTGCGGCGTTCGCCGACGGGCCGTACATGAAACCGCTTGCCGGTGGACTCCTGATTGCACTCGGAATCTACGAGCTGATCAGTGGCGGGCACGGCCACACTCACGGCGACCATGATCATGGCCACGACGACAGCCATGAACACGATGAGCACGACCAGGGCCACGACCACGAGCACGACGACCAGGGCCACGACCACGAGCACGACGACCAGGGCCACGACCACGAGCACGACGAC
>OBKM01000099.1_pt1 | contig 39548 bp, 36 predicted proteins | sample 1519691 | NCBI WGS metagenome assembly OBKM01 (sample SAMEA37050418, study PRJEB22526) | metagenome | biome: saline pan; feature: lake; material: water | place: Egypt | collected 2015 | depth 0.5 m
CTTGCGCTTCTCACATCCGTTCGTCGCAGCAAGCCAGGGGCCGGATTTGAACCGGAGCCACTCCCTTGTCGTGCTCGGTCGTGGCAGGGCTCGAATCCGGGTGTGGCTTGCGCTTCTCACATCCGTTCGTCGCAGCAAGCCAGGGGCCGGATTTGAACCGGCGATGATCCGCTCTGCAGGCGGACGCGTTCGGCCGGACTCTGCCACCCTGGCGCACCCGGAGGTAGCAGATATCGCCTGTTAAGGATAGCGGTTCGTCGGACGGGATCAGTACGACCGGGGCAGATCGAGCGTGTGTTCGGCGATATCGTTGAGCATCATCTCGGTCGACCCGGGGGCGACACGGGCCAGGCGACTGCCCTTCCACATCTCGACGACGCCGTACTCGCGGAGAAAGCCCCTGCCGCCGTGGACCTGGACGGCGTGATCGGTCGCCTCGTACGCGGCCTCGGTGGCGCGGAGCTTCGCCATGTTCGATATCTCGGCAGCCTCGCGGCGGTCCTTGTTCTCGTCCATCATCCAAGCGGCCTTGCACACGAGCTGTTCCGCGGCCTCGAGCTTGGACCAGGCGTCGGCGATGGGGTGCTGGACTGCCTGGTGGGCGCCGATCGGCTGGTCGAACACCTCCCGCTGGCCCGCGTAATCGATAGCCTGCTCCAGCGCACACCGTCCCACCCCGATAGCCCCTGCCGACGTGATCAGCCGCTCGGGGTTGACCGTGTCGAACAGCTGGTACAGCCCCATCCCCTCTGTCCCGACGATGTCGTCCTCTGTGACCTCGTAGTCGTGGAGGGTGAGTTCGAACGAGTTCTCCGGGTGCGGGATGCCGGTCTCGAGCTGTCGGATATCGATAGCGTCGTCCTCGGGGTCTGCGAGAAACAGTGTCACGCCCATCGTCCGCTTGCTGACCTCCTCGAGAGGCGTGGTCCGTGCGACCAGCAGCATCTTGTCGGCCCGGTCGATGCCGCTGATCCACTGTTTCTGTCCGCTGATCCGGTAGGCCCCGTCTCCGGTCTGTTCCGCGTGTGTCTCCATCTCCGGGGCGTTGTGGCCGGCGTTTGGCTCTGTCAGCGCCATACAGAACCGCAGGTCACCACTGGCCAGCGGCTCCAGGTACCGCTCTTTCTGTGCCTCGGTACCGTGCTCGGTCAGGGTCACACCACCGAACACGGCGTTGACCACGAACAGCATCTCCGTCCCGAAACAGCCGTTCCGCACCAGCTCCTCCACAACGGCCGACAGCTCCGTGATCCCCAGCCCCTCGCCGCCGTACTCGCGGGGGATGGTCGTGCCCAGAAGGCCCGCCTCGGCCAGATCCTGCCAGTAGGCCGTCGGCTCGCGCTTCTCCGGCCCGTTCACCGCGAGAAAGTAGTCCTGGTCGTAGTTGGCGGCAACCTCACGCGCCGTCTCGCGCAACGCCTCCTCGGTCTCTGTCGTGTCGAACCCGACCTGGGCTGATGACATACATGGCTGTTGGCCTACGATAATATAAACACCCGGTGTAAAGTGGCTGTCACGACCGCTACCGGTCGGCGGGAAAGGAGAGACCGTCAGGACCAAAAGCCACGGCCCGTAGATGATGTGCATGAGGTTCGACGAGGCGGCGAACACACTGTTCGCGCTCCGGCGCTTCGGGACCCGGCCCGGCACGGATGCGACGGCGGACCTGCTGACACAGCTGGGTGACCCCCAGGAGGGGCTCGTCTGCGTGCAGGTCGCCGGCACGAACGGGAAGGGCTCGACCGCTCGGATGGTCGATTCGGTGCTGCGCGAGGCCGGGCTCTCGGTCGGACTGTACACGTCGCCCCATCTCGACGACTTGTCCGAGCGCATCCGGGTCAACGGGCGTCCGCTCCGGGAGCGTGCGCTGGTCAGGTTCGTCGAACAGGTCGAGGGGTATGTCACCGGCCGGGCCGCCAACGGCACACCGCCGACATTCTTCGAGACGGTGACCGCGCTGGCGCTGTGGGAGTTCGACCGTCAGGGTGTCGACGTGGCCGTGCTCGAGGTCGGGATCGGTGGCCGACACGACGCGACCAGCGTTGTCGACCCAGTCGCGAGCGCAGTAACGAGCGTTTCGCTCGAGCACACAAGCGTCCTCGGCGAGGACGTCGAGACGATCGGCCGCGACGTGGCCGCGGTCGCACCCGCCGGCCGTCCACTGGTCACCGCCGCGACGGGCGATGCGCTCGCCGGGGTCCGGCAGACAGCCGGGGACCTGCTCACCGTCGCCGAAGCCGGTCGGGTGGAGAGAGACGCCGATATAACGGTCACGTACGGCGGTCACGACGGGATCGAGGGACTCGTAACCGTCGAGGGGACGGTCGGCGGCGGTTCAGTCGCCCTGGAGACGCGGCTGGCCCTGCTGGGGGCACACCAGGCCCGCAACGCGGGCATCGCGGTCGCGCTCGCCCGGCAGGTCGGCGGGGTGGTCGGCGAGACAATCGGGGAGGCGGCGCTCGGCCGCGGGCTGCGGACGGCCCACTGGCCCGGCCGGTTCGAGATAGTCGGTCGTGAGCCGCTGGTGGTGCTCGACGGCGCACACAACCCGCAGGCGTGTGCCTGTGTCGCCGAGACGCTCGGTAGCTTCCCGGCCGCCGAGACCCACCTCGTCGTCGGCGCGCTGACCGACAAGGACCACCGCGGCATGGCGGCGGAGCTGGCCGACGCAGACAGCGTGACCGTCTGCGAACCGGCACACGAGCGCGCCGAGGACGCCGCCGTACTCGCACGCGCGTTCGAGCGCGAAACCGACGCCCCGGTATCGACCCGGGCGGAGGTCAGGGCCGCGCTCGAAGACACGCTCGACACGGCCGGAAGCGAGGACGCGGTACTGGTCACGGGGTCGCTACACACGGTCGCGGAAGCGCGGACCCGCTGGACCCGCACAGCCGTTCCGCGACAGGCGGAGTCAACGGCTGCGGCCCGGGATGTCCTCGAACGTGCACACGTCCCCGACAGCGAGAGCGAGCGGGTGGCGGGGTCGGCCGTCCACCGGACCAGACAGATCCGGGTCCGGCCACAGCTGGCCCGCCGGTTGCAGGCGGAGTTTCGGGCCGTCGGCGGTGAGGCGGCGGTCTCGGGGCTCGACGCGGCGGAGAACTGCGAGGTCGTCCTGACGGGCTCGCTCGGGGCCTTCCGCGCGCTCTGTGACCGGCTCGACGGCCAAGCCGGGCTCGGTGGGGTCGGAGCCGACCTGCGCAGCTCACTGGCGCTCGACGGTGGGGCCGAGAAGTACCCCTGGACGGGCGGGACGGCGGTCATGGGGATTCTGAACGTGACGCCGGACAGCTTCCACGACGGCGGGGAGTTCGAGGTCCGCGAGGACGCCGTCGCCCGCGCAGAGGCGATGGTCGCAGCTGGTGCCGACATCGTCGACGTCGGTGGGGAGTCGACACGCCCCGGGGCCGATCCGGTGTCGGTCGCCGAGGAGACCGACCGGGTGCTGCCGGTCGCGGAGGCGCTTGCAGATCTGGACGCACTTGTCTCGGTGGATACCCGCAAGGCCGCCGTCGCGCGGGCGGCGCTTGAGGCCGGGGCGGACATCCTCAACGACGTGTCCGGTCTCGCGGACCCTGAGATGCGGCTGGTCGCGGCCGAGTACAACGTGCCTGTTGTGGTGATGCACTCGATCGAGACGCCGGTCGACCCCGAAAGTGACATCGCATACGACGACGTCGTCGACGACATCCGCGAGGCGCTCGCCGAGCGGGTGCTGCTGGCCGAGCGGGCCGGGATCGACCGCTCGCAGATCATCGTCGACCCGGGGCTCGGGTTCGGCAAGACCGCGACCGAGAGCTTCGAGCTGCTCGCGCGGCTGCGGGAGTTCCGTGCGCTGGGCTGTCCGGTGCTGGTCGGTCACTCACACAAGTCGATGTTCGGGCACGTCGACCGTGAGGCCGACGACCGGTACGAGGCGACCGTCGCCGCGACCACGCTGGCCACCCGGAACGGGGCCGATATCGTCCGCGTGCACGACGTCGATGCCAACGTCGCCGCCGTCGATGTCGCCGAGGCGACCCGGGAGGCCGACCACGGGTAACGCTGTCGCTCGCGCCCGACGGAGGTGGGTCGGGCCCCGGTGGCGGGGCTGTCTGGGGGAAGGGTACCCGGGTGGATTACCCACGGTTTCGGCCGTGGGAGAGGCTCAAAGGTACGCAGCGTCCCAGCGGGTCGGCTTGCGGGCGTTCCCACAGCCGTCACACCGGATGCGGCCCATCGCGTCCATGGCGTTGGCGAGGTCCTCACAGCGCGAGCACCAGTAGCCGTAGAGCTCGTTGCGGTCGGGGTCGTTGTAGACAGCACGAAACGGCGCGATCGAGCCGGTCTCGGTGCTGCTGTGGCTGATGTAGACGGTCTCGCCGTTCGCGTCGATCGCCTCGATGCCGTTCTCGTCGACCTCGGCGTAGATGTGCTCGACGTATCTCGTGTCGTCGATCTCAACCGCCGTCTCGCCGACCTTCGAGAGGCCCTGTGCCTCGTAGAACGCGTTGCCGGTCCGGTTCTCCGCGAGCACGCGACCCTGGAGGGTGTCGATCCCCCGCTCCCGGAGCGACGCCCGCGTCGCGTCGAACAGTTGCCCGCCGCAGTCCTCGCCGCGGTTGTCGGGGTCGACGTGGAGCCACAGCAACTGTGCGGTGTCCGCACCCGTGACGACACTCTCCGAGAAGCCGACGACCTGGCCGCCGTCGTCGGCGACCAGCAGTAGCGTGTCTTCACCCGAGAGGAGGCGCTCGAGACGGCTCTGGTCGTACCACTCCTCGATGGCGCCGGCTATCGCCCGCGGTCCGAGCGGGTACGACGCCTCCAGCGACCGGCGGGCGACGTCCCTGATTGCCGGGCAGTCCTCCGTCCGCGCCTCGCGTATCTCCATACCCGCCTGTTCGATGTCCGGCCGGATAAACGTCACCCGGTCCGGTCCTGACTTGACGACTGTGCACCCCACGGGATCGGATTGTCGGTGCCGCCACCCGCTGTTCAGCGTCGGACCGGTTGGCGGGCCGGCCCGGCAGTGGCCGCTGGGGGGCGGGCGACGGCTGGTGGATTACGACACACATAAGTGCACCCATCAGATATCTTCTGGTGCAGTCCCGTGGGGTAGTGGCCAATCCTGCGAGCTTCTGGACGGAACCGAGGGCACTCATTCCGGGAAACGGCTCGCGACGCTGGTTCGAATCCAGCCGGGACTACTGCTGATTCTGACCCGCCCCGTGTCTCAACGGGGCTGTCCGTTCGACGCCGAAACGAAAGAGCGCCTGTCGGAAGCCAGGCCGGGTGGTGACCAACGGACAGCACTCCGGAGACGAACACGTCCTCACGTTCACCTGCTGGGCCACACACGCCCTGTAGCCACCGATTTAAGCCGGCGGGCGATATGTGCTACCACAAACACAAGTCAGTAATGACGTACGAACGTGACATACTTTTTGGCAGTTCAGGCCGACTGATAGGTGTATCCGAACTTGAGGTACTTGTTCTGAGAACGTGCCGAGTATCAGCTTGCTGTAACCGGATATACCGTTATCACTTATGATATCTAGAGAGAAAAAACCGAACAACCGTTCGCTATCGGACGCGGTAATGTGACAAAATCTGGTCCACAACGAAAAATCGGAATATTTTTTACCATTACGCCAAGTAATGGTCGATGGCACGAGTGAGAAAAGCGAAACTCATTGGCATCGGAATCGGCGTTACAGTCCTCCTACTCACGGCGGGGGTTGTCGCTGCAGTAACCATTACAGACCTCGGTAATGAGGAGGTGTTCTTCGGCGAGGTCGGGTTCGTCGAATCCGATCTCGCGGTCACCGACGTCGAGACGGATGGCCCTGGCATCAACTACGACGAGGTCACCGTCAGCGTCGAGAACAGCGGCAATGAGGATATCACGGGCGACGTGGAAGTTGCACTCTTCGATACGGACGGTGAGATTATCACCAATCCCAGCGATGAGGTCACTGTCACCGGCGGCGGGACCGCCGAGGTCACGTTTGATATCGACCGGGTCAACGCGAATGACGTGGACGAAATCGAGACCACCATCACCAACACGGACGAGTAGGGTCTCCCGCAGGGGGACTCCCGGGGCTGTGCCGTTGTTGGGGCCTGTGGAGAAGCAGGGGATCACACAGGCGACGACAGCGCCGGGGCTGTCAGGGCAGAGCACCCGTACACCGGTCGGTTCACGCAGGCGGGTCGAGAGCTCTGAGTTCATAAACGGGACCAGCCGGACCGGTTAGGCCACGCGGGGACCGTCTCGCGGCGGCGCCGGAAACCGGTTCGTCGGTGGCGACCGGTTCTCCACCGAACACAGCTCGCACCGGGGGGTCGCCCACCACGAGATAGCGTGTCAGTCCGGGCGGTTGGTCCCGCCCCGGATAGCGACTACCGGCCGCGTCGAACCGAAAGCGAATTCAGACGGTGTCCACTATGCTTAGTCGAGAAAGATGAACCGCCCGTGGAAATCGATGGACGTAGACGTATACGAAAGGCGAGCCGTGTCACCCGTCATCGGCGTGATTCTGATGGTCGCAATCACGGTCATCCTGGCAGCGGTTGCAGGTGCCTTTCTTCTGGGGTTCGGTGACGAGTTCACCGAACCGGCACCGGTTGTCGCTCAGTCCGCCAGTGCATTCGACGCGGGCGACAACAGCATACGATTCGATCACGAGTCCGGGGACCCGGTCCCGGTTGAGGAGATGGAGATCGTCGTCGATGCGACGGATGCCTGTGGGGAGCGGGAGCGACTGATCAATCTCCCAGCAAAGGGAGGCGGTTTTGGTGGCCGTTTCACCGACACGAACGTCGCATCGGGCAGTGTTAGTGACAGTATCATCTTCGGTAGCTCCGGCGAATGGGGGGTGATCGATGAGGGGAACACCGATCCGTTCGCAGCCGGGTCGTTCTTGCAGTTCCGTCTGTCGGATACCGACTGTTCACTCGATGATGGCGACAGGGTGACGGTCCGCATCGTTCATACCCCATCCGAATCTGTAATTATCACCGAGCAGTTCACCGCGTGACCGACCGCGGGCTCGCCTGCTGTCACGGGTCAGGTGACCACGGTACGTGAGGGCCGTCAGTCACGCTGTCGGGCGGTCGGATACCGGCGCTCGTACCGCGGCTACCCGGACAGTCGGGAGAGAGCCGGCCTGACCGGGACACCGGTCCGCTCAGAACGCGACGGTTTCGCGGCGCAGGTCGAGTACGGTCGTGAAGTCAGACCGGGAGACAACACCGACCACCTCGCCGTCACGCTCGACTGTGGCGGTGTCGGCGCGGCCGGTCATCAGCGTGACCAGCGCGTCGAACGCCGGCGCGTCGGCGTCGAGCCGTGGCAGGTCGGTCCGGGCCAGCGACCCGGCGGTGGTTGTCTCGTACTCCTCGAAGGGGAGATCCCGGAGCTGCGTGCCGGTCACGACACCGACAACGCGGCCGTCCTCGGCAACGGCGAGAGCACTCCGTCGCGAGCCCATCAGGCGGTCGAACACGGCCCGGGCGGGGTCGGCCACGTCGACAGGATCGTGTGTCTCGAGGATGTCGGCGACGGTGAGCCCCTCCAGCAGCTCCGCGAGGACGACACTCCGGGACTCACTGCTCGCGGCGACGTAGATGAAAAGCGCGAGCAACAGCAGGATCGGCGAGAAGACCACGACGATACCGACGACGGCAAAGAGGATGGCAAAGGCGGTTCCGATGCTGGCGGCCGTCCGTGTCGCGCTGACGTACGACCGGTTGCGCGCCAGCAGCGCCCGCAACACGCGCCCGCCGTCCATCGGGAACGCCGGCAGCATATTGAACACGGCGAGCACGACGTTTATCACCGCGAGAAAGCCGACCACGAACACCACGACTGTGAGATCCGAGGGGAGTACGGCGAGCGCGCCGAGACACAGCCCGGACAGCAGGATGCTCGACGCGGGGCCGGCAACGGCAATCCAGAACTCGCGGTTCCACTCCCGGGGCATCTCCGCGAGGCTGGCGAGACCACCCAGAATCCACAGCGTGATCGACTCGACACGGATCCCGTAGCGCATCGCGGCCCAGGAGTGCCCGAGCTCGTGGAAGGTAACACTCGCGAACAGGCCAACAGAGGCCCCCGTCGCCACCAGCCATCGATCGGTATCGTCGAGCGCGCCCGCGTCGACATCTGCCGGTGTGAACGAGTTGATGATCGTCTCGTAGGCTGCGAGCTGCTCGCCGCTGCCGATGAGCCACGCCAGAATCGGCAGGAACACGAGCAGAGAGATGTTGACCCGTATCGGAATCCCCCAGATGCTGAACAGTGTGTAGTTCGTCTTCACGTGTCTGCCGTAATCGGCACGGCACTAATACGTTCGGGCGTGACGACCGCAGACCGTGCCAGCGGGTGAGAGACGGTTGTCCCGGGTCCGGGTGAGGAAGGCGACTGTATCTGGGGGAAACACCCAGAGCACGCGGTCTTTTTCACGCCGCCGGAGTCGGGCAACAGGGTGGCCGTCGTCGTCCACGGGTGTCGGGCCGGCAGGCGAGGGCGGCCGGAGCCATCGAGGCAGACCCGTGAGTCCGTTCTGGCCCGTCACCCGGGCAGGAGGGCCGACCAGTCTCGACAGGTTGATTGGATTGCCGACCCAACAGGGCCTATGGAACTAGTTCCGGACACGAGCGTCGTCGTCGACGGGCGGGTGTCCGAGCGCGTCGAGGACGGCGAGTTCGCCGGTGCGACGGTCGTGATACCGGAGACGGTCGTGAGCGAACTCGAGGGACAGGCAAACGACGGCCGCGAGACGGGTTTCGAGGGGCTCGACGAGCTCAAGCGCCTGCTCGAACTGCAGGCCGTCGGCGACGTGACCGTCGAGTACGTCGGTGACCGGCCGACCGGCGGGCGCGAGCAGGAACTCGACGCGGTCATCCGCGAGGTGGCGGCCGAGCGGGGGGCGACGCTCGTGACCAGCGACGACGTGCAGGCCGAGACCGCCCGCGCGAAGGGGCTCGATGTCGTCGAACTGGAGCCGGTCACGCGCGAGGTGACCGGCCTCGCCATCGAGGAGTTCTTCGACGAGGAGACGATGAGCGTCCACCTCAAGACCGGCGTCCGGCCGATGGCAAAGCGCGGCGGTGTCGGCGAGATGCAGTACGAGCCGATCGACGAGGAGACGCTCGGGGAGGCCGACCTGCGGGCGTACGCCGAGGACATCGTCGAGGGGGCGCGCCTGCACGCCGACGGCTTTATCGAACTCGACGAGCCGGGGATGACGATCGTCCAGTTCCGGACCGACAGAATCGCGATCGCCCGCCCGCCGTTCAGTGACGGGCTGGAGATAACCGCCGTCCGGCCGATACTGAAGACCGAGCTCTCGGATTACGAGCACGCCGACGCCCTCCGGGAGCGGTTGCGCGAGCGCCAGCGTGGCGTCCTCATCGCGGGGTCACCCGGAGCCGGCAAGTCCACGTTCGCACAGGCCGTCGCGGAGTTCCTGCAGGACGAGGGCGTTGTCGTCAAGACAATGGAGAAGCCACGCGACCTGCAGGTCGGCCCGGAGATAACCCAGTACACCGAACTCGGCGGGCAGATGGAGAAGACGGCCGACTCGCTTTTGATGGTCCGGCCGGACTACACCATCTACGACGAGGTCCGCAAGACCGACGACTTCGAGGTGTTCGCGGACATGCGGCTGGCCGGTGTCGGGATGATCGGTGTCGTTCACGCGACCCGCGCGATCGACTCGCTCCAGCGACTCATCGGCCGGGTCGAACTCGGGCTCATCCCGCAGGTCGTCGACACCGTCGTGTTCATCGAGGACGGCGAGGTCGAGACCGTCTACGAGGTGAGCACCGAGGTGAAACTCCCCGAGGGGCTCCAGGAGGCGGATCTCGCGCGGCCGGTCATCGTGGTGCGGGAGTTCGAGACCGGCCGACCGGTCTACGAGATATACACGTTCAACCGCCAGGTCGTGACCGTCCCGATAGACGGCGAGGGCGGGTCGGACTCCGGTGTCGAGCAGGTCGCAAAGCAGGAGATCGAGCGCGAGATCCGGTCGGTCGCCCGCGGTCACGTCGAGGTCGAGCTCCAGGACCACAACACGGCGGTGGTGTGGGTCGACGACCAGGATATCTCGGCGGTCATCGGCAAGGGCGGGGGTCGCATCTCCGACATCGAGGACCGCCTCGGCATCGACATCGACGTGCGAACCCTCGACGAGCGGCCGAGCCAGGGTCACGACGACGCGGGAACGCGGACGGTGACCCCGGAGATAACGAGCCAGCACGTCGTCATCCCGGTCGAGGGGGCAGCCGGCGAGACTGTCGAGGTGCGGGCGGACGGCGAGTACCTGTTCACCGCGACCGTCTCCCGGGGCGGGGAGATACAGGTCTCGCGTGGCAGCGCCATCGCCGAGGAGCTGGAGCAGGCGATCGACCACGGGCGAGCCATCACAATCGAATGAGTGTCGCGACGGCGGCCGGTGGCGGGCCGGGCCACAGCCGATGAGCTACGAGCTCCGCGACCACACCGCCGACGTTGCTGTCGAGGCGACCGGCCGGACCCTCGGGGAGGCGTTCGCCGCCACCGCCGACGGGATGGCCGCCGCGATGTGCGAGCGCTGGCCCGAGACGGTGGGCGACCGCCACAGCCTCGCTGTCACCGCCGAGTCCCGCGAAGCGCTCCTGTTTGACTACCTCGACGAGCTCATCTACGAGCGGGACATCCGGCTGGTGCTTCCAGTCGACAACGCCAGCCGGGTCGAGCGCGTGCCGGGACAACGCCGTGACGCCGGGACCGGGGCCGACGGTGCGGGTGGCGAGCACGAGTTGGCGTGGCGGCTGGAGGGGGGCTATCGCGGGGTCCCGCTCGACCGTGTCGAGGCCCGCAACCTGAAGGCGGTCACCTACTCGGAGATGCTGATCGAGGAGACGGCGGATGGCTGGCGGGCGTACGTCGTGTTCGACGTGTGATCAGGCAGTGTGGTCACCGAGAGCGGCGAGCGAGTCCAGCAGTGACAGCTCCTGCCGGAGCCCCTCGGCGAGCCGGTCGTGTTCCGCGAGCGCCGCCCGGAACCGGTCGAACCGACGGGCACGGCGGTTGGAGACGGCGAGTGAAACCGGCTCGGTGTCGGGCCCCACCGGAAGCATCGCCCCGTCGGCCGGTGTTGTGCCCGCTGTGCTGTCGGCGGCCGCGTGGCGGTCGGCCGCCCACGCCCGGAGTTCCCGGCCACACCTGGCGAGTGCCACGGCCGGTTGGAGGGCGGCGGCGTCGGTGTCGAACCCGAGGGTCACGGAGTCGGTGTACTCGCCGCCCGGTTCAGTCCAGGAGACGGTCAGGTCGGCCGTATCCGCCGCCCCGACAACCCGGAGGAGCACGAACCCGGCCAGAAGCGAGCGGTCCCCGTCGGCGCGGGGAAACACCGTTCCGACGTGGACGAGCTGATCGGAGACACGCTCGCCCGACGGGGCGGCGTGGACACGCTCGACGCCGAGACTGTCGGTGTCGAGTTCGACGGTCAGGTCGTGGACCGCCGGCCTCATCAGCCGGTCGAACGCCCCATCGAGGCGGCGCTCGAACGCGGCCCCCGAGTGGGCGAGGATGTGGTTGCCCCCGCGAACAGTCGAGAGTCGCCGGGCAAGCGCCGCGTCCGCGTCGAAGCCGACGGGGACGAGCGTGGCGTGAACCCCGTCGGTGGCCGCGCTCGCAAGGCGTTCGGTGAGCGCCCCCGTACCGGGGTGAGCCAACAGATCCGACAGGATGAGGAGCCGCTGCTCGCGGCCATCCCCGTCGGCGCTGGCGAGCAGCTCGACGGCCGTCTCGACCCCGCCTGCGAGGGCTGCCCCCGGCACAGCCTCGAGATCGCGGACGTGCCCCCGGATGGCGGAGCAGTCCGTCCCATCGACGGCCCGGAGCGGCTTTGCCACGTGTGCCGACTGCCCGGGCGCGCCGAGAACGATGCCGAACCGGTCGTCCGACCTGAGGTGCTCGGTGAGCGCACAGAGCCCACGTTTCGCGGCGTCGAGTTTCGTCCGGTCGCCGGCGGGACCGAGCGGACGGGTCATCGACCCGGGGCGGTCCAGCACGACCACGAGATCGAGTGGCGGCCGCTCGAACGCCCCGGCCGGCACCGTCGAGTCGAGCGCGACCGCCAGATACCGCTCTCGCTCGCCCGCCAGCGGGTGCTCGCTCGACGCGGCGCCGTACCCCGGCGCGAACAGGCCACCGGACGTCTGTCCCCCCGGGACCGCGAACCGGTGGCCCGCGAACAGTTGCCCGTCGGCGAGTGCCGCCGGCCGGGGTGTGTACCCGCGTGCGACCGCCGCCCGGTACGTGCGGGCGGACGCCGGCCGGCTGACGGGGTGTTCCGGCGGGCCCCTCCCCTCCGTCCGCTGGTCTGTCACCGGCCCGCGAATCCGACTGGCTGGCGTGTCGTCACCCCCGACGTGCCGGCCACAGGACATACAGACCCGCTCGGGCGGTTGCGGGGCCATCGGAACCCAGTCGTCGACGGGCGTGTCGGGTGCTGGCACCGACCGGACTGTCGCCGCCGCGTCCAGAACCCCGAACGGCTGTTCAAGGCCGAGTTGCGACGCCGCCTCGCCCACGGCCGGGTCGACGGTGTCGAGCGGCCCACCCGGGCGGAGTGGCCCGCCACAGGACCCACACCTCCCCTCGGTGCTGTCGGCCACGGTCGGGTCGGCCCCGAGCAGCCCCACGAACCGGTAGGCCGCCCCCGCCTGCAACCCGAGCGGTGGCGACCGCTCCGGCGTCGTGAGTACCGTAACCTGTGCCCCATCGCGGTCGGCGACGAGCAGCCTGTGGACGGGCGCGTCACCACGGCCGATGACCCGGCGCGTGATGAACTCAGCCGTCACGGCGAGTCGGCTCCCCTCCTGGATCTCGGTGGGTGTTCGCCCCATATCTCTCCGGACGTGACTGTCAGTCACCCGGACAGCCGACGGGTGGTCGATGGCGGTTCTCACGCCGACGATGTGGGTGCCACCGGCGCGGTACGTGCTCCCCGCCTGTAAGGTACAGCCGATACTGATATAAAACCTTCGTCAAAAGAGTGTCGGAGAGGGGCTACAGACGAGATAAGAAACACTGTAGTGTGTATTCTGGGCGCGACACCCGGCTCTGACGGGTGGCGAGCACGGTCGAATGAGGTACGTTTACAACCACCACACTGTCGGATGCCGAGCCGAAAAAATCATTGCGGCGGATATCGTGGCTCGACCAGGATGGGATCCGACGCCAGCGACGCCCTGGTCCGGGCGATGCACGACCACAACGGGTGGTGGGAGCGGGGGGTCGATGCGTTCGAGCTGCCGGCGCGGGAGAAGAGTGACTTCTACCAGCTCGTCCGGCCCGGCGAGACCGGCAGCCAGTTCGAAGACCAGCCGTTGCTCGGGCTCGTCGGGCGGCAGGGTGTCGGGAAAACGACGTTACTTCACCAGTTCATCCATCACCGCATCGAGAACGGGTGCGCGCCCGAGCGGTTCCTGTATCTCCCCTTCGACGCGGACCCGCTGTACCAGCTCAGATCCGACAGACAGCTCCGGCGGGCCGTCCGGTACTACGAGAGCCGGGTACTGGGCCGCATCGAGACCGACGGGCCGCAGTTCGTGTTGCTGGATGATGTCCACCAGATCGAGCACCCGAACAAACCGACGGTCGACAGGTGGGGGGTTCCCGTCGCCGAGTTGCTCGCCGACGGGACGAACCGCCACGTCATCGTGACTGCCACCGCCGGCAGGCAGGTCCGGCGGGAGCTTGACAGCGTCTCCCGGACGGTCGGGTACGACGTTCAGCCGATACTCCCCGAGAAGTTCCGGGATCATATCTTCACGGTGTACCCGTCAGTCGAAAGCGGTGACAGCCGCCCGAGCCCGACCTCGCTGCGGGCCGGCGAGTCGAGTCTCCCTGCGGCGCTCGAACAGCAGGACCCGACAGTCGTTGTCGACGAACTCCGGGAGCAGTACGACCGCGTCGCGGACACGGAGCGGCGTATCCGGTCACAGGTGGTCGACTACCTGGCGATGGGCGGCACGATCAGCTACGAGCGCGACGACATCATCGAGTCGGTCGCCGACCTCAGGCCGCAGGACTACCAGCGCCTCCGGGAGGACGTCCGCAACGCGCTGTACCGTGACGTGCCCGGTGTCGAGTCGATCCAGACCATCGCTGATCTTGAGCGGTTGTGTGCGCTTGCGGCCCGCAACCGTGGGGGTGAGGCGCTGCGCTACCAGGAACTCGTCGAGCTGTTCGATGTCGACCGCCGGACAATCGCCGACAGATACCTGCCGACACTGAGCGCGCTCTACCTGCTGACCGGCACCACCGAGTACGACAACAGCCGCCCGCGGTCGGTGAAGCTGTTCCTCCGGGACACCGGGCTGGTCACCGCACTCACCGACGTCGACGCCACGGCGGTGCGCGGCGACCTCGACCGCGAGGCCGAGCTCGCCCAGGTCGCGGCGTTCGACCACACCATGCGGTTCGCCTACGGTATCAACGCCGCACAGGGCGCCGCCGGAACCCCCGCTGTGGGGTACTGGCGCGGCCGAGACGGCCAGGTCAACTTCGTCTTCGAGATCGGTGACCGGCCGGTCCCCGTCGGGATGGCCTACCGACCGCAGGGGCGTGCGGAGTCGCTTGCTGCCATCCGGGAGTTCAAGCGGAGCTACAACGCACCTGTCGGCCTCCTGCTCGCCGGCGACGCCCTCGGCGGACAGGAACCCGTCGAGCACCTCGGTGACGGGGTCATCCAGCTCCCCTACTGGCTGTACCTGCTGCTCTGCTGAACGGTCGTGGCGGCCCCGAAACGGGTCGGGACCGACAGCTGTTAGTTACCCGCGCGGCTACAGCTAGCTGTGGCCGTAACCGACAAGATCTACGTCAAGAACCACCGCCAGCTGGTCTCACAGCTCGAGCGGTCGTTCCCAAAGGGGGCATTTCACGGTGCGACGATGGACATCCTCTACCAGGGGGAGGGGCTGGAGAAGCTCGACGACGCGACCCGTGACCGTGTGCTTGAGTTTGCGGAGGATTTCATGGACTGTGACTGCGAGTCCAGCCCCCACTGTGGCTGCCCAGAGCGGAAGTTCGTCCGCTACCTGCTGGAGCTGCGCGAGCAGGGGCTCGGACAGCAGGCGATTGTCGACGTGATGAGCGACGAGTACATGCTGTATGCCTATCCCGGCGACATCCTCTCCTTTCTCGACGACTCGGTGCGCACGCTCGAAGCCGCGGAACACCTCGCCGAGGTCGACAGCCGACCGGCGGCCGCCGACCGGATGCGGGGCCTCCGGGAGAGGCTCGTCCGGTAAGCCGGCGGGGTCGCCGCCGGCGGATACACGGTTAAGTGGCTGCCGGTCGTCTGTCGACGTATGGCACGTGTAGCGATTGCCGGGGGCGGCCCCGCCGGCCTGAGTGCAGCACTGTTCACGGAGAAAAACGACCTCGATGCGACCGTGTTCGACACCGACAAGACGTGGATGCACAAGGCACACCTGTTCAACTACCCGGGCATCGGCTCGGTCGACGGCACGGCGTACATGGAGACGCTGCGAACGCAGGTCGACAGCTTCGGTGTGACACGCGAGCAGGGCGTCGAGGTGACCGACGTGACCGAGTCCGGCGACGGGTTCGCCGTCTCGACAGCCGAGGGCGACCACGAGGCCGACTACGTGGTCCTCGCCACGGGGGCGAACCGCGACCTCGCGGAGTCGCTGGGCTGTGCGTTCGACGGTGATGTTGTCGACGTGGACGTGACAATGGAGACCACAGTCGAGAACGCCTACGCCACGGGGGCGATGGTCAGGGCCGAGGAGTGGCAGACGGTCATCTCGGCGGGCGACGGCGCGGCCGCCGCGCTGAACATCCTCTCGAAGGAACACGGCGAGCACTTCCACGACTTCGACGTGCCCGCCGACGCCGCGGCCACCTTCGGCGGGGACTGATACGGGACGATTCCCAGTCACCGGGAACCAACGGCCCGCTATTTTGCGGCCGGGTCCAGAACACGGGTGTGACAGGGATCCGCGCAGAGTTGGTCTTCGACAGGGCCGGCTGTCCGGTCGCCAGCGCCGCAGCTGCCACCGGGGGGGCTGTGACCGACGTCGTCTGGGCTGGCGGAGCGACGACGGCCGAGCAGGTCACAGTAGAGGGTGACACAGACCTGTCAGCCTCGACCGACGGTGTCGAGGCGGCCGGGGGCGACCCCGTCGTGTTCGACCGGGTGTTCGACTACGGCTCCCGGGCCGTCTACGAGTTCGAGCGCGACGGGGAGCGGCCGTGCATCTGTGAGTACATCGAGAGCCGGGTCGGCCCGGTAGCGGAGGTGCACGCGGTCGACGGCAGCCTCCACGTGACGCTTCACACCGACGATATCGACGCGATGCGTGACCTGGTCGCCGACCTCGAGTCGGCGTTCGGGAGCGTCCGCATCGAGTATCTCGTCCGGAGTCGGACCGACGCCGACGAGGCCGAACTCGTGCCGGTCGATCTCCGGCAGTTGACCGACCGCCAGCACGAGGTCCTCCGGCGGGCCCACGAGCTCGGCTACTTCGAGTACCCCCGAGGGGCAAACGCCAGCGAGGTCGCCGAGTCACTCGACATCGGGCCCTCGACGTTCATTGAACATCTCAACGCCGCGCAGTCGAAGCTGCTCGCGGACCTGCTCGGACGGGGGTAGTCCGCCGGGCCGGTTCGAACGGTCTGGTGTCGGTTCCCGCTCACCGGTAGCGACCGCGCCGTTCGATCTCCTGCAGGCGGTCGAGTACGGCCGGATCACCCGTCTCGCGGTACGCTTCCTCGACAGCCACGACGAGTTGCTCGGCGTCGTCCTCGGTGCCCCGGAGACTCCCCCGGAACACCTGCAGGTCCATCGCGTGGTCCTCGGGGTGGTCGCTGTGATAGCCCAGGCCGAAATCGATGAGAACAATAGCCGGGTCGCGGACGGGGCCGTCTGCCGGTTGCGGTGGCTCCGCTGGAGCGCCATCGAACACCCGGACGTTCCGTGTTGTGGGGTCGCCGTGGACGAGTCCAGCCTCGTGGAGGCGAGCGAGGTGGCGGGCGACCCGTCGGACCCGGTCTGGCGTGACCGCCCCCCGGAGTTCGCGGTCGCCGACCCGCTGCAGGGCAAGTTCGGTTTTCGCGGGGTCGACGTCCTGGACCAGCGGCGTCGGGACTCCCGCACGGCGAGCACGGTTGAGCAGCCGGGCTTCACCCCGAGTTCGCTCGCGGCGCAACCGCTCGTCGAGGGTGGGATGGCGGTAGGCCCGGGGGTGTCGTCGCTTCTCGACGCTCTCGCCGATGGTGACCGTCGCCTCCGCGCCGGTGACGACCGACGACCCGACGCCGAGGCGGTCGGCAACACCGCGCTCCCCGGCGCGCCACGTGACCGGCACCTCGTCGGGGCGAAAGTCGGCGTCGATGGCCGAGTCCTCGATGGCGATGGTGTCGCCGGCCGCGTACATCTTCGCGCCCAGCACTGCTATCATCCCGGCGTTGTCACGCAGGAACCGATCCTCCGGGGCGAAAAAGTCGGCCCCCCGCTGGTCGCACATCGACGCGAGCATCGCCTGCAGGCGCTCGTTCTGTCCGACCCCGCCCCCGAGCACGAGTTCCTCCCCGCCAGTCAGCGACAGCGCCCGCTCGCTGACCTCCGTCAGCATCGCGAAGATTGTCTCCTGGAGGCCACAGCAGACATCCTCGACGGGTGTGCCGGCGTCGTAGGCCTCCGCGGCGGCCGAGGCGATACCCGCAAACGAGAAGTCCATCCCCTTGACGACGTACGGCAGGTCGGTGTACTCGCCGTCGGCGGCGGCGCGTTCGACCTTCGGGCCGCCGGGATGTGACCAGCCGACGTGACGGGTGAACTTGTCGATGGCGTTGCCGACACCGGTGTCCATCGTCTCGCCGAGCACCCGGTAGCGGCCGTTCCGGTAGCCCAGCACGTGGGCGTTTGCGCCGCTCGCGTTGAGACAGACCGGGTCCGCGAACCCGGAGCGGTGGCGGCCGATTTCGAGGTGGGCCACCATGTGGTTGACACCCACCAGCGGGGCGTCGAGTCGCTGTGCGAGGGCGCGGGCGCTGGTCGCTGTCAGCCGGAGACACGGCCCCAGCCCCGGCCCCCGGGAGAACGCCACCGCGTCGACTGGTGGCTGTTCGTCCGCACGCTCGCGTGCGAGTGTCAGGACCCGCTCGATCACCACCGGCAGGTGCTCGGCCATGTGCTCGGCGGCCTCGCGAGGATGGATACCGCCGCTGTCGGGCGTGTAGGCCACCGTTTCGATGTCGACAGCCCCCGTCGCGCCGTCGTAGAGGGCGGCGCTCGCGGCCCAGGCGGTCCCCTCGATGCCGAGCACCCGGTGGCTGTTTCCCCCGGAGTCGGCGTCGGCCCCGCCCATCGGTCAGTCACCGTCGAGTTTCTCGGCCAGTGTCGGCACGAACGTGCCGACGTCGGTGACCATGCCGACAGCCTGTGCGCTGCCGCGGTCGACCAGCTGTGTGACGGTGCCGGGGTTGATATCGACACAGACGGTTCTGGTGGTCGAGGGGAGACAGTTGCCCGTCGCCACGGAGTGCAACAGCGTGGCGAGCATCAACACGAGGTCGGCCTCGTGGGCCTGCTCGCGGATGGCGTTCTGTGCCTCGATGGCGTCTGTGATGGTCCCGGGCAGCGGTCCATCGTCACGGATCGAGCCCGCGATGACGTAGGGCCGGTCGTTGCGGACACACTCGTACATCACGCCCGACTCGACGAGCCCGTCGGCGACGGCCTGCTCGATACCACCGGCTCGGATGATCTCGCTTATCGTGTAGATGTGGTGTTTGTGCCCCTTCCGCGGGTGGTCGAGTGTCTCCGTGTCGACCCCGAGCGAGGTGCCGTAGAGGTCCTGTTCGAGGTCGTGGACGGCGAACCCGTTGCCGACCGAGAGCATATCGATGTAGCCCTCGCGGACGAGACGGGCGAGAGCCTCGCGTGCGCCGGTGTGGATCACCGCCGGACCGGCGACCGCGAGCACCGTCCCGCCCTCACGCTTTGTCTCGGCGACCGCCTCGGCGATCTTCGCGATGGTCGACTCCGAAGGGCGCTCCGAGGAGACACCGCCCTGCATGAACCCGAACGCACCCTCCCGGCCACGGGGGCGCTCTGGCGGGTTCACGCGGATGCCCGTGTTGCCCGTCACGACGAGGTCACCCTCCTCAACGCCGCTGAGGATTCTTGTGTACGCGCGGGGCTCCTCGGGGTCGACGACGACCGCACAGTCCATCTCGATGCGCTCGACGGGGAGCCACTCGCCCTTGTGGCGGATATCGGTCGGGTGGTTCGTCGTGGAGTAAAACCCCGTCGGGACGACACTGTCCGCAGGTGCGGGTTCGAGCGTGGCGTCTCTGGGGTCGGCGGGGTTCGCCCCGTTCTGGTGGAGTTCGTGGACGATGGCCTGCAGCTGGTCGGGGTCGTCGGCCTCGACGACAAGCCGGGCGTAGGACTCGGCGGTCTTGTGCCGGCCGATCTCGAAGCGCTCGACCTCGAAGGAGCCGTCCATGTCCATGATGATGCCGAAACACGCCTGGAGCATCCCGGAGTCGATGATATGTCCCTCGAGCTCGACGGTCCGCGAGACGGTCATGCACGGAGGGTGGCCCTGGCCGGTCTTGACGGTTTGGATTCCCGGTGTCGCAGGCTACCGGCGGCTCCAGCGAGCGCGGTCGCATATGTGGCCGGTTCGGCTGAACCCGTGCGGCGGTGGGCGCCGGCCGCCGATCGGGTTTTGTGTCCGGGCCATCAACGGGCGGCCGTGAACCACCTGGCGACGGTCGGTGAGGACGCCTGGCGACTCCCACGGCACGCACATATCGTCGTTCACGAGCGAGAGGGCGCCGGCGATGGGTTGCTCACCGTTTACGACTGCGGGGCGGCACAGAAGCCGCCCTCGGCACAGCTGGTCGGCACGCTCGGTCGGGTCGCCGTCGAGCACGGCCGGCGCAGGCAGCCGACGGGCTATCTCGTCTCGCTTCGCGAGCCCGCGCGTCTCGAGCGCGAGCCGGCGTGTCACTGGGTGGTCCGGCGGCTTTGAGCCCCCGAGCCCGGGGGAAACACATAGGGTCCCGAGTCCCCTGGCTGTGGATATGACACCCAGCAGGCGGGAGCTGCTCGCGGGGGTCGGAGCCCTGTGTGGCGTGGCCACCAGTTCGGGCCGACGCGAGCGTCGCGGTCACACGACGGGCCGGACCGGGGGGTACGGGCCGGTCGGGAGCGTCGAGGTATCGGGGGCACGGGACGCTGCCGTCGACGGCGATGTCGTCTACGTCGCGGCGGGCGACGGGTTCGCGGTCGTCAGTATCGCCGACCCGTCGGAGCCGCGCCTGCTGGCCACGCGCCGGTCGGTTGCGACCGACACCGACCAGCCCCTCACGGGCATCTGGGACGTCTGGCCCTGGGGGGACAGGCTCGCGGTCGTCGGCCCGGCACAGCCCGCCCCCGACCGACCGAGCGGGCTCGCGCTGTTCGACGTAAGCGAGCCCGGCGACCCCCGGCAGGTTGCATTCCACCCGACCGACGACCACATCCACAACGCATATTTTGCGGACGGCACCGTCTACGTGACCGGACGCGACACCGGCCAGTCGGTCGTGATGGTCGATGTGACCGACGACGAACCCGTCGAGGTGGGTCGGTGGTCGCCCCTCCAGGTCGACCGGCGGTGGGCCGAGGTCGAGCCGCCGTTGCGGTCGCTGCACGACGTTACCGTCCGGGACGGCGTCGCGTACCTCCCCTACTGGGATGCCGGCACCTGGATCGTCGACGTGAGCGACCCCGGCGAGCCGGCAGCGCTGGGCCGGGTCGCGGAGTACACGCGCGAGCAGTTGGCAGGGGTCACAGGCGAGCAGGCGGGGCTGGTCGCCCGGACCCCGCGTGGGGCAGACCACTACGCACAGGTCGACGAGACTGGAGACCTGCTGCTGGTCGGGAGAGAGACCTGGGCAGTCGAGGACAGCCGTGGCGTCGTCGGCGAGGCGGGACAGCTGGTGGGCGGTGCAAGCGGGGTCGATCTCTACGACGTGAGCGACCCCGGCGCCCCCGAGCAGCTCGCGACAATCGACCCACCGGCGTCGTTCGACCAGACAACGACCGGCTGGTTCACCACCGCACACAACGCCGATCTCCGCGACGGGCGGCTGTACACCTCGTGGTACTACGGCGGCGTGGCCATCCACGACGTGAGCAACCCGGCCGAGCCGACAGCGCTCGCCCGGTGGCACGACCCACGGGAGGCGAGTTTCTGGACCGCACAGGCCGCAGACGGCACGGTCGTCGCGTCGAGCGCCGATCTCGGTGCGGCCTTCTCGGGGGTGACCGAGACCCGTGACGCCGTGTATCTCTTTCCCGACGAGGCCGGCAGCCAGCCAGACCCGCCGTCGCTGACCGACTGGCCGGCAGCGCAGCTCGGCCCAGAGCCCGACGACCGGCCGACGGCCGACTGGGCGGGCGCCAGTGCGGACCGCGTCGGTGACAGCCCCGACGGCGCGGACACCGGGGCCGACCGAACGGACGACACGGACGCGTCGGGGCCGGGACTGGGCGTCGGGGCGGCGCTCGCAGGGGCAGGTGGGTACCTGCTCGCACGCCATGCGCGCCAGTTAAGTGACTCGCCCGAGGAGTAGCCACCGATGTCCAACGCGAAGGGAGACCGCCGCGAGCGGGAGCTTGTCAACAAGCTCGACAGCGCGGGCTTTGCGGTGATGCGTGCACCCGCCAGCGGAAGCGCCACCGACCGCGAACTCCCGGATGTCCTCGCGGGCGACGGCGACCGGTTCTACGCCATCGAGGCGAAATCCTCCGCCGGGGACCCGATCTATCTCGACGGCGAGGAGGTGACCGCACTCGTCTACTTCGCGCGAAACTTCGGCGCCAACCCCCGCATCGGCGTCAGATTCGACCACGAGGACTGGTACTTTTTCCACCCAGAGGAGCTTCACACGACCGACGGCGGCAACTACCGCGTCAAGCGCGAGCGGGCGCTGGCCGATGGCACCGACCTCGCCGAGTTCACCGGCCACTCCAGGAAGGTCACGCTCGGCGAGGTAACCGGCGACACCGACGACGAGGCGACCGACGAGCTCCGTGAGGTGCTGCAGGCGATCGCGCGGGGCGACCTCGCTGTCGAGGACGGCGTCGAGATGCTCGGATGAGCGGAGGCCAGCAAAGCCCCCCTGACCTGCGGTGGTCACGACCGGGGGGCGGGTGGTCGCGGGGCTCCGAGGCGCACAACGGGGGATGACACTGTCACCAGCGGTTGTCCAGCGTGTGGGCAGCCAAAGCGTGTCAGAACAGGAATGCGAACACCGCGAGTGCGACGAAGATGATGACGAGCCACTTGGCGATGCTCATGCTCAGTCCGGCGACCCCGCTGACACCTGCGACGCCCGCGAGCACCGCCAGGATCAGGAAGACGACCGCGAGTTCCAGAAGACCCCCGCCGAACTGGAGCGGTACGGGCACGACACCGCCGGCTACTGTCTGCACTGGTTTCATGACACAACGTTCACCGCGGACGGACAACACTGTTCGCCATTGCACACCAGGCGAGCTATACCCGAACCCGTCGTGTCAGAGCCGCGGCGGCCGGTAACACCCCGTATCTGCATCCGTGGTCTCCCGGCCCATGCCGGACCACCGACCCGGGCCGACAGAGACTCGTGTCCGTCACGCGTTGGATGGCGTGTGGTCTGGCTCGACACCGCGGTCTGGACACTCGCGGTTGTGCTGTTCGTCGTCGGTGACTGGGTGACCACCCGGTACGGCCTGGCGTGTGCTGGTCTCGTCGAGCGCAACCCGCTGGCGGGCAGGGCCATCGACCGGGTCGGGGTCACCGCGGCGCTTCTGGCACTGAACGGCGTGGCACTCGGGCTGGCCGCCGGGGGCTATCTCCACGCCAGCGGTGCCCCCTCGACCCGTCAGTACCGCCTGCTGTTCCCCGGGGTGGTAGCGGCTACCGGCCTCGTTACGACCGCACACAACCTCCGGGTGCTCGTGAGCGCACACCTAGAGTCGGGACGCCGCGAGTGATGTCCGAGCTTGTGAGGAACACACCAGCACCCAGCACGCTTAGTATGCTGGGGCGACAACGGAACACGTAGTGCGGGCCGCGGGACAGGTCGTCTCGGGCATCACACAGGCTACCGATGACAGAATCCGACCCAGTTCAGGACGGGCCGCGGGGAGACGGTGTGGAGGCCGCCCGCAACCTCGTGGAGACAGCTGTAACGAACGTCGAGCAGGTCGTCGTCGGCAACCGCGATACGATCGAGCACGTCATGACGACACTGCTGGCGGGGGGACACATCCTGCTGGAGGACGTGCCCGGCGTGGGCAAGACGATGCTCGCCCGATCGATTGCGGCGAGTGTCGACGGCGCGTTCAGCCGCGTCCAGTTCACGCCGGATCTCCTGCCGGCGGACGTGACCGGTGTCAACGTCTACAACGAGGCCACCGGCGAGTTCGAGTTCCGCGGTGGCCCCGTGTTCGGGAACGTCGTGCTCGGTGACGAGATCAACCGCGCACCGCCGAAGACACAGTCGGCGCTGCTGGAGGCCATGGAGGAACAGCAGGTCACTGTCGACGGCGACACCCACGAACTGCCGGAGCCGTTCGTCGTGATCGCGACACAGAACAGCGTCGAGAACGACCGGACCTACGAGTTGCCGGTCGCCGAGCGCGACCGGTTCACCAAGCGGCTCTCGATGGGTTATCCCGGCGACGACGAGGAGGCGGCGCTGCTGGGTGACATTGTCGGCGGTCACCCCATCGAACAGCTCTCCCCGGTCGCCGACCTCGAGGCGCTGCGCCGCGCCCGACGAACAAGCGCCGGCATCACCGCCGAGGCACCCGTTCGTGAGTACATCACACAGCTGTCGGCCTACACCCGCGAGCACGCGACCCTCGGGGTCAGCCCCCGGGGCAGTATCGCGCTGCTCCGGACGGCACAGGCCCGGGCGATCCTCGAGGGTCGTGACTACGTGCTCCCCGACGACGTGCAACACGAGGCGCCGGCGGTGCTCGAACACCGCATCGTCGGGCGGGACCGCGACAGCGAGCGGGTCGTGAGCGACGCGATCGAGGCCGTTCCAGTACCATGAAACCGTCAATCGAGACCGTGCACTCGGCAGTCGCCTGGCTGATCGAACGGACGAGGGCCACCCGCCCGCCGCGGGGTCGTGTCTCGACCAGGTGGGCGAGCAGGAGTCTGCCCGGGTGGGGGCTCGGATCACCGACCAGCTGGGTGGGACAGCGCCTGCCGGGGGTCGGGGGCCACGAGCCCGGACAGCCACGGCTGACACGACGGGGCTGGGTGCTGGTCGGGCTGGTGGGTCTGTTCGTGGTGCTCGGCTGGCAGTACGGGGCCCGGCAGCTGAACGCCGTGGCAGCCCCGGCGGTCGTGGCGCTGCTCGCCGGCGCGGTCAGCGTCTGGCGGGCCAACCCCAAGGTTGTCGAAGTAAACGAACCGCCGTCGGGTGTGCCGGGCGAGACACGCACGCTCGTGATCGACATCGAGGGGGCCGGGCTTGTCACCCTCGGGTTCGACCTGGCCGATGGCGTCCAGCCCGCCGACGGCACCACCGAACGGACCGTCACCCTGCCCGAGCGCGTGGAGTGGGAGCTCTCGCTGCTCGAGCGCGGTATCTACGAGGTCGACAGACTGCGGGTGCGGATACACGGTCCGCTCGGGCTGGTCGAGTCAAACACCCGAGAGGAGCTGGCGGTCGAACTCCCGGTCTACCCGCGACGGTACGACCTGCGCGAGCCAACCGCAACGCGGGGGAGCCTACACACCCGCAGCGACATCCTCGACCAGGAGTTTGACCGCATCCGGGAGTACACGCCGGGCGACCCGCTGCGCCGGGTGGACTGGAACGCGAGCGCCAAGCACGGCGACCTGCACGTCGTCGAGTTCGACGAGCGGGCGGGCAAGGAGGCGGTCGTCGTCGGGGGCGTGGCCGCCCGCGGGACCGACGACGAGATGGCCCGGGCGGTGGCGACGCTCGCCGAGTCGGCGCTCGATGCCGGTCTCGACGTCGGCGTGGTGGTGCCTGCCGGCCGGGTCGACCCGGGCAGCGGTCCGGCCCACCGCGAGCAGATACGCCGGCTGCTAGCACGGACAGGGCCGAACACCCTGGCCGACGGCTACACCGTCGCGGGTGATGACGTTACCGGACACGAGGCTGATATCCTGGTCGACGCCGGCGACCCGCTTATCAGAAGGCGGTCCCGCGACCCGACCGTCCGAACCGAGCACGGCTCCTACCCGCTCCGGGAGCTGCGTGAGAGCGCAGGCGGTCGGGGGGTGAGACCGTGAGCCTGTCAGACCGTGACCTGCCGGTCGGGGCTGCTGGGCGGCTCGACCGGCTGCTGTCGGCCGTCGAGTTGCACGACCTCCTCAGGGGTGGCGCGCTGCTGTCGGCACTGGTCGTGATCGCCTCGTTCACGCTCGTGATGCGGGATATCGTCGGGACGGTCGGTGACCCGACGAGGCTCACGACCGTCGTGATCGGGGCCATCCTGGTGGGGACGCTCACCTGGCGGCTCGTGACCCTCCGGCACGCGTTGGGGCTCGGCGCGATCGGCCTCGTCGTGGCCTCGCTGTGGTACTATCTGCTCGTGCCGTTCACCCCGCAGCCGTGGCTGCTCGTCCAGGGAACCGCCGAGTTACTCACCGGCCGGAGTGCGCTCTGGATCGTCAGAATCGAGCTGTGGGCGCTGCTGTTTGCACCGATACCGGCGTTTCTCACCTGGGTGCTCGCGCTCGACGGCCGGTACGTCCAGGCCACCGCGGTCGGTGGCGGAACGCTGTGTTTTTTCGTGCTGACGGGCGATGCGGGCCTCACGGTGACGGTTCTCGGGGTCGCCGCGGCGGCCGCGCTGGTCGGACTCGGCGACGTGATGCGCCGCGCGGACTCGGTCGTGACCGTCGAACGGCTCGTGATCGTGCTCGGTATCATGGTCGTCACACCGTTTCTCGTCTCGGTCGTCCCGGGTGGGACTGCGGGTCCGCTCTCGCTGGTCGGTGACGGCGCCACAACGATGGAGGAGAACGTCGTCGGCTCGGACGGCAGCCTCGAGATCGTCGGGAGTGTCGACCAGGACCCCGAGATACGGTTTCTCGCGAGCGGCGACCAGCCACGGTACTGGCGGACAGGGAGCTACGACCGATACACAGGTGACGGCTGGGTCCGGTCCGGCGAGCCCGAGCCCTTCGACGAGGACGCGCTGGCACCACCGGCGGAGCACACCCAGACCACCACATACGAGATGACGGCCCAGACGAGCATGAACGCACTGCCAGCCCCGTGGCAGCCGGTCGGGGTCGAGGGGATCGAGGACCGGGCGGCGATCGCCCCGGACGGCACACCGACACTCGAATCGCCGCTGGAGTCGGGCGAAACCGTCGAAGTGACGGTCGCCAGACCGGACGCGTCGGCGGCGGAGCTGGCCGCGGCTGAGGGGTCATCCCCCGAGTCGGTCGTCGAGCGGTACACCCAGATGCCCGCGAGCACGCCCGACCGTGTGGCGGAGCGAACCCGGAACGTCGCGGCCAACGCCGAAACGCCCTACGAGACGGCGGCCGTCGTCGAGGAGTGGCTCCGGACGAATCGGGGCTACTCGCTCGACGTCGAGCGCCCAGAGGGCGATATCGTCGATGCGTTCCTGTTCGAGATGGAGAAGGGCTACTGCACGTACCACGCGACGGCGATGGTCGGGATGCTCCGGTCGGTGGATATCCCGACACGCCTCGCGGTCGGCTACTCGCCGGGCGAGTCGTTCGACGACGAGACCTGGGCGGTCCGGGGCGCCAACTCACACGCGTGGGTAGAGGTGTACATCCCCGAGTACGGCTGGGTCCAGTTCGACCCGACGCCGCCGGACCCCCGCAGTGACGCCGAAGCGGCCGCGGTCAGCGGTCCAGGAGGAAGCGCCGACGTGACAGCCGCCGATAGCGACGACGGGACAGACGACATCGAGCCGGGTGACTCGGTCGAGGCAGTGCCAGAGGAGGAGCTCGAAGCCGACCCCGAGTTCGGGTCCGAGCCCGGCTTCGAGAACGACACCGACGGCCCGCCGGGTGAGGAGGCGTTTCTCGAGACCGTCGGTGACGACGAGACAGAGGAGCCCGACGAGGGCAGAGAGGAGGTCGGCGAGGCAGGGGCAGACAGCGGGCTCTCGGTGAGTCCGGGCGAGATCGACCCCTCCGACGGCGGTGACGCGCTGCTCTCGCTGCCGGCGTACCAGCAGCTGCTTGTGGGGTTGCTCGCGGTCGCCGGTCTCGCGGCCGGGGTCAGGCGGAGCCCGGTCCCGGGTGTTGTCGGGCGGGAGTATCGCATCCGGTTCCAGCGCCGCCGGGACCCCGAGACGGACATCGAGACGGCCCACGACCGGCTGTTGCTCGTACTGGCGAGGCGCCACCGGCCGCGTGACCCGGGTGAGACGACCCGACAGTACCTCGATGCGGTCGACGCCTGCCCGGAGGCCCGCAGGCTCGCGGCCATCCGCGAGCGGGCACGCTTTGCCGGGGACTCCTCGGCCGAGGCCGCAGACGAGGCTGTCGAGCTGGTTGAGGCCGTCCGGGAGGGCTGAGCCCGGCTCGTGTGGGCCGGCGTGACGGGGTTGTACCGGCGTCTCGCCGGGGGGCGGACACAGCCCCGGCAGGTTTAAGATGTTTCGCTTGGTAGGACCTCGTAGGTAATGGCCGGAGAAGTCTGCTCGACGTGTGGGCTCCCCGAGGAGCTGTGCGTCTGTGAAGATGTCGCGCGAGACTCCCAGGAGATCACCATCCGTATCGACGAGCGCCGTTACGGCAAGGAGGTAACGATCATCGAGGGGTTCGATCCCAGCGACGTGGACATGGACAGCCTCTCCTCGGACCTGAAGTCCAAGTTCGCCTGTGGCGGGACGGTCGACGATGACCAGATCGAGCTCCAGGGCAACCACACGGGCCGGGTCGAGGAGTTTCTGCGGGAGAAAGGGTTCAACGTGGCCTGACCCCCTGCCGACCCGGCACGCAGGTCCCGGGAACGGTGTACTTCGAGTGACTTATTGTGCCGGCACCCCTAGCCGCGTGGGATGAGTGACCCGGCGTTCGACGTTGTCGAGTTCGTGTTGACGACAGCTGTCTACGGCGAGACAGAGCGGTTCGAGCCGGACGACCTGCCGCCGGACCACCGGCGGCCGTTCTGGAGCGAGGGGCGCATCGAGCGGCCGCTGCCGGCGAGTGTCGAGGCGGCCCGTGAAGCCACCGGGGTCGACCGGCCCTGGGAGGCGATCGCGGAGCTGCTGTTCGCCGACCGCGAGGAGTTCTCGGGGACACTCTCGCTGACCGACCGCGAGATGGCCGAGCAGTGGTACCGCGAGCGCGCTGACGAGGAGGACCTGGCCACGAATCCGGTTCTCGCGGCGTACTTCGAGGGGGGTGAGTACAAGCAGGCCCGCGAGCGTGTCAGACCCGCCCGCGCCGACCGCGCGTTCATCGACGCCCTGCTGGAGGAGTACTTCGAGGAGGACGAGGAGATGCTCGATCTCGTCGAGGTGCGCGCCCCGGAAGAGATCGAGCAGCCGCTCGCGGAGATAGTCCTGACCGACCAGCAGGAGCAGGAGGTCCAGAAGATCGTCAAGGCCATCGAGCACCGCGAGTATCTGGCGAACATCGGCCTCGAGGAGATCGGCAAACTCCTCTTTGTCGGACCGCCGGGCACCGGCAAGACCTCCGTCGCCCGGGCGCTGGCGCGGGAACTGGGGCTGCCCTTTGTCGAGGTGAAGCTATCGATGATAACCAGCCAGTACCTCGGCGAGACTGCCAAAAACGTCGAAAAGACCTTCGAGGTGGCCAGGCGGCTCGCGCCCTGTATCCTGTTTATCGACGAGTTCGACTTCGTCGCAAAGACCCGCTCCAGTGACGAACACGCGGCCATCAAGCGAGCGGTCAACACCCTGCTCAAAAGCATCGACGACATCTCGCTTATCCGCGACGAGGTGTTGCTCATCGGCGCGACCAACCACCCCCACGAGCTCGACGCGGCCGCCTGGCGACGCTTCGACGAGATCGTCAACTTCCCAAAGCCCGATGCCGGGATGCGCGCAGAGATCCTCGAGATCGTCACCAGCGATATGGACATCGTCGACTTCTCGCCCGCCGAGGTGGCCGACATCACCGAGGGGCTGACCGGCAGTGACCTCCGGCTGGTGTTGCGGGAGGCGGTGCTCGAGGCGCTCACCGAGGAGCGGACAACCCTCACACAGGCAGACCTTGTCAGCGCCGTCGAGGAGTTCGAGGAGCGCGACACGCTCAAAAATCTCAACATGATCGAGGGCGACCACAGTGCAATGGTTGCCGGTGGCGGGTTCGGCGATGCCGAGGACGGCCACGACCACGAGCACGCCGATGATGACGGTCACAAGGCGAATGCGGGCCACGAACACAGCCACGACGACTGAAACCTCGCTGTTTTGCATCCACTCTCGACTGATAGAGCAGCTGTCCGGCTCTCATGCAGCGCTCAATCTCCAAGCCAGAACAGCAGTCCCGCTGTGACGTCAACTAGCGGTCCGAGCAGCGTGAGCAGCTCCGAGTATACCGCTTATCATGTTCCAGACAAAAAACAAGCCCAGTGCCGCGATGGCCGATCCAATCACGAAGAAGAGACCGGCGACAACCATCCGCAGCCGCCACTCCCAGGCCAGCAGGTCGGCTAGTTCCTCCTCGGGACGGTCCGCCAGGAGCAGTCCGTGGTCGTCGGCGGAGCCGATGACGAGATCGCTCGTCGTGGCGGCCTGCTCCCCAGCAGCGTGGCGGCTTGCCTGGCCCTGGACGTAGACAGTTTCGCCGGGCGGTACGACGAGTTCACGGTACCGACGGGTGTCGGACCCGCGCGGATCGAGCCCCTGCTGTTCGCACCACTGGGCGAGTTCCTCCGAGGGCCGCTCGCCGGCGCCGACGGTCACGTCCTCGACACCGGATGGCGCGATTCGAACCGACGCATCGTACCCCTCCACACTGTAGCTGATTTCGTACTCCTCGCGGTCTTCACCCAGGTCGCCCTCTCTGGAGTGCCGTGTGACGGAGATGTCGACCTCGTCGATGTCGCTGGTGTCGGGGTCGCTGAGACGCTCGACGAGGACAGTCCCAGTGTCGTCGGCCAGTCGCATTCGCCCCGGGGCGTCCCCCGCTGCGACGGTCTCCCAGTGCTCAGTCCGCTCCTCCTCGACCACCCAGCAGCCATAGGCACACGGCGTTCCGCTGAAGGGTGTCGTCGTCTCCAGCGCCGACCGGAGTTCGCCCTCGAGGTTCACCTCGCCGACCGGGAGCGACTGAACGGTCATCGCGGGCGTGTTTCTGATCTGGAACCACCGGCGGAACACGCCGTACTTGCTCCGGCCGAGGTTGAGGCCAACCACCGTGAAGTACAGCCCCATCACGAGGAAGGCCACCACGAGCACGAACCCGAACGCAATCTCGCCGGGTCCCGCGAGCGGGGTCCGGGCCTCCTCGATGACTGCCGCGATGCGGGGTGTCGTGTCGCCGACCTGCTGGAAACACCAGCCACCAGTCACTGCCGGGGATTCAGTCCCGAGCGGTAAACATCACTCGGATAAATACAAGGTCCGCGTTCGGGGCAGCCTCCAGGTCTTGGGACGTCGAACAGCCCCAGGTAGGTTGGCCCGGACCGCTGGGTTTTTTCGCCGACGGCGCCTTAGACGACCGATGGAGGTCACGCTGCTCGGGACCGGCGATACGACGGGGACGCCGAGCGTCGGCTGTTCGTGTGACACCTGCCAGCGGGCGCGCAACCCCGACGCTGGGTTGCGCGAGCAGATTCGCACGCAGGGCGGTCGGCTGACCGCCGCAGGGGGCATCGAGCGGACCAGGTTTTCCGTGCACGTCCGCAACGAACGCACCGACGAGACGCTGCTGGTTGATTTCAGCCCGGATTTCCGTCGACAGTTTCTCCGCGAGGACGTCCCCGTGCCGGATGCGGGCATCGTCACACACGTCCACTTCGATCATCTCGACGGCCTCGGGAACGCCTACCGAGTGTTCGACGAGTTGGAGGTGTTCGCCGCCGACGAGACCGACCCTGTCACGGGTGCGAGCGTCGCCGGGACCGTCGCCGACGATTACGCGTACCTCGACCGGGTGACGGTCACGCCCCGGTCGCCGCTGGAGCCGTTCGAGACCTGCGGGTTCGAGGTCCGGCTCGTTCCTGTCGACCACCCGCCGCTGCTGTGTTACGGTCTCGTCATCGAGGACCCCGAGACGGGCGCGACACTCGCGCTGTCGGGTGACACCAGCTACGACATCCCCGAGCGGTCCCGAGCAGCCCTCGCGGACCCGGACCTGTTGCTCGCCGATGCAATCGTGCCCGCATCGCTGTGTGAGTTCCACCCCAAGGGCGGGAAACACCACGACGAGGCGGGCGTCCCGCGAACCTTCGGGGACAAACACATGACCCGCGAGGGCGCGCTCGCACTGGCCGCTGACCTCGGGGCCGGGGGGGTCCGGCTCGTGCACGTCTCGCATTTCTACCCGGCCGCGGCGGCGTTCGAGCCCCCGCTTGCGGTCGACGGCGAACAGTACCGGCTGTGAGACCCCCGCCTCGACACCACCACGGGACGGACCGGCTGTGTCGCGGTGAGCCGACGGCCCCGGGGGCGGTTTCGACGGGTACACAACCCCGGAGCCGGTACCCACCGGTATGGACGTTGACGTCGAACCGGTCGAGGAGATAGACGAGGGGACGGTTCCGGCGGGCATCGACGCCCCGGAGTACGTCCTCTACGGCGGGAAAGGCGGCGTCGGCAAGACGACGATGGCCGCCGCGACGGCGCTCGCGAGCGCCCGCGACGGGACGGCGACGCTTGTCGTCTCGACGGACCCGGCACACTCGCTGTCGGACACACTGGAGACCGCGGTTCCCGACGACCCGGGGCGGGTTCGCGAGGATATCCCGCTGTACGCCGCGGAGATCGACCCCGAGGCGGCACTACGGGAGGGTCGCTTCGAGAGCGCACTCGGTGGCGCGCTCGGCGAGGGGCCGGCCGAGACGGGGGCGACGGCCGCACCCGGGAGCGACGAGGCCGCCGCGGTTCGCCTGCTTGTCGAGTTCTTCGAGGACCCTCGCTTCGAGCGGGTCGTTGTCGACACCGCACCGACGGGGCACACGCTGCGCCTGTTGGAGTTGCCCGAGATGCTCGACTCGATGGTGGGTCGGATGCTCCAGGCGCGGGAGCAACTCGGCGGTCTGCTCGGTGGGGCCGGCGACAACGCGCCACAGCAGCGGCTCCAGGAGTTCGCCGACCGGATCAAGCGCCTGCGGACGGCCCTGCAGGACCCCGACCGGACTGACTTTCGCATCGTGATGGTCCCCGAGGAGCTGAGCGTCCGCGAGTCGGAACGCCTGCGGGACCGTCTGTCGTCGTTCGACATCCCCGTCGGGACCGTCGTCGTCAACCGCGTTATGCAGGACCCGGGCGAGGTTGTCGACACCGGGCAGGAGCTGGTCGCACCGAACCACACCGACTGTGCGTTCTGCGAGCGTCGCTGGAAGATACAGCAGGGCGCACTCAGCCGGGCCCAGGAGCTGTTCCGCGGCCACCACGTGCTGCGCGTGCCGCTTTTGGCAGACGAGGTTCGCGGCGAGCGGCTGCTGCGCGTTGTCGCGGCCTGTCTCGGCGAGTCCGCCGACTGACCGGCACGGGGTGTGGTGTCGGTCCCGTGCGAGCGGCGCACAGTAGCACAACCTACAAGCCGGAACCGCCCCAAGCTGTAGGTATGGCAGAGAACGCTGTAGACCACCGGCAGATGATCATCTCCGGGACAGGTATCGCAGGGCTGACGGCAGCCATCTACGCGGGCCGGGCGAACAACGATCCGCTTGTGTTCGAGGGTGACGAGCCCGGGGGACAGCTGACGCTCACCACCGAGGTGGCGAACTATCCGGGGTTTCCGGAGGGCATCAGCGGGCCGGAACTCATCGGGAAGATGAAAGAGCAGGCGCGGCAGTTCGGGGCCGACATCGAGCACGGCGTTGTCGAGCGTGTCCGGAAGCGTGACGACGGCCGCATCCGGGTCGAGCCCGCGAGTGGCGGGCCGTACACCTGTGATGCATTCATCGCGGCCTCAGGTGCGAGCGCACGCACGCTCGGTGTCCCCGGCGAGGACGAACTCCTGGGCTACGGCGTCTCGACGTGTGCGACCTGTGACGGCGCGTTCTTCCGGGGTGAGGATATGCTCGTCGTCGGCGGTGGCGACGCCGCGATGGAGGAGGCGACGTTCCTCACGAAGTTCGCCGACACCGTCTACCTGGCACACCGTCGCGAGAACTTCCGCGCAGAGGCACACTGGGTGGACCGTCTCACCGAGAAGGCCGACGCGGGCCAGGTGGAGATACTGCGCAACACTGAACTGCTCGAGGTGCACGGCACACCGGAGGACGGTGTCGACCGGGTCACTCTCGCACAGAACGAGACAGGGTACCCGAAGGAGAGCCTCGACGAGCCCGGGACGGAGACGGTCGATCTCGATGTCGGCGCCGTCTTCCTCGCCATCGGACACACCCCGAACACGGGGTATCTGGCGGACACCGGCGTCGAGATGGACGACCGGGGCTACATCGAGACCGCCGGCGGGGAGGGTGGTGGACAGACCGAGACGGGCGTCGAGGGGATCTTCGGCGCCGGTGACGTCGTCGATCACCACTACCAGCAGGCGATCACCGCCGGCGGCATGGGCTGCAAGGCCGCGATGGACGCCGACGAGTACCTCGGTGATCTGCCGGCCGTCGAGGCGGTCGAGCCGGAGGCCGAGGCGAGTGCCGACGACTGACGCTGCTGCGGCCGACAGACACAACCCACAGGGCTTTACCGCTGGCATCCAAACCCTGGTTATGACCGAGACAGTCACGATACGGCTGGAGGGGGACGAGACGAGCGACGAACTGACGGTCCCGGTGGCGCTTGTCGACCTGCTGCGTGAAAACGACGAGCCCGCGTCAGAGGTGGTCGGGGACATCGCGATGCTCGGGTTCGCACAGCAGATCCACGGTGTGGTCCACCACGGTCACGGCGAGTCGAGCGACGAGCTGGAGGCGCTTGAGGCGGCCACGCTCGAACGGTTCGAGCAGCGCTTCGGGCAGACGTTCGGCGAGATGACAGGTCACAGCCACTGAATCCGACGGGCCGACACGGGCCTAACCCGGAGCGGTTGGGGCTCTGTCCCACCGTGACCGTCGGTCTGTCAGGCGGCGGGCCCGGTGCGCGTCGAGAGGCGACTGCTGTGCTCGCCGTCCGGGGCGGTCCAAACCAGTTCGAGTTCAAACTCCGTGGTCACGCCGGTGAGGGTGACCTGGTCGCCGGGCAGGACGGTTCCGTCTGTCCCTGACCGTTCGGCCCAGCTCGTCCCGGCCTGGTCGAATCCGGCCCCCTCGAAGCTCACCCGGTCGGCGTCGAATCCGTCCCCATCCGACACCGCCACGGTGAGTTCGCCTGCCTGTTCGGTGTATTCGTAGTCGAAGGTTACCTGGGGCGGCGCTGTCCCCGAGTCGCCGAGACCGAGCGTGAACGCCGCCACCACCGCGGCCAGCACGACGAAAACCGGGATAGCGACAAGCAGGCCGGCGACCCCGACAACCGCCCACACCACCAGCGACCGGCCGTCGTCCTCGGCCGGCGGGGGCTGCTGTGAGCCTGCCTGCGAGGGCGGGCTCTGTGGTGTCGGTTCCGCCGGGCGCCCCTGTGGCGCGCCACACCCGGGACAGCGGTCGTCGGTCCCACGCAGTTCGGCACCGCACTCCCGGCAGTACGTCGCCGGTGACTCCCCGCTCATACCCGGGGCACAGGCGGGGCAATCAGAAGAGTGTTCTGCCCGAGGGGTCCGCGAAACGACCGTCTCTCAGAACCGCGTCGGGGGTATCGTCGGAGTCCGGCGCGACCGTGGGGGCTGACTCGACCGGGCACCCAGCCGACGAGCCCGCAGGCGAGGCTCTCGGCACGGCCGTCGAACCCGTCGAAGGCGGCGACAAGCCGGGCCGCGCGGACGCTCGCCTCGCCGTGGGGACAGACCGTGACGGCGTGGTCGGCCTCGGCGATTCGGTCGATGTCGCGGGCCAACTCCCCGAACGGGACGTTCACGCTGCCGGCGATGTGCTCGCGCTCGACCGCGCGGGGGTGTCTGATGTCGACCACCAGCGGCTCCGCCGCCACCATCGCGGGTTCTATTTCCGCCGCGGGTATCTCGCCGTCCACGGACATCCTGTTGGCGCCGGAGGGGAAAACACCCCGGTCGCGAGCGACTCGCCGGCGTCAGGGGAACCGACAGGACAAAGCCCGCGGCCACCGAGACGCGAGTATGTTCGGTACCAGCGGGATACGCGGTCCGGTCGGCGACGAGGTGACGGCAGCGGTCGCGCTCGCGGTCGGGCGGGCGCTGGGGGTCAACGCCGGTCGGGTGGTCGTCGGCCGGGACACGCGCGAGAGCGGGTGCGCGCTCGTGGACGCACTCGCAGCGGGCCTTCAGGAGTCGGGTACGGATGTCGTCGACCTCGGGGTGGCGGCGACACCGACAGTTGCCCGTGCCGTTGCCTGGGAGGAGGCCGATGCGGGCGTCGCGGTCACAGCGTCGCACAACCCGCCGACAGATAACGGCCTCAAGCTCTGGCAGCCCTCCGGCCAGGCGTTCGACGCGGCGCTGCGCGAGCAGATCGAACGGCGGGTCGAAACCGGACAGACAGCCCTCGCAGACTGGGACGCGTTCGGGAGGCGGGTGGCCGGCGAGGCGGCCACCCGCCACCGCGAGGCGATTGTCGACGCGGTCACGGTCAACCGCGAGCTGTCAGTCGTTGTCGACGTCGGCAACGGCGCCGGCGGTGTCACCGTCGACGCGCTGTCGGCGCTTGGCTGTGCGGTCGAGACGCTCAACGCCCAGCCGGACGGCTCGTTTCCCGGGCGGCCGAGCGAGCCCACCGTCGAGCACTGCGGGTCGCTGGCGGCGCTGGTCGCCGCGACCGACGCCGATCTCGGAATCGCCCACGACGGCGACGCCGACCGGATGCGGGCGGTCGACGAGACGGGGTCGTTCGTCTCGGGGGACACGCTGCTCGCCATCTTCGGGCGTGCAGCGGCAGCTGCCGGCCAGCGGGTCGCGCTCCCGGTCGACACGAGCCTCGCGGTCGAAAACCACCTCGCAGCGGCAGGTATCGAGGTGGTCCGGACGGCCGTCGGTGACGTCCACGTTGCGGCGGCGGCGAGCGAAGCCGGCGTCGCGTTCGGTGGCGAACCCAGCGGGGCCTGGATCTGGCCCGGTGAGACACGCTGCCCGGATGGCCCGCTGGCGGCCTGTCGGCTCGCCGAACTCGTCGCCGACCGGCCACTCGGCGAGCGCGCCGCTGCGGTCGAGAGCTACCCCATCCGGCGGACCGCCCTCGAGGTTCCCGACAAGAAGGCGACTATGGCAACCGTCCGCGAGCGCGCCTCAGCGTACGACGAGGTGTCGACACTCGATGGGGTCCGTGTCGACCTCGAAGAGGGCTGGTTTCTCGTGCGCGCGAGCGGAACACAGCCGCTGGTGCGGATCACTGCGGAGGCGCAGACCGAAGACCGCCTCGAAGCTGTCTTCGAGGAGGCACAACAGCTGGTAGAGTGATGAGCGAGCTATCCCCGACGCGTCGACCGTGCCTGTCTGACGTCGGCCCCGTCACGTATCTTGTCCTCACACTGTGGACAGACCCTCGGTGCGTCGATGCCGTTCGGTGTGAAAACACGGACATAATCAGCCGTGACGAATCCACCGCAGTTCTGACATTCCGGCATACGTTCGGGTGATTCGTCTGACGCATCTTAACTGTTTGTGATTGGGGTCATATTCCCCGTTTTCCGAGGAAGGTCACAATCCGACCGAGGTGGTGCGACCGCTCGCCGAGCGCCACGGTGTCGGTGGCTACTCGGCCATCGATGTCGAGGCGGTGCCGTCCTCGCCGAGTTCGATGACCCCGTCGAACAGCGCCCGGAACTCCTCGACGACCGCGTCGTCGTGGACACCGCTGGCGAGGTGAAAGAGGCCGACAGCGTCGTGGTCTGCGAGCAGCGCGAGCAGTCGCTCGACGGCCAACAGCGTCTGCTGCTTGTCGGCGTAGTAGATCATCTCGGTGATGGAGTCGACGCTGACCCGGCGCTTGCCATCGGTCTCGGTGAGGAATCGCTCGGCCTCATCGACGACGGCGTCGAGATTCTCCGGGCGGGCGACATAACGGACGTTCTCGCTCTGGCGACGGGTGTACCCTCGCTCGACGGAGAGCGTATCGAGGATTGTCGCCTTCGAGGCATCGACCTCGTAGTGGTCGAGTTTCTGTGCGACCTCGCGTGCGGTTGTCCGGGTGGAGATGACCAGCATGTGGTCGGTATCTGTCTTCAGGAACTGCGTGTCGATGCGGTCGGTCTCGCCGATGCTGGGGTGCAAAAGCAGCAGGGCGGTGCCGCCAGCGATGGTCTCCGGCCCGCTCTCGGTGGCCAACTCGTAGTCGGTGGTCATGGTCGATAGAGTGGTCGCAGGCATCTTAAGCGTGGGGCTTTCCGTTCCGTGTCGGGCTGCCGTGCACCGCCACAGGGCTCGTCCGACCGGGGCTGGAGCCGCTGACCGCCGCCGTCTGTATCTCGCAGGACAGCTGCGGGCCCCCGAGTGACGGGCGGTGTGACACCTGTCACCGACAGCCTCGGCGCCGAACATCTTTATCCGAGGGCCGGACCAGCCCGGTCCGATGGGAGACTGTCCGTATCCGCGGCCGCCGGGCGGTGAGTGTCGTGGGTGAGCGTGCACTCGTCGCGGTCCGTGGCGAACGGGGGCTCGACATCTACTACGCCCACCGGGGTGGCGCCGAGGAGTGTCTCGCGCAGGTGCTCGACGCGCCGGTGGACGGGCAGCTCCGGGCGCTGGCGGGGGTCACGTGGCGGCCACGCGGACGGTGTGAGCCGGCGACGCTGTCCGACCGGGTCGACCACCTCGACACCGACGTGGTGTATCTGGTTTCGACCCGCGGGGTGACGGTCTACCTGCCGGTGTGGCTCGGCTTCGCCTGGCCTGCCGACCGGCTGACTGCCGGCGTGCTGGTCCGCGTCGAGACACCGCGGGAGTGTCGGGCGCTGCGGGCGATGGTGCGGTTCTGGAAGGACGTGTGTCACGAGGCGATCGGGCTCGGCTGGGTCGACGCCACGCTCGCCCGGGACCTGTTCGCGCTCGCGCTCCGGGTGTACTGTCCGCCCGGACGCATCCGTGCATCCGGGTCGTCACTCGGGGCGGAGGGATGACAGGACCACCCGGCCAGATCGCGTCGGGAAGCGCCGACTGGGCCGTCTGGCACGCGGCAGGCCGGATGAGTCGACTTTAGTGGATCGGTGGGTTAGACGGGCCCGTGGCGGAGGTACTGACAGCGGTCGACCCGGAGCCCGAGGAAGCGCTCGAGCTCGTCGAGACGGGCGAGAGGCGGGGCCTGCTGTGTACACTGTTCGGCCGCTGTCGGGTCACATACGACGGCCGGGCGTCGAGCACGCTCGCCCCCGGCGACCGGCTGGTCGTGCTCAAGCCCGACGGGACGGTGCTGGTCCACACCGACGAGAACCAGCAGCCGGTCAACTGGCAGCCACCCGGTTGCACGCACGAGCCTGCACTCGAGGACGGCGCGTTTTTCCTCCGGAGTCGGCGGACCAGCCCCGACGAGCGGCTGGTCGTCCGGTTCGAACACCTCGCCCACGCCACGGCCTACAACGCGACCGACGCGGCCGACCTCGCGCTCTCGGGCACCGAGGCGGACCTCCGCCAGCGGATTCTCGATGAGCCCTCGCTGCTGGAGGCCGGGTTCGAGCCCCGGGCGACCGAACGGGAGACGCCCGCCGGTGCGGTCGACATCTACGGCACGGACAGCGACGGGAACGTCGTCGTGGTCGAGCTCAAGCGCCGACGGGTCGGCCCCGACGCCGTGGGCCAGCTCAACCGCTACGTCGAGGCGCTGGGGCGTGACCTCCACGCCGGTGCGACCGTCCGGGGGGTTCTCGTCGCGCCATCGGTCACTGACACCGCGCGCCGACTGCTCGAGGAGCGCGGCCTGGAGTTCGTCTCGCTCGAACCGTGAGCGCAGTTCGGAACGAACTGTATTTAACCACGGGTGAGTTACCCGGTGACAAGGTCAGACTGGTATGCGGGAACGAGTGGAAGCTGTCGTCTTTCGGGAGCCCGAGGGTCGACGGAGCGGCCTGATCTACATCGGGTTCGGCGTTCTCTGGTTCGTTCTGTTTCTGTTCATCGTTTTCGGCGGCGGCACCGCATCCGACGGCGTCGTGCAGGCAGTTTTCGGTCTCGCGTTCGTTCTGGCCGGTCTCGCGGAGTTGCTCCCTCCGGACAGGAAGCGCCTGGCAGGCGGTCTCCGGGTGGTCACGTGGTTTCTCGCCGGTCTCGTTCTGGTCTACGTGTCGGCCAGCCTGTTCTGTTGACATCCTCCCCGCGCTAAAGCGCGAGGATTCCAGCGCGGGACAGCGGGCCGG
>OBKM01000100.1_pt1 | contig 39542 bp, 32 predicted proteins | sample 1519691 | NCBI WGS metagenome assembly OBKM01 (sample SAMEA37050418, study PRJEB22526) | metagenome | biome: saline pan; feature: lake; material: water | place: Egypt | collected 2015 | depth 0.5 m
TTATGTCATCCATGACCGCTTCCCGCCGAGCACAAGGCAAACCCTTTCGCCGTCGCCGCGCCCGGCTCGTCAGCAGTCTTCAAGAGCGTGGTATTGACAACGAGCGCGTGCTGAAGGCGATCGGATCGGTGCCACGGCATCAGTTTGTGGATCCTGCTCTACGGCATCGTGCCTATGACGACGAGGCGCTACCCATCGGTCTAAATCAAACGATCTCTCAGCCCTTCACGGTCGCCTACCAGACGTCGCTGCTCGACCCGAGGGAGGGCGACCGGGTGCTCGAGATTGGCACCGGGAGCGGCTACCAGGCAGCGGTGCTCTGTGAGATAGGCGCCCGCGTGTTCACAATCGAGCGCCACGAGCAACTCCTCAAGCGGGCCGAGCGCACGCTGGAGGACCTTGGCTATCGCGTGGTGGCGCGGTGCGGAGACGGAGCGCACGGATGGCCCACATTCGCGCCCTACGATGGTATTATCGTGACGGCCGGCGCGCAAGAGATTCCCGACGCGCTGCTCGGCCAGCTTCGCGAGCCCAGTGACGAGTCCTCGGGCGGTCGCCTCGTCATCCCGGTGGGTGACCAAACCGGCCAGGAGATGCGCTGCATCACCCGCACCGGACCGGACGCCTACGAACACGAGACCTATCACAGCTTCCGATTCGTCCCCCTCGTGAGTGAAAGCGCGAGCGGTAGCGGAGAGTAGCACGCTGTCAACCGTGATGCGTGGGGCGTGAAGCGTAAAGCGTGAAACGTGAGAGCGGTCGAATTCACCCATCACGCTTCACGCACTACGATCCCTGCAAATGAGAGGATTGACGCTGCAATCGGCCACCGGACAACCCTCTACTGGCCTTCTCCGAGCAGAAAGGAGTTCCCCGCTGTATCAAAGTCGACCCCAAAAAAGTCCGCAACCGTCGCGGCGTGATCGTTAAACGACGGGCGAAGTCCCAGGTCGCGCCCGGCACCGTTACGCGCTTCGCCGTCAACAACAAGCAGAGGGACGTATTCGCGGCTGTGGTCGGTGCTGTCTGCCGTCGGGTCGTTACCATGGTCGGCCGTGATCACCAGGCAGCCATCGGCCGGTAGCGCGTCGATCAGATCCGGCACCGCGCGGTCGAACGCCTCCAGTGCCGACGCAAATCCCTCGGGATCATTCCGATGGCCATACGCCTGATCGAAGTCGACGAGGTTCGTCCATATGAACGTTGGCGTCTCGGCGTTCTTGAGCGCCTGCATCTGCTCGAGGGTCGTTTCGATGCCCTCCTCGTTCGACTTTGTCTTGTGCACGGCATCGAAGCCGCGCCGACCAAACAGGTCGTAGATCTTGCCGACGGAGACGGTGCGCACGTCGTGCTGCTGCAACACGTCCTGAAGCGGCGGTCGATCCGGCAGCCGCGAAAAGTCTTTTCGCTCCTCCGAGATCCGGGTGTAGTCACCGTCTGCGCCCACGAACGGCCGCGCGATTACGCGCCCCACGCCATGCTCTCCCACGCAAACCTCTTCTCGGGCGATGCGGCACAGCTCATAGAGGCGATCGAGCGGGATCACCTCCTTGTGGGCTGCAATCTGAAAAACGCTGTCGGCCGACGTGTACACGATGGGGTGGCCCGTCCGCCGGTGCTCTTCTCCTAACTCGTGGATGATGACCGTACCGGACTCCGGCTTGTTGCCCAACACCCCGCCACATCCAGTGCGCTCGATGAACTTGTCAATCACCGAATCGGGAAACCCCTCGGGATAGGTAGGAAACGGCGCGTCGAGCCGGAGACCGGCGAGCTCCCAGTGTCCGGTCGTGCTGTCCTTTCCAGCGGACACCTCGCGCATCCGTCCGTAGTGAGCGTGTGGCGCCTCAGAGGGCGGAACGCCCTCCAGATCAGCAATGCACCCGAGACCTAGTTGGGCGAGATTGGGCAGGCGAGGACGAGCCACCGCGCAGACATGGCCGAGCGTATTGCTTCCAGCATCGCCGTAATCGCCAGCATCGGGCTGGGCTCCGATCCCTACCCCATCGAGCACCACCGTAACAAACACCGACATACTTAGACCGACAAGTGAATGGAAACCTACGATTGTTCTGCGTGGCGCACGGGTAGCGACATCCGGAAGTATTGTTTCCCCTCGAACGCCTCCTTCCGATGGGGAATCGGGACTTTCTGTGCGCGCAGGCACAGATCTTGATGATGTACTTGATGATATAACTGATACGTCACGCCCGTCCTCTGCGGAAACTGTGATGACGTGCGGTGTTGTATGCAACAAACATCGTCAACTAAAATATACGATAGGTAGCCGCTAGGCGAAGATACGACACCGCGGGAACGTGCCGGACTTGTTCAGCACACTCCCTGCTTAGGGCCTCCGCTTATTAGACCTACTAAGCTCATACATACAATGCAATTCAAAAAGTCGTACATTCTTCCCGCCATCGCATTGTTGCTGCTGGGCACAGTGCTCGGCGTACAACTCGAGTCGTCGATGTCCAACGACGACACCTACGAGCAGCTTAGCAAGCTCGAGAAGGCATTCGTGATCATCAATCGACAGTACGTCGAGGATGTCGATGCCCAAGAGGTTGCTGAAGAAGGCATCCGGAGTATGCTCCAGAAACTGGACCCGCACTCCAGCTTCATCAGGGCCGATGACGTGCAGGAGGTCCAAGAAACGTATGAAGGAGCCTTCGGCGGCATCGGCATCTGGTTCGAAGTGGTGGACGACACCGCACGCGTGCTGTCGCCCATCACCGACGGTCCGAGCGAACAGGTCGGCGTAATGTCGGGCGACCGCATCGTCGGCATTGAAGGCGAATCAGCCGTCGGGCTCGGTGACGAGGAAATTCAAAACCGCCTGAAGGGCGAGATCGGCACGGAAGTCGAGATGACCGTGAAGCGGCCTGGCACCTGGGAGCGAAGTAGCTTCATCATTGAACGCGACGAGGTGCCCCTCTACTCGATCGACAACTCCTACCTGATCGACGACGATACGGGCTACCTGCGGATCAATCGTTTCGCCCAGACGACCCATGACGAGTTCATGGAGCACATGGGCGAGCTGGAAGAGCAGGGCATGGAGCGCCTGGTGCTAGACCTCCGCAACAACCCGGGCGGCGTCATGCAGTCGGCCGTGCAGATTGCGGATGAGTTCCTTAGTGAAGGCCACACCATTGTGAAGACGAGAGGCCGCGAAGCCAGCATGAATAACGAATTTCACTCCTCGGGCGGCGGCGCATTTGAGGACAAGCCCCTCATCGTGCTCGTCAATGAGAACTCGGCCTCAGCCAGCGAAATTATTTCGGGCGCGCTGCAGGACCACGACCGCGCCCTGATTGTGGGCAACCGCACCTTCGGCAAGGCTCTCGTCCAGCAGCAGTTCGAGCTGGATGACGGGAGCATGATGCAGATGACCGTCGGACGCTACTACACGCCGGTAGGTCGACTCATTCAGACGCCGTATGAGGGCGGCGATCGAGAGGACTACTTCGAGCAGCGCATGGAGCTCGCCGAGCGGGATCGCGAGAGGGTTGACCCCGGCGACTACCGCGAAGAAATTGCTGACTCGCTCGTGTACGAGACCAGCCAAGGCCGTGAGGTCTTCGGCGGAGGCGGCATCTTCCCCGACCACCTCATCCAACGCGACCCTTCCGAGCTAACCAGCACGATCCTGCAGGGAGGCTTCGACCAGATCTTCATTCAGGACTGGTTTACCCAAAACGAAACCGAACTGCGCGATGAGTGGGGGAACCGCGAAGAGGATTTCGTTGACTCCTATGCGGTCTCCCAGGAAACCTTTGATGAGTTCTGGGACTTCCTCAAAGAAGAGGGCGAATTCGAACTGACGACGGACGAAGAGGCGGCTGAGGAAGGTGACCGCGTCTTCACGGAGATGCACGCTGATCGTGAAGAAGAGCGCATCCGGACCTATCTGAAAGGTCGGATCGCCGGCAAGCTCTATGGCGGCCGCGCGGCAACTCCGATTCTCAACGAGGTAGACCCGGTCATCGACCAGGCGGTCTCTCTCTGGCCGCAGTCTGAAGACCTCGCTGCCTACCACCAGCGGTAGCTTTCACGCTGCCCCTCCTACAGAGCCCGGGCCTCATTATCGTGGGGTCCGGGCTTTCCTATTTCCGCTTACGCTTCCTTCGGGGGCCGCGCTGAGCGGCGAGGAGTACGCCCTGGCGCACTCCTGACCGATTTGTGCCTCAATTGACCTTCGTAGAGAGATCCTTCTGAGCCTGTCGGGGTCGCGGAGGGTTTACCGATCGTCTGGTAGCCGACTGCCCTCCGGCGAGGACGCAGTGCGCAACTCGGAGCTACGTGCGTAGCGCGTCGCGGAGAATCTCGGCCGGGTGGTGCGCCGTGCGGTCGGTCATGTCTTTGATTTGGGAGCGGCAAGAAAAGCCAGTCGCCGCAACGATAGTATCTTCGGGTTCGTCCCGCACCGCCGGAGCCAGCACGCGCTCGCCCATCGTTCGGGAGATCTCGACGTGCTCTTCCTCGTAGCCGAACGCTCCGGCCATGCCGCAGCAGCCGGAATCGACGGGATCGACGGAGTAGCCCTCGGGTAGAGCGAGCGCTTGCTCCGCGTCGTCAGTGCCGATGAGTGCCTTCTGGTGGCAGTGGCCGTGCAGAAGCACGCGGCGATCTTCTAGCGTCCAGTCGACATCGTCGAAGGCCCCGTCCTCAGCGCGTTGCGCCACAAACTCGTCGAATGTAACGGCCGCCTCTGCGACGGCTTCGGCGCGCGGCTCGCCAGGAAGCAGGTCGATAAACTCATCACGGAGCGTGAGAATGCAGCTCGGCTCCAGCCCCACGATGGGAATATCTCGCTCGGCGAACGGATGCAGCGCCTCTACCACCTGCAGCGCTTCAAGCTGCGCTTCGCTCACGAGCCCTTTCGACAGCAGCGTGCGACCGCAGCAGAGCGGCATGTCGGGGCATTGGACGGAGTGGCCGGTATCGCGCAGAAACTCGGCTGCCGCCTTGGCGATGTGCGGCGTATGGTGGTTGTTGAAGGTATCGGGAAAGAGCACCACCGGCGTGCCCGACGGCCAGGACTGCTTGTCAAACCACTGGACATACGTCTCTCGCGCAAACGGGGGGAGCGGTCGCTCTTTGCTGATTCCCATCGTCTGCTCCGCAAGCGCTCGCATCATCGACTGCCCGTTGGCCCAGTTGGCGAGCGGCGCGAGGGGCGTGCCGCTCACCCATCGCACCAGGCGCGGCTGATAGGCAAAGAGTCGCGTCCGGAGCGGCATGTTGTTTTCCTCCCAGTATTTACTGAGCCACTCCGTCTTGATTTTGGCCATATCGACGTTTGACGGGCACTCGGTCTTGCAGGCCTTGCACTGAATGCAGAGGTCCATCACCTCGTACATGCGGTCGCTCGTAAGCGAGCCTGACGGCAGCTGCCCGGAGAGCGCCGCCCGCAGCGCGTTGGCGCGCCCACGGGTCGAGTCCTCCTCCTCGCGCGTTGCCATGAAGCTCGGGCACATGGTGCCGCTGTCCAGCTTTCGACAGGCGCCGTTGCCGTTGCAGAGCTCGATCGCGCCTGCAAATCCTCCATCTTCCGAAAAGTCCATCTCCGTTGCGAACGGCTGCGTCTCATAATCCGGTCCCATGCGCAGCTGATCCGTCATAGGCAGCGCATCGACCACCTTGCCCGGATTCAGCAGGTGCTTAGGGTCGAAGATCGACTTCGTCTGCCGGTATACGTCGTAGAGCTCTTCGCCAAGCAGCTGCTCGCTGAAGCGGCTGCGCACGATGCCATCGCCGTGCTCGGACGAGACGACGCCGCCGTACTTATCGACCAGCTCCGCCGAGCCGGATGCGATCTCTTTCATCTTCTCGACCTCCTCGGCGTCCTTCGTGTTGACGAACGGTCGCACGTGCAGGCACCCCGCCGAGGCGTGCGCATAGTAGACGGCCTTCGTGTCCGTTGCCTCGATAAGCTGGCTCAGCTCGCCGATGTAGTCCGCCAGGTTTTGAACTGGCACGGAGGCGTCCTCGATAAATGCCCATGGCTTATACTCGCTCTTGACGCCCATCAGGAGGCCAAGCCCTTCCTTGCGGATCGACCAGACGTTGTCAATGGCGTCTTTTTCCGTGACGCGGACGACGGCATAGCCGCGACTGCTGTCGTCCAGGGTGCGCTCTAGCTCGTCGAGACGATGGTGTACCTCCTCACGCGTGTCTCCGGAATATTCGACGATAAGCGCGCCGCCGGGGTTGCCCTCGATGAAGGTAAGCCGATGGCTGAAGCCCGGCGCCTCGCGCGTTCGGTCGATGACGACGCCGTCGAGGAGCTCCACGGCTGAGGGGTCGGTTCGAAGAATGGTGGTGACGGCTCGGAGCGCGTCGGCGCGCGTCTCAAAATGCGCGACACCGAGCGCCGTGTGCTTCGGGCGCTGCACGAGGTCGCACGTGAGCTCCGTGGCAACGGCCAGCGTGCCCTCGCTGCCGCAAAGCAGATGGGCGAGATTGCGCGGGCCATCGCCGAGCAGATGCTCCAGCCGATACCCGCTGTTACGCCGCCAGTGGTCGGGCGTGTCGCGCTCGACGACGTCGCCCTGTTTGGCGAGCAGAGCTTCAAGCCCTCGATAGATGTCCCCCTCCAGCCCGCTTCGTCGCATGCGCTCCTGCCAGCCGTCCATGCCCAGCGACTCGAAGGTCGCCGCCGACCCGTCCGAGAGCAGTACTTCGGCCGAGCGTATGTGGTCGATGAACATGCCATACTCGATGGAGTGCGTGCCCGTCGAGTTGTTAGCCAGCATGCCACCGAGCGTCGCGCGGTTACCGCTGGCCGGGTCGGGCCCCACCATGAGCCCATGCTTCGCAGCGGCGGCGTTCAGCCGGTCCAGAACGATTCCGGGCTGGACGCGCGCCCACTGCTCATCAGGATTAATCTCCAGGATCTGATCCAGGTGGCGCGTAAAGTCGATCACAAGCGCCGCTCCGACGGCCTGACCGGCCAGTGACGAGCCGCCGCCACGCGGGAGGACAGGCAGATTGGCGTCGTCCGCGGCTTCGATCGCCGCCTGCACGTCGCCCGCGTGCCGCGGAATGAGCACTGCCATCGGCTCAATCTCGTACATGCTCGCATCCGTCGCGTACAGCGCACGCGTCATGTCGTCGATCCGCAGATCCCCATCGATCTGGGGATCCAGATCAGCGCAGAACCTGCGCATCTGCTGCTGAGAAATCGGGGCCGTGTCAGACATAAGGAGACGCTAGAAGAGAAGAAAGGGCTATTGGTTGGCTACAGGGTGACCTACCGAATCGGTTCGAGGGTGATCCTCATAACCCGTCGCCTCGTCCTCTTTACAACCATACTCTTACACTTGCGGAAGGGCCTTATCTACTGCCCATTCGCCCGATTTGAATCGTAGTGTTTCTCGTTTGACGGGTACGTGCGTGCGGCCCGCTCCAACGGATGGCTGCTCTCTCGGGCCGATCTGCTCATAGCGTGATTGGTTCTCCCCACTGCGGCAGATGTACGTCGACATCAGCATGGAAGTGATTGATGTTGTCAGCCATCCACTCGCGCGCCTCCGTTTCTCCGTGCACCAGTAGCACGTGCTGCGGCTGCATGCGGTCGACGAGGCCCAGCAGGTCGCGCCGGTTGCTGTGTCCTGTCAGGCGGTACACGCCAACCTCGCAGCGGAGCGGCTGAGGGCCTCGCTCCGGACTGAGGAGCACGGCAGGGTATTCTACCTCATCATCCTCATACGCCTCTTTCAACCGATGCGCAGGCGTCCCCTCTTTGGCGAATCCAACGAGCAGAATGCCGTTCTTTTCGTCCTCGACGAGCTGGCGCGCGAGCAGGTTGGAGAGAGTCGGCTCGAACATCATGCCGCTGCTCATCACGTGTATGCTCGGTCCCTGCAGCGCCTCGTCGTGGCCCGACTCGCTGTAGGGGAGACGTTCCTGCTCTACATCGAACACCTTGAAGTCGGGATCGTGGCGAGGCGTGTCGTGGCGGGTCTCGTCGTAGACGTCCGCGATGGCCCGCATGGACCCCGCCGTATACACCGGGACGTGCGACGGAATGTCGTTTTCCTTCTTGAAACGATTGATCAGCGCCAAAATCTCCTGCGCGCGTCCCATGACGAAGACGGGAACGAGCGCCGTGCCGCCGCGCCCGATGACGCGCTGCAACGCCGCTTTGAACTTCTGCACCTCCTCCTCGCGAGAGGTCTGCTCTATCTCAGGGTCAGCCCCCAGCGTCGATTCCAGCACGAGGATGTCGGTCGCTTCCGGATACGTGGCGCCTGGAATGATGGACTGGCCGTGCACGTTTGTGTCGCTCGTGTAGAAGAGCCGGCGCGTGGCGCCGTCGGCCTCGTAGCGCAGCTCGACGCCTGCCGACCCGAGGATGTGGCCTGCGGTGTAAAACTGCGCCGTGACCGGCGAGGCGCCCTTCATGCCGGTGACATCGAAATCCGACTGCAGATCGTGCGTGAGGTACAGGTGATTGTAGAGCTCGAGCTCGTCCTCTTCAAAGAGCGGCTCGTACTCCGTCTCTCCTTTGTCGCGTCGCTTGCGCTGCAGGCGCGCCGAGGCAGGAAGCAGGAAATCGACCAGCTTGCGCGTGGCCTCGGTCATGTGCGCAACCACGTGCGGGAACTGCTGGATGAGGACCGGGAGCGCGCCCATGTGGTCGTGGTGCGCATGCGTGACGATCGCGTGGTCGACGTACCAGTCGGGATGGTCATGGAGAATGTCGAAGCGAGGGAGCGCATGCGGTCCCTCGCGCCTTGGATCCGTGCCGGCGTCGAGCACGAGTCCCGTTCCATCCATATGAAGGAAGTGACAGCTCGCGCCGACGTCTTCCGTATCGCCTAGAGCAACAAACTTCATGAAGCCTAGCTATCCACTACATGCAGCACGCACCCTTCGATATGCTATCTCGGGTGAGCACATATTCTTTGATGCGGTTGAAAACATTGAGGGGACTTTAAATGTTTCACGGTATCCAAGTCTTCTTTCCCCGCGTAATCCACCGAGCATGATTTCGATTTCTTCCCATCCATGGTATCATCGCCGCCACCACGCGTCTGAGGGCGGCTTTCGAAACCCGGAATCCGATACCAGACGCCCTCCGCTCCGCCGGGTCTTTGCCTGGATGGTTCGCCGAACCCTCCGCCCGAAGGGCAATGTGCCGCCGCCGGTCCGCCAGCTTAACCCAACCGATCTGCGCACACCGCCCGACGGCATCCGGGTGACGTGGCTCGGCCATGCCACGCTCTTGTTGCAGTGGCCGGGCGGCACGCTGCTCACCGATCCCATGCTCGGAGACCGGGCAAGCCCGCTGCCGTTTGCAGGTCCTCCTCGTATTCCAACGCTTCCGATCGCGCTGGACGATCTGCCTCCCATCGATGCCGTGGTCGTGTCACACGACCACTACGACCACCTCGACCGGCCTACCGTCAAGCGACTGTCCAAACGCTTCGATCCGCTCTTCTTCGTGCCGTTAGGCGTAGGAGAACTCCTGCAGAAGTGGAACGTCAGCCGCGTTGTCGAAATTGACTGGTGGCAGTGGATCGATTGGGGCGACTGGTCCCTGCACTGCGTACCTGCTCGGCACTTTTCGGGGCGCCACCTGCACAACCGCAACAGCACGCTGTGGGGCGGATGGTGGATCGAACCGCCCGCGGGTCCCACGCTCTATTTTGCCGGCGACACGGCGTACGGCGATCATTTCACGGTTATCAACGAGCGCATGGGATCCCCCGACGTGGCCTGCCTGCCCATCGGCGTGAACCGCCCGCGCAGCATCATGCGGCCGGTCCACATGAATCCGCCCGAGGCCGCCCAGGCAGCTCTCGACGTGCAGGTCGACCACGTCATCCCCATGCACTGGGGAACGTTCGATCTCGCCGACGAGCCCATCCAGGAGCCGGCCCGGCGGATGCGCGAAGAGGTCAACCGCCGCGGCATGGCCAATCGGCTAAATGTTCTCGACATTGGCGAGCGCTTTGAGCTGGTGGCGAGCGCAGAGCCGGTCGAGAAATCCCAGACGGGAGCTTGACTGGGACTTTTCCCCTCCTCTCGCCGTATGATCGCCCCATTCCCTGCATAGCAAGGACGCCGCGACCATGACCTCCAGGCCGTTTTCACCGGCTCCTCCTCGCCTCCGACGCTTCACTGTTGACGAGTATCACACGTTGGCCGAGGCAGGTGTTATTAGCGAGGACGACCGCGTCGAGCTCATCGAAGGCCAGATCGTCACCATGTCTCCTACGGGAAGCCGCCACGCAGCCTGCGTAGATCGCCTCAATCAATTGCTGTCCGCTCAGGTGCAGGATGCCATCGTACGTATCCAGAGTCCCATTCGACTCGATGAGCAAAACGAGCCCGAACCGAATGTTGCCCTCCTGAACCCCCGTGACGATTTTTATGCCGACGAGCACCCGAGTCCTGACGATGTTCAGCTCATAGTAGAAGTGGCCGGGACCTCGCTCGCCTTCGACATCGACACCAAGGCCCCGCTCTACGCGCATCACCAAATCGAGGAACTCTGGATCGTCGACCTCGCCGAAGCGCGGGTTCTTGTCCATCGCGAGCCCTCCTCCGACGGATATGCGACCGTCACGCCGTACGCACTGAGCGACACGATCACGTCAGAGGCTCAGCCGGATCTGTCCCTGCGCGTCGAGGACGTGCTGGGAGCTATATGACTATCCCTCCTCCGCCACGCCGGCGGCCCATTGAATGCCGCCGAGCAGGTGGTCGAGAAACTCCGGCTCCTCGTACGACTCGGCCGTGTGACCCAGCGCCGTGTACCACGAGCGGCCGCCCTCGTACTCGTGATACCATGCGATCGGATGCTCGTCGCCCATCGCCGGCGTATCCTCAAGATCGTACGAGCCCTCGTCGAGGTTCAGCAGCACGTTGATGTCATCGTGTACGTCGCGGAAGCTGTACCACTCGTCCGTGCGCACCCAGGGATCCGGCAGCATGCTCGTGGAAGGATGCTCGCCGTCAACGACCTCGATGCGTGCCTCCTGCACGGACGGATGGCCATCAAAGTACGCGCCGGCCAGTGCGCCGTACCATTCCCACTCGTAGTTCGTGTCGGTCGCGGAGTGGACGCCTACGAATCCGCCGCCGTTCTCAATGTACGATTTGAAGGCGTCCTGCTGGCTCTCATTGAACAGCTCTCCAGTCGTGTTGAGGAAGATAACGACGTCATAGGTGGCCAGCTCGCTCTCGGCAAAAACCGACGCTCGCTCGGTGTGTGTCACGTCGAAGTCATGCTCTTGCCCCAATCGCTGCACGGCCGCAACGCCGTCGGAGATGGAGTCGTGGCGGAAGCCTTCCGTCTTGGTGAAGACGAGCGCCTCGAAGCGGGCATCGCTCGGGGCGTCGCGCACTTCGACGTCGGTGCAGCCCAGGAGCGCGCCGCTCATCATCAGCGCAACAAGCGCAATAGACCACCAGTAAGCGGGTCGAATCATCAATTGGAAAGGACGGTCAGTGAGGCACGAACCGCAGGCATACAAGCGCCGGACATAGACCAAAGGCCCGATGCAGGAGGGCACCGGGCCTTAGCGCCTATACTTACTGCTCCCTCAACTACGACGCCATGCCGGCTTCGGCTTTCATCGCCTCCTGGTACTCCTCCCAATCGGCCAGGAAGCGCTCCAGACCGCGATCCGTGAGCGGATGGTCGAGCAGCTTCTTGATGACCTCAAACGGCATCGTGGCCACGTCCGCGCCGGCCAGCGCGGCCTCCTTCACATGCATCGGGTGGCGAATCGAGGCGGCCAGGACCTCCGTGTCGTAACTGTAATTCTGGTAGATCTGCACGATCTCCTCGATCAGCTGCATGCCGTTCGAAGAGATGTCGTCGATCCGACCGATGAACGGGCTGATGTAGGTCGCGCCCGCTTTCGCAGCCAGAAGCGCCTGCGACGGCGAGAAGCAGAGCGTGCAGTTCGTGTCGATGCCGTCGCGATCCAGCGCTTTGAGCGCCTTGATGCCCGACTTGATGAGCGGTACCTTGACGACGACCTGGTCGTGGATCTGCGCGAGGGTGTGCGCCTCTTCCATAATGCCATCGAAGTCAGTGGCCGTCACCTCGGCAGAAACGGGGCCGCTTACGATCTCACAGATCTCGTAGACGCGATCGTGGAAATCGATGTTGCCTTCCTGTTTGACGAGCGACGGGTTCGTCGTGACGCCGTCAAGAACGCCCATATCGTTGGCCTCCTTGATCTCGTCCAGGTCGGCGGTGTCAACAAAAAATTTCATGGTGTATGGGGAGGTTTTGTGCGCTTGGAAACGGCGAGGAGAGTGTACGCAATCAGCTAAGTTCGGTCTTTGATACAACGCATAAAACGAGGCGGGGTTTAGAATGATGCTCCGCCATTCCACCTGTCTGAACCCGATCCATTCCCACTCATTATCCCAATCGACCTGTTGAAGCGGCAATCCTCGTTTCGTTCAATGGCTATGCGTACCTCTCGCGCGGCACGTATTGCGTGGTTTTTGCTCCCTCACATCTCAAACTTTACGCTTCATGATCCAATCAGGGGAGACACGATCGTTCCCGTCCAAGAATCACGACTGACAACGTACTATGCAGATATGCCTTTTTGAGGACGAGCACGCGCAGGCGCTCCGACCGCTCGTCAATACGCGCCCGACGTACGACCTGCGGCTCGGGATGCGTTCGATTGCTGAAACGGCGCGCGATGCGTTTAGCGACATTCCCTGCACGCTCCATGCTCGCTCTTCGGTCGCTCCAGTCGCCAGCCAGGAGCACGAGGTCCCGGTGAACCCGCACCTGAGCGACGAGGTGCTGTTCGTAAATGGCCGATACGTGGCAACCGAAAGCCCGGTGCTCGATCAGATGCGCGACGCGATGCGCGCCGGCGACTCAGCGCGCGCTTTTGTGCAGGATGGCACCGTCGTCGCTGCCTGGGTACCGGACGTGCCCGACCCGATCGCTGAGGCCGTTGCCGGCGGACAGCTTCTGACGCGCGCCCACTTCGAGGGGCTGCCCGATGAATTGGTTGACAGCGCGACCTGCATTGGTCGACTGTGGCATCTGCTCGATACGCTTCGCCCCGCGCTCTGGCGCGACTACCGGCACCGCGTGGGCGACACGCCGCTCAGCACTCCGATCGACGAGCGCCCGGACACGACCGTCCACCCGAGCGCCGTTGCCGTAAACCCGGAGCAGATCCACCTCGCGCCCGGTGCCGTCGTACAGCCCGGTGCCGTTCTCAATGCCAGCGACGGGCCCATCTATATCGATGAGGAGGCGCGCGTGCTGGAGCGTGCCGTAGTCCGAGGGCCTACTTACGTGGGCGAGAAGTCGCAGATCAAGATTGGCGCCAACGTCGACGGGTGCGCCATTGGGACGTGGTCCAAGATCGGGGGCGAAGTGCACGACGTGGTGGTGCAATCGCTAAGCAACAAAGCACACGACGGATTTCTCGGCCACGCCTATCTCGGACGCTGGTGCAACTTGGGAGCCGGCACGATCAACTCCAACCTGCGCAACGATTACGGCGACACCTCGCTGTACAACATCGCCGACGGCGCCTACGAGAAAACAGGACGCCAGTTTACCGGGCTTTTCATGGGCGATCACTCGAAGACAGCCATCGGAACGACGTTCAATACGGGTACCGTCGTGGGAACGGGCTGCAACCTGTTCGGCCCCGGCTTCCATCCTCGCTACATCCCGTCCTTTACGTGGGGCAGCCCGCAGCGCGGCTACGAGACGTATCGCCTCAGCAAAGCGCTGGAGGTGGCGCAGACCGTTATGGGACGCCGTGACACACGGCTCACCGACGCCGACCGCGAGCTGCTCGACCACGTGCATGCGATGACAGAATCCGAGCGGTCGGCGTTCTTCGACTGACCGCGTTCTCACTGCTCGTCGAGATGGATAACGTCGGCCTGTTGCGCCGCTCCGTCCTCGACGGTCAGCACCACGCACGTCTTCTCTCGGTGCGTGCCCTGCTTGCCGGCTGCTCCGGGATTAACGAATAGCATATCTTCCAGGTCGTCCACGCGCTCGATCTGCAGGATATGACTGTGCCCGCAGATAAAGATATCGGGCGTGTCGTTTGCGAGGCGCCGTCCCATGCTCATCTGCCACCGACCCGGACGGCCGGCGATGTGGGTCATCCATACGTCGAGCCCATCGACCTCGAGACGCTGGTGCTCAGGCACGCGGTCGCGCACGTCCCAATCGTCGACGTTCCCCCACACGGCGCGCGTCGGAGCGAGCGCTTCCAGTCCGTCCAAAATGTCCAGGCTCCCTAGATCACCGGCGTGTAAGATCATCTCGACGTCTTCAAACGCCTCGGGGAGCGCTGGATGAAAATGGCCGTGGGTGTCCGATACGATGCCAACGCGCATATCAGGATCTCAATCAGATGCAAAAGAAAAGCGGAGGCCCCGCCCTCACGACGCGCCCTCCGCTTCGGCGTGCAATGCTGCGCTCTATGTGCGGCGCCATTTTTACAGCTCGATGGTCGTGTCGAAGTCAACCGGTTTGGGCGTGAAGCCGGCGTCGCGAATCGCGTCGGCGACCGCGTCGAGATCGACCTCGATGAAGGGGAACGTGTCGTAGTGGACGGGGACGATCGTGTCCGGCTGTACCATCTCGGCAGACCGAATGGTGCCCTCCACGCCCATCGTGACGACGCCGCCGACGGGGGCCACCATGACGTCGACGTCATAGTCGTTGCCGATCCATTCCATCTCAGCGAAGGGGGCCGTGTCGCCCGTATAGTACACGGTCGACCCGCCGAAGTCGAGCACGAAGCCTTCGGGCACGCCGCCGTACGAGCCATCGGGGAAGGAGGAGGTGTGTCGCGCATGCACGCCCTCGATGGTGCCCCAATCGAAGCTGAGCTTCCCTCCCTCGTTGAGCGGGTGCACGTTCTCGTGGTCAAAGGCCTCGCCAACGTGGCTGATGATTTCGAAGTTACTGATCACCAGGGGGTTGCCTTGATCGACCAGCGGCTCGACGCCTGCAAAATGGTCGAAGTGAGCATGCGTGACCGGCACGACATCCGGATCTAATTCATCCGGGGTCACCTCGGTATGCGGGTTGTCTGCGAAGAAGGGGTCGAAGAGTAGCGTCGTCCCATTGACTTCAACCTGAAACGTTGAGTGTCCAAAGTAGGTGAGTTCCATGGTAGATGTGTTTTGATTTGTGATGGGTGTTTGACGGGCAAGCCTCCTGCCTATCCAAACGCATGACAGGCGCCCTGTTTCGCAGGGGGACTGCTGGTTGAGCGCGCCCGGAAAAGTCTTGTCCCTCTAGCCATTTATTTGAGCAGGGTCATCTGTCGTGAAGAGACGCCTTCGGGCGTCTGAAGCCGAATGAAGTACGTGCCGCTGGGCAGGTCGCCGGCCTGGAAGGTCCGCTCATATTCTCCCGGCGCGTGCGACTCATCGGTGATGACGGCGATCCGCTTCCCCGACAGATCCCACACGGTCAGGCGCACGTCGGTCGAGCGGTGCACTTCGTACGTGATGGTCGTGGACTCGCTGAAGGGATTGGGAAAGTTGCCGAGCAGCTCCACGTCGCGCTCCTCGTCTTCCGTAGCGCCCAACCCGATCTTCAGCGTGCCCGATACCCGCTGGGCGCCTCCCGTAAACTCCTGGCGGATGCGATAGAATACGACCTGATCCGCAGCCTCTATGTCATCAACCTCGAAATGGGCTCGATCGTTGGCGTCGGCAGACGCTTCGGCCGGGAGCACGCGCTCAACGGTCTCGAACTGGTGTCCGTCTGTGGACTGCTCAACGACGAATGCTTCTACCCCTTCAAGCGCAGCCTGCCACGACAGATGTACCGTTCCGTCGCTCACGGTAGCGCTCAAATCGTCGAGTGGCGTCTGGAAGATCAGATCGGTCGAGCGGCGCTCGATTGCTCCCGGCCAGCGCTCAATCATCGCATCAGAGAGGGACTCCTCTAGAGTTAGCCCGGCGAGCCCTCGTTCAGGCGACGGAGACAGCGACTGGCGCATGGTCTCGCGCGTGGCTCCCGACGACCGGTCCTCGCCCCAGATGCGCACCTCACTGAGCTTGCCCGAATACGAAGTGCCAGGGTCGGCGCTCTCGGCATCGGAAGCTACCTGGCGCCCTCCCACGGCCAGCGCAGTGACGTCCTCGGCCGGCGGGATCCGTGCGTCGCGGAGCGAGTCCACCGGCTCGCCCGCCACCATGAGGGCCAGGCGGCCTTCATCGGCGGAGTGGGCGAGCGCCACGTGGTGCCAGGTGCCCTCAGCTAGCGGAGCGGGACTGCGCAGCGAGCGATGCTGACCGGGCTCCCCCGTGAAGTACCGTAGACGCCCGCTTGGATCGACCATAAACTCGATCGGATATCCCGACTCCGCCTGCCCATCCCACATCGAGAGAACGACCTCGTCGAGCCCAGTCGTGCGCATCCAGAATTCGACGGTGAAGTCCGCGTCGGGCGTGATGGAAGGCAGCTCATCGCGCCGGAGCAAGAGCGGAGACTCCTCCGCTTCGAACGACAACGCCTGGACGCCCTCTTCCCGATCGGGCGCCGACCGCACTTCAACCTCTTGGGTCACACGCTGGCCCTCTCGCGTGTGGCGCGCACCATCTTCGTCATCGACTTCGTCATCGAAAGGAACGACCGACCACTGGCCCGTTCCGGGAGTGGGTGGCGTCCTCACTTGCACGACAACCTCAAGCGGTCCCTGCAACGCCTCGTTGCTCTCGACCCAATACGCACCCGGCATTTCCCCATCGTCCTGCACATTAACCGGGACGGACTCGGAGCCATATCGAAGCGCGACCACCTCCTGCATCTCCCAGTTGATCGGCAGGTCGACGCGCAACCCGTCGGCCGGCTCGCGGCCTCGAATCGTGGCAAAAAGATTGATGTCGGTTTCGGAAGCGTACGTACTCACCTCCGATACCGGCATGTGCTGGGCACGCGTAGTATCTATCATACCCAACCACAGCAGTCCCCACAGCAGACACCCCAGGGACGTCCAGAAGAGGCGGCGGTCAGGCATCGGTTTCGGGAGAGAACGGTGAGCGGGAAAAACCCGTCGGGGCGTGCAGGCATCGATGCTGTAATATATCAGATTACCCGCACGGCTCTACGACTACTGCCGAACGCATGTGCGTCCACATCATACAGTGATCGCACGTCAACTACAAGCTGCTCTAAACCTTAAACGATTTTTACCCGCTCGTTCTCCTCTCTACTTCGTTAACCGATCTCCATGCCTCTCGACACGACCAATGCCACTCTCATCTCCATCCACTCGATCACGCCGCGCGTCAAACAGTACTTGCTGCGCGTGGACGGGCATACGTTCGACTACCGACCCGGGCAACATACGATGATTGTGCCGCCCTTTGAGAACCGGACCGTTGCGCGGCCCTACTCGCCGGTGAGTCTGCCCGGTACGGACACGATTACGCTGGCGATCAAGCGATACGATGAGGGCACATGCTCGGTGTGGATGGACGAGCGCTCCGTGGGTGACACGGTACCGATCACTGACCTGAAGGGCAATCTGCACCTGCAGGATCTGGATCGGGACGTGGTGTTCTTGTCCACTGGCACCGGCATCACGCCCATGATGGCCATGCTGAAGGCGTACCTGCGCGATGGAAATGGCACGGCCACGTTTGTCTATGGCGAACGCACGCAGGCCGACCTGATGTACCGGGAAACGCTCGACCAGCTCCGGAGCGAACACGCCAACCTAACGGTGGGCTACGTGCTCTCCCACGAGGAGTGGGACGGTCCCACCGGATATGTCCAGCACCACCTCGACCGGTTTGTCGATTCGACGGACGCCCACTTCTACCTGTGCGGCGTGCCGGAGATGGTTGTCGCCACAGAGGAGGAGCTGGAAGAACGCGGCGTGCGCGACGAGCACGTCTTCATTGAAGGATGGGAGCGCGGTGCCGCCAAATCGTGACTCGATGAGCCCAAGCCATCCGCGCTTTGACCTTCCGTGCGACGCGGCTCTCCCGTCTTCCAGATCGCCCGTCTACTTTCGCTACGCCATGGCTTCCTCTTCGCACTCCATGTATTTGCAGAGGTGAGTTTGCAGCTTCTTGCGGGCGCGGTGCAATCGAACGCGCACGTTCACGGATGTGAGTCCCAGCGCTTCGGCGGTCTCTGCCGTTGAGCGCTCCTGCAGGTCGCGCATCTCGACGATCTCCTGGTAGTGAGGCGGCAATTCCTCGAGCGCCTCTTCCACGATCTCTTTCCGCTCGCTCTTTTCGACGGTGTCCATCAGGTCTTCGGAGGCTGCTCCACCCTGCCGCGCGTGGAGATGCTCGATGGTGTTGTGCTCGAGGTAGTTGTGCCGCTTGGTCTTGCGCAGCGACCCGTACGCCAGGTGGCGCGCAATGGAAAAGAGCCAGGTCGTGAGCTTCGAATCGCCCCGAAACTCATCGATCTGCCGATATGCCTCGGCGAACGTCTCCTGGACAACGTTTTCCGCTTCGTCGGCGTCGTCGAGGATTTTCAGGACGAAGTGATACAGCCGATCGCGCTCCTGTTCGACCAGGCAGCGAAAGGCGCGCTCATCGCCCTGGCGGAGCGCTTGAAGATCAGGAGCTTCGTCGGTGGTGCACGGGACATAGGATGTGGTCGGCATGGGCGGGTGCAGTGTTTTGTGTTAGAAAAACGTCGATTAGCGCCGCTCCGGACACTACGATCAGTGCTGCACCTTACCGTACCTCCCACCCCCTGTGGAGTTATCACACAGTTATAACAAGAGGGTTATCAAGTTCTGAAGCCTCCTACATTCTCTGCTGATCTCCAAGCTTTTCGCCGATATCTAGCGGTATCTAGTGCCCCCTCGACTCCTTCTGCTGTAACACGCTGCCCGCTCAGCCCACCCACGTCCGACGTTCTGATGTCCCGATCACCGACACGAGCACCCCCATGAGCTGGGAGTTATTTACCGAGTGGTTTCTTAGCTTAGGCGCCGAATACGGCGTTGATCCGATTATTTTCGGGAGTATCTATCTGGGCGCGATCCCCGTCTTCTGGCTATGCATTGCATGGCTCGTTCGCAACCTGCGCAGAGGCGTGTCGATCGCCGGCCCTGTGATGGGAGCAGGACTTTGCGCGATATCGGCCTACATCTACCTGCTCATTGTAGGCGAGAACTTGCCGCTCTGGGTGTACGGCGCCGTCGTGGCCCTCATCGCGTACGGCGGATACGAGACGGCGAAGAAGGTGCGATCGAAAATGGACGAGCATGCGCCGGATGAGCATACGCCGACGGGTGAGTCCGAGGCGCCTCCGCGGTCGGAAGCTACTCGACGCGCATGATGAATTTATCCTCTAGCAGCTCGGTCTGGTCGGCAAGCGCCTCGTACAGAGCGCGGCTGCGCTCGGCAACCTCGTCGTTGTCTCCCCACGCGTCGGGCGCGGCAAACATCTCGCCCGCGCCGTAGGCATTGCCAGCACCCATGAGAAACAGGCTGATCGCTTCCGTTGAGCGATGGCCCTCGACCACTTCGCCGGTCTCATAGTCGAGCGTCGACACGACGGCCCCGTCCTGCATCTGGTGCTCGAGCGCCCCTTCGAGCAGCGCATCGACAAAAGCGCCGTACGCGTCGAGGAAATCGGGCGCCCGGTCCGTTAGGAGCTGCGCCGTGCCCTCGCGCTCTCGCGTGTAGCTGTACCCACCGGCGAAGTGATGCACGAAGCTCCACGTGCTGGCCACGTCGGCGGTGCGCGTCGCGGGCTCTACGCCTTCAGCGGTGAATGTCACGCGGCCGGGGAGCCCCCACGGCTCCGCTAGGTCCATCACCGGCTCGGCGATCGACGTGCTGCGCGTGAACAGCCGGTCGATACGTTCCTCGTCAGCCTCGTCGCCAAACATATACAGCAGATCGATGATGGCCTTCTGGCCGCGCAGCAGCGCTCCGACGGATTCGGTGCGGTAGGTTACCGCATCTCGCTCATCGAAAACATACGTGCCGAGCTCTTCGTCCCAGGCGGCGTCGAAGGTTTCCGCGAGCTCGCGCCCGATTTCGACCAGATCGTCGGGCTCGTGCTGCAGCCACGTGGCGAGGCGGTCTCTGGAGAGCTGGCCCATGTCGTCCGCCCCGCCGGGCTTCTCCCAGCGCACCCACGCGTAGATGTGCGCGTGGAGCCCGGAAACGCCGTTCGCCATGCTCTCGTGGTCCCACGACGTGTGCTCTGCATCGCGATAGAAGCGCCCGTCGGCGTAGTGATTGTCGAGCAGATATACGCCGGGCTGGGTAGTGAACGTTGCCGGCGAATGTGTCATCTCATCTTCTAGCCCGTGCTCCGCCCACCGGTCGGCCCGATGGTGAGCATGATAGGTGTAGACGCCCTGCGCGTAATCGGCCAGGTCCGGCGCGCCCGTTGCCATCCAGCCGTCGGGCGTCTCCACGAGATGCGGCGCCCAAGCGCCGTTGTCATTGAAGGTCTGCTGGAGACGACTGACCATGTCGAGCCAGAACTCGCCGCGCTCCCGCATGATGTCTTCGCCGAGCTCGGGACGGAAGGCCTCGTGCGCCAGCTCGTCGTCCTCCGAGATGCTGGCAACAAGCGAGACGGCGTGCATCACATAGCTGTAATCGCGGAAGCGAAGTCCATCGTCGCCGTAGAGCGGCGTGTCTTCATCGTCGAGCGCCTGCGGGATCATCATATCAGGCGCTTCCACGGCGCGGGCTTCGTCCGGCACCTCATCGGTTTCGAGCGGCTGATCGCTGGCCCCGCATCCAATGAGAAAAAGTCCGACGCATGCGATCAAAAAGACGAATTGGGAAGCTGGGAGACGTACCATGGGAGAAGCTTGTATGTGGACTGAGGTGATGGCGCAATGAACGTTTGGCCTGGCGTTCTGACAATGCTTACGTTCTAAGTGATCCTTATGTGTTCGCTTCTTTTCTCCTACTCACGCATCGACCCTGTTGTCCTGTGTCCTACCTTCCCATTGAGGACTATGCCCTGATCGGCAACATGCACACGGCTGCGCTCGTCGGTCGCAACGGTTCGATCGACTGGTTGTGCTGGCCGACGTTCGACGCGCCGAGCGTGTTCGGGCGGATTCTTGACGATCAGAAGGGCGGCTTCTTCCAGATCGAGCCTGTCCACGAGGTCCGCACGCGCCGGCAGATGTACTGGCCGGAGACGAACGTGCTCATCACGCGGTTCATGGCGGCCGATGGCGTGGCCGAGGTCGTCGACTTCATGCCCGTCGGTCTTGATCCGGACGAGCACGGCTACCACCACCTGATCCGCCACGTCGAGGTCATCCGCGGCGAGATGCCCCTTCGCGTGACGTGCGAGCCGGCTTTTAACTACGCGCGCGACGAACACAAGACGCATGTCAACCGCCATGGGGCGGTGTTTGAGGCGCCGGATGAAACCATTGGACTGGCCACCTCGGTGTCGCTCAAGCGCACGAAAGACGGCGTCACCTCGACGTTTGAACTGGAGCGCGGAGATCGCGTCACGTTTGCCCTACATCCGCTCGATGATGGGCAGCCGTGCTGCGCGCCGTTCTCCCCTGCAGACGAGCAGGAGCTTCTCGACCGCACGCTCGACTACTGGCACCGATGGCTCCGGCAGTGCACCTACGACGGCCGGTGGCGCGAAGAAATTTACCGCTCAGCCCTCGTGCTGAAGCTACTCACCTACGAGCCCACCGGCGCCATCATCGCCGCCCCGACGACGAGTCTCCCCGAATCGATCGGCGGCGTCCGCAACTGGGACTACCGCTACACCTGGATTCGCGATGCCGCCTTTACGGTCTACGCTTTCCTGCGGCTCGGCTTCACCGAAGAGGCCAAAGATTTCATCCAGTGGCTGGAAGCCCGTTCGCACGACCGCGATAACGACACGCTGCAGATCGTCTACGGCATCGACGGGACGAAGAACCTCACCGAACGCACGCTCGACCACCTGGATGGCTACTGCGGCTCCCGACCGGTACGTATCGGCAACGCGGCGGCCGACCAGCTGCAGCTCGACATCTACGGGGAGCTTATGGACGCAGCGTATCTCAGCAACAAGTACAGCGAGCCGATCTCGCACGACCTCTGGACGGAGCTGCGCGACCTGATCAACTGGGTATGCGACAACTGGCAGCGCAAGGACGAGGGCATCTGGGAGGTGCGCAGCGGGCGCAGGCACTTCGTCTTTTCAAAGCTCATGTGCTGGGTCGCTCTCGACCGCGGCCTGCGCCTTGCCGACAAGCGCTCGTTTCCCGCCGATCGCCAGCGGTGGCTGGAGTGCCGGGACGCCATCTATCAGGACATCATGGACAAGGGATGGAGCGAGCGCCGGCAAGCCTTCGTGCAGCATTACGAAAGCGACGCGCTCGACGCCTCCAATCTGATTATGCCGCTCGTGTTTTTCATGGCGCCGAGCGATCCGCGGATGATCAAGACGCTCGAGTCGATTCTCCGCCCTCCGTCAGAGGGTGGGCTCGTCTCCGACAGCCTCGTCTATCGCTACGACACCGAAGCTGTCGACGACGGTCTGCCCGGCTACGAGGGCACCTTCAACATGTGCACGTTCTGGATGGTGGAGGCGCTCACGCGGGCCGGGCGTACGGATCGCGAAAAGCTCCACCGGGCCCGGCTGAAGTTTGAAAAGATGCTCGGATATGCCAATCACGTAGGGCTGTACGCAGAGCAGACCGGCCCCTGCGGCGAGGCGCTCGGCAACTTTCCGCAGGCCCTCACGCATCTTGCGCTTATCAGCGCCGCTTACAATCTCGATCAGACGCTCGATGAAGAGGGTATTGGGTAGTGCGGCGACGGGAGAAAAAGGGGTTCCGCTCCGTACATACCATCCTTCCCCTCTCACACATGCACCTGTGGCTATGCGACTTACGTCTCAGGAAAAAGAGATCCGGCGTGAAATCGAAGAATGGCAGCACGCCGACCGGTCGGTGCTCACGCAGGCCCTTGACTGGTCGATGCGCCCGGTGGACTGGGCCGTTGACCAAGTCGCCGGCCCCGAGGCAATCGACCGCACCAGCGAGAAGATCGGGCAATTTCTTTCGGTCTTAAATGACGCGTCCGAGTGGACGTACGACTACAGCGACGTGGTCGACGCGGCGCATGAGCGCGGGCTCAAGATCGAAACCGTAAACGAGCTCCGCCACGAGTCGATCGAGGACCTCGACCCGTTGGCGCGGCGGCAGTTCACGCAGAACGCCGTCCTGGCTGCCATCGAGGGCGGCGGCACCGGCCTGGGCGGGGCGGCGCTCATCGCGGCCGACGTGCCTTTGCTGTTCACCATCAACCTTCGGCTCATCCAGCAGATCGGGGCGTGCTACGGCTTTCCTATGCGCGGCCCTTCGTACCGCCCGCTCGTCCTCTCGGTCTTCAACGTGGCCGCCTCGGGAAGTGCCAAGGCGCGCAATGAAGCGCTCCGCGAGGTGAGCGTGGCCGCCTCCGCCTTCGCCCGCGACACCGAATACAAGGGCCGCGTCTCCGGCACCTTCCGCGACCAGAACCGCCACCTGCCTCGCGAAATCGCCAAGAACCTTGTCAGCCGCAAGATCGGCCAGACGATCCCCATCGCGGGCGCTGCCGTCGGCGCCGGCGTCAACTACTGGTTCACCCGCGAAACCTCCGAAGCCGCCTACATGCTCTCCCGAGCGCTGTATCTGGAGTGGAAGGAACGATTGTGAGTTGAGTGGTCTGGCGACTGGTGAACGGTGAGCAGCGCTCTCAGAATTGGAAGATATATGGACGATCCCTCTCCTATCGAAAGTTATCGTGATTTGAAAGTGTGGCAGCGAGGCGTTGAACTGGCGGAACGAATCTATGCCGTCACGCAGCCGTTTCCCGCAGAAGAGAAGTTTGGACTTGTCACTCAACTCCGACGCGCATCGGTTTCTATTCCTTCGAACATTGCGGAAGGATGGGGCCGCATGTCGACGCCGGAGTTCATCCGGTTTCTCTGCATCGCGCGCGGTTCGCTCGCTGAAATCGAAACGCAGATCACTATTGCCTGCCGCCTAGGCTTTATAGATGAGACTACCGAGAATCTCGTCCTCGACGAAACGGCAGTAGAAGGCAAGATGCTCCACGCTCTCATTCGCTCGCTGGAACGGCGCAACCCATAATGTAACGACCGCCAGTCGCCGTTCGCCATTCACCAATCGCTATTCCCTCATGCTAGCTGCTATCGTCGGACGTCCGAATGTTGGAAAGTCGACGCTCTTCAACCGCCTCGTGGGCGCGCGGCAGGCCATCGTGCACGAGGAGCCGGGGGCGACGCGGGACCGGGTGTACGGATCGGTCGAGTGGAACGGGCAGACGTTCGACCTGGTCGACACGGGCGGATTCGTCCCTCGGTCGGCCGAGCGCTACGACGTGGCCGTGCGCGAGCAGGTCGACATTGCGCTCGACGAGGCCGACCTCATCCTGTTCGTGGTCGACGTGACCACGGGGATCACCGACATCGACCAGGAGATGGCGCAGAAGCTGCGTCAAACCGAAAAGCCGGTCTTCGTGGTCGCCAACAAAGCCGACAACAAGGAGCGCCGCTGGATGGCCCCCGAATTTTACGAGCTTGGCCTCGGGGAGGTATATCCCGTGAGCTCGACGCATGGCACGGGCACGGCCGACCTGCTCGACGACGTGGTGGAGTCCCTGCCCCCTCCGATCGAGGACGCCCCCGACGAGCGAACGCACATCGCCATCGTGGGGCGGCCCAACGTCGGCAAGTCGTCGCTCGTAAACGCCATCCTGGGCCACGACCGGGCCATCGTCACCGAGGAGCCCGGAACCACGCGCGACGCCGTACACACCGAGGTGCGCTTTGAGGATCAGGAGCTCGTTCTGGTCGACACGGCCGGGCTGCGCAAGCGAGCCAAGGTGAATGAAAACATCGAGTTTTACGCCTCACTTCGCAGCGAACGCGCCATCAAGGAGGGCGACGTCTGCGTGCTCATGCTCGACGCTACGGTGGGGCTGCAGAACCAGGACATCAACGTCCTCAAGGAAGCCGAGAAGCATAAGAAGGGCATGGTGATGGCCGTAAACAAGTGGGACCTCGTTCCCAAAGACTCAAAAACGGCCCAGCGCTACACCGACTACTTCCGGCAGCTCCTTGAGACGCTGGACTACGTGCCCATCGTTTACGTCTCCGCGCTCACGCGGCAACGCGTCTATAAGCTGCTCGACGTAGCGCTGGAGGTGGCCGAGGAGCGCAAGAAACGCATCGACACCAGCACGCTCAACGATGTTGTTCAGGAGGCCATTCAGGCCAATCATCCCCCTTCCTGGAAAGGACGCTATGTTAAAATAAAATACGCGACCCAGGTGCGGAGCGAACCGCCCGTGTTCGCGTTCTTCTCTAACCATCCGGAAGGCATCAAAGAATCGTACAAGCGCTACCTGGAGCGTAAGCTGCGGGAGGCGTTCGATTTCAAGGGCGTACCGATCACCCTGGTGTTCAAGGACAAGTAGGCCGGGACGCACTCTTTTCGCTTTCGTTCGCATGGAAAAACCGAAGTGGCCAGATCGAGAACGAGCCCTCTTCTTGGGCCGGAAGGCGCGCGCGTACAGCGTACACGTGCTCACTGCATCGGGGATTATCTTCGCCTTCCTGGCAACGGCCGAGCTGTTCAACCCAGAACCTGACCCTCGCTGGGTCTTCATCTGGCTGCTGGCCTCCGTTATCATCGATGCGGCAGACGGCCCTCTTGCGCGGCTCTGGAACGTAGAGATGCGCGCCCCTCGGTTCGGCGGCCGCACGATTGACGAGATCGTCGACTATCTGACGTTCACGTTCATCCCGCTCCTGCTGATCTGGCGGATGGAGTGGGTGTCTGACCCCGCCGCCGTATGGATCGTCCTGGCGATGGGGGCCAGCCTGTTCGGCTTCTCCAACGCCGACGCCAAGCAGGCCGCGAAAGGCTTCTTCATGGGCTTTCCCTCCTACTGGAACGTCGTGGCTTTCTATGCCGGCATTGCGGCCACGGAGTATGCCATCGGAACCGATCTGGTGGTCGTCCTGCTCGTCACGCTGGCCGTGCTGACTATCGTTCCGGTGCGCTTCGTCTATCCCAACCACGCGCCGAAGCCCTGGCGAGCGATTCTCATTGGCACCGGCGTCCTGTGGACCGGCCTGCTGCTGGCCATGCTTCCGAGCTACCCCGAGCTTCCGAGTTGGGGCGGCTCGTGGGCGCTCTGGGTGTCGCTGCTCTATCCGGCCTTCTATATCGTCCTCTCCGCCGTGCTCGACGTCCAGGACCGCCGGAAAGAGGCCCGGATGCAGGAAGGGCCGACCGGTGGGTAGCGTATAGCAAACCGCGAATGGCGAACGGCGAATAAAAAGATTGCTGCCCCCCAATTCGCCTTTCCCTACTCACCATTCGCCACTCGGAACCTGGCGCTCCTGCAATCATTTTCGGCACGATTTGTCTCGTGCGACGACCATCCCAACCCGCTGGCACGCCACTATGACCACCCTGATCATTCGCGGATTGCAGGATGAAGGGCCCGGCGATATCGTCGGCGCCTTCGTGAATGAGGCCACGATCGATCCCGACGCCATCGGCACGATCGACCTGAACGGCGGTGAGGCCACGGTTGAGATCGAAGACCGCGTGGCCGGGCGCGCCATGGAGGTTATGGACGGAGGACGCATCGGCCGGTCCACCGTCTCGGTCGATGAGCTCGACGACGAGCGCCGCGTGATTCGCTCCTACGTGCAAACGTACCGGCAGCTCGTCGAGCACGAGCGCGAAGAGGAGATGCGGCGCCACGAGCAGGAGATCCGCCAGCTCTCCGGCCGAGAGCGCGAAGCGAAAGGGCGCGCCCTCCTTCGCCTCCGCGGGCGCGACGAAGGGGAAGGCCTGGGCGGCCACCTCGTGAAGTTCATGCGCCAGCAGAAGGGCGAGCCGCTGCCCGACACGGAGATCCGCGTGGGGGATCTGGTCATGCTCTCAAAGAAGGACCCGCTCCGCGATGACAATCCCACGGGGACCGTCACGCAGGTCACCAACTACTCGATCACGGCGGCCTTCGACGGACGGCCGCCGGGCTTCATCTTCGGCGACGGGCTGCGCGCCGACCTCTACGTCAACGACATCACCTACCAGCGCATGAAGGACGCGCTGGCCCAGCTTCCCGACGCGGAGGATGCGCTGGCCGACCTGCGCGACATCATCGTCGGGCTCGAACCGCCCGCCGAGGCGGAAGCGGAACCCATCGACACGTGGCACAACGCGGCGCTGAACGCGTCGCAGCGCGACGCCGTCCGCGCGGCTGTACATACCCCTGATCTCCATCTCATCCACGGCCCGCCCGGTACCGGCAAGACGACCACAGCCATCGAGGCGATCCAGCAGTGCGTGGAGCGCGGCGAGTCGGTGCTTGCCACGGCCGACTCCAACACGGCCGTCGACAACATGCTGGAGTTTCTGATCGACCAGGGCGTGAATGCCGTGCGCGTTGGGCATCCGGCGCGCGTGACGCCAGCGCTGCAGCAGCAGACGCTCGACGCGCGCATCGAGAAGAGCTCGACCTACCAGCGCTCCCAGCGCCTGCGCGACGAGGCGTTCAACATTCTCGACCAGCAGGACGAGCTGACCCACCCGTCGGGCCGGTGGCGCCGCGGCATGTCCGACGAGCGGATTCAGGAGCTCGCTGAGAAAGGGCGCAGCTCGCGCGGCGTGCCCGCCGAGAAGATCGAAGAGATGGCCGCCTGGCTCGACCTGCGCGAGCGGGCCGACCAGCTCTTCGAGCGCGCCGATACGCTAGAGCAGCAGGCCATCGACGAGCTACTCACCGACGTAGAGGTGGTTTGCACGACGAACTCAACCGCCGGGAGCGATCTGCTGGCCGGGCGCACATTCGACACGCTCGTCATCGACGAGGCCACGCAGGCCACCGAGCCCTCTTGCCTGATTCCCATCGTGCATGCCAAGCGCGTCATCATGGCGGGCGACCACCGGCAGCTGCCGCCCACCATCCTCAGTGCGCGCGCCGCCAATGAAGGGCTGCGCCGAACGCTCTTCGAGCGCCTCGCCGACCGGCACTACGACGAGCTCGTCTCGCTCCTGCAGGTGCAGTACCGCATGCACAAGACGATCATGGGCTTCTCGAGCACGGCGTTCTACGACGACGCGCTCGCCGCGGACGGCTCCGTGCGCACCCATACGTTGGCCGACTTCGACATCACGCTGAAGGATCTCCCGGAGGAGCACTGGGACGTGCTCGACCCCGACGCGCCGCTCGTCTTTGTCAACACCGTCATGGCCGATGCGCCCGAGGAGCAGCGGCCTGGCTCCACCTCGCGCGAGAATCCACGCGAGGCGCAGCTCGTCGTGCAGTACGCGCAGGCGCTGCTCGACGCCGGCGTAGACCCGAGCGACCTGGCCGTCATCTCGCCGTACGACGATCAGGTAGATCGAATCAACGGCATGCTCGATCTTGAAGCCCTCGAGGTGGATACCGTTGACGGCTTTCAGGGGCGGGAGAAAGAAGTCGTGCTTATCTCGCTTGTCCGCAGCAACGAGAACGGTGAGGTCGGCTTCCTCGACGAGTCGCGCCGCTTCAACGTAGCCGTGACGCGCGCCCGGCGGAAGGCCGTCGTGGTCGGCGACATCGCCACCATTGGCCGCGCCGACGTCTTCGCCGCATTCCAGGACTACGTGCAGCAGCGCGGGCGGGAGATCATGCTGTGAGATGATGCGTCCATGCCCCGCTTCTACGATGCGCCGACCCATTCGGGCACCACGCCAAACTCCACGCCGAAGACGAGCGGCGTAAGCAGGTATGCGGCGATCGTGATCAGCAGGATAAAGAGCAGGTTGACGTAGATGCCTGCTCGCGCCATGCGCGGGATGGTGATCACGTCGCTCCCGAAGACGATCGCGTTCGGAGGCGTAGCGACCGGCAGCATAAACGCGCTGCTCGTGGCCAGCGCCACCGGCACGATGAGCAGGAAAGGATTCTCCCCAATGCCGATGGCCACCGATGCCAGGATGGGCAGAAAGGCCGCCGCCGTCGCCGTGTTACTCGTCACCTCCGTCAGCCCGACGATCGTCGCGGCCACGACGAGAATGATCAGCATGATGGGGAGTCCGCCGACCACGCTCAGGCTCTCGCCGATCCAGGTAGCCAGCCCGGTACGCTCGATGGCTCCGGCCAGCGACAGGCCGCCGCCGAAGAGAATCAGCACGTCCCACGGCAGGTCTTTGGCCGCCGACCAGTCGAGCACAAACTCGCCGGCGCGCCAGTCGACCGGAAGGAGGAAGAGCACGACGCCCCCGAGCATAGCGATTCCGGCGTCTGAGAGGCCGGGGACGACGGGATCCAGCAGAGGGCGCGTCATCCACAGGAGCGCCACGCCGCCGAACACGACGGCCACCATCCGCTCCGGCGTGCTGGGCGCGCCCAGACGGTCGAGTTCGCGGCGCACGAGTTCGCGCCCTCCGGCGAGCGAAAAGCTGCCCATCGGAAAAATCCAGCGCGTGAGTAGCGCGTAGGTGAGCGGAAGCCCGACGAAAACGACCGGCAGGCCCATCAGCATCCACTCGGCAAAGCCTATGTCAATGCCGTAAGACTCGTCCAAGAAGCCGGCCAGGAGAGCGTTGGGCGGCGTTCCGATCAGCGTGCCGATCCCGCCGATGTTGCAGGCGTAGGCAATCGACAGCATGAGCGCAACGGCAAACCACTCAATCTGACGGTCCGATGCCCCCTCTTCTGAGCGAGCCAGCTCGATGATCGACAGGCCGATTGGCAGCATCATCATCGCCGTGGCCGTATTGCTGATCCACATGCTCAGAAACGCAGCGGCAATCATGAACCCCATGAGGAGCGCGCGCGGCTCCGTGCCGACGACGTAGATAATGCGAAGGGCGATGCGCCGGTGCAGCTCCCAGCGTTGCATGGCAATCGCAATCAAAAAGCCCCCGAGGAAGAGAAAGATGAGAGGATTGGCATACGGCGTCGTTGCCTCCTCGATGGAGCTAATTCCGAATAGGGGGAACAGAACAACGGGAAGGAGAGCCGTAGCGGGAATCGGAATCGCCTCGGATACCCACCAGATAGCCATAAGGAGTCCTACGGCCGCGGCGCGCCACCCGGCCGGTTCGAGCCCTTCAGGAGCCGGAAGAAGCAGGAAGGCTACGAATACGGCAGGGCCCCCAATCATCCCGATCCACTGGCGCGTGGTGTAATCTTTCTCGTCAGCCGCGCTCTCCTCATCCTGCCGATCGGCTGTATCCTTGACTTTTGGCTCATCCGAGCCGGCGGCCGGTTGCCCCATGTGCACTGGAGGGTCTGATTTTTACGCCGAGCTAAAGAGGAAGAAGGAAAGATGAATCTCAGGGGGTCGAGAAGAATGATAAGAATTGCAATCGTGCGAAGAAAGGAAGCACAAGACGCTTTACTTTCTCTCCCCGACTGGAAAGAGATTTCTTCCCTGAGATTCAGGTGGAGGGTTCATCGAGCGGTATATAGAGCTCCGGAATCCATTGAACGGACGTCTGTCGGATTGCGCCAAACTTGATGGAACGGCGAATTCGCGCGGGGACCATACGATCCTATGCTGACGTGTAAGTATTCCGTTACAACGCCTCAGATCAACGCACTGATGCCATGTCTCGCACTCCCGACCAAAACGGAAATCAAGACGAACGCGAACTTAACTTCTGGGAGAGTCTGTACTTCCCGAAGATGGCTGAGGGGCTCGGGTACTCCTTCGGCCGCATGCAAGAGGATTACTATACGCAGGAGTATCCGGAAGAGCAGTGGTACCCGCCGGATAATTACCGCGGGCGCCCGGTCCTCGTTGAAGAAGAGGGGCGGCCGCGCTGCGTTTCCTGCAATCTCTGCGCCCGCGCTTGCCCACCCATGGCCATCTCGATGCAGTCGAAGGAGGTCAACAACGTGAAGGAGCGCGAACCTGAATGGTTCGAGATCAACATGCTCCGCTGCATCTACTGCGGCTTCTGCGAGGAGGTCTGCCCCGAAGAGGCCATTGTGATGTCGAAAGAATACGACCTCACGTTCCAGAGTCGCGACGAGGCGATCTTCGATCTCGAGCGGCTCTTGCAGCCCAAGGAGCAGTTGCAGGACCGGCTGGAGTACCTTGACCAATACAAAAACAAGCAGTTCGGCCAGCAGTGGGACTTCCAGAAGGATAACAACCTCCACAGCCTAAAGGACCAGAACTTCCTGGATTGGCTGGCCGACGAGGGCATGGACGAGCTTGAGTCCACCCACCTGCGCGATGAGTCGCCGCCGGTTGGCAACACGGAACTGGAGGCTCGCGACCGCGAAGGACCGCCTCAAACCGAACACGTGCCCGAATAACACTCACCAATCCCAAAAGGCAGGAGGGCCGTGTGGTACACGCGTCGCCCTCCTGCCATTATATTATGACTGATTCTCGTTCTTCTGCCGATTCAGGCTCCATCGACCGTTCCGGGGAAGGGCGCGAAGCGCTTCTCGGCCAACTGCGCTATCTGACTGACGAGCTTGAGGCGCTCGAAAACGTGATTCATCTCGTGCCGGAGGGGCTCCGCGCGAGCCGCCCAACGCCCGACGAGCTCACGATCAAGGAGATTTTCGGCGTTATCGCTACGCTGGACGAAGAAGTGCGCCGTCCCCGCCTTGAGCGTATGACGCAGGCCGACGAGCCGCCTTCGTTCTCCGAGTCTGATGACGCCGACGAAATAGCGAGCGCCCGCGACTGGAATGGGCACGCGCTGGACGACATTCTGGAGCGCGTGCAGTCGGGACGCCGCAAACTCATTGATACCTTCGAGGCGCTCGACGCGGCGCAGTGGGACGCGTCTGCCACCTTCGGCAAGGAAGAGCGCGATGTATACGAGCTGGCGCTCCACATCATCCGGGAAGATTCCGAGCGGCTCCGCACGATCAGCTATCGCCTCCACGATAGCACGCTTACCGATCGCGAGGGAGGGTTGCCCACCTGACTGGATGGTGAGGGCTGATGTTCAAATTCCGAATGGGCAACTGACACTCGACATTCGCCACTCGCAACTCGACGTTCGCACTCGACGTCTGCTATGGCTAAAGATACAGGACGGTCGTACGAGCAGCTCGCCACGGCTTTTCGCCACCAGAATTTTGAGCCTCTCTATTTTTTGTTTGGAGAGGAGGGGTTCCTGATCGACGAGTTGCAGGATCTGCTGATTGAGCACGCGTTGGAGCCCAGCCAGCACGACTTCAACCTGGACGTTGTGTACGGCTCAGACGCGGAGGCCTCGGAGGTGCTTGGCATCTGCTCGGGCTATCCGGTGATGGCCGAGCGGCGCGTCGTCGTAGTTCGTGAGTTTGAGAAGCTGGAGAACAACCGCGAGTTCAAGAGCTACGCCGAGCAGCCGAATCCGCAGGCAGTCGTCTTTCTGGCGTGCACGACCAAGCCCAATCTCTCGGCGCATCCCTATCGAGCCCTCAAAGAGCACGCGGTGTGGTCGCACTTCAAGTCGCTCTACGACAACGAGATGCCCGGCTGGATTAATGATTATGTGCAGGGCAAGGGCTACGAGATTGAACCCGAAGCCGTACGCATGCTCGCCGACTACGTAGGCACGGACTTGCAAACGGCTGCCAGCGAGATTGAGAAGCTCATCACCTTTGCCGGGCAGCGCAAAAAGCTGACAATAAACGACGTCCTGGCCGCCAGTGGCCAAACGCGAGAGATCAACGTCTTCGAGCTGCAAAACGCGATCGGAGAGGGGCGGCGAGATGAGGCGGCCGAGATCCTGGGCAAGATTCTCCAGCAGGCGTCCAGCCCGCGGAGCGAAGCCATCATGATCGTGGCGGTCCTAAACGCCTATTTCGACAAGCTCTGGAAGCTGCAGGTGGACGGCGCGCAGCGGATGTCAAACAAAAAGGTGGCCCGCCGGATCGGCGTCTCGCCCTATTTCGCGAAAGAATACGTCTTTGCTGCACGTCGCTTCGATCGCTCCTCGATCCAGCGAGCGTACGAGGCGCTTCTGGCTGCTGACTACGAGCTCAAGGGCGGCTCGACGCGCGATCCCAAGCTGATTCTCACGCTGATGCTTCGCCAGCTTTTACCGGACGCGACCCCTGCGTAGCCGCACTGATACGCCCCCCGGCTGGCGGTGTTCAAAGCCAGGAAATTCACGAAGTAAGGCGGTAAAACCGAAACTTTATTCCCGGCCAGCCATACCGATCAATGCAATTCAAAACGGCTCTATTTGGACTGCGATGTGCCTGTTGAGCTGGTTGTAAAGACGAAGCCGTTCGGACGTCATGGATGACCTACCGCACGCCAGGAACGATGAAGATTGCCCCTATTCGTGGCTGAACGAATGGCTCTGTGAATACGTCGACGGGACGATGGACCCGTCCCTGGAAGCCGTCTTTGAGGAATATATCCGCGCGAATCCCGAACTCAAGGCCCACATCGAGCGGCTAAAACGCACCCAGCAACTGCTGGAGCAATGCAGCAACGATCCCCCGCCCGATGCCGCCTCCGATAAGGTGTGCGCGCAGGTGCAGCGCCGGGTGGAGTCGGAGATGCTGCGGTCAACCGAATCCATGCGTGGTGTGGTTGCCAAGCGTCCGTTTGCTGCGCTCGTCTCCTCCATGGCCGTTGCGCTCGTTATCGGCCTCGTGGCTGGCGCAACGTTTCTCGCTTCTCCGTCTACCACGAACAGCGCTTCTTCAGCCGTCGCGTCCGACGCCCTTCAGACGCTCGAGCGGGCCGCTCAATCAACGCAGGCCTCTAGAATGATCGATGTGTCGCGGATGCTGGATCAGCCGGCGGTTGCTCCGCTGCGCTCGACCGACGTCAACATGTCGTCGTATTCGGCGCGTCAGGAAACAGGAACGAGACTTCCTCCCGATCTGACGCCCGATACTACGCTGCACTCGTCGTCCTGGACGCCTGCTTCCCAGCCTTGACTTTCCCGAGACTGTCTCGTACGCTGCCGTAGTCCTCGGGCTCTTAGCTCAGCGGTTTAGAGCGCTCGCCTCACACGCGAGAGGTCCCTGGTTCGAATCCAGGAGGGCCCACTTCTTTTCTGCATAAATCTCCGAATAGCAGAGATTTATGTATTTGGGGATACAACACCGGTACAACAATTCCTAAGCTTGCTTTAGTCCGGTCGTGCCTGAACTCCCGGTCTCTCGCCCTTCTACCGGTCAGGCCATACGGAACGCTGCTCTGGCACGTCCTCTAGGCTCTCCCAAGAGGCAGGTCCACTAGCTCAAAATACATGGTTCTAGCCATAGCTGGCCTACCCTAATGATTGAGTACGAGACGGGCGACATTTTGGAAGCAGACGTACAGGCGCTGGTGAACAGCGTGAACTGTGTGGGAGTGATGGGAAAGGGAATTGCGCTGCAGTTCAAGTTAAAATTTCCTGAGAACTTCCGTGCATACAAACAGGTTTGCGATCGCGAGGAGCTAGAACCCGGGCGCCTGTTTGTGTACAACCGTGGGGGACTCTTCGAGGAGGAGCCAGGCCCGCAGTACATCATCAACTTCCCGACGAAGACGCACTGGCGCCCTCCGTCCGAGCTTGAATACATCGAGGCAGGAATGGAAGCCCTCGTGGAGGAGGTGCAGCAGCGCGGCATCGAGTCCATTGCTCTTCCTCCCCTGGGGTGTGGAAATGGCGGGCTGGACTGGGAGGATGTTGAATCCATTATTGAGCGACATATGGAGGCGCTTCCCGACGTTCGCGTCGTGCTCTACCCTCCAGATGTCGACGACACTGATGTGGAGACGGAGCGTCCCAAGATGACGCCGGGCCGCGCTCTCGTCATCAAGCTGCTCGATATCTATCAAGAATCCGGCTATCGGCACGGAAAGCTGGAGATCCAGAAACTGGCGTATCTGCTCCAGGCTGCCGGACAGGACATGCAGCTCGACTACGTAGCCGGACATTACGGCCCGTACGCGAGCAATCTCAACTACGTCCTCCAGCACATTGAGGGCCATTTCATCGAAGGGCATAACACTCGCGGGCAGGACTCAGAAATTCGATTGCTGCCCAGGGCTGTCGAGGAGGCGGAAGAAGAGATCGCGAGTGATCCCGAGATTAGGAGACGACTTGCTCGGGTGCGGAATGTGATTGAGGGATTTGAAACGCCATTCGGGCTGGAGCTTCTCACGACGGTGCTCTGGGTCGTGCGGAATAACCCGAGGGCTGAAGACAGTGTGCACCGGATTATTGCCCACACGCACGACTGGAATCGACGCAAAAAAGAGCTATTTACCCCGGAGCAAGTCGAGATAGCGTGGGAACGACTGCGCGAGCAGGGATGGATCGGTGATCACGAGTCTGTCTCTACGTAGCCTGGTCTCCATAAGGAGATCCAACTCGGACCACAGTCAAGAGGCGTCGTTGCTACGGTCCATCCTCGCGCACACAGGGACGGCCCGTCACACGAAATCTGAAGTCTATCCCCGAGGGCGTGGTATTCCCTGCGACGACGGCAGGACTCGTGTCGCCTGAACGTGGTGTGCCGCAGTGGTAGCCGTACCTTGTGCAGCGCACCGTTTACCTTAAACTGGCACGGAGAAATTAGCACGCCCGAGAGGATTCGAACCCCTGACACGCGGCTTTGGAGGCCGCTGCTCTGGCCAGGCTGAGCTACGGGCGTAGGATGTCCGGCGGGAGTATAAGACCCGCCACATTGCAGCCGAAAGGGGTACTCCTCACGTGCGTGGGCCCACCATGTTCTCTGTATTCGAAGACGTGGTCTCTGGAAGTCTGTCCCAGCGGGTGCGGACTCGCCAGCGGAGAACTTGGAGAGGTAATCACCGATAAGGGTGTTCCCGCGTGTGTGGAGTCGCCATAATCACGATCTGACCGATCCGAGCAGGCGGTTCCGAGGCTCTGCCGACCTCGACCATGCGGCGCATGTGTCAGCACCGCGCCGACGGGGAAGAGCAAGGTAACGGACATGCCAGTCGGCGGGCAGTTTAGCCAGTGTGTCCGCCAGCGAAGTTCTCGGAGACGTCGATCTTTCGAAGGGCGAAACCAAGCGGGCCCGATGCTTAGCCACCCAATTCTTAGTCAGAGGTTACCTTTTATGACAGACAACTTTAAGCATGTCGCTCTCCCAATAGCGACTTTGATGGCGATGATCTATCTTGCCGCGGCCGCGCTCTACGGCTCGTTTATTGCGTTCGAGTCGGCGTTTCAGGCGGGAGATGCCGGTATGATAATCGTCGTCGTGGCGCTTGCGCCGGTCGTTTACGTTCTCCGCGATTGGTTCAGAGATAACATAGATTTTTTCAAGGAGTGAAACCGCCGACATCCTCTTTCCATGTTCGTTGCCGACACGTCGAGCCTATCTCCGCGGGTACGGGCTATGGCCCCCTCCTAGGACAATAGTAGCCCTGGAGGGCCGGGTGATTTGATGCGCTTTAGTCAGGCGTATCGCGCGGCTGCAATCAAGGCCGTACGGCCTCTTCGATCGGGCGGTCGCCGCCGTACAGCTCGACGGTGTGTTCGATCGTAGCGTCGTCAGTCAGGCAGGCCATGACAGCTTGGGCCACGTCGGCTCGGGGGATACTATCGCCGCGCTCGGATTCGGGATCGTCCTTCGTCGCAACGTGGCCGGTGCCAGGCTCGTCCGTGAGTCCGGTGGGACGCAGGATGGTGTCCTCCAGCGATGACTGTCGGAGGTAGTGATCGGCGAAGTGCTTGGCCACGAGATATGGGCGAAGCGGCTCGTAGCCGGATTGCGGATCGTCCGCGCCACGCGAACTCACCATGATGAACCGGCCGATGCCGCGATCTACGCAGGCGTCTACGGCTCGCTTGGCGCCCCAGAGATCGACGAGCAGCGTCTTGTCCCAGCCTGTCGATCCCCCTGATCCGGCCGTGAAGACTGCCGCCTCGGCGCCTTCGAGCGAGTCGGCAAATGAGCCTTCCAGGTCGCCAAGGCGCGGCTCTGCGCCGGCCTCACGGACGCGGCCAAACTGATCTTCTGATCGCACGATACCGATGGCTTCGTGTCCGGCGTCCGTGAGCTTCGGCAGAAGGCGCCGGCCCACGCCGCCGTTGGCTCCGATAACAGCAACAGTCATGACGGGATTGGGGCGTTGGTGAGTGGGAGAGATGCGACGCGCCGCCTCGACGAGCGACGCGTGGCTTGAATACACGCCCCGGCCTTTCGTTTCCGTCGTCTGCTGCTGCCCGTTTAGCTTTCCCTCTAGGCCGGAACCGCTGCGCTCTGGGCCTGCGAATCGCTTGTCACGACCTGCTCGGGATTGATGCGCGGGGTGAGCTGATGACGCAGCTTCTTGCGGCCCCGATGGACGTACGCCTTCACCGTTCCCATCGGCATGTCGAGCGCCTCGCTGATCTCCTTATACTTCAGGTTCTGGATTTCGCGGAGGATGATCACGCTCCGGTACGGCTCGTCGATCTCGTCGAGCGCGGCCTCAATGCGACTCCGGAAGTCCGACGCCTCGGCGTCCTCTGCCGGGGATCGCTCGGCGCTGCGCGCATGCCGAAGCCCCTCGGTGTCGACCTTGACGGCGTTGCGGCGCGTGCTTCGCTTGCGAAGCGCATCGATGCAGGCGTTGCGCGTCACGCGTAGCAGCCAAGATAGCGTGCGGTCCTCCTCGACCTCATCGTAGTGCTCCCAGAACGTGATGAGCACATCCTGCGTCACGTCCTGCGCGGCGCTCCGGTCTTTCAGATATGAAACGGCAAATCCGTAAATACGCTCCTGATACTGGTGGACGTCATGTTCGAACGATTGCATACAGTCAGCCTCCATGGGAAGTCAGCGGTGCTGGTGAGGAAAAGGTCGGTTCAGGAAAGATGTCGTGCGCTACAGTACGATGAGCACGACAAAGAACAGCGAGAGGGCAACGTAGAGGGTGATGTCGTCGAATCGGGACGTTTGCTTTTTGAGTGGCATCGCTTGCGTTTTCATGGCACTGTTAGTCTGGTCGTTGAAGAATTTCGTGCGCTGTCTGGAGGCGGCGTCGCCTCAACGTCATCCGCAGCAGACAGGCCCATCGGCGCATCCGTTGCATGGCTCTTTTTCGATTCACAACCCTTTCACGGACCGTTATACTCTGCCTGCCTGGCCGCGCACCGTTTCGTACATCGGCATCCTCAACGTATCACCACACGTACAATCAGCCAACGCCTTTTTGACGAGCGGCATATCGGTATGATGAATGTGCATATCCCCCTCTGCAGCACGGAGCGTTCTGTGACGAGCGGTATATTTGTCGGATGAGTGGTTTCCCCGGACACAGCCGGTCGCCCCAACCACCCTCTCTCCCGGATCTGCCCCCATCGTATACCGTACACGCAGCAAACGACCAACCTTGAGAAAGGTCCCCCGAACGCACTTCTTGAACCCACTCCCGCTTGGCCATGGCGCTCGGAGACCCTCTCACCTTTCTGACCCGACACCCACTGGTGGCAGTTGGATTAAGCCTTGGCGTGGTCGGGGGTATTGCTCTGCTGCTCATCGGATCGACGGAGGAGCCGGACCGCCCGTCTCCTTCGATCATCGAGTGGGATGACCCGATCGAGGTGACCGAGAGCAACGCACACGTCGGGCCGTGGCGCATGAATGAGTCGGATTGGGACTACGTAGACGATGCCAATGTAGCGCTTGCAAACGACGGCACGGCGGGTGTCATCTGGGCCGATCAGGAAGCGCAGGATCTCTTCTTTCAGGCGTTTGGTGCCGAGGGGACCCCGCTCCTCGACGAGCCCACCAATGCCTCGCAGAACCCCGATACCTTTTCCTGGCTCCCCCGGATGATTGTCCCTGAGGACGACCCCGACACGGTGTATCTCCTGTGGCAGGAGATCATCTTCTCCGGCGGGTCGCACGGCGGCGAAATCCTCTTTGCTCGCTCGACCGACGGGGGCGCGTCGTTCAGCGATCCAATCAACCTTTCCACCACCGAGGCGGGCGCCGGGAAAGGGCGTCTCACGGCGCAGCGCTGGGATAACGGCAGCCTGGACCTGGCCATGGATGGCGACGGCACGCTCTACGCCGCCTGGACGGAGTACGAGGGTCGCCTGCACGTGAGCCGCTCTACGGATGGCGGCGCTTCATTTTCTGATCCGGTGCACGTGACGGGCGACGATGCCACGCCGGCACGCGGGCCCTCCCTAACCGTCGATACAGAGGGAACCGTCCATCTCGCGTGGACCGTAGGGGAGGACCGGCTCGCCGACATCTACCACACGGCGTCCAGCGACCAGGGCCGCACGTTCAGCGAGCCGCGCGTAGCCTACGAAAGCGACGCGCACGCCGATGCTCCAGCGCTTACGGCCGACTCTGAAGGGGGCGTGCACCTCACCTTTGCCGAGCAGACGTCCCAGGTTGGGTCCGGATACCAGATTCGGTACGCGCAGCTGCCTGCCGGTGCAGATGCGTTCAACGCTCCGACCAATATCGAAAGTCTCCCGTCGGATACTTTCGAGGGCGCGGGCTTTCCCACGGCTCATACCGATGACGGCGACACCCTCTATCTGCTGTGGGTGCTGTACGATGACGCGCGCGACTTCCGACCGAGCGGGCTGGGCATGACCCTGTCGCAGAACGGCGGCGCGTCCTTCTCC
>OBKM01000101.1_pt1 | contig 39164 bp, 42 predicted proteins | sample 1519691 | NCBI WGS metagenome assembly OBKM01 (sample SAMEA37050418, study PRJEB22526) | metagenome | biome: saline pan; feature: lake; material: water | place: Egypt | collected 2015 | depth 0.5 m
GTCTGGAAGTCGAACCTCCGACAGCTTGCCAGCCAGCGCGCCGAGGAGAAGGGGATCGTCCAGCGCGACATCCGCGCGCGAGAGGTCGGACACAACGACGCCGACCCGGAGCCCGACGACGTCGAACTCGACGTCACCACCTACGAGGCCGGCGGCGGGACGGAACACTTTATCTCCTTCGAGGATCCCGTCCGCGATCTGCTCGTCGGGTTCTGTCGGCTTCGATTCCCGTCGTTCGCGCCCGATCAGCCCGGCGCACCCGGGACCGAAGGCGACGCGATCCGTCGCGAGTTAGAGGATGCGGCACTGATCCGCGAACTCCACGTGTACGGGACCGAGGTCGCGATCGGCGGCGACGGCGACTGGCAACATCAGGGGTACGGGACGAGACTGCTCGAACGGGCGGAGGAGCTGGCCCGCGATGCCGGCTACCGCAAGTTGGCGATCATCTCCGGGATCGGCGCACGCGAGTACTACCGGAACAAGCTCGACTACCATCAGGACGGACCATACGTGTCGAAGCGACTGTAGAGGCGTGGATAGGGAGTTTTTCATTGGGGTATCTCGAATGGCCGGCATGGTCGAGGTAACTGATTCGTTGACGTGTCTGTTCACTGCTGAACTGGAGCCCGACGGCGACGGCGGATACGTGGTGTCCATCCCGAAACGCGAGGTCGAACACGGTACGGTGATACCGGGAGAGACCTATCGTGTCGCCGTGATCGATCGCGACGGAGCCGAGGCGGACGCCGACTCCGGAGCCGCCGGGTCCGGTCCCGCAAGCGAACGGCGACCCGGCGAGGGCGGCCGTGGATCCGCGGCCGCAACCCCCAGTTCGGGTCCGCCGGTCTCGGAAGGCGAGATTCGGGACGTCACCATCGAGACGCTCGGCGACAAGGGTGACGGAATAGCGAAGATCGAGCGGGGTTACGTCGTCATCGTTCCGGACGCGGAACTCGGCGACGAGGTGACCGTGGAGATCACGAGCGTTCGGGAGAACGTCTCGTTTGCGACCGTGATCGACGAGTGAGAGACTAAGCGAGGGTCGATCACGAGAACAGCGTTCCGAGGTGTTCACGCGAGAAGAACGACGACGGCTCGTCCATGTGGACTCCAATCTCGCCGGATAACGCACGGAGCCCGACCCGCTGGATCGGTTCCGGGAGCGAGTAACACGCCCGGACGGCCTTCCCGAGCCGGATCTCTCTCGCCAACTCGCCGCGCCACCCGGCCTCGTAGTCGGCGAGCGTTCCGGGATCCGCCGGATCGATCGTCGCGGCCGCGACGTCCGCGGCCCGCATCCCGTAGAGTATCCCACCCCCGGTGAACGGCTTCGTCTGGGCCGCGGCGTCGCCGATCAGGAACACCCGGTCCGTCGTCACCTCCTCCGGCGGTCCGATCGGGATCGCTCCCGAGCAGAACCGTTCGGTTGCGGCCTCGTACCCACCGGTTAATCGGTCGAAACGCGCCTTCACGTCGTCACCGGGCGGTGCCGCGAGCCCGTACTCGACGCCGGCAGCCCCCCGTGGGATCCGCCACGCGAAGAACCGTGGGGCGGTGAGATGAACGTCGACGTAGTTCCCGTCGTCCGGATCCGGATCGAACGCGAGCACTCCGTGAAGGAGCTCTCTCGGTTCATCGATGCCGACCTCCCGTCGGACACGCGAGGTCGGGCCGTCACAGCCCGCAACCATCCGAGCCTCGACGATTTCGGTCCCGCCGCCGGCACCCCTGACCTCGACGGCGACGCAGTCCTCGCGCTCGTCGATCCCCGTGACCGTGTGGCCCTCCCGTATCTCGGCACCCGCATCGCGCGCACACCTCGCCAGCGTTCGATCGAGTTCGACTCGGTCGATGACGTTCGAGACCGGTTCGGTTTTATAAAAATGGTGGGGACGAGAGCCCGGCCCGCCGACGTGGAATCGTGCGCCGAACACCTCGTTCTGAAGTAGGTTCGCTCTCGCGTCCGCCGGAACGTACTCCCAAATGTCCGTGGAGACGTGTCCGGAACACGCGAGCGGCGTCCCGATCTCGCCCTTCTCGAAGGCGACCACGTCGTATCCCGCCTCGGCGGCCCGGCGGGCGAACCGTGACCCCGGAGGTCCGGCACCGACGACGACGAAGTCGTACATACTCTACCGTACTCGCGCCCGATATATAAGCGGCGTACCCCTCAGTTCCGGCCGTCGAGCCACGAGAGCGCGGCGTCGATGTCCGTCCGCGGCGGCGAGCAGGTGAACCCCTCACAGACGTAGACGGTCGGCGCGTCGTCCTCGGCGTCCCGCCCCTTCCAGATCGGTGGGGCCTCGGGGAGATCCAATCGATCGAGCCACTCGTCGAGTCCCGCCGCGGTCGGGGGGCGAAGGGCGATCACCGAACCGGGGAGATACCGTTCCGCGAGCGTCGAGGCCCACTCGTCCGGAACGGCCTCCGCCGCGATGGTGATTTCGACGCTCCCCGACTCGAGCCGCTCGGCGGCTCGCACCAGCGACACGTGTTCGAGCGGACCCGATCGGATGCGGTCACTATGGGTCCGCACCACCGACTCCGCGACCGACTGGAACCGGTCGTCGATCCGGAACCCGTCGAGGATCGCGAGCGTGTCGGCCGCAACGCCGAGGCTGGACGGGGTCGATCGGTCGGCAAACTCCTGTGGACGCGCGAACAGGGTTCCGTTGGCGTCGGCCGATTCCGCTCCGGGCTCCCGAGTGAAGTAGATCGTTCCGGCGTCCGCATCGTAGAACTCCGAAACCAATCCGTCGGCCAGCTCTAGGGCGAACGCCAACGCCTCGACATCGCCCGTGGCGGCGTACACGTCGAACGCGCCGCGCGCGAGGAACGCGTAGTCGTCGAGGTAGCCCGGGCCGGCGACGTCGCCGTCGATCCACCGCCTGTCCAGCCGTCCCGTTTCCGGATCGTACAGCCGCTCCCGACAGAACTCGAGCGCGTCGACGGCGAGGTCGGCGTACGTCTCGCCGAGAACCGGTCCGGCGGCCGCGAACGCGGATATCGCCCGGCCGTTCCACGCTGCCAGTACCTTCTCGTCGCGGGGCGGTCGAGAGCGGTCCTCACGAGCGTCGAACAGGGCGACCCGCGCCTCTGCCAGCCTCTCCTCGATGTCCTCGATCGAGAACCCGTGTTCCTCCGCGATCGAGGCGACGTCGGCGGCGAGCGTCGGTATCGTCGTCCCGCGTTCGAAGTTTCCGCCGGACCGGATCCCGTACCGCGCTCGCGCCATCGACGCCGCGGGCTCGTCGAGGACGGCGTCCACCTCCTCGGGCGTCCACGCGTAGAACGCGCCCTCGACGCGTTCGTCGGGGTCGTCGCCGCCGCGCCCGCTGGGCTGTCGGCTCCGCGCGTCGAGGGTGCTGAAGAACCCCCCCTCTGGGTGGCGGAGCTCCCGTTCGAGGAACGTCAGCGACTCGGACGCGGTTCGAGCGTAGCGCGGATCACCGGTGAGCCGAAACCCGTCGAGGTAGACCATCGGAAGCTCGGCGTTGTCGTACAGCATCTTCTCGAAGTGCGGGATCGTCCATGAGCGATCGACCGCGTATCGGTGGAATCCGCCACCGATCTGGTCGTACATTCCACCGGACGCCATTCCGTCCAGCGTACGCGTCGCCGCATCGAGGAGGTCTCCGCGGCCGCTTCGAGCGGCCGCTCGCAACAGCAGATCGACTCGTCCCGGCATCGGGAACTTCGGGCCGCTCGTCCCGAACCCGCCGTGTTCTCCGTCCGTGCTCCGCATCGCGGCCGCGGCCGCCTCGTCGAGGAGCCCCGGCTCCGGGGACTCCGATGAGGGCCCCGGAGTCGACTCCAACTCGTCGCGCGCGCTCGTCGCCCACTGTTCGGCGCGGTTCTCCATCTCCGCGCGCTGTTCCGGATCTCTCCACGAATCGGCGATCCGTCGACAGAGCCCCGGGAAGGAGGGTCGGTTTCCGCGCGACTCCGGCGGGAAGTACGTCCCCACGTAGAACGGTTTTCCGTCCGGGGTACACCACGCCGAGAGGGGCCACCCCCCGCCGCCGGTGACCAGTTGTGAGACCGTCATGAAGGTGCTGTCGACGTCGGGACGCTCCTCGCGGTCGACTTTCACCGGGACGAACGACTCGTTGAGCAGTGTCGCCGTCTCCTCGTCGGCGAAACTCTCCTCCGCCATCACATGACACCAGTGACACGACGAGTAGCCGATGGAGACGAACACGGGCACGTCGTGTTCGCGCGCCAACTCGAACGCCTCCTCGCCCCACGGCTGCCAATTGACCGGGTTGTCGGCGTGTTGTTGTAGGTACGGACTCGGCTCGTCGTCGAGCCGGTTCCGTTCCGTCGGCTGTGACATGGCCTCCGTTCGCCTGCGGGCCGGAAAAACCCCGCTACACGGGACGGCGATATCGGCCGATGCGACGACGCAACGAGACTCCGGAAGCGGCCGCGGGCCGAGCGACCGGGGTGTTTAAATATGATCCATAGAGCTGGATCAATCGCCCGGGTGAGAGGGTAAGGTTTACACTGGTATGCGGGAATCCGTCGCTCATGACGGAGACCGTACTCCTCGTCGGCGGCGGCGGACGCGAACATGCCATCGCCCGCGCGATCGCCGACGACTGTGTCCTGTACGCCTGCGCGAGCAACCGAAACCCCGGGATCCGACGACTCGCCGACGGGTTCGAGACGGTCGACGAGACGGACGCCGACGGGATCGTCGCGTTCGCAACCGATATCGGCGCGGACCTGGCGGTCATCGGGCCCGAATCAGCGCTGGAGGCCGGCGTCGCCGACGCGCTCGACGATGCGGGCGTGTACGCCTTCGGCCCGCGCTCCGACGAGGCACGGCTGGAGACGGACAAGGCGTACCAGCGCCGGTTCATGCGCGAGGCCGACGTTCCCGGCTGTCCCGATTTCGAGGTGTTCGACGACATGGCGGCCGCCTGCGCGTACATCGACGAGTACGACGGCGACCTCGCGGTGAAACCCGTGGGCCTCACCGGCGGCAAGGGCGTGAAGGTGATCGGTGACCAGGTCACGAGCGAGGAGGCGAAGGCGTACCTGCGGAACTCGGAGTACGATCGGGTCGTCCTCGAGGAGCGATTGGTCGGCGAGGAGTTCACGATCCAGGCGTTCGTCGCCGGCGGCGAGTTCCGGGCGACGCCCGCCGTTCAGGACCACAAGCGAGCCTACGAGGGCGACGAGGGACCGAACACCGGCGGGATGGGGTCATACTCCGACACGGGGCCGTCGCTCCCGTTCATGGAGTCGGGCGACTACGACGCCGCACTCGACGTGCTCGACGCGGTCGTCGACGCGCTCCCGGAGTACAAGGGGGTTCTCTACGGCCAGTTCATGCTCACGGCGGACGGGCCGAAGGTCGTCGAGTTCAACGCCCGGTTCGGCGATCCCGAGGCGATGAACACGCTGCCGGTTCTGGAGACGCCGTTCCTCGACGTGCTGGTCGCCGCGCGGAACGGCGAGTCGCTGCCCGAACTCACGTTCTCCGGCGAGGCGACGGTGTGTAAGTACGCGGTTCCGGAGGGATATCCCACGGATCCGGACTCGGGGGCGCGGATCGCCGTCGACGAGGAGAGCGTCGGCGACGCGCTTCTCTACTACGCGAGCGTCGACGAGCGCGAGGGCGGACTATATACGACGACGTCGCGCTCGTTCGCGGTCGTCGGCCGCGGCGACTCCATCGCCGCCGCGGAGGCGCAGGCGGACGCGGCGCTGTCGGCCGCCGGCGACCGCGTTCGGATCCGCCATGACATCGGGAAGCCGGATCTGCTCGATCGACGAGTCGAACACATGGACAAGATCCGTAACTGAGCGGGACCGAAACATCGCCCTGACGCGCGAGGCATGGCTCGCGGTATGAGTGGCGCGAACAGCGAACAGGCGGTCCGCTCCCTCCTCACGGCGGTGGACCGCACACCCGCCTCGGCCGACCGTGAGCTCTCGTCGCTCGCAACGGTGGTGGGCGCGGTTTGCGATTTGAACCACGGGGCCGCAACCGCGATCCGATCGGTTCCGCGTCAACGGCGGTGAGCGGCACTTATAATCCACCCACGTCAACTATCCGCCGTGAGCGACGAGGGAACCGGCGGCGACGGGCGAAAACGGGATCGACGCGATCGACTGGAGCGACACCACACCGGCGGGGTTCGGAACTCGCTGTGGTCGTGGCCCGACGCGAAGTCGCCGCTCGCGGTCGTCCGAAACTACGTGGCGATCTCGCTGGCGCGCGTGAGTCCGAGCCTCCGACTCAAGAACTGGCTGCTCTCGCGGATCGGCGTGACCGTCGGATCGGGGGTTTCGTGGGGGCTCGAATCGACGCCCGACGTGTTCTGGCCCGAACGGATCACTGTCGGCAGCGACGCGATCATCGGGTACGACGCCACCCTGTTGTGCCACGAGTTCCTCCAGGACGAGTACCGGCTCGGCGACGTCGTTATCGAGGACCGGGCGATGGTCGGGGCGGGAGCGATCGTCCTTCCGGGCGTCACGGTCGGCGAGGAGGCACGAGTCGCCGCCAACTCACTCGTCGTCGAGGACGTCCCGCCGCGGACGACCGTCGCCGGCGTGCCCGCCGAGGTCGTCTCGCGGGCGGACGCCGCCGAGAATGACATCGACGACGATGTCGAAAGCGACGCCACGGGCGACGCATCCGCCCCGGAGTAGGCGCTCCGATCAGCTCTCGGATGTGGCGTCGTCCGCGGACGCGGATCCGTCGTCTTCGGGAGCGGTTTCGTCCGCGTCGTCGTCGCTCTCGTCACCGTCGCTCTCGTCGGCTTCGCCCTCTGCTTCCGTAATGTGCGCCTCGGTGCTGACGCTGTCGAGATCGACGCCGACCTCCTCGGCGACCGCGTCCATGACGGCCCGCTGTTCGGCCATCTCGTTTTCGAGCGCTTGGACGCGGTCGGCGGTGTCCGTCACCGTTTCCTGTGTCTCCTTGACCTCTTCGAGGAGCTCGTTCATCTTCTGGTACGTCCGTTCCGCCTTGTCCGCGAGCTGCTGGATGCGTTTTGCCGTGTCGCCGAATCCCATACAGCCACCGTCGTCCCGACCCTACCTGTGCCTTTCCGTTCGCGTCGAGGATCTGCGAAGTTGTCTCGACGACGGACTTTTGCCCGGACCCGGCAAGGACGATACATGAGTGTCGACCGGATCCTGTTGACGAACGACGACGGCATCGACGCCGTGGGGTTGCGAGCGATGTACGACGCCCTCTCGGCGGAGTACGAGGTCGTAACGGTCGCGCCGACCGGCGACCGCTCCTCGATCGGACGCGCCCTCTCCGACGAGGTCGACGTGGCGAGTCACGAACTTGGATATGCGGTTGACGGGACTCCCGTCGACTGCGTCGTCGCCGGACTGGACGAGCTCGTCCCCGACGCTGACTGTGTCGTCGCCGGCTGTAACAAGGGTGCGAACCTCGGATCGTACGTTCTCGGCCGGTCAGGGACGGTCTCCGCGGCCGTGGAGGCCGCCTTCTTCGACGTTCCCGCGGTCGCAGCGTCGATGTACGTGCCCGGGGATCACCCCGGTTGGCGACAGCGGGAACTACGGCCGGAGCGATTCGACAACGCCGTGCTCGCGACACGGTACCTCGTCAACGCTGCGTTCGACGCGGACGTGTTCGAGACCGCGGACTACCTGAACGTGAACGCGCCGATGGCGGACGACGGCGAGACGGGGGCTGGCGCTCCGATGCGAGCCACGACGCCGTCCGACTGGTACGGGATGACCGCCGATCACCGGGAGGGTGACGAAGCGCCGGACGGGAGCCGCCGGATCGGGTTCGACGATCCGATCTGGGGTCGCATGACGCCCGAGGCAGTTCCGGACGAGGTGGGAACCGACCGGCGGGCAGTCGTCGACGGGGAAGTGTCCGTCTCGCCGCTGACGGTCCCGCACGGCACGGACGAGAACGGGACTCTCGGCGAGCTCGTTGAGCGATACGACGGAAACGGCAGGATACCCGGAAGGTGATGGGAAGGGACCGCTACTCGTCGCCCGCGCTGACGGTGACTTGTGCCTCGGTGATGACGCGGTCACCCATCTCGTAGCCGGGTTCGTACACCTCGTGGACGGTTCCCTCGGGTTGGTCGCTCTCGACTCGAAGCATCACTTGGTGGCGCGCCGGGTCGACCTCGCTTCCGGGGTCGGGATCGATCGGATCGACGCCCTCGTCGGCGAGCACCTCGTCGAACTTCTCCAGCGTCGACTCCACGCCCGGTCGGAGGTCGCTTCCTGCCTCCTGATCGAGGGCTCTGAGGAGGTCGTTCCTGACGGGGGCGATCCGCTCGACGAGAGCCTCGGAGGCGCGCTCGCGGATCTCGTCGCGCTTGCGCTTGGCGCGTTCCTTGTAGTTGCTGAAGTCGGCTCGGACTCGTGCGAGCTTGCTTGTCAGTTCGTCGACTTCCTCGCGTCGCTCGTCGAGCTCCGTCTCCAATTCCGCCACCTCGTCGGCGAGCTCCGCGTCGTAGTCTGCCACGCGGTCGGCGAGGTCGGAGGGCTCCGCGGTCGTGTTCTCATCTTCGCTGGATTCGGTCGCCTCGGCCGCGTCGGCGGCACCCGCCGCGTCAGTGGTCTCCACCGCGTCGTCCGACTCCGGAGTCTCGACCTCGACGGCGTCGTCGTCGCTCATGTCCGATCGAAGTCCGCCGGCGCGTATAAGCGTTGTAGAACGCGGTCGCGAGTTGCCGGGTTACTTATTCCGCCCGACCGTACCGCCGGCAATGACTGCGCCGAACCGGAACACGCTGTGGGCGCGGGCGATGATCGACGAGCTCGTCGCCGCGGGTGTCGACGCCGTCGTCGTCTCGCCGGGCAGCCGCTCCACGCCGCTGACGATGGCCGCCACGCGCCACGACGACCTCCACGTCTTCTCGGTGCTGGACGAGCGCTCGGCCGCCTACTTCGCGCTGGGGCGGGCTCGACGAACCGGGCAGGTGACACCGCTGATCTGTACCTCGGGAACCGCCGCCGCCAACTACCACCCGGCGGTGATGGAGGCGAGCAACGCGCGCGTCCCCCTGCTCGCGCTCACCGCCGACCGACCGCCGGAGCTCCGCGACTCCGGCGCGAACCAGACCGCGGATCAGGAGAAGCTGTACGGCGACGCCGTCCGGCTTTATAAAGACCTCCCCGAGCCGGCCGCCGCCGAGCGACCCCTTCGGTCGGTCCGGACGACCGTCGCTCGCGCGGTTGCGACCGCCGAGGGCGCGGACGCCGGCCCGGTCCATCTCAACGTCCCGTTCGCGAAGCCGCTGGAGCCGACGCCGGTTCCCGGAGACGTTCCGGACGACCTCGATCCGACCGCGGCGCACGGGCGTGACGGCCCGTACGTCGACGTCGCTCCCGGGAGTCCGGAGCCGGACGACGACGCGCTTCGCGAGCTGGCTGGCGAGCTCTCCGCCGATCGGGGGCTGATCGTCGCCGGACCGGCGGATCCGCCCGGACTCGACCCGGAAGGCGTGACCGCGCTCGCGCACGCTACGGGCTACCCGATCCTAGCGGACCCGCTTTCCGGAGTTCGGTACGGCGGCCACACCCGCGTCGCGCCCGTGATCGGTGCGTACGACGCCTACCTGTCGGCCGACCTCGCCGGGGACGAAACATGGCTCGATCCCGAAGTCGTCCTCCGGCTCGGCGCGTCACCGACTTCGAAACCGCTCCGGGAGTACCTCGCCGCGACGGGAGCCGACCAGTACGTCGTCGACCCGACGGGTCGCTGGCGCGAGGCCGAGTTCGCCGCCACGGATATCGTCGTCGCCGAGCCGAGCCGGCTCTGTGCGCGCCTCTCGCGGCTCATTCCGGGCAGCGGCGGCGACTCGGCGTGGCGCGAGCAGTGGGAGACCGCGGACCGGACCGCGGAGGCGATCCACGGGCGCACGACCGACTCGCCCGGGAACGACCGGAGGCCGGATCCGGAGCCAGTCGGCATCCACGAGGGCGATGTCCTCCGGGTCGTCGCCGACGCGATCCCGGACCCGTCGACGCTGTTCGTCTCGAACTCCATGCCGGTTCGGGACCTCGACCGGTTCGTCACGCCGTCGACGACGAACGTCACCGCCATCGGCAACCGGGGCGTCTCCGGGATCGACGGGATCGTTTCGAGCGCGCTCGGCGCGGGGTCGGCGACGACCGACGACCTTACCCTCGTCGTGGGGGACTTGGCCCTCTATCACGACACGAACGGGCTCCTGGCGCTCGACCGCTGTGACGTCGACGCCACGATAGTTCTGATCAACAACGACGGCGGCGGAATCTTCCACGCGCTGCCGATCGAGTCGTTCGAGCCTCCGTTCACGGAGGCGTTCAAGACGCCACACGGCATCGAGTTCGAACCGATGGCGGAACTTCACGGACTCGACTACGCGCGGGTCGACGCCCGGCCGGGTGGCAGCGATGATGCCCGACACGAAGGGGGGGTCGACGCCCTCGAAGGGAGAGATGTCGCCCTCGAAGCCTTCGAGGAGGCATACACGCGGGCACAGGAGTCCGAGGGCTCACACCTCATCGAGGTGCGAACCGACGGCGAGTCGAGCCATCGGATCCGCGAGCGACTCCAGTCGAGAGTCGAGAGTGCCGTTCGCGACGTGGACACGAGAGACGCCGCGGAGCGGGAGTCCGCGGATCCGGGGGTGGAGGAATGAAACGCGGCTGGTTCGCGGTTCTCGGCGGGGGACTGCTCGTCGTGTTCGGAGCGACGACGGCGCTGTTCGGGACCGGGTTCTGGTCCGCCCCGCTCCGTGCGGTACAGGGCCTGCTCCTCCTCGGCGGCGGTCTCGCGCTCGTCCGAGGGGGTCGCGGCGAGAAACGATACGATCTCGAACCGATCCGACTGATCGGAGTTGGGATACTCGCGCTCGGCGGTATCGCGCTTCTCAACGGAGTCGGTACCCTGGTCGGCGGGATCCCGGCTGAGACGGCCGAGTTGGGTGCCGCGGTCGGCGCGGCGGTCAGCGGCTTCGCGCTGGCGTTCATCGGCGGTGGGCTCTATCGGGGCGGGGACGCTATCGAGATCGAACTCAGCGACGACCCGATCCTGAGCGACCGGTGAGCGCGTCGGCAGTCCGGCTCCAGCGGTCGGCGAGACGGGTCCGACCTCACTCCACGGTGACCGTCGTCCGTGCGGTCGCGTCGTGTTCCTCAGCGGCGAGCTCGCCGACGACCCGATAGGACCCGGTCGGTGGGTCGGACCACGTTCCCTGGTACGTCGCCGACTCGCCGGGCGCGAGCGTCTCGCTTCCGAGCACCTGCGTGAACATTCGGCCCTCAGCGTGCTGCCAGACCTGACCGCCGGTGTCCGCGTCGTGTGCGATAAAATCCGCCCGCTGGCCCGTGCGGAACCGGAGCGTCAGGGGATCGACTCCCTCGTTGCTGACGGTAAGCGAGAGCTGAACCGCGGAGGTGTCGTCGTCCGCGTCGCTATCGGCCGTCGCCGAGAGCGTGGTGGAAAGCATACGTCGACGCTCGTGCGTCGAGTAAATAAACGCTGGTGGCGAACGACGAACCTTATTATTCGCCGGCTCGTCCCTGTCAAGCGTGCAGGTCGTGGGATACGACGCTGGTGGAGCCACCGTCGACAGCAAAGCTCCCGTCGACAGCGATAGCACCCGCGACGGCGACGACGGTGGCACCCGCGACGGCGACGACGGTGGCACCCGTGCCGACGACGCGGAACGATCCGGGGGGTTCTACGTCGCGAGCGGCGGCGAGGTCGACTACCTCGACGCGAGTCCGGGGACACGGCTCTCGTTCGGACTCGGCGACCGCCGGTGTGCCGGGACGATCCACGACGACGGTCACGTCGCCTGTGAGCGCCCGGACACGCCGTACTGTGACGCACACGCCTCTGTCTGGGTGTGTGCGCGGTGTACCGGGACGTGTCTCAAAGACGAGATGGACTGCCACGAGGCGCACGCGATGTACCTCGCGGCGTTCGCACCCGACACGTTCAAGGTGGGCGTCACCCGCCTGTGGCGGCTCGAAACCCGGCTTAGCGAGCAAGGAGCGGATCGTGCGGCACACGTCCGGACGTTCCCTGACGGCCGGGTCGCCCGCGAGGTCGAGGCCGAACTCGCGCGCGGCGACGACCTCGTCGACCGCGTCCGGGTGCCGACGAAGCTCGCGGGGTTCGGGAGAGCGGTCGACGCCGAGGAGTGGGAGGCGCTGCTCGACCGGTTCGACCCGATCGAGCGGTTCGAGTTGGAGTACGGCCTCGATCTCTCCGAACGACCCGTCACGGAGACGATGGCGGCGGGGACCGTCCGCGGATGGAAGGGGCGGGTGCTTGTGCTCGACCGCAACGGCTCCACCTACGCGGTCGACGCGCGTGAACTGGTGGGCTACGAGTTGACCGAGGACGTCCCCGAGCGCGACCTCCAGTCGAGTCTGGGTGCGTTCGGCGGGTAGAGCACACGAACGCGGCCGGTCACGTACCGATCCCGTTCTCCGTCACGAACCGTCGGACGCCCAGATACGCCACCGCGGCGAGGACGGCGTAGACGGCGACGGTGATCGTCGTCGCGAGGTCCGCGCTGTCGATGGCGAGCCGCGCGACCGCGTTCGTGGGGCCGCCAGCCATCGCCGTCGCGCCGCCGAACAGGACGAGCACGGCGATCGAGTAGAGGAACTGCGCCGCCCGTCTGTCGGGGGCGACCGCCGCGATCCCGGCCGCGACCGCAACCACGAGCGTCGTCAGCGCGGTCATGAGCGCGAGGATCGTTCCCACGTTGGCTACGGGGGTGCCGTTTGCCTCCAGCAACAGCAGCCACAACAGTGCCTGTCCGGGCGCGATCGCGACCGCCGCGAGCGCTTTCCCGTCGAGGATCTCGCCGATCGTCACGGGCGCGACCCGGAGCAGCTCAAGGGTCCCCTCGTCTATCTCCTCGGTGATCGAGTCGACGACGAGCGACCCGGAGATGAAGACCGGGAGGAACACCAGCACGGGGATCAGTATCGTGTACGTGAACGTGAAGTAGGGGCTCGTTCCCGTCCGGTCGGGAAGCGGGAGCGGCTGTTCGCTCAGCCAACTGCTCCGCGACTCGCGTTCGGTCCGCTCGTAGGTCCGCAGCAGGTCCCGGAGCTGGACGACGATCACCGTCGTCTCGACGGTCGCGTCGGGAGCGGTCACGCTCGCCGTGATCCCGCCCCGATCGTCGCGGGTGGCGACCACGACCGCGTCGGCAGCGTTGCGATCGAATGCCGCACGGGCATCGCTCGCGCTCTCGTAGCGGGTGACTGACGCGCCGGTCACCTCGTCTGCGGCGCGTTCGAGGTCCGCGACCGCGTCGCCCGCGCCGGCGACCTCCACTTCCGCGCCGTCAAGCGCCCCCGGGTCGTACATCGAGACGAGCCCGACCACGAGAAACGACGAGAACGCGGCGATGAACAGCTGGATACCGATCGCCAGCAGGATCGTTTTCTCCGCGCGCAGCCCGGCGAGTTCGCGTTTCGCAACCGTCAGTCGACTATCCATGGATCCCTAACACCCCGAAGTTGTATGCCGCGTGGAGCAGCGTCGCCAACGCGAGCGCCACGGCGTAGTACGTCCGGTTCCGACTCGCGCCGACCGCCGTGAGCGCCGTCGTGACCCCGTGGACGACGAGCGGTGCGAAAAAGAGCGCCGCGAGGACGAGGGGGGAGAGCCCGGCGACGCCCGCGACCGACCCGAAGGCAGCGCGTCCGACGTACAGCTCCGTGAGCCCGACCGCCTGAACGACCGCGGTGGCCTTCTCGGCGAGGAAGAAGCCGATCCCGGAGGCGAGTCCGACCGCGAGCGCGACCCGGTCGGTGCGAGCGAAGACCTCGCGCTCGAACCCGGCGTAGAGGTGGAGGCTCTTTGCGACCTCCTCGATGAACGCGATGGTCACGAGCAACACGGGGATAGAGACGGTCACCGGGAGCGCGAACAACACCGCGACCGCGAGCAACTCCGCGACGAACACGAAGGGGATCGTACACGCGGTCAGGAACGCGACCGCGGCCAGTCCCCGGATCCGGTCCGGGAGACGCGCCGCGAGACCGGGGGGTCGACGGACCCCCTCGCCGACCGCGTACAGCCGGACTGCGAGGGCGTCGAGGAACTTCCGAGAGACGGGTTTCTGAGTGAACAGGTCCTCCTCGCGGTAGACGCCGAGGCCGAGTCCGAACAGGAGGACGGCAGCGATTGCGGTCGGGCCGGTCGAGAAAAGGAACTCGCCGAGCGAGACGGCCTCACCTTGGAGGTCAAACACGACGAGCGTGAGCGGCGATATCAGCGCGACCGGCGTGACGTTCGTGAATATCGCCGGGACGAACGCGTAGGAGGTGAGGAGCACGCTCACCGCGACCGTGACGAACGTGAGTTCCTTGAACGACCGCGCGAACACCGCTCCCACGAACGTCGCCGCGAGGAACGCGGCCGCGACGGGGAGTATCGCCAACACGGACACAGGACCGCCCCCGACGACGACCGCGATCAGGGCGGTCACCGCGACCGCGACCGCGACGTACGGGAGGGTCTTGCCCGCGACGATGTCAACCGGCGAGAGCGGCGTGACGAGAAGGGGCTCACCGCGGCGCTTCGTCCGCTCCGAGAGAACCGAGGAGCCGTACGCCTGTACGAGGAAGTTCATCGGGACGAGGAAGACGAAGGCCAGCACGAGCGAGGCGAACGGGAACGGCGGCGTGATGGATCCGGGAGAGCCGACCGTTCCGGCCCCGAACGCCTCGCCGCCGATCGAGGGGACCGCGAACCCGCCGTCGTCCTCGTCCTCTCCATCCGCGCCGCCATCGCTGGCGAGACCGGACTCCTCGCCGTCGGCGTCCGCACTCGTGTCGTCCACGTCGCCGCCGAGACTGGCGTCCTCGTCGTCACCGGCCCCCTCGTCTCGGTCGGCGACACCGTCCCCACTCGTCGGCTCGTCCATACTACCATCGCTCGTCGGCTCGTCGACACCGTCGACATCGCCCTCTCCGGTGCCGCGGTCCCCGGTCGGATCGTCGCCAACGGTCGGATCGTCGCCAACGGTCGGATCGTCGCCGGACGGCCCGGACGGGCTCGCGTACTGGAGCGTGACGGTGAGCGGGAATGCGGCCGTCCGGTTCGATTCGGCGTACATCAGTCGCTCGTTGTGGGCCTCGACTGCCTCGCGGAACTCGGCTGCGGCGGCTTCGCCCTTCGACGTGTCGGTCGCGCGGACAACGACGCCCTCCATCGCGCCGCGGTCGTGCACGACGAGGTCCGCGTTCGTGCCGAGCGTCGCGCGTTCGGCCGGGACGAGCGTCAGGGCGGGCTCCCCCTCGACCGCGTCCGCGTACGACGAGTCGGCATCGACGCCCACTCGGTAGACGTCGCGGTCGACGTCGAGTCCGACCACGCCGGCCGCGACGCCCGCACCGACGACGGTCCCGGCGATCGCCAGCAGCGCAACCGCAGCGAAGACGGTCCGACGGTCGACGCCGCCCGAGGCGCGGGACGCTTCCCAACGGGCCACCCGGAGGATCCGCCGCAGCCGGGCTCTCACTCCTCGCCCTCCGGTCGCTCCGTCGACAGGGCGTTCGCAGCGACATCGCCGGCGCGACGCCCCGGCATCGGACGGCCGACCAGTTCCAGGAAGACGTCCTCAAGGCTGGGTTCGTGGGTTCTGATGTCGACGACCGCGCCGCCCGCGGTGGCCGCGGCCGCCCGCACCGTCTCGACCGCGTCCATCGTCGGAACTACGGTGCGGAACCGGTCGCCGACCGCCTCGACGGTCGCGTCCGGAAGCGATCCGTCGTGGTCGTCACGGATCGTTTCGAGGTCGGGCGACACGTCCGTGTACACGTGATACGTCGTCTCGCCGTGTCGCTCGCGGATCCCGTCCACGGTACCGCGGGCGACGATCCGCCCCTCGTTCATGATGACCACCCGATCACAGACGGATTCGACGTGATACAGGTTGTGTGCGGAGAACACGACGGTCTTCCCGGCCGCGCGAAGCTCGCGAGTGAACTCCAACACCGAGTTCGTCGTCACCGGGTCGAGCCCGGAGGCCGGCTCGTCGTACACGAGGACGTCGGGGTCGTTGACCAGCGATCGCGCGATCGCGACCTTCCGTTTCATTCCCTTCGAGACGTCACCGAGCCGCCGGTCGCGGTGATCGAGCTCCAGCCGATCGAGCGCGTCCTCGATCCGCTCGTTCGCGACCGGTCGCGGGACATCGTAGAGGTCGGCAAAGAAGCGGAGATAGGAGGTCGCGGTCATCTCCTCGTATAACGGGGACTCCTCGGGGAGGAACCCCAGATGGTGTCGCATTGCCGGTTCAGTCGAGTCGTAGCCGGCGACGCGTGCCTCGCCCGCGGTCGGCTCGACGAGCCCGGCGAGTATCTTCAGGGTCGTCGTCTTGCCCGCGCCGTTCGGCCCGACGATACCGAACACCTCCCCCTCACCGACGCTGAAATCGCTGTCGACGACGGCCGCAAAGTCGTCGTACGTCTTCCGGAGGCCCGCGACCTCGATCATGTCGGCGGCTCCGTCGTGGCGTCGGTTAAACCCACCCCCGCGGCTATCAGCGGCGAGAACGGGGTACGGTCCCGTTTCGACTCACTCGTCACCCGACTCACTCGTCACACGATTTACTCGTCACCCGACTCACTCGTCAGTCGTCGGCCCACGCGTCGCCGTGTGCGCGGTACCCGTCGAACTCCCCGCGCTCGATCTCGCGTGTGATCTCCGCTTTCGTCTCGCGGTCGAGTTCGAGAAGGTGACACAGCGGGTGGCCCGGCGCGGCAACCGGATTCTCGAGCGCCCCGAGTATCAGCCCGTCGAAGGGGGCCTCGACGACGCGCTCCTCGGTTTTGAAGTGGTTCGTCACCGTACAGATCGCGTCGCCCTCGTACACCAGCGGATACGGCCCCCACTCCATCTCGACGAGTCCGCCGGCGTCGGCCCGGAGCCACCGCTTCGTGGTGTCCGCCGCGGTCGATTTATACCACCCGGGCCAGTGGACCGGCTCGTCGGGGAGCAGTCCGTACTCGGCGAAGACGCTTTCGACCCCCTCAAGGGCCTTCTCGATGAGCACCGGCTGGAACCGGTGGGCACGACCCATCTCGACGGTGACCGTCGGGATGCCGTCGGCCGTCGCGACCGACCGGAGCGACCCGGCGTCGCCGGTGCCGTAGAGAACGACGTTGGTTGCGAACGCGCGGGCGAGTCGCTCGACGCCCGGTGCTTCCAAGTCGGCGCGGGCGTGGTAGATGGTCGTCCGGTTTCGTGTCGAGGTATGAAAATCGAGTCCGAGGTCACACTGAGCGACGAACCGCCGGTAGATCACGTTCGCCATGCGCTCGGTCGTGTTCGAACCGGCCCGCCCCGGAAACGACCGGTTCATGTCCTGATCGTAGATCGGGGTGTATCGCTGTTGTGCTTCGTACGCCGGGACGTTACACACGTGGAGACAGACGATCGTTCCGTGGAGTCCCTCGGGATCGTATCGATCCGCGACCTCCTGTACTACCTTGACCCCGTTGAGCTCGTCGCCGTGGATCCCCGCACTGAGGAAGACGGTGGGACCGCCGTGCTCCCCGTTGATCACGGTGATCGGGACCTCGATTGGGTCGCCGAGGTAGCTCTCGCCGACCTCATACCGGACGTGTCGTTTCTCCCCCGGATCGACCGACGCATCGTACTGGAACGGCTCTGACGGTGCGGGTTCGGTGTTCATGACTCTCGGTTGCGTGCGATCCGCAAAAACGCTCCGCAGGAACGGCACTCCGCGAGGGGGCATCCCACCGGAACGGGATCTCACCGAAACGGTCCTCGCAGTCGGTCCTCCCCGTCTCGTCGACAGGCTTACAGCGGTGGTGATCGATCCCGAAGTCATGAGAAGGGGTCGGGACGGAGACGAAACGGAGCGGAGCGGCGAGTCGTCGTCCGGATCGAGCCTCGATGACCGACCCGGTTCCGCGGCGTTCGATGTCACTCACGAGGAGCTCCGAGTGACCTTCGATTACCAAGTGGGTCGGCTTCAAGAGATCGACACGAAGGCGATCGAGATCCTGAAAGCGAACCTGCTTCTCATCGGGCTCGTCGTCACCGGCGGGTCGATACTCGTCCAGACCGACCTGGAGATCGCGGCGTTTATCAATCCGTTCACGGTCGTAGGCGGGCTGTTGTTGTTGGCATCGACGGGTCTCGCTGCCGTGACGTACACCGCCTCCGACATCCGCGGGGGGCTCGACGCGGACGCGATCGAGGCCATCGTGTCCCCCCCGTCTCGGTCCATCGACGAGGAGAGAACCGATCACGGCGACAACGACATCGTCGACCATGACGCCGTCGACCTCAACGAACGGTTGCTGCGGAGCTACGCGGAGTGGATCGAGTACAACGCCCGCGTCACCGCTGTCAACGACCTCCTCGCGACGGTGACGGTCGTTTCCGTGTTCGTCGCGTTCGTCTACGTGATCGCCGGCGTCGCCGTGGGGGGAGCCGGGCTCACGACGATAGTGATGTGGTTGACGTTTCTCGCCCTCAGCGCCGCCATGTTCGGCTTCTCGTACGTCGTCGTCCACATGGACCACGTCGACGCCGCACCCGACCGATCGCCGGGGACCTTCGAGGGAGTCCGGATCTCGAAGGGCGGGAGCCGCCGTCGGGGGACGACCTCGCTCCGACGGATGATCGACCCCCGTCCGTCCGAAGAGGACTTGGAAACCGAGGATCACGGCGACGAGAACGAGTCGGACTGAGTACGGATCGGACTGAGGTCGAAACGGATCGGGATAACAGGGAGCGCTCGGGGATACCCGCATCTCACCGGTATATAAATGATCGAGTAGAAAACGTGTGCCCGTTAAAAAGCGGCGTCGTTACTCCTCTTCCTCCTCTTCCTCGACGTCCGGGTGTCGTCCGCCTCGTTCCCAGACGGCGTCCGCTGAGGTGTCGTTCGGTGCGGTGTGCGAGACGTCTTTCATGGTATCGCGATCGGAGTCAGTCATCTTGTAACCTGCTACTATGGACCCATATATTAACGCTTCGTGGGAAGAGATAATGACACCCAATATCATATAAGGAAGTATTAATACACTGCTTATAGGTGGCGAACTCGAACGGACGGACCGTGACTCACCGCGTTGACGGAAGCCGAGCCGGGAACGCCCGGAGATCGACCGTGACCCGCGAGGGGTGTTCGTTGCTCGTCGCCCGTGAGGTCCGTGCGTCACCGGAGAGCGCGATCGAAGCCCTCCGAGACACCCGAACGTGGAGCGAGTGGAGCCCCTCGATCGGGAGCGTCGAGAGCGACGACCGCTTCGTCCGGGAGGGAACCCGCGGTCGCGTCCGCGTCGCCGGCGCGTGGATCCCCTTCGAGGTCACCGCCTTTTCAGGGCGGCAGTGGCGCTGGCGCGTCGCCGGGATCCCGGCCACAGGTCACCGCGTCGAGGCGTACGCAGACGATTCGGAGCGGTGTCGGGTCGCGATCGAGGTCCCGATCGTCACCGCCGGCTACGTTCCCGTCTGCCGGCGGGCGCTCGACCGGTTCGCGGCGCTCGTCGAGGATGAGTGACCGGACCGGTCAGTTCTCGTAGCCCGCCTCGAACGGATCGATGACCTCGCTCCCCGGCTCCGCCTCGTCCTGGGTGAACCCGGGACCCTGTGTCGCCAACTCGAAGACGAGTCCGTCCGGATCGCTGAAGTAGATGCTTTTGAAGTACGTCCGGTCTTTTATTTCGGAGACGTTGACGTCGCGGTCGCGGAGATACGTCTGCCACTCGCGGAGCGTCTCCTCGTCGGCGACGCCGAACGCGAAGTGGTGGCTCGCGCCGGGACCGGGCGCGCCCTGTGAGTTCGGGTACTCGAAGTAGGTGACGGTTGTCCCCGGTTCGCCGCTCGGCGTCGACGAGAAGTAGTAGTGTGGCGTCCCCGGATCGTCGTAATTCTGCGTCCGCTTGACCGTGTGCCAGCCGAGCGTCTCCTCATAAAAGGAGACGGTCGCCTCCATGTCGGTACAGATGTTCGTCACGTGGTGGAGTCCGGTCGTTGGCGGCGGGTCGCTCATTTCAGTCATGGGTTGTGTACACGTGGCTCTTACCGTCCATCCTAAAAGGAATTGCCTGTAATCCGCCGTCTCGCACGCTGGTCTCCGTCACTCGGCACGAACCGGGGTGTTCGTCGGCTCCACTCGGCGGGCTTCGATAGCACGCGTTATTCGATCAGCGGCGCGCTTGGCCCCGGGGATGTTCGGCGCATACGGGCCGACCACGCCGAGCGCCAGCGCACCGGAGACGTACAGCGGGAGAGCCGCACCATCGGTCGTTTCCCACGCCAGCGTCTCGTCGACGAGCATCGGAAGCCCACGATACCCGCGTGCGAGATCCAGATCCGCAGCCAGCCGGTCGGTGAACAGCTGCTGAAAAGCCGGCTCGAACCCGGTCGCACAGACGACACGGTCACCCTTCAACACCTCTCCGTCCTGAAGCCGGAGTGCGACACCGCCTTCGGTCGTGGTCGCAGTCTCGATGTCACCTTCGAGCAGCCGAAGCCGCCCGTCGCCAATCTGAGCGTCGAGCGGCTCGTATAAGTACGGCGGCACCGTCGCTGAGTGTCTGGCATCGCGGACGGCATCGAGTCGCGCCTTCGAGGCCCGCGGATATTGGTGGAGCTCTCGTTCGATATGGTTCCAGTTGAGCCACGGCGGATCCGCCTCCGAGACCTCCCACTCCAGTGGGTGACGACTCACCATCGTTACCGACTCCCGCTCGCTCAGGACACACGCGAGTTGGACGGCAGTGATCCCCCCACCGACGACGATGGTTCGGGTGGCGTCCGCTTCGGGGTCGAAGTCGCCCCAGACGTGGTCGATGCCGTCGACGCCTCGTGCCCAGTCGGGAACGCGGTTCCCGCCCCCGTGACCGATGGCGAGCACACAGGCGGCAGTGTCTATTCGGCCGGTGGACGTTTCAAGCTGGAACTCACCGTTGGTTCCCCTCTCAATGCGCTCGACCCGGGCCTGCCTGTGGAGCGAATTGAGATTGTTCGACTCAATAAACCGGTCGGCGTGGTCCATAAAGAGATCCAGTGAGGGGCGCTCGGGATAGTCGACGGTCGGCCTGAGCTCGTCCTCGCGTCCGGTGGCTTCCGCGAACGATTCGAGGCTGAACGGCTCCGTGCCGACGTGCTGGACGTACGTCGAGCGAAGCGCGTCCATCCCGATCGCGTTCGCTTTCCGGCGGAAGGAACTCAACAGTCGGTCGTTTGGATCGACGACAGCGACCGCGTGGCGGTCAACTCCGGCGTCTTCGATCAGTCGTCCTGCGAGATGTGTTCCATGGATACCGCCTCCGAGTATCACACAGTCGAATCCGCCATTTGGGTGGTTCTCGTTCATGCGAATGGACACGGTCGTGTTCGAACGGAGCAGTGAAAAGTTAATAAATATGTTGTTCAAGATAACAAGAACTATTTACAAACAGTTCATGGTTGGCAACACATGGAACGTGAGACAACGCCCGTCACGGTGCTATCGGGCACACTCGGTGCCGGCAAAACGACCACGCTCAATCACCTGTTGTCCAAGAGCGGCGACCGCGACCTCGCCGTCCTCGTCAACGACATGGGCGAGGTGAACGTCGACGCCGAACTCGTCGCCGAGTCCTCCGACATCTCGGCCGACGAGGAGGAGCTGATCGAACTCGACGACGGCTGTATCTGCTGTGAGCTCCGTGGTGACCTCTTGGACGCCATCGGGAACCTCACCAGAGAGCGGGAGTTCGACGCGATCATCGTGGAGTCAACCGGCGTCGCCGAACCGCTACCGGTCGCACAGACGCTGACACTCGGATTCGACCAGTCGGATCTCGATCCAACCGAGTTCTACGAGGAGACCGGAATCGAGCCGCTCGATGCGTGTCACATGGACACCGCAGTCACCGTCGTGGACGCCCACCAGTTCCACTCGGCGATGAACTCCACCGAACTGTTGGACGACGACGGCACGGAGAAACCCCTCGCCGACCTTCTCGTTGAACAGGTCGAGTTCTGTGACGTGTTGTTGCTCAACAAATGTGATCTCGTCGACGAAGCGACGCTGGCCGAGATAGAGTCCGTCGTCGAGACTCTCCAGCCTCGCGCGGAGATCCTCCGGACGACGCATGGCCGCGTCGACGTCGACGACGTCGTCGACACCGGTCGGTTCGACTTCGAGGAGGCCAGCCGGTCTCGGGGCTGGATGCGAGAGCTACAGGACCCCCACGAGTCGGCGGAGGAAGAACACGGCGTGACCTCATTTGTCTTCGAGGCGCGCCGCCCGTTCCATCCGGAGCGGTTCGCTACGCTTCTCGACGAGTTTCCGGAGTCGGTCGTCCGCTCGAAGGGCCACTTCTGGCTGGCCGGCCGCGAGACCGAAGCGATCATGCTCAACGTCGCAGGACGGTCCGTCAGAGTTGCTCCGGCTGGGCCGTGGGTCGCCGCGCTTCCGCCGGAGGAACGTCGAGAGCGACGCGAGGCGATCCCGGAACTCGACGAGAGCTGGGACGAGGAGTGGGGTGATCGCGGCACCCAACTCGTGTTGATCGGCACCGAGATGGACCACGACGCGCTCCGCGAGCGACTCGACGACTGTGTGCTCACGGACCGGGAGATGGCGGCTGACTGGTCAGCGTTCGACGACCGGTTCCCGACCTTCGAGCCGCCAGCCGAAGACGACGCGGAGGCCGACACGACGACTGGTGCCGACGAAGGGGAGGAGATCGGTCTTGCGGACTGAGTCGCCACCCGACTCGGGAGACGCTCGCGGGGAGCGGCAGCCGACCGACGAGACGGATTGGCAGTGTAATACAGTCGTCGAACAGCGAGACGACCAGCCGGATCAGTGTACGATCTACTCGACCGCGTCGGCGGACCCGGTGGCGACGACGTGGATCTCCGCGTCGGCGGGATCGTACTGTTCCGTGGAGGCGTGCCGATGACGGGGCCGTTCCAGCGAGCAGTCAAGGGTAACGTCGAACACGGACGCCGCGAAGAGGCGATCGCCACGCTCGCGGCGGACGGCCGGATCAGAGACCTTGCGGTGCTCGTCCGCACCCGAGGGCTTCCCGGTGGCCTGCGACGCCGAGCAATCGACGGGTTGGGTCGGTGTGGTGCCGAGGAGGCGCTCGATGACATCGCCACCGACAGTACGGTTCCGGACGAACTCAGACGAACGGCGGAGCGGCGATGACCGACGCGACCGACGATCAAAACGGATCGGAGCGCCGGGTGTGCCGTGTTAGCGGCCGCGAGCAGGGACTGGTCGGGAAGTACGACATCTATCTCAGTCGGCAGGCCTTCCGGGAGATGGCCCGCGACATGGGGTTCGAAAAGTACGACTGATCGGCGCGGGTGCGGCTAGTCGGGGCGGCTTAAAACAGGCCGATCCCGAGACCGTACGGCCACGCGGTGCCGCCCACGGCGAGCAGCGCGATGGCAGCGCCGGCACCGTAGAGGTTCTTGAGGAAGCTGGTCATCTCGGACTGTTTGTCCTCGGGGTCGTCGATCGACCAGAAGTCGTGCATCGTCACGGCGGAGACCAGCAGGAAGACGGCGAGCCCCCCAGCAGCGATCACGGGGTACGCGCCGACAACGATCCCGATCCCGCCGAGCACGAGGAGAACGCCGGATGCGACCACGGAGAATCGCGGTGCGGGAAGTCCTTTAAATTCGGCGTAGCCGGCCATCGTGTCGAGATCCATGAAGTGGTTCAGTCCCATGAAGGCGAGTACGCCCCCGAACAGCAGCCGACCGAGAAGGAACAGTTCGCCGGCGAACGGGGTATCGAGCTGTAACGGTAACGCAGCAACTTCTGCTAACATTGTGTAATCACGTATACGAACGGAACCTATATATCGCTTCCCGGACAATAGAGTAAGTAGGTAACACCGATGTCATCACAGGACTTCGCCGACGCGGAGGGATCGACGGGCACGGACGAGACGGCCGAAACGCTCTCCGAGACGCCGTGTCCGGTGATCGACTCGCTCGAACAGATCGGCTCGCGGTGGCGGCTCGTCGTCCTCTACGAGCTTCAGAACGGCGAGCACAGGTTCAACGAGCTCAAGCGCGAGACCGACGCCAACGCGCGAACCCTCTCGCGCGTGCTCGATGATCTCCAGGACTCCGGCTTCGTCGCGCGTCGAATGGAGGAGGACGCCCCCGTCGCAACGTACTACAGCCTCACCGATAAGGGCGAGTCGCTCGCGCCCGTCTTCGCGGAGATCGACGAGTGGGCCAACGAGTGGCTTGCCGAGTGTGAGGCGTAGCCACGCTGGACGCCTTCCGTCCGCCGGTGGAGCGGCGACGCCGGGTACGTTTTAGTCACTCCCCACCCATCTGTCGGTATGCCACGAGAGACGGTCTCGTATCGCGACGGTCACGTCTACGAGTTCGCGCCGGAGATGGAATCGGTGTACACGGCCGCTGATGGGGAATCACTCACGATCGAGACGATCGACAGTCTGAACGGAGCCATCCGGACCGAAAGCGATCGACTCGACGAGATCCCGGAGGAGGTGAACGCGGCCACGGGACCGATCGCCGTCGAGGGGGCGACTCCCGGTGACGTGCTGGCAGTCGACATCGAGGACATCCGCGTCAACGAGGACCGCGGCCGGGTCGTGACCGCACCCGGCTTCGGCCTGCTCAAGGACCGCGACGACATCGAGCACCCGGCGACGCGGATCACCGAGGTCGACGGTGCGGGCGGGAGCGGCGATGCGGGCGGAGAGGATGGCGGCGACTCGGTCGCGGGAACCGTCTCTTTCGAGGGGATCGACCTGCCGATCGATCCCGTGATCGGAACTATCGGCGTCGCGACGGCGACGGAACCGATCACGACGTTGACGCCGGACGACCACGGCGGTAACCTCGACACGACGGACATGACGACGGGGACGACCGCCTACTTCCCGGTCTTTCAGGACGGGGCGATGCTCGCGATGGGGGACTCGAAGGCCGTCATGGCGGACGGCGAGATGTGTGGAACCGGCGCGGAGATCGGGACGGACATCGACGTCACGCTCCGCGTCATCGAGGAGCCCGCGGTCTCGATCGACCGGCCGCTCGTCGACACGGGCGACGCGATCAAGACGATCGCGAGCGCGGAGACGATGGAGGCAGCGGTCAAGCGCGCGAACGCGGACCTGTTACCCCTGTTGGCACACGAACACGGCTTCTCGACGACCGAGGCGTACCTGTTCTCCAGTCTCGTCGGCGGTCTGGAGATCAGTCAGGTGGTCGACCCACAGGTGACCGTGCGGAACGCGGTGCCGTCGGAGTACCTGTCGGTCCCGTTCTGAGCGGCCGGGAGCGGCACGGCGATGCCGCCGAAACACACTCGTTCCTCCGGACCCGATCGATCGACGTGTACGCCGGACTGAAGAACACCCCCTGTTGTCTGTGCGGACGCGACGACACCCACACCCGCATCGCGGTCCCGCCACGGGCGATCACGCTGATGGAGAACGGCGGTCCGATATCGTGGCGCGACGTCGTCGGCCCGGTGACGCTCCGCTTCTGTGCCGACGACTGGAAGCTCGTGAGCGATCTGGCGATCGAGATGGACACCCACCCGCTCTCGAGGTGTAACGCGGCGCACGTCTCGCTGGACCTCCGCGAGGACCATGAGGCGCTGCTGTCGGCGACGAAGGGGGAGACGGACCAGACGGAGCTGGAGGCGCGGCTCGGTTCCGAGGCGGAGGAGACGCTCGACGCCGTCGACGACCCCTACACCGAGGAGCGCGACGTGGTGGAGGCGATCGTGGTGTTGCGCGCCCTCGAGGCGCTCGACGTTCGCGATCCGTCCGGCGACCCGATCGTCCGGTAGTCCCGTCGATCACCGCCGTGGAACACGCCTACCATCGGACCTCGAACCCGTCGACCCCCTCTGGCTCCTCACGAGTGACATCGACGTCGGCGACGTCGGCGGCCCGACTCCCGGTGTGACACCACTCGACCATTGCCTCGACTGCGGATTCCGATCCCTCGAAGACCGCCTCCACGCGCCCGTCGTCGAGGTTTCGAACCCAGCCGTCGACCCCCTTCTCGCGGGCGGCGTCCCGCGTCGACGCTCGGTAGTAGACGCCCTGTACGCGACCGGAGACGTACACGTGTGCGCGAACGCTGTCAGTCATCGATTCACGATTGGTCGAGGTCGCTGTTAAGTGCTGGCGGGGACGGATGCGGACCGACGCCTACTAACTTCCGGCGGCCGACCGCCCGGACATGGAACTGTTCGGAACCGCGGGTATCCGTGGGCACGTCGCGGAACGGGTCACGCCGGAACTCGCGCTCGCGGTCGGCCGCGCCGTGGCGGCGGAGATACGCGAGCGACACGACGGAAACGACGGAGACGAAGGTGCGGAGAACGGCGGGCCGGGGCCGGATCCCGAGGTCGTCCTCGCCCGTGACGGCCGGGTGACCGGTCCGGCCATCGCGGCCGCGATGGAGTCCGGGCTGGCCTCCGGCGGGGTGTCGGTGCTGCGCGCGGGACGACTTCCGACCCCCGGGCTCGCGTACGCCTCACAGGGGCGGTACGGAGTGATGCTCACGGCCTCACACAACCCGCCGAGCGACAACGGGATCAAGCTCTTCCGTGACGGCGTGGAGTTCGATCGGGAACTGGAACGGGCGGTCGAAAACCGGGTCGACGGTGAGGAAGCGCCCGCGGAGTGGGACGCGTGGACGACGACAGAACGAGGAGACACCCTGAAATCGTACCTCGACGCGGTCGAGACGTACGCTAGGGGGTTCGGCGAGGTCGATGGCCGAGACGATCACAACGCCCTCGATGGCCTTCGGATCGCCGTCGACTGCGGGAACGGAATGGCGGGTCCGGCGACGCCGACCGTGCTGCGCGAGCTCGGCGCTTCGGTCGTCACGCTCAACGGGAACGTTGACGGCCACTTCCCCGGGCGCGGAAGCAAGCCGACACCGGAGAGCCTCCGCGACCTCCGGGCGTTCGTGGCGGACGCGAACGAGGGCGTGACGGAACCGGGACGATCGGGTTCCGACGGCGACGCCGAGGGGTTCGCGTTCGGGATCGGCCACGACGGCGACGCCGACCGTCTCGTCCTCGTCGACGCCGACGGCGATGTGGTCCACGAGGATACCGTGCTGGCGATCCTCGCGGAACGGTACGTTTGCCGGTCGGACGCCGACGAGCCCGTCGTCGTGACCACGCCGAACGCCTCCGGCCGCATCGACGAGCGCGTGCGGGCGGCCGGCGGGCGCGTCGAGCGCGTCCGCCTCGGAGCGCTTCACGAGGGGATCGCGTCAGTGGAAGCCGCCGGCGACACGGTCGCGTTCGCAGCTGAACCGTGGAAACACGTTCACGTCCCGTTCGGCGGCTGGATCGACGGCGTCTGTTCGGCCGCCGTGGTCGCTCGACTCGTCGCGAACGACGGGCTCGACGCGCTTCGCGACCCGGTGACCGAGCGGCCGTACCGAAAGGTCAGCGTCGACTGTCCGGACGAGCGGAAATCGGCAGCGATGGACGATCTCGCGGAGCGGCTTCCGGAGGCGTTCCCGGACGCGACGGTTAACACCGACCACGGAGTTCGGTTGGAGTTTGCGGACGCGTCATGGACGCTCGTCCGCCCGTCAGGAACGGAGCCGTACATCCGCGTGTACGCCGAAAGCGACGATGTCGACGAACTCGTCGATGCCGTGGCTTCGGCCGTCGCGTCCGCCGTCGCAGGAGCGTAGGCAGCCCGCACCGATCGGAACCGCGGCTTCCGACGAAGTTAAACCTCTTACCTACCCTTTTGGGATCGATATGCGATCAGAGTTCGATCGGCGACGGTTCGTTCAGGCGGCCGGTCTCGCGGGGATCGCGGGACTTGCAGGATGTACCGGTGGGCCAGACGACGGTGACGACGGTGACGACGACGGCGGCGACGGCGACGGAACGACCGAAGAAACGAACGTCGGAATGGTGTACGCGCTCGGCGGACTCGGCGACGAGTCGTTCAACGACGCTGCACAGCGCGGCATCATCGACGCTGCGGAGGATTTCAACGTCTCCTACGACGAGTCGCAACCGGCCGACGCCGGTGAGTTCTCGCAGTTCCAGCGCCTGTACGCCGAGTCAACCGACCCGGACTACGATCTCGTCTCGTGTATCGGGTTCGCCCAACTTGACTCGCTCTCGGAGGTCGCTCCCGATTTCCCCGAGCAGAACTTCCTGCTCGTCGACGACAACCTCGACGAGCCGAACGTCGCGAGCTACGAGTTCAAAGAGGAGGAGGGGTCGTTCTTGGTCGGCGCGCTCGCTGCCCTGTTGAGCGAACGGTCGTTCAGCGCCGGTGCGGGCGAGACCGCGCCCGACTCGACGAACGTCGGATTCGTCGGTGGCGTCGACGCACCGCTAATCCGCCGGTTCCAGGCGGGCTATGAAGCCGGTGTAGATCATGTCAGCGACGACATCGACGTGACGACGAGCTACGTTGGGGACTTTTCGGATCCTTCAGGAGGCCGGGAGGCCGCCGTCTCGATGTACGAGAGTGGTGCGGACATCGTCTACCACGCCGCGGGTGGGTCCGGCGTCGGTGTCTTCCAGGCCGCACAGGACGAGGGCCGGTTCGCTATCGGCGTCGACTCCGACCAGTCGCTGACCGAGCCCGACTTCGCGGACGTGATCCTCGCGTCGATGGTCAAGCGGGTCGACAGCGCGGTGTACGAGTCGGTCGAGAACGTCGTCAACGGTGAGTTCCAGGGCGGCACCCAAGTCGAACTCGGACTCGACGACGAGGGTGTCTCGTGTGTCTACGGAGACGAGATCGGCGACGAGATCCCCACAGAGGTAACGGACGAGATCGCTGAGATCCGAGAGGACATCATCGCGGGCGACATCGACGTTCCCGACACAGCGTGAAGTGAACCGGGGGTAACTCGATCCGGTCACGACGGGTATCGTGCCGTTCCAGACCCGAAACGACAACGAACGGACTGATCCGGGTATCGACCCGATGTGTTTTTCAACTCTGAACTGAGAGGAGGGATGAATGGAGCCCGCGGTCACCCTTGACGGAATCACCAAGCGGTTCCCCGGTGTCGTCGCTAACGACGACGTCGACCTAGTCGTCGATCGCGGGAGCGTCCACGCGCTGTTGGGCGAGAACGGTGCGGGCAAAACAACGCTTATGAACGTGTTGTACGGCCTGTATCGTCCCACAGAGGGCCGTGTCGTGGTCGACGGAGTGCCTCGCACGTTCGACTCGCCGCGCGACGCGATCGACGCCGGGATCGGCATGATCCACCAGCACTTCATGCTGGTCGAGCCGATGCCGATCTGGGAGAACGTCGTCCTCGGAAACGAGCCGACCGAGTGGTTCGGGCTGCGCGTCGACGAAGCGGGTGCTCGGGAGGCTGTGCGTGAGCTGAGCGAACGGTACGGGTTCGGCGTCGACCCGGACGACCGCGTCGGAGATGTCTCGGTCGGGGTCCGACAGCGTGTCGAGATCCTCAAGGCACTGTACCGCGGTGCGGACGTTCTGATTCTCGACGAGCCGACCGCCGTGTTGACGCCACAGGAGGTCGAAGAGCTGCTCGATGTCTTCGAGGAACTCACCGAGCAGGGAAAGACGATAATCTTCATCACACACAAACTCGGGGAGGCGATGCGCGCCGCCGACGACGTGACGGTTCTCCGTGACGGCAACAACGTCGGAACGGTGAGCGGCTCCGAGGCGACGCGAGAGGAACTCGCCCGGATGATGGTCGGGCGGGAGGTGTTACTGGAGCGTTCGAGTTCGACGTCGACGCCGGGTAAGTCGGTGCTCTCCGTCGACGACCTCCATGTCGACGACGGTCGGGGCGTGGAGACGGTCTCCGGCGTGTCGGCGACCGTGCGTGAGGGTGAGGTGTTCGGGGTCGCTGGCGTCGACGGCAACGGCCAAGCACAACTCGTCGAGGCGATCACCGGGCTCAGACGACCCACTGAGGGGACCGTGCGTTTTCACGGCGAATCGATGGCGGGCGTCGGTCGCCGCGAGCGGATCGATCGCGGGATGGCGTACATCCCTGAAGACAGACAGGCCCGAGGACTCGTGATGCCGTACGATCTCGTACAGAACGGCGTGCTCGGGAGCCAGTACGACCACGATTTCACGAGAGGGCCGCGGATCGACTGGGAGGCCGCCGGATCGCACGCGGACGCGATAATCGACGAGTACGACGTTCGACCACCGACTCGAGAGTCGACGGCGGCGTCGTTCTCCGGCGGGAACCAACAGAAATTCATCGTTGGACGCGAGTTCGAACGAGATCCGGATCTGGTCGTCGCGACCCATCCGACGAGAGGCGTCGACATCGGCTCGACGGAGTTCATCCATGAGCGGGTGCTGGAGCTGCGGTCGGCCGGCAAGGCAGTATTGCTCGTGTCCTCGAAGCTCGACGAGGTTCAGGCGCTCTCCGACCGGCTTGCTGTGATGCACGAGGGCCAGTTCACCGGTGTCGTCGATCCCGCGACCGTCACCGAAGAGCAACTCGGACTGCTGATGGCCGGTGAGACCCTTGCGGACGACACGGTCGACCACGTCGGCTTAAAAGAGGAGGTGCCGACATGAGCGCGGACCGGGTCGACGGGCTCCGCATGAGACTGTACGGCTTCCTCCGCCGGTTCGTCAGACTATCAGGCGTCGAGCGGTTGCTGATCGCACTCGCCGCGTTGCTACTCTCCGTTGTCGTGGGATTCCTGATCGTGCTCGTTTCGGGTCGTATCGCGGAGTGTTCGACGGCGGCGTGGACCATGCCCGTGACCGGGCTCGGGTTCTGTTATGACCCGTTTGAGGTGTACTTCGTCCTGTTCAACGGTGCGCTCGGGAATCCGTTCTATCTCTGGGAGCCCAGCTTCCTCAATCCGGACTGGCTCCCGATTACCGTCCCGCTTCTCGGGTTCATGCCCGGCTGGAGCCCGTTCAACAACTCCTTTGCGCTCACGATGAGCGAGACCACTCTCCTCGTCTTCACCGGGCTCTCAGTCGCGGTCGCGTTCCGTGCGGGCCTGTTCAACATCGGGACGCAGGGCCAACTGGTCGTCGGCGCGCTGCTCACGGCACTGGTCGTCATCGCTGCCGCGCCGCTGCTCCCGGCGAACCGTCTCGGAGGTGTGGTGCTCATCACGCTCGGCGTCGTTGCCGGCGCGGTCGGCGGAGGTGTCTGGGGGGCGATCCCGGGGGCGCTGAAGGCGTACGCCGACGCCAACGAGGTGATAACGACGATCATGTTGAACTTCATCGCCGCGAACATCGCCTACGTTCTCGTTTTGGAAGTGTTCCGCGCGGAAGGGTCTTCCGTGGTCGCAACCGACCGCGTGCCCGAATACGCCCGGCTCGACCCGTGGCTGTTTCCCACGACCGGTGACTTCGCCGAGGCGGCGTTGCTGATCGGCCTCGTCGCCGTCATCACGCTGTACGTCCTGCTTGAACACACGTCGTTCGGATACGATCTCCGTGTGAGCGGGATACAGCCGCTCGCAGCGGAGTATGGCGGGGTGAGAGCCAAGCTCACGACCGTACGGGCGATGACCATCTCCGGCGCGCTCGGCGGGATCGGTGGCAGTATATGGGTGTTGATGGCGGAGGGCCGGTGGGTGGAGTCAGTTCCCGATCTCGGGTTCGACGGAATCGCCGTCTCCATCCTCGCCGGCAACAACCCGCTTGGCGTGTTCCCCGCTGCCGCGCTGTTCGGTGTATTAAAAGGCGGCGCGCTACAGGTCGGATTCCAGACGGACGTTCCGCCGGAACTGATCGGCGTGTTGCGCGGATTAATAATCCTGTTCGTGGCGATGCCCGAATTCTTCCGACTGATCGGGCGGCGACTCGACGCCGACGGCGACCGTGGTCCGGGCGGTCCAAACGCGACCGCCTCGGAAACGGGTTCGGGCGAGGACTCGGTCGACGAGCAGGAACACGGAGGTGAGGCGAGTGCGTAATCCGCTCTCCTCGCTCGGATTTCCGACCGCGTCCGATCTCGTGACATCGAAATACACGCGATCGATTGTGGCGGGGACGATCGGAGTGTTAGTGCTGCTCGGTGTCCTTGGACTCGCGTTCCCCGACAGTGTTGCCGGCGATCTCGCAGGGATCGTGTTCTCCACCGGGACGGCCGCCGCGACGATCCGTATCGCCGCGCCGATCGTTCTTGCCGCACTCGGCGGGATATTCGCCGAGAAGTCTGGAGTGATCAACATCGGCTTGGAGGGGTTGTTGATCATCTCCGCGTTCACGTCCATTTACGTCGCCTTCGTCCTCGGCGATGCCGGCGTGCTCAGTGGCCCCGGCCTGCTTATCGTCGGGTTCCTCGCCGGCGTGCTCGCGAGCACCGTGCTCGCGTTCGTGTTCGGCGTCGTCTGTATCGAGTTCAAAGCCGACCAGATCATCGCCGGGCTGGCGATCTGGCTCATCGCGTTAGGGCTCGCACCGTTCCTCTCGACGGTCTTCTTCGGGAGCGTCAACACGCCGGGGATCGGGGCTCGCGTCACGTGGCACTACTCGGCCGCACTGATACTCGCGGGAACGGCGGGGTCGTGGTGGACCCTGAACCACACGGCCTTCGGGAGCCATCTGCGGGCAGCCGGCGAGAACCCCCGGGCGCTTGATACGGTCGGCGTCTCCGTCTCGAAGATCCGACACGCCGGCGTGTTACTGTCAGGAGTGTTCGCGGGTGCAGGAGGAAGTCTGCTCGCGATGGGTATCGGTCGATTCGGCGGCTCGGGCGAGACGATGGTACAAGGGAAGGGGTTCATCGCCATCGTCGTGTACCTGTTCGGCAACTACAATCCGCTGGGCGCGCTCGGCGCGGGGACGCTGTTCGCGGCGCTGGACGCGGGTCAGACTCGGCTCCAACAGCTCGGATACGGGATCCCGAGCGCGCTCGTCGAGACGATCCCCTACGTGGTCGTCATCCTCGTGCTCGCGTTCGTCGGGAAGACCCGACTTCCCGCGGCCGCGGGCGAACACTACGAGACCGAGGAGTAGTCGACGGAACCGAGGAGTAGCCAAAACGGGATGTCGGCCCCGATCACCCCGGAACGTTCCGGCGGTCTCGATCACCTTACGCGGGCGGTTCCTCGCTGTCCATCGGTGAGGGGAGTCGAAGGTCGGCAAACGAGTCGAGATCGCCCACGCCGGTGACGATCCGGACCTCGTCGGTGACCGGGACACCGACACACGAGAGCCGAGCGTTCGTCTCACGGATGCGTTCCTCAGAGAGGATCGACTGGCCGGGCATCGCTACGTCCCCGTCGACGACGATGACGGCGCAGTTCGAGCACGCACCGCCGCGACAGGCGTACGGCCAGGAGCGACCGCCGCGCTCCGCGGCTTCGAGTATCGACTCCTTCGGTTCGACGAGGAATCGCCCGTACTCCGGTAGATCGAGGTCTGATTCGGCCGCCTTCTCGAACAGGTCCGGATCCTCGACCGACCATCCACGTTCCTCGATGGCGTCGTACGAGAGGTGGTACACCGTCGAGGGCGACCCAGTCGTTAGGGGTTGGACGCCGCCCTCGGCGTACCGTCTGATGACATCGGCGGCCTCCGGAATCGGCCGGCTCTCTAGCGCGTCGAACCAGTCGACGACGGTGGCCACGGAGAGGTTCGACTCCTCGGCGACCGCCTCGATATCGACGCCCTCCCGACGAGCGATCTCGGAGACCAGCCGCGGAGAGTCAAGCGCGTCGAGCGTCGATTCGACCTCCTCGGACGACCGCCCGTACCATGAGGCGAGTTCCCCGACTCCGATCCCCCTGTCGTACGCGACGGCCAGCATGAGCGCCTCGGTCGTTCGAGCTTCACGCACCTCCGGAAGCCATTCGCGAAGCCGATCCACGTCGACAGTGTCGAGTCCGGGCATACGAATCAGTGCGATCCCGAACCGCCTAAACAGGATCACTAACCAGTAAAGTTCAGTAAAGTTCAGTAAGGGACTGACCTGATCTGGCTTATTCCGTCGATGTTCGGCCGACGGAAACGGGAGTAAAGAGTTTTGCCTCGGGCGTGACAGAACACGGTAATGAGCATCGACGAGTACGACGTCGTCGTGGCGGGAGCGGGAACCGCTGGCTGTTATGCCGCAGCGACGATCGCGAACGAGGGGCTCGACGTCGTCATCGTCGAGCGAAAAGACGCGGAGGAGGCCGGACACATCGCTTGTGGGGACGCGTTAAAAGGCGCGGACAACTTCCCCGGGGCCATCCCGAAGGACCGACTGGAGCCGGCGTTCACGAACACCGGCGTCGACCACGGTCGGTTCGAGATCCCACAGGAGGACACGGTCCTCGAGATCCCGGTGCCGGGCGAACTCGCCGTCATCGACCGTTGGGAGTACGGGCGGCAGATCATCGCTGGTGCCGAGGAGGCGGGCGTCGACTTCCACTACGACACGGTCATCAACGACGTGCTTCAGGCGGACGGCGGGCGAGTGACTGGACTACGAGCCAAACGGAAGGGGAGCCCCGTCACCTACGAGGCGGACGTCGTCATCGATGGCGCGGGGTCGCTCTCCCTGCTCCAGGACAAGGCCGATTTCTCTGACTCGACGTTCGACACGAACGTCCGCTACTCACAGTTCTGTTCGGCGTATCGGGAGGTCGTCGAAGTCCCGGAACCGGTCGAGTGGGACGACGCTTTGGTGTTCAAGGCGACCGACCGTGCCGCGGGCTATCTCTGGTACTTCCCGCGGACGAGCACGGAGATCAACGTCGGGTTGGGCTTCCAAATGAACGAGGAGCCGATGCAACTCGTCGAGGCGCTGAAACGCGACCTCCGGAACCGACCCGAGTTTGAGGGCGCGGAGGTCAAGGACAAACTGGGAGCCGCGCTGCCCACTCGGCGACCGTACGATTCCGCCGTCGCGCCGGGCTACATGGCCGTCGGTGACGCGGCGGGCCACGTGAACCCCACCACGGGCGGCGGGATCGCTGGCGCGGCGTACGCGGGAAAGTACGCCGGCGAGCAGGCAGTGAAAGCGATCAGCGACGGCGACCTCAGCGAGGAGAACCTCTGGCGGTACAACAAACGGGTGATGGACCACTTCGGCGGGCGGTACGCCGGGCTCGACGTGTACAACGTGCTCGCGACCGCGGTCGATGTCGACGACCTAATGGGGTTGCTCGCCTCGCTTCCCGGTGAGAAGCTCGCGGAGGCGCTGTATGAGGGGTCCACTTCGATGTCCTTCGGGCTGAAGCTGAAGGCGGCGATCCAGAGCTTCGGCTACTGGGGTACCATCAGGAACTTCTATCAGACCAAATCGCTGGCGGACGAACTGCTCGATCACTACGACTCGTATCCGACCAGCCCCGCGGCGATGGCCAACTGGACGAGCGAGCGCGACGCGGTGATGGACCGTATCTACGAAACGACGGGCGCGGAGCCCAAGTACTGAACCACGTCGTTCGGCCGGGCTTCGGACTCAGTCCCACGTCACCCACAGCAGGAACGCGAGTGCGACCGTCTGGAAGACGTGGACGACGATGTTCGCGCGCCACGCCAGCGGCGGCATGTCGGTAGCGAACCACGCGGCCAACACCGGATGGAACAGGTAAAAGTACAGCGAGAGCGCGTTCTGCGCGAGCAGAAGCACGCCGAACACCGCCAGCCCGAGTGCGTGTTTCGAACGGAACGAGCGGTAGTTGCGGGTCCACACCCACGTAAGCCCCACCAACATCACGACGTTCAGCGAGACGCTAACGCGAGCGACGTCTATCCACTCGATCACCGCCCGCCCCTCCCTTTCATGTGTGTCCCCCGGTCATAGTGGTAACCCTTCAGCTATCTCCTCGACGAGCTCCCAGTTTCGCTCCGTTCCTTCGGTGGGATAGTACACCGTCCCGTAGCCGTCGCCGGTGCGCGTGACCACGTCGTGTTCCCGGAGCACGTCCAGATGATGGCGAACGGTCGTGTAGTCCAACTCGAGGTGTTCCGCCAGTTGGTTCGCGTTGCGGGGGCGTTCGTCTATCGCTCGTAGAATACGGACGCGATTGGGGCCGCCCCGGGTGCCGGTGAGCACGTACCAGAGCACGGCCTCCATGAGTAATGAAAGGGGCTGAAACCGTCTAAACCTACCGTCGACTAGGGTTCTTGCCGGCGCGAAACGGGACCGCAGGCGTGGCTCGGACACGTCGCGTCCGACCTCAGATCGGAGTCGTCGAGAGCCGCGTGATCGCTCCCGAGAGGACATCGATCCCGACCGCCACGTCGCGCTCGACGACGTCGAAGGTCCCGGTGTGGTGCCCGCCCGGGTGGTCAGTACCGACACCGACGTAACAGGCGAGGCCGCCGCGCTCCTGTACCCGCTTCATCAGATACGTCGCGTCCTCCGATCCGCCGAGATCCGCGCGGTCGACGATATCCGTCACGCCGTCGACCTCGGCTGCGACTTCGCCGATCAGGTCCGCGAGCGCGGCGTCGCTCTCGGCGGACGGCGCTTCCCCCTTGGTGGAGACGTCGACGTCGACGTCGTGCATCTCCGCGGCCGAGTGGAGTATCCGGTCGGCGTGTTCGGACATGTGGTCGGCGAGCTCCGTGGTTCCGCCGCGGACCTCGCCCTCGACGTATGACTCCTCGGGGATGACGTTCGTCGCGGTACCGCCGCCGACGAGTCCGGCGTTCACCCGGGTCGGTCCGTCGGAGTGTCGCGGGATGGCGTAGAGGTTCTGTACTGCGGCCGCCATCGCCTGAACCGTGTTCCGGCCCGTCTCGGGGCGCGCGCCGGCGTGTGCCGGCTCCCCTTCGAACTCCGCGAGGAAGTGTCTGACCGCGAGGAACCCCTCGACACCGCAGACGACCTCGCCGGAGGGGTGGTCCAGCCCGATGTGGACCGCATAAAGGTAGTCGACGTCGTCGAGATGACCCGACTCGGCCATCGGCTTCCCGCCCGAGACCTGCTCCTCGGAGGGCTGGAAGAACAGCTTGAACGTGCCGGAAAAGTCGGAGTCGAGCACGGCGTCGAGCACGCCGAGCCCGATGGTCGCGTGGACGTCGTGGCCGCAAGCGTGCATATACCCCTCTCGCTCCGAGCGGAACCCCTCTGCCGCGGGGACGTGGTCGTCGTCGGTCGATTCCCGGATCGGGAGCGCGTCGATGTCGACGCGGAGGCCGACGACGGGCCCCTCTCCGCGTTCGACGACGGCGACACAGCCGGTGTAGCCGCCGGCGATCTCGTCGAGGGTCGCGGGGTCCACACCGGCGTCCCGGGCCCGTTCGAGCCACTCGTCCAGCTCTTCGTCGTCGGGGACGTTCATCCGCTCGTCGCCGTCGAGTGCGTCGGGGCCGACGTGTAGATCGGTGATGTCACGCTCGCGGAGCGCTTCGACGATCCGGGCGGTCGTGTAGAACTCACACCATGCGGGCTCCGGGTGACGGTGGAGGTCCCGACGGAACTCGCGGTACTGATCGCTGAGGGCGACGGAGTCGCTCATACGGGCGGGTTGGCCCCGGCCGACTTAAAAGGTCGAGTGGTCGATCGAACGGACGCGGCCCTCCGGACAGCGGTCTACGAAACCGGCGACGGCCATTACCATGTGGGTAGTTACCGAGGTATTTATATACTCTGAGAAATCGATCCGTTTCTGATCCACTCGCGGAATTCGCGGAGATCTATCGAGAAACGGCTTCAAATACTCGTTAAACTGTTTTAAAACGCGTTACCGTAATTCTTTGAGCGACAAGTATATATATGTAGAACGATTACTATTAGTTAACGAATCGGGCATACCCGGCCCAGCATTTTCGTCGGGAGTTCGATCGCAGAACCCCCCCATGACAGAAGCACACATCCGAAGCTACGACCGCGAGGCGGAGATCGAACGAACGACCACCTCGGACGAGACGGACGCGGAGTCGGTGGAGGCGGAGACCGAGCGAACCACGAGCTGTCCGGAGTGTTCCGGCCGCCTCGTGACGGACACCGAACACGGCGAGACCGTCTGTGAGGACTGTGGGCTCGTCGTCGAGGAGGACTCGGTCGACCGTGGACCGGAATGGCGTGCGTTCGACTCGGCGGAGCGAGACAGCAAGTCCCGCGTCGGTGCTCCGACGACGAACATGATGCACGACAAGGGACTGTCGACGAACATCGGCTGGCAGGACAAGGACGGCTACGGCAAGTCACTGTCGAGCCGCCAGCGCCGACAGATGAAGCGGCTCCGCACCTGGAACGAGCGGTTCCGCACCCGAAACTCCAAGGAACGGAACCTCAAACAGGCGCTCGGCGAGATCGACCGAATGGCCAGCGCGCTCGGCCTGCCGGAGACCGTTCGTGAGACCGCGAGCGTCATCTATCGTCGCGCGCTGGACGAGGACCTACTTCCGGGACGTTCGATCGAGGGTGTTGCGACTGCGGCGTTGTACGCGGCCGCCAGACAGGTCGGGAATCCCCGAAGCCTCGACGAGTTCACGGCCGTCTCCCGCGTCGACAAAATGGAGCTCACGCGGACGTACCGCTACATCATCCGGGAGCTCGGACTCGAGGTACAGCCCGCGGACCCCGAGAGCTACGTCCCGCGGTTCGTCTCCCGACTGGAGCTGTCCGACGAGGTCGAACGGCTCGCGCGCGAGCTGCTCAAAAGTGCGAAGGACGCCGGGATCACGAGCGGAAAGTCACCCGTCGGCCTCGCTGCTTCGGCAGTGTACGCGGCCGCACTGCTGTCGAATCAGAAAGTCACGCAGAGCCAGGTCTCGGAGGTCGCGGACATCTCCGAGGTGACCATCCGAAACAGATACAAGGAACTTCTGGACGCAAGCGAGCACCTGACCGCCTGATCTGCGACCGACCGAACCGACACGCGCGATCGAAGGTTTCACCTGCCGAGCTCTCGTTCCGTTCCGAGCACCCACGTTTTTCTTCCAGTGGGGTGAACGTAACCGCATGGTTGAAGCGTTCGTCAGGCTGGTCTGTCCCGAGTGCGACAAGGAATGGCAGGACAATCCCGCGGAGCTCCCGGGACTCCGAACCAATTTCAGCTGTCCGGGCTGCCACGCGACGCGACGACTCACCGAGTTCATGCGGACGGAACGCGACCTCACAACCGTAGAGCAGTTTCAGTAGCCCCGGTTCAGGTGGCCTCAACCCGACCGAGCTCATAGTGGGTCCGGAGGTGTATATATTCGAGGTGTATGGTAACGCGACTCAAGATAGTAATATAAGCCTCCGGTAGCAAAGGACCGTTACT
>OBKM01000102.1_pt1 | contig 39157 bp, 45 predicted proteins | sample 1519691 | NCBI WGS metagenome assembly OBKM01 (sample SAMEA37050418, study PRJEB22526) | metagenome | biome: saline pan; feature: lake; material: water | place: Egypt | collected 2015 | depth 0.5 m
AGGAACGACCTTCCTCCCCTGCGACAACTGACGGCGAGTCCCACATCAAAGCCCCTCGTTCAACGAGCGAACCCGTCAGGGTGAGCGAAGTAGGGAGAGGTCGGTCACTGCACACTATCGCTGGTGACTTCTCATTGATCTCACGCATAAAACAGGAAACAGCGAGTAGAGCCTTACTTCGTCGCGGCGTCAAGAACGAGCGTATCGTCTTCGAGATAGTGCTCGATATGGTGGGCGTCTTCCTCAATGTGGATGAGGTTTTCTTTCAGGAGATGTTCGGTTGTTGGATCGCCAAGCTCTCGGGCCAGTTGGATATGCTCGCGCATTCCCTCGATGATCTCGCCGTAGGCTTCCATATCGTTCTCCAGTGAGGTTCGGATGTCGTAGACATCCTCGCCCTCGAACTCGATTGTGGCGTGTTCTTCGAGAGTTGTCAAGCCAGCCGTAGGCACGCCGCCGATGGCCTGTGCCCGTTCGGCGATCTCGTCGGCCCCCTCCTCAAGCGTGTCGGCCGCTTTGCCGAGGAAGACGTGGATATCGTTGAACTCCGCACCCTCGACGTTCCAGTGGTGTTTTTTTAGCTGGTGGTATAGCACGTAGCTGTTGGCCAGATCAGTGTTTAGCGCGTCGACGATCTGTTCTGCTTTTTCAGCATCAAGTCGAAGTGCTTCGGAGCCTTCCACATCTCCGTACTGCTGACGAAGTGTCTGTTGAGTACTCATAGCAACTTATTGTTATGCTGCCACCTACTTAAACATTGGTATAGACAAAATAGAGTTTTCTGATTCGTAAAGATTTGTTTGCTTGTGCGTGGGACGCACTTCTGTCCAATCGCCACGGGAAGTGGTGGTTGCATCGACATATTCATGCTTCAAGCCCAGCGAAAAAACGCATGAACCGCGCTGAAAAGGCAGCCCTCCAGCTGCAGGCGGTCGCTGTGCTGCGAATGCTCAAAGAGACGCGGACGTATGATGAGTTGGCAACACTCACCGATCTGCCGGCAGGTGATCTCAACCGGTATGTTAACGGTCACGTGTTGCCCGGCGACGAGCGCGCCGAAGCCATTCTTGCCGGTGTCGGACGACAACGCCTCGCCGAGGAGATTCACAACCGGGTGACCGTTGATTCTGAGGGGTATGTTGATAACTCTGCGGTGGTGTTTGATCAGTCGCTGTTGGATCTTGTCGCGCCCGTTGCAGCGACGAGCTTTGATTTTCCGCGTCCGGATGTGGTCTTAACGGCGGCCACGGATGGGATCACCCTCGGGGCTGCGATGGCCTCGTATTTCGACGCAACGGTTTCCTACGCGAAAAAGACCAAAGAAACCGCGGTTGAGGAGTTCATTGAGTCTCGCCAGCGACTCGCCTCCGGTATCGAGTTGACCTACTATCTCCCGGCCAGCGCGCTGTCTGGTGGCCAAACGGTGCTCGTCGTGGATGATTTGATCCGCTCCGGTGAAACCCAAGAACTCCTGTTGGATATTGCCGCCCAGGCAGATGCGGATGTCGTCGGCGTCTTCGCGCTTATTGCGGTCGGCAACGAGGGCATCTCCCGAGCCAGAGAGTGGGTTGACGCGCCAGTCGGCGCGCTTACGACATTTGAGTAACTCCCATCGCAGTTAGTGAGACAGTTGCATAGCTGTGACATTTCTCGCCGCCCCACGACAACTATATACGGCTGATCTGCTATGTGCTGATATACAGTGCTGTGTCATGTGAAATATACATGAATATGCATACCCTCACCCCGATTCCCGCTGTACTGCACTCCAACTCCGCGATTTCATTGGCTGTTGGCTGTCTTTCGCCTGCCACTGTTTTCCAGTCTTTCCCCACTTCGATTCCGAGCTAAACCATGTCCACAGAGCCACTCCTTGAGATTGAGAACATCACGAAACGGTTTGGCGATGTCGTCGCCAACGACGAAATCAGCTTTTCCGTTGAGCGAGGTGAAGTCCATGGGCTCCTCGGCGAGAACGGAGCCGGCAAAAGCACGCTGATGAACATTCTCTATGGGCTGTATAGCCCAACAAGCGGCACTATCCGGCTCAACGGTGAGCCACAGCAGTTTGCCTCTCCGAATGAAGCGATCAACGCAGGAATCGGGATGGTTCACCAACATTTCATGCTCATCCCGCGGATGACCGTCCTCGAAAATATCGTCCTTGGCGAACGGGAAGCAGCCACCGACAGCGACACGATGTTTGGCACGCTGCGGTCACTGTTCGGGCGTGAGCGCGGTCGGCCACGCGAGAGACTCACCGAGCTTTCTGAAACGTATGGGCTTGATATTGATCCCGACGCAAAAGTTTGGGAGCTCGATATCGGCGAACAACAGCGCGTCGAGATTCTCAAGGCGCTCTATCGGGATATTGATCTACTGATTCTCGATGAGCCAACTGCCGTTTTGACGCCCAATGAGTCCGAACAGCTGTTTGAGACAATCGAGACGCTGGTTGATTCGGGGCTGACAGTCATCTTCATCACTCACAAACTCTGGGAAATCGAGCAGATGGCCGACCGCGTCACGGTGCTGCGCGATGGCAAAAAAATCGAAACGGTTGATGCTGAGGCTGTCTCTGAGGGCGATCTTGCCGAAAAGATGGTCGGCCGAGAAGTGCTGTTCCGGCTGGACAAAGAGCCGGCGGCTGTCGGCGAGCGGGTGTTGTCAGCGACAAACCTCTCAGCGACTGATGACCGCGGTGTCGAGACACTCAGCGGCGTTGATCTCTCGGTTCGAGAAGGCGAGATCGTCGGGGTGGCGGGCGTCAGCGGCAACGGCCAACGCGAGTTGGCTGAGTGTCTGATTGGGTTCCGCCAGCCGACCGCCGGCCAAATTGCGATCAATGGATCTGATCTCACTGGCAGCCACCCACAGGAGTTTGTCGACAGCGGCGTCTCCTTTGTGCCGGAGGATCGGTACAAACACGGCTGTGCTGAGTCGCTCAGCGTGATGCACAACGCGGGCATCAAAGCCTACCGAAACGGGGAGTTAGATGACGACTCGCTGTTGCTTGATTATGAGTCGATGGAGCAGTACGCTGATGAGATTGTCTCGGAGTTCGACGTTCGCGGCGTCAACACGGTTGCTGAGACAGCCGCCGGGACGCTTTCCGGTGGGAATCTCCAGAAGCTCATTTTGGGCCGAGAGATGAACCGCACACCTGAGTTGCTGATCGCTAACCAGCCCACCCGCGGTGTCGATGTCGGCGCGATTGAACATATTCGACAGCTCATGCTAGAGCAGCGACACCAGGGAACTGGCGTCGTTCTCATCTCCGAAGATCTCGATGAGCTGCTTGATGTAAGCGACCGCATTCTCGTTATCTATGAGGGTGAGTTTGTCTTTGAGACAACACCGGCAGAGACAGATACGTGGGAGCTTGGGATGTATATGTCAACCGGGAAGCCGCCGAGTGAGGCCGCCGCCGAGTCAGCACCGAACTCTACTGTGGAGGCAGAATGAGGCTCGGCATCGATATCAAAAGCCGTGAGCATGTTCCACGGTGGCTTGCCTACGGCGCGCCACTGGGAACGATTCTTGCGGCGCTGGTTGTTGCGGCTGTACCGCTGCTTTGGCTTGGAATCAACCCACTTGCGGTCTACGACGAAATCTTCGTTGGGACATTCACCAGCCTTGGTGGGATTGCCGATATCATGCGAACGGCGACCCCACTGTTTCTCACCGGGTTAGCTGTCTATATTCCGCTGAAAGCTGGGCTCTGGAATATTGGTGCTGAGGGGCAGTTTTTCGCTGGCGCGGTGGTCGCAACCGCGATTGGGATTCATGTGAGCCTGCCAACTGTCGCGTTGCTTCCCCTGATGGTTCTGGCAGGCGGCATTGCTGCGGCGCTGTTTGGTGCAATCCCGGGCTATCTCCGGGCGGAACACAACGTGAATGAGATCATCTCCTCGCTCATGCTCACCTTTGCGGCAACAGCCTTTACCGGATACCTGCTCCGTGGCCCAATGCAGGGCCGCGGTGGTACCTCAGCCACTGATCCGCTGCCTGATGCGGCGCAGTTTCCAAGCATCCTTCATCCCCGTCTGCATCTCGGTGTTGGGATTCTCTTTCTCGTCGGCATTCTCGCGTATCTGTTGGTGAACCGAACCCGACTCGGGTATGAGATCACCTTCACCGGTGCAAACCCCACCGCAGCCCGGCAGTCTGGAATCAGCCAGTACAAAATCTATCTCTTGGTTTTCGTTATCGGCGGGCTGCTTGCTGGGATTGCTGGCGTGCTTGAGGTTGCCGGCGTCCATGGCCGGCTGTTTGATCCGGATGAGTTCTCACCAGGGTATGGCTTTACTGCCATTGCGGTTGCACTGCTGGGCCGAAATGGCGTTGGTCGTGTGTTCCTTGCTGCGATGTTTTTCGGTGTTCTCACCGCCGGCAGTTCAACGGTTGCGGTCACACTGAATGTCCCAAGCGCGCTGATCGATGTGATTGTCGCCCTCACGATCCTCTTTTTGCTGACTGCAGAGTTCATCAAAACCTACCGGGTCAGCATTGATCGTGGCCAAACCGGCTCATCACTGGAGGGTGTTTCATGAGCCTGCTGGCCAGTACGCTTGAGTCGATGGTGCGGCTCTCAACACCGCTTTTGTTGGCTGCAATGGGTGAAGTCATCGCCGAACGCAGCGGCGTGCTCAATCTTGGCGTTGAGGGGATGATGCTCGTTGGCGCGTTGGCTGGGTTTGCGACAACTGTCGTCACCGGGAGCCTCTGGCTTGGATTCGCCGTCGGGATGGTTGCTGGCGCGGCTCTCGCACTTATTCATGCCGTGTTGTCGATCTCACTGAAGGCCGACCAGGTTGTCAGTGGCATCATGCTGACGCTGCTGGGTGTTGGTCTCACAACGTATTTCGGCCGCGGCTATATCGGCATCAGCATCGACGGCTTCCAGACGATCTCAATTCCTGTCCTCTCAGGCATCCCAATCGTTGGTGAGGCGTTTTTCAGCATCACTGCACTCGATTATCTGGCCCTGATTTTGGTTCCCATTATCTGGTATTTCCTCTTCCGAACCAACATCGGCGCGGAGATCACTGCTGTTGGCGAAGACCCAGAAACAGCCGACACTGCCGGGGTTCCGGTGTTTAAAATCCAGTACGCCTGTGTCCTGATTGGTGGCGCGCTGGCGGGTGCCGGCGGTGCGCAGTTCGCGCTCGGATTTACCAACTTCTGGGGTGTCGAGATGACTGCTGGCCGTGGCTGGATCGCGGTTGCACTCGTTATTTTTGCCCAGTGGCGAATTTTCCGGCTGCTGGCTGGGGCGTATCTGTTTGCTGGGATTCAGGCGATGACGTTCCGCAGCGGTGCGATCCGCGACTGGGTGCTTGATTTGGTCGGCATCGGCGTGTTGGAGTCGACAATTGCGTTTCTGTTCAACTCACAGGTGATGGCTGCTTATCCATATCTTCTGACCGTCTTCGTCCTCTGGTATGTGATGCGTCAGGGCAATCTCAACGAGTTGGGCGCGCCATCAGCCCTGCTTCAGTCCTATAGTCGAGAACAAGATTAGGTGGCAGTTTAATAACGAATGTCGTTGATAAGTTCCACAACAAGTATTTGAGCGACTACGCTTCGTCGCCTTCGATATTGTCGAAAATGAATGTCTCTGGTTCAAACAGGAGCTGTTCGTCAGACCAGTCCTCATACTCGCTTCCTTCCCAGACAATCTGGTCGGCATCGCCCTCTTGCATATCGTCACGGATGTCATGCACTTCGTCAACGATATCATCAGGCACGTCTGGGCCGAACTCAGTGATTTCGACGGCACCGGTCTCGATACCGGGGAAAGTAATACCTGCCTCCCACTCGCCGGCACCGGCTGCTTCGATAATCGGGATGTATGCCTCTTCCCAGTTGAACACAGCAGTCGTCAGATGGTGATCCTCTGTAAACTCCGCGGCGGACTCTGCGTATCCAGAGGCCCAAATCTCGTTGTCAGCGGCGGTGCTGGCTGCGGATGGCGAATCCTGGTGTTGGATCATCACATCGACATCCTCGTCATCGATGAGTGCCTGGGCGTTTTCACCTTCGAGTCCTGGGTCATACCAATCATCTGTCCAGCGGATATAGATTGTAGCATCCTCGTTTGCATCTTGAACACCCGAGGCGAACCCGTTGATGTCCTGATACACCGTCGCCACGGGGTTTGCGGCCACGTAGCCAATCCGGTCGTCTTCGGTGATCAGGCCGGCGGCATACCCCACGAGATAGCGGGCCTGATACAGCTTCGTATAGAACGCACCGTAGTTTTCGCCAGTATCAGCACCTGAGGCGACCTCAAATGCGGTGTCAGGATACTGCTCGGATGCTGCTGCCATTGGATCGGTAAATCCAGCACTGAGACCGAAGACCACATCATACCCTGCTTCGGCGTACCGACTCGCAACAGATTCGACATCATCAACGCTTTCAGTAAAAGCCCCCTGGAAATCATCCAGCCGCTCTTCGGTTGCTTGTCGTCCCGAATCATGCGATGATGTCCAGCCCTGATCGTCGGCCTCAGCGAAATACAGCCAGGCTGCGGATCGTCCGGCCTCTGGTGGCTCAATTCCGCCACCGTCGAGACAGCCGGCGGCCATCGCCACTCCACCGGCACCGGTTGCCGAAAGTAGTTGTCGTCGGGAAATACGCGGTTCACCTGTGTCGCCAGTCGGATCGGACATACAGGATGGTGTTTTCCAGCATCCGTTATAAAACAGACTAAACACACACTATTCACCACTGGCCGATTGAAAACGCAACATTCTGTTGCCAACGCCGGCACAAACTACGTTTTATCCTAATTTCACCGACCAACGCAGCTTGTCATGAAATTATCTCCGGTTTGAGTCGTTGAACACAGCTAAACGAACTGTTTTTGCGTTAACTCCGAGAACACAACAGTATGGAAAAGCTACACGCCTCGATTCATGAGGCTCCGATCATCGATAAGGACGGCTACTCCTACATTGTTCATCCGATCAGCAACGGTGTGCCGATGCTCGAACCCGGCCTGCTTCGAGAGGTTGTTGTCGAGATGACGCGGGCAGCGGATCTTGATGTCGATAAAATCGTTGCGCCCGAAGCAATGGGCATACATATTGCTACCGCGCTCTCCTTACAGACGGATATTCCGCTGGTTGTGATTCGGAAACGATCCTACGGCCTGCCAAATGAGGTATCGCTCCACAAAACCACTGGCTACTCCGAATCCGAGATGTATATCAACGATATTGAGCTGGATGATCGACTGCTCATTGTTGACGACCTGCTCTCGACAGGCGGAACGCTGGCGGCGATCTGTGAGGCACTTGATGAGATCGGTGCCGAGATTGCAGATATCGTTGTCGTCATTCGTAAACAGGGCGAGTCTGCACTGGATGAGACTCCCTACGAAGCAACCAGCTTGGTTGAACTCTCAATTGAAGACGGCGAGGTCGTCATCCACTCTGCGTAACTGCGGTTTTGCTTTTCGTCTTCAGCAAGCTCGGTCGGCGTTGTTCGCGCGATGCCAATACAACCGGTGGTTTCATTTAGTCGCTGCCACTACCAAGAGATATGTCAGATCTCATCCTGTATGAGCTTCCGGGCTGTCCGTACTGCGCGAAAGTCACCTCAAAACTTGAGGAGCTCGGACTGGAGTATGAGTCCCGCAAAGTGCCACGCTCACACAGCGAGCGCACCGAAGTCGAAGAGGTCAGCGGCCAAACCGGCGTTCCGGTGCTGATTGATGAGGCCCACGATATCGATGGGATGCCGGAAAGCGACGATATCGTCGCCCACCTGGAAGCCAACTACGCCTAACTGGCCTGCGAAACCTTGCTGAAACTGGACTGCAAAATCAAGCCGAACCTTGGTGATTCGCTGGTTGTGGTCGATCTCGCTACTCCTCAGGTTCAGCCGCCCGTTCGCGGATTAGATCGCGGATCATATCTGGATCATCAATCGAGGCGAGTTCCTCACAGGAGACGATTGCTGTCCCCTCAACTGACTCGCGTCTTGTCGAGTCGGCGGTGAAATAGACTGATCTGGTTTCGGTCACTCGCCCGATTGAACTCATTAGCTCGGCCCGTTTCTCCGCACTTTCGGTAAACGGAGAGTGGCCTGTCAGCACATCCTTTGAGCTGCGGTCGGTATCCTTGCTCACGGCCTTAAACGGTGAGCGAGTCGTTGGATGAACATCAAAACCAGCATCGGCCAACACCGTCAGAACGTGTCTGTCGTCAGGATCAGCTTGTGGTTCGTCGGGAACCGGATCGGCATCATGGACGTCTTCGGCCCCATCAAGCACAGACACCGGGTTCGAGAACTCTTCGTCGAACAGCTCCTCCAGTTGGATTGCGACCTCGATTGAGGCGTTCATCCCATCTTCATACTTCGAGACGGTTCGCCGCGAGACACCAAGCTCGTTTGCCAGCCGGCCGAGACTCCAGCCGCGTTCTTCGCGTTCGTCAGCCAAGAGATCGCCGTCGATGCTGACGTACAACCCTCCAGGAGCCGCATAGATGAGCGGTGGCACCTCCTCGATAAAGAGGTCGTAGGCGGTATCTGGGTTGAACACCGGGACGCCATGACGGAAGTAGACGACGCCGGGTTTGAGATCCTCATTTCGTGTTCGGAGACCGATCACCATCGGTGTCGCCGACAGATACTCGCCGAGTCGGCGGAGTTCGGCACCAGTTTCAGGGCTGAATGCGTCGATATTGCCGAGAATTTTTAACAGCACAAGATCGTCCCCGCGGCGGGCAGCGAGGTCGAAGCTTTTCGGTCGGACGGAACACCGGTCGCTGACGAGGAAGTCGGCATCCTCCAGCATCGCGGTGATGTTGCCGACCAGTGCTGTCCGTGACATAGATGGATATAGTCGGTCTCTCACTTATATACATTGTGTCGGTGACGGGCCTCTGTCACCGGATTTGAGCGTTGTCAGCAGTATTAACAGTATTCAGGCACTAACTCCCCTTCGTTAAGCAGTCGTTCGAGAATGGAAGATTCTTGTGATCCCAAAAATCTCCGATTTTCGGACGACAACGCAGGGAGCGAAGCGACCGAGTAGCGTTCACGAGAGCAAGCTCTCGTTCGCACATCAGAACGCTTCGCGTTCTGAGGACGCAGTAGGGAGGGGATACAGCGTCCCCAGAAATCGAAGATTTCTGATTGGCGAACGAATCGCCGGCCCGGAGTCAGTGTGCATTTGCGGTCAAAGAGTGCCAACTCTATCCGCATCACGTTTGTTCCGCCTACCCGCTGTTTGGCAGCATAAGGCACTGAGGCCTCATATTTTGACGTTTTGGAGGCCACAGGAAGGAGATAGCGGAAACAGCTATTTGTTGCCTCGTGGTTTGGTTAATTAGCAGAATTCCTCATAGATGGGGTAGTTCACTACCTGTTCGACGCAGTTAGATCTACGAGCCGATAACCCAGCTACATCATCAGTAGCAATTCGGTTACTTTCTACCAACGATGAGTTCTCTCTCCAAATCGGTCAACCCGAAAGGAGTTTTTCACTCCGTTGGTAACCCGTGGTCATGACGGTACTCGGGGTTGATGACACCGATTCTAGAAGCGAGGGGATGTGTACGACCTACCTCGCAACACGGCTCGCTGCGGCTATCGAGGCCGAAGGCGGCAGTGTCCAACGCCAGTTGTTGATCCGGCTCAACCCTGCTGTCGAGCACAAAACCCGCGGCAACGCGGCGATCGCCATCCATACTGATTTCGACCCCGAGGCGGCGTTTGATCTCGCCTGCGACCACGTTGACTCACTCGCCATCTCGGCCGACAGCCAAACCAGTCCGGGAGTGGTGGTGGCTCCTGGCTCGCCGGCATCGGTTCCAGACAGCGTCCTTGCTCACGCACAACGCTCAATCCGCCATGAACTCACGCTTGCGGAGACAGAGTCAACGCTTGCTGCTGTCGGCTACCACCACTGCGGCTGGGCTGGCGATGGCTGTGAGGTGCGTGGCCGCGGTCGAATCGGGGCGCTAGCAGCGATTGGGGCGTGGAATGCTTTCGATGCGTGGACAGACGAGCAAATCGCTTACCGGGAGTTCGACCGCTGTGGCACGCCCCGTGCGGTCGATACTGAGGCGGTGTTTACAGCTGCTGACGACAGCTATCCCGCTGTCTGGGACACCGTCGACCGCGGTGCTGGCGAGGCTGTCTGTGTCCCAAACGCTCCGGGGCCGATTCTCTATGGGATTCGCGGCGAGACAGCCGCCGCCTGTGAAGAGGTTGCCCAGACAATCGCTGACGCCGCCGACACCGAGGCAGTCGAGCGGCAGGCCACGTTTCAGACGAATCAGGGCACTGACCAGCATCTCGCGGCTGGCGACATCGGCTCACTCCGTGAGGCGGCAGGCTACCGTGTTGATGGCGTTGTCGCCTCCGATCCAGAAACCAGAGAGGGCGGCCACGTCTTCTTTGCGTTGGCGGCTACAGATTCCGACAGCGACTCAGCTGCTGAGGCCCCAGATAGCAACCCAGCTGCAGCGGTGCCGACGGTGAGCTGTGTGGCCTTCGAACCAACCAAGCGGTTCCGCGACCACGTTCGGGCGCTTCGTGTTGGCGACAAACTCACTGTCTGTGGTGAACACACGCAGGGGACAATCAAACTGGAGAAACTCGCTGTTCGATCACTGAACCGTACCGAAGCGGTCAACCCACGCTGTCCAGACTGCGAAAAGCGCATGCAATCAGCCGGTCGTGGCCAAGGCTATCGGTGTCGTGACTGTGGGACTGACGCGCCGTCGAAAGTCAGCCAACCCATCGACCGTTCGATTGCGTGTGGCTGGTATGAGGTTCCACCTGTTGCGCGTCGCCATATTGCGAAACCACTGGTTCGCGGCGGGTTTGATGGCCCAACGCATCCCGAACGGTGAGCAATTAGCGTCGCCGTGTTACTCCTCAGAGCCGTATGCGTCCAACACAACCCTGATCCGGTTTGCGAGGACATCCATATCTGCGGCAGCGTGATCGCCCTTATACACAAACTCAGTCACCCCATTTTCGACCGCATCGCCAGCAATCGGCTCTAACTTTTTGCCCGTCAGTAAGATAACTGGAATCTCTGGATCGTTCCCGCTTTCGTTGATTTCAGCGGCAAACTCTATCCCGGTTTCATCTGGGAGTTCGTAGTTGACGACAATACAGTCAAAATCACCTGTTTCAATCCGTGTTTTGGCTTCGGACACCGTTTCGACCGCGGTAATGGTCATTCCCTGTGCGGCCTCCAGCGTGTCGACTACCCGCATCGACATGAACTCGCTATCTTCGACCAACAGTACTTCTGGCGGTGTCATAGCAGTTGGTTTCGACCCTTCATGCTGTGTTCCTCTCGTCTGTGTCCCGATATCATTGCCCGGTCGCCCTGTGTTCCCTAACGGGTGCAACGATAAAATAGTGTACCATTCGCTCAGTAGCTGTCGACATTTGTCCCAATCGAACAGACGTACTCACCGAGGGCGACCTGTGGCAGTCTGCGGGTTCGCCAAAACACCCCGCTGTTGTCGGCGGTGACCTCGCATTTGACCTCGCCAAACGGATCAGTCACCGTAAACAGCGTTTCGCCCTCACTGATTCGGTCGCCCAACTCGACGTGATACGCAACTAACCCGCCAGCGTCGGCACCGTACTGATCGAACCGCTTGGCTCGAGTCTGTCGTTCTGTGGTGTGGTCACCGTCCAGAAAGTCGTAGTGGTTGAGCACATTGAATACACCCTCAACACCAGTCTGGATGCTTGCCTCATCGAAGCCGACTGAGCCACCCAATTCGGGATCAACTGTCGGAATCCCCTCGTCGGGAGCGACACGGGCGAGTTGGCCTTCTGGGCCTTTTTGATCTAGGACGTAGCCGCAGCCAAACACCTTCGCCAGTCGGAGACACTCACTGTGCATCGTGTGGCGTCGACCACACCGCACCCGGACTTCGTTGATCATGCGACTGGTCGATCCCTGGTGGAGATCTAAGATCAGATCTGCCGTTTGGGCCACTTCAAACACGCTCGCGGCGATTCGCTCACTGGTTGTGCCTGTCTCATCGCCAGGGAACGTGCGGTTCAGTTTTCGGTCATCAATCGGGTTCCGATGCTCGGCCACCTGAAACCCATAGTAGTTGACGATGCCGACAATACAGATCTCGCCTGCCACCTCGCTTGGATCGAGCTGTGGCACAATCCGCCGGAGCACGCCTAACCCGTTTAGTTCGTTGCCGTCGCTGACTGCCTGCAGATAGAGCCGCTTGCCGTCGCTCGCGCCGTTGATGACTGCGACTGGGAGGGCGATCTCGCTGCCATCACGGGCTTCACCGACTGCAAGCCGCCCCACAGCCTTCTCACCGGGGGCTGCTGTGGCGGTGCCGACCGTAATCGTCATTATCGGAACCGTTGACCGCCCGGTTATTAGGCGGTTCGATCCATCTGTTGGGTGGATCGAATGATGCATCGAGCTTTTGATACGCTGACGCTGGCGAATTCTGCTACGCTGACGCTGGCGAATGAGACCAATCGGTTGCTGAGAAATCGCTGTCCCCGCCGTCGACTCGAAATCAATTTGAGGCTGCCGCCCGAACTCAGTGTGTGCCTCCCGAGGACTCCGAGCCACCGGCGACAATGGTCGAAGCTCTGACCCTCCGGCGAAACGTCGCAATCGGCCTGCTTGTCGGCATCGTTGTCGCTGCGGTTGCCTACAGCGTTCGTATCTTTGAGCTGCTTGGCCCGGCCGCAGCCGTCCACACATTTCCGGTGTTTGGCCCCCAGCTCTGGTTCGTGTTGCTCGCAATTGTGTTTGCGACGGCGACCGCACTCGCGGTTGTGTTACTGTTGACAGCAGCACGATTCTACCGTCTGAGTGAGTCGGTCACAACAACTGACGAGTCTCGTTAATCAGCAGCCGATGGCTCGCTGTTTTCGACCGCAGCCTTCGCCTGTGGGGTTAGCTCGTAGATATTCTGTCTGGCGTCTGCAAAATAGACATCCTCCTCGACAACGCCGATTTCTTCGAGTCGCTCAAGGGCGTATCGCACTGTTCTGGCCGACAGCATTGATTCCTCAACAATCCCTTTCTGTGTGAGTGTCCCGTTGTACTCAAGCACTTTGAAAACCAACTTCGCACTCGGCGGCAAATCTCCGAGCGTTTCTTCGTCTGTTCCAGCCATTACTCTCTGTTGGGGCAGACAGCAGTATAAAACTTGAGTTCAACAGCGGCCGCCAAGCGAACTCCTTTTGATGGCGGCTGTCCGAACGATAGATATGGCTACTGACACCGCTGCTGGACTCTCCGACCATATGCGGGGGGTGACCGTCACAACAGTCGCCTGTTTAGGGGGGTTGTTGGCTGCGGTCGCCTCTGCTTCCATCGTTGGAACCACGCCGGAAGCCGCAACAAGTCTTCGACCGCTGTTGCTGCTCGGTGGTGCGATTTTCGTCCAGTTCCCGATTCTGAACCTGATTGGCGTCGATGTCGGCGAGTTTGGGCTGAAAGACAACCTCTATATCTCCTTTATGACCTTCTGTCTGTGGTTTATCACGTACGCGATTCTGTTGACGACGGGGGCGCTGTAGATGGCAGATGACAGCATCGCGGTCGTTGACCTCGACCGCTGTCAGCCTGATCGGTGTAACTACGAGTGCGCCAACTACTGCCCACCAAACCGAACCGGCGAGGAGTGTATCACCAAACGCGGCGAGTCTGTGGACGACGATGAGGTCATTGAGGGCGATCCAGACCAGATCCGCATCTCCGAAGAGCTCTGCTTGGGCGAAAGCTGCGGCATCTGCGTCGAGAAATGCCCCTTCGATGCGATCGAGATAATCAATCTCCCACAGGAACTCACTGAAGAACCAACCCATCGGTACGGCGAAAACGCCTTCGCGCTCTATGGGCTGCCGGTACCTGTCTCCGGCAACGTCACCGGTATTCTCGGCCCCAACGGGATTGGGAAATCAACCGCTGTCAAATCACTCGCTGGCGAGATTATCCCAAATCTTGGGGCCTACAACACCGAGGCGAGTTGGGACGCTGTCTTGGATCGCTACCGCGGCTCAGAGCTTCAGGGGTTCATCACCGAACTGCAGGCCGACGAGATCAGTGTTGCTCGCAAACCACAGTACGTCGATCAGATTCCAAAACAGTTTGACGGGAAGACCCGCGATCTGCTCGAACAGACCGACGAACGCGGCGTGTTGGATGATCTCATCGACCGACTTGGCATTCGCCCAGTGCTCTCACAGTCGATTGACTCAATCAGTGGTGGCGAACTCCAGCGTGTCGCTATTGCGGCGACGCTGGCCCGCGATGCTGACTTCTACTTCCTCGATGAGATTACCCCGTATCTCGATATTGGCCAGCGCATGGTTGTTGCCCGACTCATCCGCGAACTCGCTGACGACGGCGACCGCTCGATGCTGGTTGTTGAACACGATCTGGCAATCCTTGATCTGTTGGCCGATACGCTCCACGTTGCCTACGGTGAGCCAGGCGCGTTCGGCGTAATGACACCGCCCAAATCAGTGCGCAACGGGATCAACGAGTATCTCGACGGCTATCTCACCAACGAAAATATGCGCATTCGGCCAGACTCAATCACCTTTGAGGAACACGCTCCGCGAGAGACAACACATGGAGAGCCACTGATCGAGTACCCCAAACTACAGAAATCCTACGGCGACGATGAGTTCTCGCTTGAAGTCGAATCGGGAACAATCTACGAGGGTGAAGTGTTGGGTGTTGTCGGCCCGAACGGAATCGGGAAATCGACGCTGGCAAAGCTGTTTGCCGGCGGGGTTGAGCCTGAGGTGGGCGAGCTTGATTTCGAGCTTGATATCTCGTACAAACCACAGTATATCGAGATTGACCAACCAATGCGGGTCGATAGCTTCCTCTCGTCGATCACCGACGACTTTGGCACGTCATACTGGAAAACTGAAATCGCCCAACCGCTGCAACTCACGCGGATTATGGAACAACAGCTCACTGAGCTCTCGGGTGGCGAACGCCAGCGGGTTGCGATTGCGGCCTGTCTCTCAGAGCCGGCTGATCTTTATGTCCTTGATGAGCCTTCGGCCCACCTTGATGTTGAACAGCGCGTCCAGGCCACCTCAGCGATCCGGCGGTACGCCGAACACAAGGATGCAACCGTGCTCGTCATCGACCACGACATCTACATGATTGATCTCTTGGCCGACCGACTGATGGTGTTTGATGGTGAGCCAGCCCACCATGGCCGGGCAGCCGCTCCCCAAGAGATGCGAGCCGGGATGAATGATTTCCTGGCGGATCTGGATATTACCTTCCGGCGTGATGAACAAACGGGTCGTCCCCGAATCAACAAACCTGGCAGTCAGAAAGATACTGAACAGAAGCGCGAAGGCGAGTACTACTACGCGGTGTAGCACTCCTCACCAGACGTCGATGATTTCGATCTCAAAATGCAGCTCTTTGCCGGCAAGTTCGTGATTAAAGTCGACTTCAACGGTTGAGTCGGTGACTGTTATGACATCACCGTGTAGCCCATTTTCCGCCGTGACGTGCATTCCAACTTCCGGCTCTTTGCCGACCATCCCCTCGAACGTCTCAGCATTGTACTCGCGGACGCGTTCGGGATCGAACTCGCCGTATCCCTCCTCGGGCGGGATAACAAGCGTTGTTGTCTCGCCCTCGCTCAATCCAATGACGCCGTCGTCGACACCAGGGATGACTTCTCCCTCGCCAACGCTGAAAGAGAGTGTGGTGTAGTCGTCTTCATCTCGATCCTGGGCCTCATCCAACCCGTGTTCTGCTGCGACCTCATACCGTGTGGTATCGAATAGGGTGCCGTCCTCGAACCGACCAACATATTCGAGAACGACTGTATCGCCTTCTTCAATCGCCATATCAACGCTCAACGGAGCAGTCAGATAAACCGGTCGTTTGGACTGTTTCTCGCGAAAGCGTTTACCTCAGTACGCCAGCGACCGCGGCCACCGGGTTGGGTTTCGGAGTGGTGGTGTCGTACCGTATCGCCACTCTCCCGCCGCAAGTGCCGATTCACGCTGCTCTGGTGGTTCTGTGGTGTCGGAACACGGTTCTGTTGACATACAGGCTTTCATCCGCCGCCGCTGCTTAATACCGAGGATCAGTACAACCCTTTCGAGTGTCTGTGACGCGAGTTACTGTCTCTACTACCGGCTTCCGGCCGCTTCAGTGGTCGGGAGCAGAGAAGAGGCGATTCGTGGCCGCTGTGTGGCTGTCGGAGAATCCAACATATATTGCGGGTTTTGTCGGGAACGCCGCTTGGCTCGCACTGTGGCTTCACCAGACCGTCGGTCTTTTGCTCGCTGGCCTGCAACTGTTGGTCACTAAATGGCGAGTTATCACATCGAGACGTATGGCTGTACGTCAAACCGCGGTGAGAGTCGCCAGATTGAGCAGGCCCTCCGCGAGGGTGGCCACTATCCGGCCGACGGCCCGGAGTCGGCAGATGTAGCCATCCTCAACAGCTGTACAGTTGTCGAGAAAACCGAACGCAATATGTTGCGCCGTGCCGAGGAGCTTCAGTCGAAAACGGCTGACCTCATCATCACCGGCTGCATGGCTCTCGCCCAAAGCGAGGAGTTCCAAAACGCGGGGATCGATGCCCAGATTCTCCACTGGGAGGAGGTTCCTGAAGCCGTGCTCAACGGCGAGTGTCCAACTGCCACCCCCGACGCCGAGCCAGTGTTGGATGGAAATATCGGTATTTTGCCGATTGCGCGTGGCTGCATGAGCAACTGCTCATACTGTATCACCAAGTTTGCGACCGGCCGGGTTGATTCTCCGCCGGTTGAAAAAAACGTGGAAAAAGCGCGCTCGTTGGTGCATGCTGGCGCGAGTGAGATCCGGATCACTGGTCAGGATACAGCGGTCTACGGGTGGGACAAGGGTGAGCGAAAACTTCCCGAACTGCTGGATCGAATCTGCACAGAGATCAACGGCGAGTTCCGCGTTCGTGTTGGCATGGCCAACCCCGGTGGGATTCATGGAATTCACGAGGAGTTAGCCGACGTGTTTGCTCGCCACGAAGAGCTGTATAACTTCATTCACGCGCCTGTTCAATCCGGCAGCGATGCTGTTCTTGATGAGATGCGTCGCCAACACCGTGTTGAGAAGTTCCGTGAGATCGTTGCGGCATTCGATCACCAACTGGATTACTGGACGCTATCGACAGATTTCATCGTCGGCTTCCCAACCGAAACTGAAGCTGACCACGAAGCCTCAATGGAGCTCATCCGTGAGATTCGACCAGAAAAAATCAATGTTACCCGCTTCTCGAAGCGGCCTGGAACGGACGCTGCAGAGATGAAAGGGCTCGGTGGCACGATCAAGAAGGAACGCTCGAAGGAGATGTCGGCAACGAAGCGCCGTATCGTCGGCGATGTGCACGAAGGGATGGTCGGCACCACGAAAGATGTCCTCGTTGTTGAGGAGGGCACCGGCGACTCGGTGAAATGTCGTGATGGAGCCTACCGACAGCTCATCGTGCAATCTGCCAACGAATACGGACTTGAGCCCGGTGAGTTTACCACCGTCGAAGTAACTGACCACCAGACGATGTACGCCTTCGCCAAGCCAGTTTGATGATCACGACTCTGTACATTTGTTGATGGTTCCTTTGTTGTGTCCTGCTGGACTCCCGGTTCTGTGCCATGACACCCGCGTATGACGACTGATTGGCATCAAGGAATCGTAGTTACCAAATAATCTATCAATCATAATAACAACTAAAGGAAACGAATCCCTCATTACATCCAATGAAACGGCGCTCATATCTCACCCTCCTCGGTCTCGGCACCGCCTTCAGCTCGTGGCTTCCTGACTGGGTTCCATTCGAAGACCATCTGGATGATCATGCCGATCATGCTGATCACGACCACCATGACGACCATGGTGAAAGCGACCCAGCCGACGCCGACGAGCCAACTGATTCAGGTGGACATGGCGATCATCACGACCACGAGCATGATGATCACGGTAGCACCAATGAAACGACCGACGATCAGGGTGCTCACGATCACAACCATACCCACGACGGTCATGATGGTCACGCCCACCATGACGACCACGACCATACTCACGATGGTCACGGTGGCTGATTACCTATTTCTCTGGATCTGAGTTCGTTGCAACCGCCGAACCGCCGTCGTAGCGAAGCTGGAACTGCACCGAGAACCGCACGTACTATCACGGCCGCAACAACAGTTCCTGTATAGACCGATATGAAACTCATTGAGCGGGGACACGGCACCGAGAGGATCGTGATAATCGGTGGGATTCACGGTGATGAACCGGCAGGAGCGGCTATCATTGATCGGCTGGCGGACACCCTTGACGACGATGGCCCGAAAACTATCCAACTGATCGTCGCCAACGAACCGGCACTAACGGCTGGCGAGCGGTACACCGAGACGGATCTCAACCGCGCATTTCCAGGCGATATCGACAGTGACGCCTACGAGTCAGTGCTGGCGGCTCGGCTGAAACGCCTCGTCGACGGAAGTGAGGCGGTACTCGCCTTTCATACCTCACACAGCGCGCCACCACCGTTTGCCATTTACAGCGAACTGAATGAATCCGTGAGACGATCAGTTACGGCGCTCCCGGTGGATTACGTGCTTGATGCAGCGGGGCTTCGTGGCACCACGCTTGATGCAGTGGTTCCACAGGCGGTATCCTTTGAGACAGGGCGGCAGGGAAGCGAGGAGGCCATCGATGTTGGCTACCAAGGCGCGCTCTCGTTTCTGCGTGCTCACGGTGCACTGACCGATGAGGAACCAACGTATTCCGAAACAACGGTCGTGAAGGGCCACAGGGAGGTTCCGAAAGGCGGTGGCACACCACACGTCTACTATCAGAATTTCGAAGAAATGCCTGAAGGAGCCGTATTCGCGGAAGATGATATCTACACGCACCGGGTTGATGAGGATGGTACTGTCCCTGTTCTTGCAAGCGAGGCGGGATACGAGGATATCTTCGGGCTATACGGTACAATCGAACAAACGCTTGAACCGCCGGAGTAGCACTGTTCGGTCGTTACAGGTTGAACAGGCGCAATGCCACGGTCTTTAGGCGCGGGAGGGTGTCAACCGTCTTCAAGCGTTAGACTGTCTGTCGCTGCATTTCGGAGCGCGTCTGAGCGACCCTCTACCCCCGGTGCGATTGCGATTGTGCGCAGCCCACAGCTGTTGGCGGCTTCCAACACTGGTTTGAAATCCGTATCCCGTGAGGCAATCGCCAGCGTCGTCGCCCGCTTTTCGGTGACGAACTTGGTTGCATCCACCGCGAGTTTCACATCAACGTCACCGCTTGTCACAACCACCTCAAACCCACGGGCTTCGGCAGCCTGAATCAGCCCTGGCGTCGCATGCTCATCAACATAGAGTCGGGCCGTCGCCAGCCGATCAGTTTCCGCAGTCGCCTCGCGGATATCATCAAGATCGACATCAAACTTATCGCGGAGCATGTTCGGCCCATCAACAAACAGCGCGATTCCCTCTTCGGGCTCATCCCGCCCAAACAAATCCATACAAGTCCTCAGATGGCTGTGAGTTTATCAATACCGTTTGCTGGTCGGGGAGTGAGAATCTCCGATTCGTGGTTGGTGAGAACGGACACCGATCGGCTGCTCCGATGCTGCTACTCAAGAAGGCCCATATCTTCCGCCACCAGATCCTGGAGTTGCGATTTTAATGCGGGGTCGACCATCGCGTGTTCCTCGCCGTCATGGCGGTTGTCGTTGTGTGTTTGGAGCTGTGTTTCCAACTCCGACAGCGGCACCGTCGTCTCCGTGCCACAGGTTTCACACACAATCGGGATCTCGGGATCGTCGCTCATACCCAGTGGTTACCCTCTGACGTAAAAACAAATCCGGTTTTCGTGATCAGTGGCTGGTGAAGCATTTCGGTGCCGATTTCGTGGCCATCTGCTGTCGACTGCAGCCAGTCAACCGATTTTGTCCAGTTGCTCACCGTGTGGTCTGCCGACCATGCGAGACCACCGCACGGCTCTTGACATTCGTGACCCTTAAGTAACCAACAGAGCTTTTCTCAGTCGTAGTACTGCAGGGGCGTGATGTCCCGAGTCCATCTGGGCGACAATACGAATGACCACCGCGGGTTGCGGTAGCCAAGCTTGGCCCAAGGCGCAGGGTTGCTAACTCTGTGGCGTCACTGCCTCCGGGGTTCGAATCCCCGCCGCAACGCTCGCAGAACTGACAATAGCTATGAGTGCAGAAGAACCAGAAGACGGCTTGACAGAGGAGGAACAAGAAAACCTCCGTTACTTCGTCCGGATCGGCCAAACCGATCTCGACGGGACGAAGAGTGTCGAGCGCAGTCTCACAGATCTGAAGGGTATCGGCCGACGCACGGCGCGAGTCGTGACTGAGACGGCCGGTATCGACCGTACAGCTACCTTCGGCCTGCTTGAGGACGACGAGATCGACGAGGTTGTCGAGGTCGTTGAAAACCTCGAAGACCACCTTCCCGAGTGGATGGTCAACCGGCAGAACGATTTCTTCACCGGTGACTCCACCCACATCGTTGGTGGCGATGTCGAAGAGCAGCGTCGACAGGATATCAACCGCATGCAGATGATTGACTCCTACAAAGGCATTCGACACAAACGCGGCCAGAAAGTCCGCGGCCAACGAACCAAATCCACCGGTCGTACCGAGGGGACAATCGGTGTCAACGTCGAACGCATCAAGGAGGAACAGGCCGAAGAGGCAGCTGAAGCAGAAGAGGCTGCCGGGGGCGATGAAGAATGACGACCGGCCAAAACACCACCGGCTACGAAACGCCAAACCACCCATACCAGGGTGAACGGATCGCCGAAGAGAGCGGACTAATCGGCCGATACGGCCTGAAAAACAAAGAGGAACTGTGGCGCGCCCAGTCGGAACTCCGTTCGATCCGACGCGAGGCCCGACGCCTCATCGGTGAGGCCCAGGGTGACACCGCCGCCGCCGAAACCGCTGGCAGCGAGTTCCTCAACCGGCTCCGGCGGTACGGCATTCTTGGCGACAACGACTCTATCAGCGACGTGCTGTCGCTGGAGGTCACCGATATTCTCGAACGACGACTCCAGACAGTCGTCTACCGAGAAGGACTGGCCTCGACGCCACAGCAGGCCCGACAGTTCATTGCTCACGGCCATATCGTCGTCAACGGTGCACGCGCAACAACACCGTCTCGCACCATCGAAGTCGCCGAGGAGTCAACCATCGGCTACGACGAGCACAGCCCGCTTGCAGATGATCTACACCCAGAACGTGCGGAGGCACAGGAGTAACCAATGAGCGAATCAGACGACGGAAAGTGGGGAATCGCCCACGTCTACTCTTCGTTCAACAACACACTGATCACAATCACTGACCAGACTGGTGCGGAGACGCTTGCCAAATCATCTGGTGGGACGGTGGTCAAGCAGAACCGCGATGAAGCCTCGCCGTATGCCGCCATGCAGATGGCTGAAGTCGTCGCCGAGAAGGCGAAAGCAGCCGGCATCGAGGGCGTCCACGTCCGTGTTCGCGGCCCTGGTGGCAACGGCAACAAATCGCCCGGCCCTGGTGCGCAAGCAACGATTCGGGCACTCGCCCGCGCCGGTATCGAGATCGGTCGCATCGAAGATGTGACCCCGATCCCACACGACGGCACTCGCGCGCCGAAAAACAAACGGCTCTAAGGACTATGACAGGCCAATTCGACGTTGAGTTTATCGAACGCGACGACAGAGCCGCCCGGTTTGTGGTTCGCGGGCTCACGCCAGCACTCGCTAACGGGTTCCGCCGCGCGATGATCGCTGACGTGCCGACGTTTTCTATCGACACCGTCCAGATCGTCGAGAACACGTCGGTGATGTTTGATGAGGTGATCTCGCTTCGGCTCGGACTCATCCCGCTGACGACGCCGCTGGATGATTTCGAGATCGGCGACACTGTTACCCTCGCGCTGGATGTTGAGGGGCCGGCAACGGCCTACTCCGGCGATATCGAGTCTGCTGACGAGTTGGTGCAGCCAGCCGATGACAACATCCCGATCATCGAACTCAAGGAGGGCCATCGACTGGAGTTTGAGGCCGATGCTGTCCTTGAGACTGGGAAAGACCACGCCAAACAGCAAGGCGGTGTTGCTGTCGGCTTCCGACATCTCCAGACGGTGACTGTCGGTGACGACATCGGTGAGTTCGACGAACAGGAGCCGGAGATTCTGCGAGGAGCGATCGAAACTGAGGAGGGGATCGTCCTCACCGAAGCGTTCGATCACGACCTCACCAACAAGTATCCCGGCAAAGAGCTGACTGTCGAAGACGTTCCCGGAGCGTATGTATTCCACGTCGAGACTGACGGCTCTGTCGATGTTGAAGAACTGGTGCTCCGCGCTGCCGAATCCCTCGGCACCCGCGCGGATGAACTACACGACGCCGTAACCGCATAACAACTGCACAACCGCACATGACACAGCACTCGATCCCATCGACTGTTCGCGTGGCTGTTGGGAGTGATAGCTCTCGACAGCCCCGCCACAGTCGCCGCCGCTCGATGACAGAGTGCGGGTGGATCGAAACTGGTAAGCCGTGGTGTGCGGTATCTCGGAGTGCGTGCAGGGATAGCCAAGTCTGGCCAACGGCGCAGCGTTCAGGGCGCTGTCCCATAGGGGTCCGCAGGTTCAAATCCTGCTCCCTGCACTCCGATTTCTTTCAGGAGCAAATTTATGAGCAGTAAGACGAATCCGAGACTTCAGAGTCTCATCGCCGAGCTACAGACGGTCGCTGGCGAGTCAGACGCCGGTGTCTGGCGCGACATTGCCGACCGTCTCGCAAAGCCACGGCGCACCCACGCGGAGGTCAATCTCGGCCGTATCGAGCGATACGCCCGTGAAGACGAGACCATCGTTGTCCCCGGCAAGGTGCTGGGCAGTGGTGTGCTTGAAACAGATGTTACCGTTGCCGCCGTCGACTTCTCTTCGACCGCCCGCAAGAAGATCGGGCAGGTCGGCGATGCGGTGACGCTTGAAGAAGCCCTCGATGAGAATCCTGAGGGCAGCAACGTACGGGTGATTCGATGAGCGCCGCAGAGTTCGAAGTCGATGTCGTCATCGACGCCAAAGACTGCATTCTTGGTCGTGTCGCCAGCGAAGTCGCCCAGCAGGCACTCGACGGCAAACGCGTTGCCGTCGTCAACGCCGAAGCGGCCGTCATCACCGGGAATCCGGAGTCAACAATCGAGACCTATCGGCAACGCGCCGAGCTTGGCTCCGACAGTGGGCCGTACTACCCGAAACGGCCAGACGGAATGTTCAAACGCTCGATCCGCGGGATGTTGCCGTACAAAACTGACCGCGGCCGTGAAGCCTTTGAGAACGTTCGCGTCTATCTCGGCAACCCGTACGACGAAGACGGCGAGGTGCTTGAGGGCACCTCACTGGATCGACTCTCGAATATCAAATTCATCTCGCTTGGCGAGATCTCCGAAAAACTGGGGGCAAACGTTACATGGTAACCAACACATCAGGCAAAAAGAAGACGGCAATCGCCCGCGCAACAGTCCGCGATGGGGAAGGCCGTGTCCGTATCAACTCCCAGCCAGTCGAGCTGGTCGAACCAGAACTCGCCCGTCTCAAGATGTTGGAGCCGTTCCGCATCGCTGACGACGAGCTCCGTGACAGCGTCGATATCGATGTGACAGTCAACGGTGGCGGCTTCAGCGGGCAGGCAGATGCTGTCCGCACCGCTGTCGCCCGCGGACTCGTCCAGCATCACAACGATGCTGAACTTCGAGCAGCCTACCGTGAGTTTGACCGTTCACTGCTGGTCAACGACGTTCGGCAATCCGAGAAAAAGAAATGGGGCGGCCCAGGCGCGCGGGCACGCTACCAGAAATCCTACCGCTGAGGTGATCCATGTATGATGATCCCAGTCCGGTGTTTCACCTGTGGCACAGTCATCGGCGAACACTACGAGGAGTTTGAGGAGCGAACGACCGAGGAAGACGAAGATCCTGCCGAGGTGCTCGATGATCTCGGTCTCGAACGCCACTGCTGTCGGCGGATGATGGTATCGCACACTGATCTGGTCGATGTCGTTGCCCCGTACCAATGAGTATGCATTACAACCGGTATGAGAAGGCTCGCATCCTTGGTGCCCGGTCGCTGCAGATCTCATACGGCGCGCCGGTGTTGATCGAGACTGACCAGACCGAACCGATCCTCATCGCAGCCGAGGAGTACGATGCGGATGCCTTGCCGTTTACAGTCAAACGAGACCAATGACACGAATTAGTTCAATTTCACTCCGACGCGTATTGGATTCCCGTGGCAACCCCACGGTCGAAGCAGATGTGCTCACGGAGTCCGGTGGCTTCGGTCGCGCAGCAGCCCCCTCAGGGGCCTCGACCGGCGAACACGAAGCAATCGAACTCCCGCCGACAGAAGCAATTGCCAACGCCCGCGAGCATGCGGTGCCGCGACTAGTTGATTCCGTCTATGCTGGCGATCAGCGCGCAGTCGATGGCGCGCTCCGTGCAGCAGACGGCACTGACAACTTCTCAGAAATCGGCGCAAACAGCGCGGTAGCCATCTCGATGGCCGCCGCAAAAGCCGCAGCCGATGTGCTGGGCACGCCGCTGTACCAGCATCTCGGTGGTGCCTTCCGTGGTGACAACTTCCCGATTCCGCTTGGGAACGTCATCGGCGGTGGCGAACACGCCAAAGATGCCACCGATATTCAGGAGTTCCTTGCCGCCCCTGTGGGCGCGCCAAGTGTCTCCGAGGCTGTCTTCGCCAATGCGAAGGTACACGCCGAGGCTGGAAACATCCTTGATGAACGAAACATCGGTGCGGGTAAAGGCGACGAGGGAGCCTGGGCCCCACCGATTTCGGATGCTGAAGCGTTCGAAATTATGGATGAGGCGACCAGCCGCGTTGCTGATGCGGTTGGCTTCGAGATCAAATTCGGCCTTGACGTGGCTGCAACCGAGTTCTACGAGGAGGACACCGACGCCTACGTCTACTCAGATGGTGAGAAGTCGACCGACGAACAGATTGAGTATGTCGTCGAACTCGTCAACGAGTACGACCTCGCCTACGTCGAAGATCCACTCGATGAGAACGATTACGAAGCCTTCAGCGAGATCACCGAGGAGGTTGGCGATCAGACGCTAATCTGCGGTGATGACCTGTTTGTCACAAACGTCTCGCGGCTCGAAGACGGTATCGAGGCTGGTGCGGCAAACAGCATCCTCATCAAACCCAACCAGATTGGGTCGCTGTCGGATACCATCGACGCGATTGAACTCGCGGTTCGCAACGGATATAAAACGATTATCTCCCACCGCTCGGGCGAAACTGAGGATACGACAATCGCCCACATCGCTGTCGCTTCCGACGCCGACTTCATCAAGACCGGCACCGTTGCCGGCGAACGAACCGCCAAGCTAAATGAACTTATCAGAATCGCGGATGACGCAGTATGAGCGAAAACGACACAGAACTTGACGAACAGGACGATGCCGCGGCGGCCACCGAGCCTGTCGATGACGAACCGGACGCCGAAAGCGAGGCCACCGAGGCCGACGCCGAGAGCGAAGCAACTGACACAGACGCGGCCGACGATGCGGAGCCAGCCGCCGAGGCAGCACCAGAAGCTGAGGGTGAGGCCGACGCTGATGAGACACCGTTTGATGATAATGTGATGCCGGATGATGATGCCGACCTGCTCATCCCGGTCGAGGATTATCTCGGCGCTGGTGTCCACATCGGTACCCAACAGAAAACCAAGGATATGGAGCGGTTCATCCACCGCGTCCGCGACGACGGGCTGTACGTGCTTGATGTGAGCCAGACCGACAGCCGAATTCGGACGGCGGCGGATTTCCTTGCGAACTACGAACCAGAACAGATTCTGGTCACCTCTTCGCGGCAGTACGGTCGGTTCCCAGCCGAAAAGTTCGCCGACGCAATCGGCGCGCGAGCACGCACTGGCCGGTTTATTCCTGGCACGCTGACAAACCCAGATTACGTCGGCTACATCGAGCCAGATGTGCTTGTCGTCACTGACCCAATCGGCGATGCTCAGGCCGTCAAAGAGGCGATCACTGTCGGCATCCCGGTCATCGCAATGTGTGACTCAAACAACCAGGTCAGCAACGTCGATCTTGTTGTTCCAACGAACAACAAGGGTCGCCGCGCGCTGAGTGTTGTCTACTGGCTGTTGGCCAACGAGACACTCGACCGCCGCAACGCCGATACGGTCTACGCCCTTGAGGACTTCGAAGACGCCCTCTAATTCGCCGGACGAAACGCTATTTTCTGCACGCAGATTTCGCCAGTGGTGACTCTCCCAGTTGGCTCGAAAAAAGTAATTTCCGCACCACCGTGCGGAGTTGCGTCCATTCCCCGTTCCCGTCTGAGGAGGGCGGCTGCCGCACCTCAAACACGTGACTGCTACTCACAATGTGAGTAGCGTTCACACTCTCTGTTTCTGTGCAACTGTATAAAAACCTGCGCTATTTTTCAGCGATGAAAATGAACAACCCGATGCCAACCCATTTTTACTGGTTCCCGACTGATACACCGCCATGACCGTCGTTAGCGCGCCGGGGAAGGTCTATCTCTTCGGTGAACACGCTGTTGTCTACGGTGAGCCGGCTGTGCCGTGTGCGATTGAAAAGCGGGCGACTGTGCGCGTCGAGCCGCGAGACGATGGCTCTGTCCGCGTCGAAGCCCAGGATCTCACACTCAACGGATTTGCTGTCGAGTACGACGAACAGGACACCCAACCGGATGTCGATGTGCCGCCATCGCTGATTGATGCCGCCACCGGCTACGTTGATGCGGCTGTCGAACAGGCTCGTGAGGCTGCCGACGCCCCAGACGCTGGTTTTGATATCTCTGTCGACAGCGAGATCCCACTGGGAGCCGGACTGGGATCCTCAGCAGCAGTTGTCGTTGCCGGCATCGACGCTGCGACTCGCGCACTTGGCGAACCGTTGGATCACCGCGAACTCGCTGAACGAGCGTTTCAGGCTGAGTATACCGTCCAAGATGGCGAGGCCTCTCGTGCAGACACCTTCTGTTCAACGATGGGTGGGGCTGTCCGGGTGGCGGGTGATGACTGCCGACAGCTTGCAACCCCCGAACTCCCGTTTGTCGTCGGCTTTGATGGCGGCTCAGGCGATACCCGCCAACTTGTTGCGGGGGTTCGCAGTCTTCGTGATCGCTACGAGTTTGCGGCCGAGACCGTTGAAGCAATCGGGGATATCGTTCGCCGCGGTGAGGAGTTGCTGGCCGGTGCCGATCCGGATGAGGAGGCGAGTGCGGAGCTTATCGGCGAACTCGGCGAGTTGATGGATATCAACCATGGACTGCTGTCCGCGCTGGGGGTGTCGGCACGCTCGCTGGATTCAATGGTGTGGGCTGCCCGCGAGGCTGGTGCTGATGGGGCGAAACTCACGGGTGCTGGCGGCGGTGGTTGTATTGTCGCGCTTGATGCAACCAGCGAAACCGAAACAAGTCTCCAGTACACCCCTGACTGCGAGCAGGCCTTCCGTGCACAGTTGGCAACTGATGGCGTCCGGGTTGAGGAATCAGCATGAGTAACGAACTAACGATCCTCAAACTTGGCGGAAGCGTCATCACCGACAAGGACACACCTGAAACCATCGACGACGACGCGCTTGATCGCGTAGTCGCTGCAATCGCCGACAGCAATCTCTCCTCGCTGGTTGTTGTCCACGGCGGCGGCAGCTTCGGCCACGTGCATGCGGCCGACCATGGTGTCTCAACAACGGATGGCAGCCACGACCCGACGGCTGTCTCAGCGATTCACGGCGCGATGAAAGAACTCAACCGAGCTGTCATTGACCGCCTGCAAGCCGCCGGCGTTGCTGCGGTTCCGGTTCATCCACTGTCGGCTGCGACCCGCAACGAGTCGGGTGAACTCACTGTTGTTGCTGATGCTGTCCAATCCCTGGAAGCCGAGGGGTTTGTTCCCGTACTGCATGGGGATCTGATCGCCCACGCTGGTCTCGGTGTCACCGTCCTCAGTGGTGATGAACTTGTCGTGGCGTTGGCGACTGAGCTTGATGCAACACGAGTTGGAATCTGTTCGACGGTGCCGGGTGTGTTTGACGTTGATGGCGATGTGCTGGAGTCGATCACCAGCTTTGATGCGGTCGCTGCTGCGGTCGGCGACAGCGATACCACCGATGTCAGCGGAGGGATGGCTGGCAAAGTTCGCGCACTGCTCAGTTTGGATGGCCATGCCCGTATCTTCGGGCCGCAAGCTGTCGGTTCATTTCTCGCTGGCGAGACACCCGGAACCCTGATCGACGGCTCGGCCAACGCCGAGTAGTCCCAACGTGGTCGACCCTCGCTACGTAGATCCGGATCGAAACCGCGCTATCGGAATCTCTGATACGTCGTCGTAGTCATCATCTCCACCGACAAGTAGGGTTCCCGAAACAGAGTGGGCTGTTGCCAACGCGAATGCATCGCCGAGGGCTGGATTATGCTGTAGAATCTGCTCCGAAGCTGCTTGCCACAACTCACTCACACCGACGCTTTCAATCCCAATATCAGTCAGCCAGTCGAGATACGCATCAGCAGTGGCTCGGTCGTACTTCCGCGCAATAGTGTATCGAATTTCTGTCTGCGTCACACAACTTGTATAGCCGGCTGTCTCGCCCGTGGCGACAGCCTCAAGATATTCTTCGACGACCTCGCTGCCTGGCTCATCGTCAGCGTGGGCAATGAGCGGCTCAGCGTCGAAGACAACCCGATCAGGAATGGTCATTCATTGCCCTCACACATCACGCTCTTGGCGATCCGATTCACGCTTGGCTTTGAGCAACTCGGTGGCTGGCTGCTCCGTCGTTGCGTCCTGCTGTGCTGCGAACCCTCGCATCTCGCTGGGCGATGGGACGTGCTTGATTACCACCTCGCCGTCTGGTGTCTCTTCGAACAGCACTTTTCCAGGAGCCTCAATCCCAAGTTTCTCACGAAACCGTTTTGGGATTGTTGCCTGGCCGTGTTTTGTGACAGCGACGATCTCTTTTTCAGAGCCAGAATTTGGTTCAGTTTTACTCATTATTCATAACTAAGATTTGTTCATAACTAAATCTTTTGGCGGTAGTTGATCTCCAGATTGCTGCAACACCTTTGCTGCATCTTCGGCCTTCGGCGGTAACCAGTTGGCACGGGGTAATCTCCTCTCCTTACACTGCTGTATTGGTGGTACCAAACGCTTATTCACCGGACTCGCCGAACTATCGCCATGGATACTGACGAGGTTCGGTCGTTGTTGGCGACCGTCGAAGACCCTGATTTTGGCGAGGATATTGTCTCGCTTGGCTTGGTCAACGCAATCGATGCCGACAGCGATCGAATCAAGATTTCGCTGGCACTCGGCGCGCCGTTTTCTCCTCACGAAACGCAGATCGCGGATGAGGTTCGAGCCGCCTTTGATGACACCGAGTATGCGGTGGAGCTGACTGCCGCGATGCCCGCCAGCATGCGCACAGAGGATGAGGTGCTGCCCAACATTCAGAATATCATTGCTGTTGCCTCCGGGAAAGGCGGCGTTGGAAAATCAACCGTCTCAGTCAATCTCGCGGCCGGATTAGCCGAACGCGGTGCCCGAGTTGGTCTCTTTGATGCCGATATCTACGGCCCCAATGTTCCCCGCATGGTTTCATCTGAAACAGGCCCGGAGACGACCGAGGATAAAACGCTGATTCCGCCCACACAGTACGGAATCTCACTCATGAGCATGGATTTTCTGACTGGCGAGGACGACCCAGTCATCTGGCGTGGGCCGATGGTACACAAGGTGTTGACACAGCTAATCGAGGATGTTGAGTGGGGATCACTCGATTATCTGGTTGTTGATCTTCCGCCGGGCACTGGCGATACGCAGCTAACGATTTTGCAGACACTCCCGCTGACTGGTGCGGTGATTGTCACCACGCCACAGGAGGTGGCGATTGATGATGCCGTCAAGGGGTTGCGGATGTTCGGCGAACACGAGACACCCGTGTTAGGGATTGCCGAAAACATGTCGTCGTTCCGGTGTCCCGACTGCGGCAGCAGCCACGATATCTTCGGCAGCGGTGGCGGCGAGGAGTTTGCAGACGACGAAAATCTCCCCTTTTTGGGTGCGATCCCGCTTGATCCAGCGGTGCGGGCTGGCGGCGACGGCGGCGAACCCATCGTTCGACAAACCGGTGACACAGCCGATGCCTTCCGGACGCTGGCTGCAAACGTCGCCGACAACGTCGGCATCGTACGGCGACAACAGGTTAGTGCGCACGCGAAACAAAAACCAGATCAGTAACTCAGCGACCTGACCACTAACTCAGCGACCAGACTAGTAACTCAGCGGCTGCTGAACAGCAACCAGCTCATCAGCTCACTCGAAGCTCGGTTTCGGTGGCTGGCTCAGTCAAAAGCGGTTTGATACTTTCTGCGGCAGCATCGACCTCGGCGGTGTTTTCCATCAACACGGTTTCGCTCGGGAACAAATGCTCGCCGAGCACCAACCCGTGTTCGCGGGCGGTCGATCCGGTCACGGTGAGATAGACGCCGAGACCCTCTGCAGCGATTGCGGCCTCTTCGGCATCGGCGGTTGCGTAACTAAAGGAAATATCAGCAGTGGCGTCGGTGCCGAGTACGGCTGCAACCAGTCGTTCATACCGTGGTGAGATACAGAGCGAGCCACTGTACTCCGCAATAAACGCTCGATCAAGCGTTGCTCCCGACAGCACTGCTGGCGTTGCCATGAGTGTGTGGTATACCGTATCGCCAAGCCCGGTGACAACAGCTACGTCTGTGTCTTTTGGACTAATTCTGTCGTTGATTTCCGCCAGCGAGCTGATTCCCTCTGGGCGGAGTTCGACGACCTCCTCTAAGACCAGATCCGCGCTGTCGAACCCAAGCGCGAACTCGTGGGTGCGCAACGCTCGGAACGGCTCCTCACGACCGATCAGCCGGAGATCATACTCACCGACCGAGACGGTTGCAGTATCGAAGACGATCCGGCGAGGATACCCTGCTCTGTTGTCTCGCAACAGTGTATACTCGACGCCTGCGGGGGTTGCTGTCTCACTGTAGGATGCCAGCCGCTCGTATGGATCGCGGTCGTCTTGCTGGCTGTCTTTGGTCACTGCTTTCTCATACCGGAGGGTGGAGGTGATCGAATCGGCGAGTTCTTCACACCCTGCGACGGTAGCGATACGTTCGAGTACTGCCTCCAGTGGCCGCCCTTTGCGGGGGACAGCAACTGGAACCGTCTGACTCATTATCGGATGCTCGTGGCCGGCGACTAAACAGATTCCGTTTCGCTCTACTCGTCGCTGACGCCACCGAAGGCCGTGCTGAGGCCCTCGCGGAACTGTTCGAGCGTTTCGATCCCGTCTTCCAACTCGTCGATGCGGGATTCGAGTTCGGCGATATCATCGCTGTCGGCTGCGGACTCAACAGCTGATTCGAGCTGGGTGAGCGTGCGCTGCAGCGAGTCGATGTCGTCGCTCAACTCGGCGTCGATGGCACTGAGATCCTCGCCCAGCTCATCAATCTCTGACTGTACATCGGTCATCTCCTCGTCAAGGCCTTCGACTGTGGTTTCGATCTCATCAACGCTGTAGTCGATATCGTCGACAGCCGAATCGATCTCATCCAGATCAGCCGTGAGCGTATCAACGTCGTCGCCGAGTCCCTCAATGTCCTCAAACGCGGCATCCAGATCGGTGTCGATCCGATCAAGGGTGTCGTCGACAGCACCGATCTCGCTTTCAGCATCGCGGGCAGTCTCTGCGGCCGCCTCAGCAGCTTCCTCCGCTGTCGCAAGTCGGTTGTCGAAGGAGTCAAGATCGTCCTCGATCTCGTCGAGTGTTTCGCTGGTGCTTTCGTCGATGGCTGCGAGTTCGTCCTCAACATCTTCAACATCGACTTCCAGATCGGTGAGTGCCTCCTCCAGTTCCTCAATATCAGCGCGCATCCCGTCAAGAATGTCATCGCTGGTGCCACTGGTGTTAATGAACTCTTCGAGGGCGTCGGAGTACGCCATCAGATCCTCAACCTGTGACTGGAGTCGATCGAAGCGGACTTCGGCACTGCGAGGAAAGGCCGCCCCGAGTTCGTCTTCCAGTAGTTTTCGGTCGTCTTCGCTCAGCTCGTCGTTGCGAATCTCCTCAGCTAAGGCCGCACCAATGCCGCCTTCTGGGAGACCGCCACCAGCCGTCGCTGGCTCGGTGTCGTCTGTCATGCCCGGTTCCTCCTCGTCTGGTGATGTGGTTGGCTCTGCCATAGTTGCTTTCGAATCCGCCACAGTCGCTGGCTCCTCGGTCGTCTCCGCTTCCTCCGCAGCTTCCGTGTCTGATTCGTCCTCGTCAATTGTGTCTGCAGTAGCCGATTCATCCTCGTCGACTGCCTCGACAGTTGGTTCGTCCTCGCTGTCTGTCTCGACTTCCTCGGCTGCCTCTGGTGGGGCTACTGCTTCCTCGTCGGCTTCGTCGGTTTCCGTATCCGCTACAGTCGGCTCGTCGTCAGTTTCGGTGGCTGGTTCTTCGTCTGTTGCCGTTGCTGGCTCTTCTGCAACTGATTCCTCATCGGCTGCAATTGTTTCGGACTCGCTTTCATCCTCTTCGTCGGCTGCAAGTTCCTCTTCGTCGGCTGCAAGCTCATCTTCGTCAGCATCCGCGGACGCAGCTGCATCGCCGGTTTTTGGCCCCCACTCGTCGTCTTCTGTCGCTTCGTCGGCTGCTGGGCCAGTTTTTGGCCCCCACTCCTCGTCATCGGTTGGGGTTTCTGGTTCGTCGGCTTCGGCTGGTTCTTCTGCTTCGTCGACTTCTGCTGGTTCTTCTACCTCGTCAGCTTCGACTGATTCTTCTGCTTCGTCGGCCTCGGTTGGGGCTTCTGGTTCGGTATCGACATCGGCATCCGCTGTCGCCTCTTCAGCCTCTGCATCAATCGGTTCAATATCTGATGTTCCAACTCCTCCAGCGGCTGCATCCTCGCTTGCTGACTCTCCGGCTTCTGCTGGTTCCGCAGCTTCTGTTGGCTCTGTTGGTTCTTCTGGTTCAGCCGTCTCTTCACGCTCCGATGGTGGTGTTTGGGCCTCTTCTGGGGTGAGATCAGACTCGCTTGGATCCCGCGGGCCATCGAGTGGGCCAGCCTCAGTGCCGGGAAGTGACGAGCGTTCACCCGAGAGCACTTCGCGGATGAGTTTGCTGTTGTCCGGGCCTAACACGCCTTCGAGATCTGGATCTTCCGCATCGGGTGGGGCAACCTCTTCGACAGTTGGTGCTGACCGGAACATATCCAGATCGGTATCGTCCGTGATTCGAATGCCGTAGACGGTTTCTACGGTCTCGCCGGGTTCAAGTTCGTACTCGAACTCGACGCGGTGATTCTTGTAGGCCGTCCAGCTGTCGCTGTGGTACTGTGGGTGGAAGCCGACACGCTCCATCGGGAAATCCTCTGGAATCTGATCCGTCAGTTGGATTCGAACGGGGGCAGTAGCTGTCGATGAGAGCGTGAATGCGACCGCCGGAACGGGGAACTCGTCAACAGTGACGGTCTTTTCGACGGTGATCCCGTCGTTAGAAACCGTCAGCGGCTCGTCAGTGTCTGGCCCCTGGCTCATAAAAAGGACTATTTGACCAGTGACTTAAAATATGCGGGCTGGCCGGCATCGCCAGCTAACAGCATACTGACCGACGGGCTACCGATGGGCTTCGAGATCAACTATCCCGGGGTTGGCCTTCTGGCGGCGCGCCATCCGTTCAGTTTGTTTTTCCATCCGGCGACGGTACGCCGTCTGCTGCCGCATTGCTTGGCGGCGACACCGCTCTTGGGTCATCCACACGTGTCGATCTTCGTCGGTCGTATCGGCGTCCCAGAACCACACTGGGAGGTTGTAGTCGGTGATCATAGTCTGGTGCTCCGTACTGACTCTGGACGGCCGCCGCCCAAGTCAGCCTCACATGTATGTACACGCTTCTGAACCTTAAGTGCCAGTAATTTTAGGTACTCACGTATATTTGGCCACAATATATAGTTAATTCGATTCAATATGAAAATAAATAATATCTACTGACTTATTTTTGCCGGAGCTCCATCAGAGTTCGACGCGGTCGCCGATTTCAACGATTTCCAGTTGCTGCGGATACGCGTATGAGGCAGCGTGGTGGTGGAGCACTGTCGGATCTGCGGTCATTCCTTTCCACATATCCCAGTGACTCGGTAGCATTCGATCAACCTGCAGGTCGGCGGCTGATTTGACCGTCTCGTTTTCAGTGCTGTACCATTTGGTTCGCACCGGCTCTCGGGTCTGTTTGTCTGGAATGTTGCCGATTGCACCGAAGGCAAGAATGCCGATATCAATCTCATACTGCTCGCCGACTGCGGCGAAGTTCTCGGCTGGTTTGCTGTCGCCGGCATGGAAAATCGTCCCCGCTGGGTGTTGGATCATGTAGCCAACTGGATGCGTCGAATCTGGGTCGTGGGTTTCGATGATATCAATCGTGAACTCACCAATCTCGACTGTCTCGCCCTCGGTGACCTCGTTGAACTGCGACTCTTCGATGTCGTAGCTCTCTAACCACTGTTCATCCTCAAACGCCACCGCAAGGCTGTCATCAGGCGCGTAGAACTCCCCACCAGCTTCCAGCAGTGGCCCCTGGCTGGGGCCGTGGGTGTGGTCTGTATGCTCATGCGTTGCCAAGACGGCATCAACTGCATCGGCCGGCACATCCGCGGGATCAAACGGCACTGGAATCATCCGGACTGTTCGGGGTGGATCGCCCAGCCCAACGTAGGGATCAATCCACAGCGTTGTTCCGTCGCTACCTTTGATCACAAACCCGTTACAGCCAAGATACCACAGTGAAACAGTCTCGGGGTCGGCCTCGTCGACGGCTTTCGGGAGCCAATCGCCCCAGTCACTTACTGTCATGACTGGCTTTCTGTAGCGAGTCGTTCTAAACGTTACCGTCTGCGTGAGGCTAAACCCGCAAGCGACTACAACCAGTCAGCTTCGGGGTCGATGTAGCCTGCGGGCTCGTCGCCATCGAAGACCGCGATGATGTCGTTGCCGATATGCGTGTTGAGATGGGTGAGCGATTCCTCCGAGTAGAAGGCTGTATGTGGGGTAAGAATTACATCGTCTCGCTCGGCAAGCTCCGGGTTGTTCAGCGGCTCTTCCTCCAGCACATCGAGTCCGGCGGCGGCGATTTCGTCTTCCTCTAGTGCCCACACCAAATCGTCTTCTTTCACAATCGGCCCGCGACCAACGTTGACAAGAACTGCGGTTTTACTCATCTGTGTGAACGCCTCCCGATCAAACATATGCTTTGTTTCATCAGTCAGTGGGGCGTGGATCGAGATGTGGTCTGCCTCATCGAGCAGCGCGTCAAACGGCACCTTCTCGGCACCGAACTCCGCCATTTCCTCGCTTTCGACGTAGGGGTCGGCCGCAACGATCCGGCAGTTGAAGCCGGCCAGCTTCTCAGCCGTGGCTTTGGCGAGTTGGCCAAATGAGAGAAAGCCGACTGTCTCACCGGTGAGTCGGTGAACCGGCGCGCCGTCTTCCCACTCCCATCGGCCGCCTTTGACCGAGCGATCATAGACGTTGAGCCGGCGGATTGAAGCCAGAAGTAGCGATACAGCATGTGTCGAGACCTCTTCGCGGCAGTAGTCAGGAACGTTGACGACGGTTACGCCGTGGTCGGCGGCAGCAGGGATATCGACGCCATCGACGCCGACGCCTGCGCGGGCGACAATCTGTAATCTCTCGCAGGCCTCAAATACTTCTGCTGGAACGTCTGTCTGGACATCAACAACAAGTGCCTCGGCGTCGGCAGCCGCCTCAATAAGATCGTCAGTGGTCTGGAGGTCATGTGTCTCAACGGTGGCTGCCTCACCGAGTGTCTCTTGGAGGGTTGCAGCACGAATCATCGGATCGTCGTTCATTACGACAGTTGCCATGTCAGACTATTTGCGACCCACCGTATTGAATGGCCTCTTTGTTCCCGCTAATTGGGGATGCCAGAACGATTTTGCGGCCAGCGACTGACGAGTGGCTATGCGAATCAGCGTCATCGGAAGCGGCTCAGGCCTTGACAGCGACACCGACCGCCTTGCGGAAACTGTCGGCAATACACTCGCCTCCCGCGGCCACACTGTCGTCTGCGGCGGAATGGGTGGCGTGATGCGAGCGGTCTGTCGCGGCGCGAGCGAAGCGGGTGGGGAGACAATCGGTATTTTACCGACAGACAACCCTGCGGCCGCAAACGAGTATGTCACGACGCCAATTGCGACAGGGATGGGCCATGCTCGGAATGTGTTGGTGCCACTTAACGGCCAGGCGGTGATTGCGATTGCGGGAAGCGGCGGCACGCTCTCTGAACTTGGCTTTTCGCGGGTCTATAATCGTCCTGTCGCTGGGCTGAACACGCACGACCTGCCGTGGATTACCGCTGTCGAGACGCCTACTGAGGCTGTCGACCATGTCGAAACGGCGGTTGGAGATTGAACTCTCTACCCCTGTCGCGGACTGCAGCGACAGCGAGGCTGGCAGCAAATAGTGGGTCGGTTGAAACGTTGATACTCGAAGACTGAACCCGATTTGAGTAGCGATTGGTAAGCCATGGTTTATTACCTCAAAGCGGGTATAACTCCATCAGATGGCGACTCCTGAGACAGCGTTTCAGACACTCTCAACAGTGGTGCAATCAATCTCGGATGTTGAGCAGCCACTGGATGCAAAGATTCAGTCTGTGCTTGAAATCGCTGCTGAGACGTTGGGGTTTCCGATTGCGTATTTTACGAATATCGACGATGATCGCCAACGGATTGTCGCTACGGTTGGCAGCCATGATGCAGTTTCGGTCGGGGATGACGACCCGCTTGCGAAAACCTACTGTCGGAAACCGGTGGCAGCTGAAACACCGGTCGTTGTGACCGACGCTGCGGCCGAGGGGTGGGAAGATGATCCCGCGTTTGATCGATTTGGGTTTAGCTGCTATATGGGTGCTCCGGTCTCTGTTGCTGGCGAGACGTTTGGCACGGTCTGTTTTGCTGACGACAGCCCACGACCCGACGTTGACTCCGAACTGTTGGCGGCAACTGTCGAGGCGTTGGCTGGCATCATCGGGTATGAAATCGCACGAAGCCGCGCTACGGAGGAAAAAACACGGCAACAGCGTCGCTACCGAAATCTCTTCGATGAGTCTCGTGACGCGGTACTGTTGCTTGATCTCGATGGGATTCGGGAGTGCAACGAAGCAGCCTGCGAGCTGTTCGATATCGACTCACGAGAGACACTCCTCGGCACCGACCCAGGCGATCTGTCGCCGCCAACACAACCAGATGGGACAGACAGCGCGAGTGGGTTTGCTGCCCATGTCGAGACCGCATTGGCTGACGGCGAAGCCCTGTTTCAGTGGCGGTTTCAACACTCCGAAGCAGGGCAGTTCCATGCTGAGGTGAAACTCAGCCGGATCGAGTTGGATGGCGAGACGCTGTTTCATACCCATATTAGAGATATCAGCGAGCGGCGACAGCGAGAGCAAGACCTCCGGCTGTTCAAAAACGCGCTCGAACAGGCTGGCCACGGCGTTGTCATCACGAACCGGGCTGGTGACATTGAGTATGCCAACCCCGCCTATCTGAAGGATACAGGCTATGAGTTGGAGACTATTCTGGGGAAAAATCCGCGCTTTTCGAAATCTGGCAAACATGACGAGGGATTTTATGCGGAGCTGTGGGAGACGATCTGCTCGGGTGAGGTCTGGGAGACAGAAGAGCTGATTAATCGGCGCAAATCCGGCGAACTCTACCACGTTGATCAGACGATTGCACCGATCACCAACGAGGCTGGTGAGATCACACATTTCGTCGGCATCCAACGGGAGATCACCGACCTTCGAATGCGCGAACAGCGACTCAATGTGCTGAACCGGATTTTGCGACACAACCTGCGCAACAGCATGACCGTGATTCGCGGCAACCTTGCGGGGATTGAGTCGGCTGTCGATGCGGACGAACAGATTGAGTCGCATTTGACGACAATCGATGACCGAATCGACCAACTCACCGCGATCAGCGACAAGGCCTCGAAGCTACAGTCGATTTTCAGCGAGGACGCAACTGAGAGGAGTTGTGATCTCAAAGCCGTGGTTGATGCGGTCGTCGCAGAGCTGACTGATGAGTTTCCCGAAGCAACTGTGACGACAACCCTTCCCGAGACAGACGTTTCAATCGGCTACGACAATGGGATTGAATTTGCGATCAGCGAAGCCGTCGAAAACGCCATCGTCCACAATGATGGCGAGCCAGCCGACGCAGAAGTCTCCATTGAACTGCTCAAACTGCCTACGTGGGTTGTGATCAGGATTGCGGACAACGGCCCAGGCATTCCCAACCAGGATCGAAAATCACTCGAAAGCGGCGAGGAAACTGAGATCACGCATGCCTCAAGCATCGGCTTGTGGGTGATGTACTGGGTGGTCAAAGCCTCTGGCGGCGATGTGAATATATCAGATAACGACCCCTCCGGAACGATTATCGATATGCTGCTACCACGAAGTGAGAAGACCGCTGATACTACGACCGTCGGGACAGACACCAACTGAATCTGTGGTTCAGACAGTTTAACCACACACCACCCGACCCAGCGCGTCTCTCTCGGCAGGGCAACTTACCACGTGCCGTGGAAGGTGTCGAACTCCAGTTCGTCAAGCGGTTTGTTCCCTATGGCTATCTCATACTCGCCGGGAGTCAACATCGGTTTGTGGAACTGCGGGCCGTCATCGGTGGTGATCCGTGGACAGCCGGTGTTGACGAAGGCATCCATATCGAAATTCAGGAGTCGATCAGGAGTGACTTCGTCCATCGTAATCAGGTAGGCGTTGTCGTTGTTTTCGAGAATTTCTTCAGCGGTCTCCCACCGGCCTTGCCCGATTTTCGTACAGAAGATCACGCCCCATTTCTCGGCATCCATCGCCTTGTGAACAGTCGCATACCGCTGTTTGAGGAACTGCTCTGGGTCGGCAACTGTCACCACGTTGTTGACTGGGTCGGCAATCACGATATGTTTGTCCTGGTGTTCCATCGCCAGCCCCATCGGGTGGAACTTGCCGCCGCCGACGTACAG
>OBKM01000103.1_pt1 | contig 39091 bp, 35 predicted proteins | sample 1519691 | NCBI WGS metagenome assembly OBKM01 (sample SAMEA37050418, study PRJEB22526) | metagenome | biome: saline pan; feature: lake; material: water | place: Egypt | collected 2015 | depth 0.5 m
GATTTCGACCTCGAAGACGAAATCGACATCGGCGTCGACGTGATCGAGATCCGCTAGAACCGATACTCGACGCCGTCGTCGCCGTCCTCTACAGTAACTCCCAGCCCTTCTAGATCGTCCCGGAGTGCGTCGGCGCGCTCGTAGTTACCGGCCTCCCTTTCGTCCTCCCGAACGTCCAGCACGAGTTCGACCAGTTCTTCGGCGAGTCGAACGTCTCCACTGGTCTCACCGTCGAAGGCGAAGCCAAGCGCCTCGCCGCCGAGCGTCTCGAAGGCGTCGATAGCATCGGTGAGGCCCTGATAGTCGTAGCGGTCCGATTCGACGTGCTTGTTCACTGCACCGGCGATCTCCAGCAGGGCGGCCAGCGCCTCGCGGGTGTTGAAGTTGTCGTTCATCGCCGCCTCGAACTCCGCACGGGCGTCCGCGACAGTCTCGCGGAGCTGGTCGTCGCAGACTTTCGTCCCGGCGTCGGGACTGTCGGCGGCCTCGACGGCGGTCCGGTAGCCACGGTCGAGGCGCTCCCAGCGCTCGACAGCCTCGTCTAAGGCCGCCTCGCTGTAGGTCTGTTTGCTGTCAAAGGCCGCCGAGAGCAAGAACATCCGGATGGCGTTGGAGCCGAACTCGCTTACAGCGTTGCGGACGGTAAAGAAGTTCTCCAGGCTTGAGGACATCTTCTCGCCTTCGGTTTCGAGCAGGTTGACGTGGAGCCAGTAGCGGGCGAACTGTTCGCCCGTGGCGGCCTCGCTCTGTGCGATCTCGTTTTCGTGATGCGGGAAGATGAGGTCCTGCCCGCCGACGTGGATGTCGATCGAATCGTCGAGGTGGGTCGTGCTCATCGCCGAGCACTCGATGTGCCAGCCCGGACGTCCTTCGCCCCACGGTGACTCCCAGGTCTGCCCACCGGGGTCGGCGTCGTCGGGGTGGGCCTCGCCCGCCTTCCAGAGCGCGAAGTCGGCGGCGTTGCGCTTCTCGGAGCGCTCGTCGGGGTCGCCCTGTGATTCGATCTCCTCTATATCCTGATTCGAGAGCTTGCCGTACTCCTCGAACGTCGAGATGTCGAAGTAGACCGAGCCGTTCGATTCGTAGGCGTGACCCTGGTCGATCAGCGTCTCGACGAGGTCGACGATCTCGGGGACGTGCTCGCTTACTCGTGGGTAGACGTCGGCACGTTTGAGATTCAGCGAGCGCATATCCTCGATCGTCTCGCCGACGAAGTGGCGGGCGACCTCGGGTTCGGTGTCGCCGAACTCCTCGCCAGTTCTGGCGACGATCTTCTCGTTGACGTCCGTGAAGTTCTCGACGTGGCGGACGTCGTAGCCCAGCTGCTCCAGCCAGCGATGCATCACGTCGACGTGGACCCACGAACGGGCGTGACCGAGATGTGGGAGGTCAGAGACCGTCAGGCCACAGTAGTACAGGAGCACCGAGTCGGGATCCTGTGGCTCGAACGGCTCCGTCTCGCCCGTCAGGGAGTTCGTGACCTGCAGCGTCATCGTGTCGGTAGTTCAGCCAGCGGGCGCTTGAATCCACCGACTGCGGGAAGCGGAAACTGGGGAGTCCAAAGGCTGTTGACCACCGCAACGAGGCGTACCGTTCTATACCCACCGAGGATGTCGACTCGAAACCCACAAACCCCCGTCGTCCTACCTTCCGGTAATGCCTACGGGTGCGATACCGACGGCGTCGCTGTCGGGCGGGATGGATCTACACGTCACCCTCGAAAGCGGCCAGTCGTATCTCTGGCGTCGAGAGGACGGACGGATGTACGAGGGGGTGACTGACGGTTCACCGTGGTACTACACCGTCGTCGACGGCGAGGTGCTCCGCGTCCGCCAGACCGACGCGGCGATCGAGTGGCACGCCAGCGCGGACGCCGAGGGGCTGGTCAGGGAACTGCTACGGCTCGACGACGATCTGGAAGCGATCTTCGCGGCTGCCCCGGACGAGCCGATGCTCGGGGAGGCCTACGAGTACGCGAACGGACTCCGACTCGTCGACGATCCGCCTTTCCCAACGCTGATCTCGTTCATCCTCTCCCAGCAGATGCGCGTCGAGCGCATCCACTCGATGACGACGACGCTGGCCCGCGAGTACGGTTCCGAGATCGAGTTCGATAGCCGGACGTACCACGCGTTTCCCACACCCGAGGAACTCGCCACGGCGAGCGAATCGGAGCTTCGAGAGCTCGGACTGGGCTATCGTGCGCCGTACGTGGTGCGGACGGCGGAGATGGTTGCGGCGGGCGAGGCCCACCCAACCGATGCGGTCGGACTCCCCTACGAGGACGCCCGCGAGAGCCTGACGCGGTTCGTCGGCGTCGGCGACAAAGTGGCCGACTGCGTGTTGTTGTTCTCACTCGGTTATCTGGAGGCGGTACCACTGGACACGTGGATCAGGACCGCAATCGAGGATCACTTCCCCGACTGTGACCGCGGCAACTACGCCGACACCTCGCGGGCGATTCGGCGTCGGTTCGGCGTCGACGACGCCGACGACTACGCGGGTTACGTCCAGACGTACGTGTTTCACTATCTCCGCACGAGGAGCTGAAACGCCGTGACGAGGGATCGCTCAGTCGGATACCAGTGGGTTCGACACGTCGATATCGACGCGCCCGTCCAGCCGGTCCCAGACGACGATCGCGGAAGGCAGAACCACGATCGAGCAGAGCCACGCATAAAAGACCCCCAGCGCTAGCAGGACGCCGAACTCAGCGATCAGCGGGATCAACGCGACGTACAGGACTCCGAGCCCACAGACGGTGGTGAGCATGCTCCCGGTAAGTGCGCCACCTGTCCCCCGGACGGTGACCATTAGTGCGTCCTCGACCGGTTTGCCCGACTCGTACTCGTCGACAAACCGGTGCATGAAGTGGACGGTGTAGTCGACGCCGAGCCCGATCGAGACCGAGAGAATCGGCGCGTTGATCGGGCTCAACGCAATACCCAGGTATCGCATCGACCCGGCGAGCAGCGCGACCGCGAGCAGGACCGGAACGAGGTTGAGCACGCCGTAGACGGCCCGTCCTTCCAGCCACCAGTAGGACAACACAAGGAAGACGGCGGTCAGGAAAAAGGCGACGATCAGGCTGTTGACCGACGCCTCGGTCGTATCCTCGATCACCGACTCGAAGATAACCAGCTGACCCGTGGCCGTCGCATCGAGGGCCATATCCTCGGCCAGTTCCTCGGCTGCGGCGACCGCTTCGTCCTGTTCGGCGTCGACATCGACCCCGATATCGATCCGTGTCGCGGTACCGTCAGTCGTCAGGCGGTTCCGCGCCTCGTCACCACCGGACGAGTCGAACAGCTCGGCGTAGACGACATCGACGTCCCGGTCGGGGATACCGTCGCCGCTCGAATCGTACCGCTGGACTGTCGCCGCGAACGCTGGGTCGGTTGCTTCCTGTGACTCTATAACCCCAAGGATCGAGTCGGCATCTGCCTGCCGGCCCTCCGACTCGAAGGCGTCTGCAGGATCCTGCAACGACCGGTCGATCTCGGTGAGGCCGCGATCCGATCGTAACTCCCTGTCATCGACGTATATCGTTACACTCCCCTCGAACCCCTGCTCGAAGTCGTCCTCCAGATACGAGATGGTCTGGATGAAAGTGTACTCGCCCGGCTGCAGCGGACCCGGTAACGATTCGTACTGCTCGATGCGGTCCTCGTCGGGGAAGAAGATCTCCTCGTCGAATTCGGTGTCGACGCCAGTTCCGTAGGCCGCCGCGCCGACGCCGAGCCCTAGCATCAAGACGAGGAAGATTGCCGGTGCGACGCGCGCGATCCGAACCCCGACGGGAAGCACACTGCCGAGCCGTGAGTTTTCGCTACCGAGCGGGCTGGTTCCGAAGCGGGGGAACCGTGTTCCCTCGCGGAGTCGGTCGAAGCCGACTTTCGCGGCGGGCAGGAAGACCCCGAAGATCAGGAACGTGAAGATGATCCCGGCCGCCGCGACGATGCCGAAATCGCGCGTGACATCGCTGATGAGATTCGCGGTGAAGCTGAACACGGTCGTCACTGTGACGATCAGCAAGGCGACGATGAGCTGTCGGGTCGTGATACCCATCGCGTCCCGTATGCCGGCACCGTCCGCCCGCTCCTCACGATAGCGATTGATGATGTGGATCCCGAAGTCGATGCCGACCGCCAGCAAGAGCGGGAAGACCGTCACCAGCGAGTCCGAGAACGGAATGTCGGCATAGCCCATGAACCCGAACGTCCAGATCATGGTCATCAACAGCGCCACGAGCCCGAGACCCAGATCCACGGGATCACGGTAGGCGACCGCCAGGAAGAACAGGATCAGGACGATCGCGGCTGGGAAGACGACAATTGCGGTGTCACCGAGCAGCTGGAGCGTCTCCTCCTCGAAGATCGCATCACCGAAGATGACGACGTTCTCGCCGGTCTCGTACCCCTCGATCTCGTTGGCGATCTCCTGGGTCTGGAACTGCAACTCTGCGGTATCTCCCGTGTCGGCGTTCGGCGGCGTGTCGTAGGTAATTGCGATCTGAGCGACGTTCGCGGACGCCGACGAGCGGGTAAAGTCCGTACTTACCGGCAGTCCGGCGAGCTCGTCGGCGTCCCGGATCGCCGCATCGATCTGGCGCTGGGGGGCACGGTCGATAGCCCGATACTGCTCTGCCGCGGTGCTGGCCTCCGGATCGAGCTGATTGGCGACCAGCGAGGCCGGACTCGTCGAGGATTCGACACGAAGTCCATCCTCGGTTTCGATACGATCCTGAAACTCCAGCATCCGTAGCAGTGAGGGTTTCGAGAGGACGTTCCCCTGATCCTCGACGAACAGCTGGGCGGACGTGCCGCCCGTATCACGGTCGGTATCGCGGAAATTCTCCTGGATCTCCTCGAATGCCGCCTGCGCTTCCGAGTCGTCAGTGAACTGGTCTGCACCGGCCTGTTGCTCGGTGTCGTCGATGATGATGCCGCCAACGAACACGCCCGTCAGCAACAGAAAGACCAGAACGACTGACCACGACCGATGGCTAATGGCATGGTTTACCCACCGTGACACGGCGTTCTCGTCTTCGTGCTCGCTGTCGACATCGTTCATGAATCACGGTAGCGCTGGATCAAAACCAAGGCGAGGCCGATCGCGCCGAGGAGACCAACCGTCAACAGGACGAGCCCGAAGGGTCCGTCATCGTCGGTTTCTGTCGCCTCGACGACTGTCACGGGATACTTGTACGTATCGGAAACCTCCGTATCGCCGCGTTCAGTGTCGTACTGGAAGTCGAGTTCGACAGGGTGGTCTTCGACCGTCGCGCTTTCGGCGGCAACGATCTCGAAGGCGATCTCGGTGGACTCGCCGGGATCGAGGCTAGCGACGAACGCATCGTCGTCGGTCGTATCGAGGGGACTATCCGCATAGAGGTTCGCGTCAATATTCCGCAGCGTCTCGGGCCGGTTGTTCGTCACCTCGAGAACGAACGCGTTACTGGCGCCCTGCTGGACGGTCGTTTCGACACCGTCGAGGGTGAACTCGTCTTCCCGTGGGTCGACGACGACACGCTCGGAGATGGGACCGTCGGTAAGCGTCGAGCGATCCCCGGCGCTGTACTCGACGGTGAACCGGAGTTGTCGGGGGCCGGCGTCGGCCTGCCCGCTCACGTCAGTCGGGAACCGGAACTCAGTCGTCTCGCCGTCTGCCAGCTTTGGCAGCGCGTACCGGGTGTCCTCGATGAACAGCGAGTCACTGGTCGGTTCGACGATCAGCACCGCGTCATCGACAGTACGCGGTCCATCGTTCGTGATCTCACCGGTTATCTCGCCGTCGTACCCGACCGACAGCGTGTCTTCGATGTCGTCGATCGAGAACCGCTGTTCGGCTGCCGGCGCAAGGCTGGCGGTCAGGGGCCTCGCCTGCCGCTCGATTCCGGCACTGTCACGGTAGCTCAACGAGATATCGACTGGTTTCTGCCCGGCACTGGTCGTCTCAGCAATCGCGAGATCGACCGTGACGTCGGCGCTCTCGTTCGGAGCGAGGTCGCCAAGCACCTCCTCGGCGGCTCCGCCGTCGATGGTAACGCCACTACCGCCGGAGATCGTCGCTTCGGTCGTGTTGGCCGGCTCGGCACCGACGTTTTCGACGGTCACTGTGGCCGGACCGTCCCCACCCGTCTGCACGTCAGTATCGACGTCGGTCACGTCGAATCGTGCTTCGTCGGGCACCACGACGGTGAGATCGAAGCGGTCACTGCCGGTCCGATCCCAGCGGCTATTCGTGTTGTCAGATACCTGCCACGTATAGGCGTATTCGGCTCTGACCGTGATGTCGTATTCGCCCGGCTCCAGATCTTCCGGGGCCTCGATCCGTTGTGCGGCTGAGAGCGTCTGGCCTTCCGGGAGTGATCCCAGCGAGGACGCCCCGGACTTCACGTCGAAGGGACCCTCGTCGGTAACTTCCATCGAGAGCGCGCGTGCGGTCGTCACACGCTCGCTCTGTGTCCCTGTGTCGAGTTCACCTGAGTTCGAAATCTGCACTTCGAGTGAATCTTCGGTTCCCGCGTTCAACTCCGGTTCGGGCAGAAAGGCGTCGAGATCCGGCTCCCCACGAGTCAGTTCGCCCGAACTCCCGCTGGGATCTAACTGTTGGGCAACAGCGACTGGCACGGCGAGCAGTCCGAGAAGGACGACCACGACAACCCCGATTCGAAGCAGGTTCGTCCTGTCCATCGTGGATGGCATTTCAGGCCGCACGGGTGGCACCTCCACGCTGGCCGTTCCTCGGGGCTGTGGTTCGATTGGGTGATGATTGAGGCTGTGTGTGCTCCGCGGACCGTGCCAAACTCATTGCATTTACTTTCAGCTATTAGCGTATAAATCTCGTGATTGAACGTTCAATCACACCGTTTATATCGCCGGGGCCTGAGGATCACGTATGCAGCGATCAGTCGTCACGTTCTCCTGGGAGGCACTGATACGCTCGAAATCCCAGAGTAGCCCGTGTTGGTGCGACGACTGCGTGATGGTGGCCCAACGATGACAATGTCAAACGATCCCTTTACCGAGCCTGAGACGACCCGTGAAGAAATTCTGGCAGCAGCATATCGGGCGCTACGAACCCGTGGGTACGGGGACGTAACGATCAGCGCCATCGGCGAGGAGTTCGAGAAGAGCCCATCGCTCATCTACCGCCACTACGACAGCAAGGACGATCTCATCGTCGAGTGTCTCCAGTATCTGCTCGATCGGTTCGAGAGCCAGCAGATCGACGCCGAAATCGAGGATCCCCGTGACCGACTCGATGCGTTCGTCCGCACGTCGCTCGTCGAGGAGATTCCCGACGATGACCGTCAGTTCGTCGCCACCCTCGTCGAGCTCCGCGCACGGGCCGTCCACGACGAGGCATACAGGCGCCACTTCACGGAGAGTGACAGGGCCCTAAAGCAGTATCTCGCATCGATCCTGCGCTCGGGGATCGACAGCGGCGAGTTCCTCGAGTGTGATCCCGGTCGGGTAGCCGAAACCCTGCTCGTGATGATTACCGGCGTCGCCATCCGCCGATCGACGACCACGGACGAGGCGTGGATACCAGCCGTTCGCGCCGAGATTGATTCTTACCTGGAGGAGCGCGTGTACGCGGAGAGAGCGGATCGCTCCACGGAGTGAGGCATACGCATTTGCGGTCTGTCCGACCTGTTTTTGCCGGGCGTGCCGAAGTGATCCACAGTCCGGACACTCGGCTTGCTACCCTTTGATATTGCAGACGGGGAACGTCCGGGCGACTTTGTCGCCGATCCCGAGCGCGTCCGAGACCCGGACGACTTCGTCGACATCTTTGTAGACGCCGGGTGCCTCCTCTGCCACTGTTGCCCCGCTCTGTGCTTTCACGTACACCTGCTGGGTTTCCCGCAGGTCGTCCTGAACGTCGCCGCCCCAGAACTCGTTTTTGGCCTGCGTCCGGGACATGAGTCGCCCCGCGCCGTGGGCCGTCGAGCCGAACGTCTCCGCCATGGAGTGGTCGCCGCCGCGCAGGACGTAGCTGCCCGCGCCCATACTGCCGGGGATGATAACTGGCTGTCCGACGTCACGATAAGCTGCCGGAACCTCAGGATGGCCGGCGGGGAAGGCTCTGGTCGCGCCCTTCCGGTGGACGTACAGCTCCCGGTCCTCGCCATCGACGGTGTGGGTTTCCTTCTTGGCGATGTTGTGGGCCACGTCGTAGAGCAACTCCATCTCCATCTGTTCCCACGTGCGGTCGAAGACGCGCTCGAACACCCGCCGCGTCCGGTGCATGATGAGCTGGCGGTTCACCCACGCGAAGTTGATCGCGGCACACATCGCGCCGTAGTACTCCTCGGCGAGTTTCGATCCGGCGGGCGCGGCGGCCAGCTCCTTGTCCGGGAGCTGCTGGAGGAGCCCGCTGTGGGTTTTCTCGATCTTCCGCAGGTAGTCGTTGCAGGTCTGGTGGCCCAGCCCGCGGCTCCCGCAGTGGATGAGGACGACGATCTGGTCCTCGCGGAGATCGAACTCCTCGGCGACGTCCTCACGGAAGACATCCGTGACGCGTTGAACTTCGAGGAAATGGTTTCCACTCCCAAGACTGCCGATCTGGTTTTTGCCGCGATCTTTCGCCTTCTGTGAGATCGCGGAGGGATCGGCGTCGGGGCGACGCCCTTCGTCCTCGCAGGCCAGCAGATCGGCTTCGACGCCGTAGCCTTCCTCGACGGCCCACTCGACGCCGTCTTCGAGGATGGCTTCGACGGTGTCGATGTCGCTCTCGACGATGCCGCCGCCGCCAAGACCCGATGGAACGTTAGCAAAGAGCGAGTCGACGAGTTCTTCTTCGTGACCTTTCACCTCGTCGTAGGTGAGGCTGGTCGTCATCATCCTGACACCACAGTTCGAGACGACGAACCCGTCCGCGAGGAAGTTGTGTGCATCGTGTTCGACACCGATATCGTAGACCGGCTCAGTGCCGGTACGCTCGATGGAACGAATTCGATCCGACACTGTGAGGTTCCTACTGACGGTAATTCCATCACAGAACTCGTCGAATCCGGGGAAATCAGCCGGTGGTCGGGGACGACCCTCACGGCCACTCCAGACGCTCCGTTCGATGAACCGATCGTTGATTTCGAAGTCCGTTTTGATCGTTTCGACGGATTTCCCACCGTCAGCTAGTGTTTGTGCCTGCTCGGCGATCGATGCGCGCTGGTCGATCACTGTCTCTTTGCGTTTCAGATACTGGATTGCTTTGATCGACTTTCGTCGTTTCTGCAGATTGTACCGATAGCCTACTGTAGAGAAAAATCGGATCAGGTTTCTGCTATCGTTTTTGATGCCAAGCCGGAGCCGGACAGTCTCTCGGTCGGCGTTCGAGTCGGTCTCGAACCGCTCTATCTCGTTCGTCTCGATATCGAGAGCTGCGAGGAACGAGGCGATTTCGGCCATGAACTGTTCGCCGTCATCAGCGACGTCCACCACACGGGTCTGGGAGACTTTCGGACAATACAGGTTCTTGTCGTGCTGGGCTGCAGGCTCGTTCATTTCGGCTCCGAAATACGCCGACACGTACAGTGCTTTCTGCCAATCTGCGAGCCTATCGAAGTACCACGGCGTGGTAAACGAGGATTCGACCTTCGTCCCCTCTGGCGCGCCCAGTTCGACAAGCATCCGCTGGAAGCCTTTCGAGGTTGATCGCACGCTGTATTCCGTTGTCTCGAATGAGCGGCCCTCTATTTCGTGGGATCGCTCCCGTTCGTAGATCTTCGAGGGTTTGAACCCGATCGCACTGATATCCGCCTGAATCGCTTCTAGGTCTTCGGGTTCACCGTAGAACCAGGTCTGTCCGCCGTTGCCGATGGCCCCGTCACCCGTAAAGAACCCGACGAGCTTGAGGAATCGATTAAACTCGTCGTCTGTCGACTTCAGCGGGAGCAGGTCGCGATCCTTCAGTGCTCGGACGAGCTGTGGGTTCTCGTCCTCGAAATCCGCTTCGGTCAGGACTGTGAACTCCTCGGGATCCTCGTGGTCGATGCCGCGGAACGGCTGAACCATCACGTCGTCTCCCTCCGAGAGCGCTTCGAGATCGGTCATTCCGTCCGGCGTCATGAAGGGGTGGTCACTCGTTGCAGTGATCTGTGCCCCGGTTTCGGTTTCGACCTCATACACCGTTGTGTCTTCCCGTTCGGTGAACAGACGGATCGAGGACGGCGTCAGCATTTCGTCGGCGACCATCGCCCGTTCCTCCTCGAACCGCGTTTCGAGGTCTGCGATCGAGATTGATCGGCCGTGTTCGAGGAGTACCTCCGTCCCACCGGTCAGGCAGTTGATATCGTAGCCGACCGCTCCCGGCGAAATACAGCCGTTTTCGGCGTCGAGTGCTCCCACGCCCCCCACGGGGAAGCCATAGCCCTGGTGGCCGTCGGGCATACAGATCGCGTGTTTGGTCATGCCGGGGAGCTGCGTCGCGTTTTTCAGTTGCTGGAGGGTCTTGTCCTCCGAGATCTCGTCGAGCAACTGCTCGCTGGCGAGGACACGCGCCGGCGTGCGCATGTCCCCTTCCTGTGGAATCTCCCAGACGTAGTCCCGGACCTTGTGCAGGGTGATGCCGTCCGCGTCGTACGTGGTCATACTCGGATATGCAACGCGAACGCCCCAATAGGTTTCGACGTGTCTTCGAAGGGGAGAGGATTCGGTGGGTCGGACGGTCGCGAGCCGAACGGTCCGGTCGACTTCTCGACCGGGAGCCGATGCAGTCTTCCAGTTATCGGCGTAGTAAATCGGTAACTAATCAATAGAGAGTAGAATATATGAGAAAACTATAAACCCCATACTATTTCTTGGTTTTAGTATGTGTATGAACCGGAAGGGGTGTTCGGCGTGACCGGACGCCGAACGCTGTTCGGGGTCGGGCTGGTCGTGCTGGCCGTATTCGTCGGCGTGTCGGCCGGCGGAGTTCTGGCTATGGACGGAACCGGCGACTCGCCCCCGGACGACGAACCAGCAACAACCGAACTGAACGAGGTGACCGATCAACCAGCCCCGACGATCGATCAGGAGCTATCGATCCCCGAAACGATCGAAGGGGATGTGACGACGCCACCGAGATACGCCGACGATCGGCTGGTGATCGGCACTGATCAGGGGCTGTACGCCATCGACGATGGCGAGATCGACCAGCGCGTCGACACGCGCCCAGTCGAGCAGATCGAACACGTCGGGGACGACCGCGTTGTCGTGCTCACCGAGGATGATTCCTTTGCCAACATCCTGCTGGTCGACCTCTGGAACGGTGAGGTCCTCTGGTCCGAATCACACGATCGCACCGTCTACAGTAACGACTTCGGCTTTGTGGACAGGCAGGTACCAGCGTTCGACGCCACTTCGATCGGCGACCACACCGGCGACGGCACCGACGACGTGGCCGTCGCCGCCGGAAAATCGATCGTTGCACTGGACGGCGATGACGGCGAGCAGCTCTGGCAACACGACCGTCAGCACAACGTCTGGGAGCTGGCCTACGATGACGACCGCCTCTACGCCGGAACACAGGGCGGCATGCTGGTAGGGCTCGACGAGGATGGAACGGAACTGTACAGCGAGCAGATCACAACGCCGTTTGTCCACGACCAGATGGGGGAGATCCCACGGTCGGTCTGGAGCGTCGAGCCGATCACGGTAGACGGGACGGAACGGCTCGCTGTCTCGACAGAGGATGGACAGGTACTGCTCGCTGACCGCTCGGACGGGACGCCGGTCTGGAGCGAACAGGTGCTCGAACTGGACGACGATAGCCTCGAGACCTACTACCGGGGCGACGAGCGAGCCGGTCAGCCGACACTGCCTGGTGACGCGAACTTCGAGAACGTCGAGCTAATCGTCGATGATGGGTCGGGTGCACTGGTCGCAGTCGTCCACATCGAAGAGCGGGTGACCTATCGCGACTACCGACCTGAGACGATCGAACTGCATCGACTCGACGCCGAGTCGGGCGATATCAGCTGGTCGGAGCGTGACATCGACCTCGAAGGGGCCGGAAACGTCGCGTACAGCCAGTCCGCCGGTGGACTCTTGATCCCTGAACCGCCGGATGGGGATACTCAGCATGTCGACGTGCTGGGGATCGACGATGGCAGTGTCACCGCGACACTGGAAGTCGATACCGTCCCCGGTGCGGACCGACGTGGGGGACCGAGCAGCGGTACTGGCTACGTGGGCGCGGCTGGGGACGACATCGCGGTGACGGCATCCAGTGGCGATCTGATCGCAATCGATAGCGAGGGCGAGCGTCAGTGGGACGTGCCCTCGATCCGCTCGGCGGAGCCGATCGTCGCTGATTTCACCGGTGACGGTGTCGAGGATTATCTGCTCGTCTCGCAGAACCAGCGACAGAGCGGCGTTCAGTCGAGGAGTCTCGTGCTTCGATCGGGCGTCGACGGGAGCGTGGTCTGGTCGGAGATTCTCGACACCGACGTGTTCTTCGAGGAAGGCGGTCACGAGTTGATCCGGGTCGTCGACGACGGGAGCGGAGGAGCGGATCTGCTCACGGTTCAACAGCCGGATGCACGGGGCGCCGACCGTGGCGAACTACCCCCGGGAGAGCTGGTGCGTCTCGACGGTACTGACGGCAGTGAACTCCTCAGTCTGACTCTCGTCAATCAGGACGGCCATCAACTCGACGTCGTCACGATGGATGTCCTCGGGGACGTTACCGGCAACGGTAACGCGAACGTTATTCTTGCCGACCGACAGTTCGTGTACGTCGTCGACGCCGAGACTGGCGAAACAGTCTTCGAGCGAACGTATCAGTCTCGTGGGATGGACGGGCCCGATGAGTTCCAGCCAGTCGACGGCAACGACATTCGGTACCGTGCTGTCGGCGGCGATGATCCCTCTCACGTACTCGCCATCTCACGGTCGGACGCGAACGCTGCGGTACTGCAGCCCGAATGGTCCGGGGACGAGTTGACGTTCCAGACGTTGCGGGATGGCTCGTTCGACGGTGATCTCTCGGGGCAGACCGAGATGCGACTACTGGGAGACCTCACTGGCGACGGTTACGACGAACTGCTCGTCGAGATCCGCGACGACGATACCGAGTCGCTGGTGGTTGGCCCGGGAGACCTTACGAGTCATGTCACGTTCCAGCGCTCCGATCGGCTCTCGTTATCAGTCGCTGACGGTAGCATGATTGCCGTCGAGGACGAAGGTGGCGAGGGGCAGCTCTCGGTGTTTGATGGGGTCGACGAGCGGTGGAGCCAGCAAATACAGCTCAGTTCCACAGTCCGCGAGCTCGGCTCGGTACGGGTCCCATCACCGGCTACGACAATTGACAGCGTCGACACGGTTGCAGTCGTGGAGAGTCCACAGCACGGTGGGCAGGGTGTGAGAGTGAACCTGTACGATGGTACTGGTACCGTTACGGATACGATCGTAATCGAAGAGTGGGAGGAGGGACCAACCGGTGAGTCCGCGACCGGGATCAATGCTCAGCCGCTCCCCGACCAGACCGGCGATGGAACGCCGGAACTCGGCGTCGTGGCGAGTCCGGACGCGACGGCAGCGAACGTCCGGTTCTACGTCGTCGATCCGACAGAGGGCGAGCTACTGTTGAGCGGCGATGGAACCGTCGGGGAGTTCGTCCCCCTTGACGACCAACTCGGGCTCCTCGGTGGCGATGGCAGCCTCCGGACCGTCGACCCAGGCAGTAGCGTGACGCTTTCCACGTCCGAAACCGCGGAGGGCCAGCAGATCGAGTGGAGCTTCGATACTGACCAGCCGTACGTATCAACGGTGACGGTCAACGGCGTCCCCGTGGCGATTACGACCGAGACGGCAACTGAGCTACGGCTGCCGGAAGGGACCCACGAAGTAGAGATCCGCGCGACCAGTGCGGATGGAATTAGCGTACACGATTCGACGACGGTGACCGTCGAAGGCGGATCGAGTTCGGCCCTGTTCCTCTACGCAGGGACCGGGATCTCGGTCGCCGTGCTGTTCGGAATTGGGCTTGTTCCGACAGTCCTGCGGAAGGTGAGAGGCTGATACCATGATGATCGAGACGACGAACCTCACGAAGGAGTTCGGTGATGTACGGGCAGTCGACGGGATCGATCTCACCGTCGAGAAAGGGAGTATCCACGGGTTCGTGGGGCCGAACGGCGCCGGGAAGACAACGGCGATGCAGCTGATCGTCGGCCTGCTCAGCCCGAGCGAGGGCGAGGCGTACGTCGACGGGGAGGCGGCCGGAACGATCGCGGCCAAAGAGAAGATCGGCTACTCCCCACAGGAGCCCGCGTTCCACGAATCGATGACGGCAAAACGATATCTGGTCTACATGGGCAAGACCGCCGGTATGGGGTCACGGGCGAGCGAGCGTGCCGACGAGTTGCTCGACTGGCTCGATCTGGCAGACGCGGCAGACCAGACGATCGCGGGATTCAGCGGCGGGATGCGCCGCCGACTCAGTCTGGCACAGGCGATGATTCACGAGCCGGAGCTGCTGATTCTCGACGAACCGACTGCAGAGCTCGACCCGTCGGGACGCCGGATCATTATCGAGTCACTGGAGGAACTGACCGAGGAGGGAATGACGGTGTTCGTTAGCAGTCACGTGCTCGCCGAACTGGAACAGTTCATCGACACCGTGACGATCCTCAAAGAGGGTCGGCTCGTCGAGACGAACGACGTTTCGGCGATCCAGTCGGAGTACGGCGGACAGGCGTTCTCGATCGAGACCTCCGACGACGAGCGCGTCGTTGCCTTGCTCGACGGACGGGAGTGGATCACCGAAGTTCGGATCGAGGACGACGGGATCATAGTGGCGACCGACCAGCCCGACGAGTTCAAAAGCGAACTCCAGTCGTTGCTCGCCGAGGAGGGGATACTGCTGGAAGGGCTCGCCGAGGAGGGGAGTCTCGAGGAGGCGTTTGCGGACATCATGGCCGGAGGTGAGGCGGAATGATGGCCAGAAGCGCCGTCATTATGCGGAAGTCGCTGGATGACTTCGCGAACCCGCTCTATCTGGCCGCCTTCTTCGTGGTATACGTCGGCGTCGGCGCGTTTCTGGCGATCGGCGTCACACAGGCTGCTCCCGACGACCTGGCGACGATGCCACTACACATCCAGGAGCAGGAACTCGCCGCGGCGTTCAGCCAGCTGGCCTTCCTCTGGGGTGTCGGGATCCCGATGATGGTGCTGGTGAGCGTGCTGGCGGCAAACGGCATCGCAAAGGAATCCCAGACGGGGACGCTCCGGATCCTTCTGAGCAAACCGATCCGACGCTGGGAGGTGATCGGAGGGAAATTCGCCGCGATCTTCCTGTTTGCCGTCCTGACGATGCTCGCCGGCATCCTGCTGAGTGCGGTCCTCGTGTTCCACTTTCTGGGAGCCGATCTCGCGGCGGTCAGCCCGATGGCACTGAGCGGCGGCATCTGGGCGCTCGTCCCGGGGATCCTCGCGTACGCGTTGTTCGTCGGCTTCGTCACGGGAGCGGTCGGAACCGCGATCGCCGTCGTTACCGGCAGCCGGATGGGGACGGTTTTGGCGACACTTCTGATCCCCGTCGTCTTTTTCGCGTTTATTCCCGTCAGACTGCTCGCCGGAGCGACGATATACCTCGATTACAGGCTGTATTTCGTCGATCTGAACTACCACTTCGGGAACGCGTACGTCTTCCTCCTCGAAGCGCTCGGTGTGGAGTTCAGCCCGACGACCCAGTCCGCGCTGGGGACGGCAACGGGCGTCTACGATACGACCGGTACCGGCGTCGATCCGCTCGTCGGGGGCATGGACCCATCAGTGCCGCTTGCAGGACACGTCCCACCGATCGTGTCGCTGCTTGGGCTACTGGTTGGCGCTGGCGCACTGCTGGCTGTCGCTGTGGTCTACTTCGAGCGAGCCGACATCCAGTAACGGCCCCTCGGTTACAGAGAACACAGGAGAGAGCTCACGACTTCTCGTGGGAGGAGGTCAGTCGAAGACGGGACTCTCCGCTTCCAGACGCTCGACATCGTCGACGATCGAACGGAGCTCGTCTGGAAACAGCGCGATCTGGATCTCGTTTCCTTCTGCGTCCTCGAACACCAGTTTGACGCGTTTGTCGCCGAACTCGCGTGCCGTCGCCTGCTCGACGTCGAACAGCTTCGCCGTCGCCGTCTTGTTCGACGGGCCGACATTTTTGACGGCACCGTCTTTGAGCTCGATCATGAAATCATCCAGCTGTAGCGTGAGCATGGAAGCAGTTCGTGTGGCACACTGAAAAGTGGCATCGTCAGGGGCCCTGCGAGGAGCCACTGCGTCCGGCCCGGTCCTCGCGAGGCGACAGGTGACCGGGAACCAGCGGTTCTGGCTGGCGGCGAGCGAACCATCCTCCCGGTCACCTGACAGCGCAACGTACCGGTCACCGGCACGTTCATCGGAGGCCACCGTGACAGTAGCTATCAATCAATTTGGTTACCACTAAGTGGGAGAAGAGAGTACGTCCCGACGTACCATGGAGCTCACCTGGCATGGCCATTCGACCTGGCGCGTCGTCGTTGGAGACACCGACCTGTTGATCGACCCGTTCTTCGACAACCCGCTCACTGATCTCGACGCTGGAGACGTCGAGACGCCCGATTACGTCTTGCTCACACACGGACATGCCGACCACATCGGTTCCGTCGGCGAGTTCGATGACGTGACAACGGTCGGCACACCGGAGGTAACTGGGTACGTCGCCGACGAGTACGGCGTCGAGGATACGATCGGTATGAACATCGGTGGGACGGTCGAACTGGGTGATGCGTACGTGACGATGCATCGCGCCGACCACACGAACGGGCTCGACACCGGCTACGAGAACAACGGCGGAACTCCTGCGGGCTTTCTCATCAGCGACACGAAACCGACGCAGGTCGCCGACGAGGAGAGCACGACGTTCTATCACGCCGGGGACACCGGGCTGATGACGGAGATGCGCGACGTGATCGCACCGTATCTCGAACCGGACGCCGCGGCGGTCCCTGCAGGCGATCATTTCACCATGGGGCCAATGCAGGCCGCGATCGCGGTCGACTGGCTCGATGTCGACCACGCGTTCCCGATGCATTACGACTCGTTCCCCCCGATCGAAATCGAGACCGACGAGTTCGTTCGCGAGGTGAAAGCGACCGGGAGCGACGCCGAGGTGCACGTACTGGACGGTGACGAGAGCTTCCAGCTGTCGTCGTAGTTTTCATCGCACTCTTTCCGATTGAACAACCCTTACAACGACGGGCGTTGAAATGTGGCCTGCTATGGCCAAAGAAGTACACAGCACCTCCACCGAGGGCTTTTCGACCCAGAACAAGATTCGAGAGTTCGAGACGACCATCGACGCGACCGGCGAGGACGCGCCGGACACGCTCGAAACACTGCTTGCCACGTACAGCGCGTGTTTCGTCCCGGCGCTCCGCGTCGGCTCCGAACAGCGTGGCGGCGGCGACCTCGGCGAGATCGAGATCGCGGTTACGGGCGAACTGAACGACGACGACAAGCTCGAATCGATTTCGTTCGACGTCACCACTGAGGCCGACCTCGACGACGAGACCGCAGCACAGGTCGAGGAGCGGGCGGAGGAACTGTGCAAGGTCCACGACGCGCTCAAAGAGAGCCTGCACGCCGACGTCACGCTCAGCAGCTGATCGGTCCGCACGGTTTTTCCACAGATGTAATAGGCCCGTCAGTCCTACAACCGATATGAGCAACAGCGACTGGACCGACAGAATCGTCGGTGCGCGCATGAAAGTCGATCAGGAGTTCTCGGAGCAGGTTCAGGCGTCCGAGTTTTCCAGTCAGGAGTGGGGCATGATCATGACCGCAGTCGAGCTGGAGATCGAGGACCCAGAGGACCCCGAGGAGGCTCGCGTCGTCGCAAACACCGAGAGCGTCCCGCAGGTGATGCCAGCGCTCGACGACGTGCGCGATCAGATGGGCGCGATGGGTGGCACACCGAGCGGGTCGTCGGGCAGCAGTGGTGGCGGAATCATCGACAGCATCCTCGGGGCGTTTGGAATGGGCGGCGACGGCGGCGGGGACGCCGAGCGCATCGAGGCGGCCGAAGCGCTCGCACAGGAGTACGCCGAGCGTCTGCAGTCCCACCTCGAATCAAAAGGTCAGTGGGCGACTGCGTGCAATGCGGCAGCGAAAGACACTGAGTCTGCGTAGCCTGATGGTCATCAACAGGTCCCGGTCTCCGGACTCGGGGTGTTCGGCGCGGACCCGATCCTCGGCTCGAAAATGAAGGGGATGGGCAGAGCCCGTCCAGCAGCACCGTAGCTACGCAATCTGGTGAACTACTCGCTTTTGAACAGCGTCAGCTCCTCGGCCTGATAGATGCTGATCAGCTCGTTGATCAACTCGTCGTAGGACTCGTCTTCGACCTGCAGGCTGTCGAGCCGTTCGACGGTGTCCGGATCGAGTTCTATCTCGGGCATATCCGTATTTTCGATCCCGGTCGGCTTAATGGACGGGGTCGATCACTCGAACTCCCGTACTCGGTCGGTCTCGCTCGTCGTGTCAGTCTCGACCGGATCCAGATACTGTTCGAGCCGCCGTTCGTACTCCGCTTCGTCGATCTCGCCGTTGACGTACCGCTCTTTCAGCCGTTGTTCGGGGGACTGTGAGGGACTGCTGGAGCGATCCACCGAACCGCTATCGTCCCCTTCAAAGTACCACGAGAGGGCCAGATACGCCAGTCCGGCGACGATCAGAATGGGAACGACCGACGTGATGATCGTCCATAGCAGACCGACGGTGACCGAGATGAGCGTCGCGATGATCGAGAGGGCGATCACCAGCCCGATCAGTACGAGCAATCCTTTGCCGAGCAGACCGAGCACGCTGGTGTCGTTGCGGGAGGCCATATCTGCACACACGGTCTCGCACTGTTTAAAAACATAGTCGCAGTTTCCCTCGCTGAAATCGTCCTGTCTCCATCCCGAAAACGCAGCTTACAGACGCTCGACGATCGCCGCGGTGACGTCCTCGGTCGACGCCGAGCCGCCAAGGTCCGGCGTTCGTGGCCCCTCGTCGAGGACGCCCTCGGTCGCCTCGCGGACGCGGTCGCCTTCCTCCTTGTAACCGAGGTGGTCGAGCATCATGGCAGCCGACAGGATCATCGCGGTTGGATTGGCGACTCCTTCACCGGCGATATCCGGCGCGGAGCCATGGACCGGCTCGAACAGGGCATTCTCCGCACCGACGTTCGCGCTCGGGAGGAGTCCGAGACCGCCGACGAGTCCGGCGGCGAGATCCGAGAGCATGTCGCCTGCGAGGTTCGGACAGATGACGACGCCGTAGTCCTCGGGGTGGGTGATTAGATGCATCGCCAGCGCGTCCATCAGCGCGGTGTCGTACTCCGCGCCGCGTTCCTCGGCGACGGCCTCGGCGGTCTCCAGAAAGAGCCCGTCGGTTTCGCGCATCACGTTTGCCTTGTGAGCGATCGTCACGTCGTCGTAGCCGTTCTGCTCGGCGTACTCGAAACCAAACTCCGCAATCTCGCGTGATGCGTCCTCGGTGATAACACGGGTGAGCGTCGTCACGCCGTCGGCGATTTCGCTTTCGATCCCCGTGTAGACGCCCTCGGTGTTTTCACGAATGAAAACGAGGTCCGTATCGGGCTGGACGGCGTCGAGGCCGGGATACGAAACGGCGGGGCGGACGTTTGCGAAGGAACCGACCACCTCACGCAACGGGAGGATCACGTCGGCCGCGGTCTCGCCCGCCGCACCGAACAGCGTCGCGTCGGCACAGCGTGCGAGTTCGCGCGTGTCCTGTGGCAGTGCCTCGCCAGTTTCAGCTTTCGTCGCGTCGCCCGCATCCCCCTCGACGAAGTCGAACTCGATGTCGAGTGCCTGGAGTACCTCGACTGCCGCTGGCGTCACTTCCTGGCCGATGCCGTCGCCCGGGATCACGGCGATCCGATGTGTCATTACCTCCCCACACGCTGTGGGGGTAAGAAAGGGATTCGGTTCGACACCACGACGGCCGGACCTCAAGAATTAACCGCACCGGCGACACATCTCAATGATATGTACGCCGTCGGGGTCGACAGTACCGATTCAGCATCGTGCCAGCAGTCACGCTGTCGGCCGAGGTGGCCTTGACGTGTCGGTCGCCTTCTGGGCGCTGGTCGGACTGGGGACGCTCACCTGCCTGTTCATGGCGTGGGCGCTCGGCGCGAACAGCAACTCGCCACCGTTTGCCCCGGCGATCGGTGCGAACGCCATCTCGACCATGCAGGCGGCGTTCATTATCGGGATCCTCGCGGCGCTCGGGGCGCTCACGCAGGGCGGGGCCATCTCCGAAACCGTCGGGGCGAACCTCATCGACGGCGTCTCGATCACTGCGCTGGCGGCGATCGCTGGCCTGCTGACAGCCTCCGGGTTCATGATCTTCGGCGTCTACTCGGGCTATCCGGTGCCTGCCGCCTTCGCCACCACCGGCGCGATGGTCGGCGTCGGCCTCTCGCTCGGCGGCGACCCCGCCATGGACACGTACCGGGAGCTCGTCACCTTCTGGCTGCTGGTGCCGCCGACCTCCGGCGGGATGGCCTTCGTCACCGCGAAACTGCTCAGGCGGGACGACATTCCCGATACTATCGGTGTCCCACTGCTTGCGGGCGTCGTCAGCGGGATCCTCGCGAACATCCGACTCGGCGTGATCCCGTCGCCGCCGGACGTCGATCAGAGCTCGGTCGCCGAACTCGTCTCGCGGAGCCTCGGCGAGCCCGCGCTGCTCGGCCTCGATCTCGCCGTCGCCGTCGTGACGCTCGTGTTCGCCGCCGTCGGCTTCTCGTTCATTCGGAAACGGACCATGGAGTCCGCCGAGCAGGGCATCAAAACCTTCCTGCTGGTGCTCGGTGGCGTCGTCGCCTTCTCCAGCGGCGGGAGCCAGGTCGGGCTGGCAACCGGTCCCCTGGAGAACCTCTTTGGCGTCGAACTGGGACTGCCGGGGATCGTGCTGCTCGCGATCGGTGCAACGGGGATCATCGCCGGGGCGTGGATGGGCGCGCCACGCCTCCTGCAGGCCACTTCTCGCGAGTACGCACAGCTGGGGGCTCGGCGGTCGATCGCCGCGCTGGTCCCCGGCTTCGTCATCGCACAGATCGCCATCGCGCTCGGCATTCCGATCTCCTTTAACAACATCATCATCTCCGGCGTGATCGGCGGCGGGCTCGCAGCGGGGTCGGCGGGTGTCTCTCGCAGAAAGATCGGTGTGACGATCGCATTCTGGCTGATCACGCTCTCGACGTCGATCGCGATCGGGTTCGGGCTCTACCGGCTCCTCTCGACCGTGCTTGGGATCACCTGATCACTTCACGATCGTCACCGAAACGGGCGACTCGGCCACGACAGCCGTCGCGACTGTGCCCAGTAATCGCCGGGCGATCCGCCCCGCTTCTCCACCGTGTTCTCCCATGACGACGTGATCGATATCGCGCTTGTCGATCACCTCCAGGATCGTCTCGGCGGGATCGCCGGTCTCGATAACGACGTCGATGCTCCGATCCGCCGCGGTTGCACGCGCTTTTGCACGCTCGATCACCCGCTCGGCGTACGCCTGAGCGGTCTCGCGTCGGTCGTCGTCGACGCCAAGAACGCCGCCCTCGCTCATCGGCGCGTCGACCTTCAAGACGACGTTGACGACTGTAATCTGACACTCGAACGTTTCCAGTGCGTGTTCGAGCGCGTCGTCAGCCAGCGGCGAGCCGTCCAGCGGGACGAGGACATGGGATGGGGCCACAGTAGCGATTCGACTGGCGGGGATATGTATTTCACGGCGGTTCGACACGAAACGGGCACCCAGCGGTCCGGCCGGTCAGTCGACGACCTCGATTCCGCCGTACATGCCCTGAGTGGTGTGTGGCTCACAGTAATAGAGCTGAATCCCCGCATCGTCGAAGGTCTGCTCGAACGTCGTTCCTTCCTCTGCGACGACCTCGCCACTGTCGAACTCCGTCGCGGAATCCTCGTCCGAAACGACGTTATGCCCGCCACCCTCCCAGACCCATTCAACCGTCGTGCCTGCGTCAATACGTATCGCCGCAGGCTCGAAGACGTTGTTCAGCGTCAGCGAGACGGAGACCCGGTCCTCGCCGGTTGCATCGACCATCGTCCCCTCGTAGTTCGGTGCATCCTCGAGGTACTCGTCGATCGCCGTGGGGATGTCCTCGATCGTATCGCGACTCTCGTCGTCGCCATCGGCACAGCCAGCCAGGGCGGTGAGGGCGACGGTTCCGGTGACCGCGATGAATTTGCGGCGACTCTCATGGGTTGTCATACAGCCGGTGGTTAGCTTCCGTGGGGATAAGCAGCGTGGTATCACTGAACCAATAGTTATTGAACGACCGTGGATAACCCGACGCTATTCGAAACAGCAAAAAAGCCGAACCCGGACACTCCACCGGGAACTAGTCGTCCGATTCGACGTAGGGAAGCCCGTCGACCGTCGCCTCGACCTTGCTCATGTTCGAGTACATCAGCGCAGTGGTATCCCAGATTCCGTCGACGAGCGCTTCTTTCATCGAGCTATCGATTTCGACGTCGACCGTGGTATCGCCGTAGCTGACAGTTTCGTCCTCGACGTCGATCTCGACGTCACCGTCCGGGTGCTCGCGGATCCACTCCTGAAGATCCGTCACGGTTTCTTTGTCCGCCGTCGCGGCGGGGATGCCCAGTGACTTGCAGTTGTCCGCGAAGATCTCCGCGAACGTCTCGCCGACGACGCCGTCGACGCCCCAGCGCATCATGGCCTGGGGGGCGTGCTCCCGGGAGGAGCCACAGCCGAAGTTCTTGTTGACGACCGCGATCGACGCCCCCTCGTACTCGTTGAGCGGGTGGTCGTTGAACTCGCCGTCGTCGTCCCGCCGCGCGTCGTAAAAGAGGTAATCGGCCATGTTGTCGAAGGTGACCTCCTTCATGAACCGCGCGGGCAGGATCTGATCGGTGTCGATGTCGTCGCCGGGGATCGGGACGCCGGTGCCCGAAACCTCGGTGATGTGGTTCTCACCCGACATCAGTCTGCCACCTCCTCGACATCGTCGGCTCCAAGCACGTCCGACGGATCGTCGTCTATGAACTGTCGTGCGTCGGTGACCTCTCCCTCCACGGCCGCTGCGGCGACCATCGCGGGACTCATGAGGACGGTCTTTCCGTCCTTGTCACCCTGCCGACCGATGAAGTTCCGGTTCGAGGATGAGGCACAGACCTCACCCGCTTCGAGCTTGTCGTCGTTCATCGCCAGGCACATCGAACAGCCGGCACGTCGCCACTCCCAGCCGGCCTCGATGAACGTCTGGTCGATGCCGCGGGCCTCACACTCCTTGCGGACCGTCTCGGAGCCGGGGACTGCAAGTGCCTGAACGTCGTCGGGGACCTGCTGGCCCTCGATGATATCGGCGGCGACCTCGAAGTCCGAGACGCGACCGTTCGTACAGGTCCCAAGGAAGGCGACATCGACGTCGTAGCCGAGCATCGAGTCGCCCGGCGACAGCTCCATGTGATCGAGCGCCTGTTCGGCGGCCTCCTGTTCTGTCTGGGTGGGCAGATCCGAGGGAGCCGGAATCGGCTCGGATACCTCGATGACCTGTCCGGGGTTGATCCCCCAGGTGACCAGCGGGTCGATGTCGTCGACGTTGATCGTGACGACATCGTCGTACTCGGCGTCGTCGTCGCTTTTGATCGACTCCCAGTACTCGACGAGTTCGTCGAACGCCTCGCCCTCGGGGACGTACTCGCGACCGCGCAGGTACTCGTAGGTGGTCTCGTCGGGGTTGATATAGCCCGCACGAGCGCCGCCCTCGATGGACATGTTACAGATCGCGAGCCGACCCTCCATGCCGAGTTCCTCGATAGCGGGGCCACCGTACTCGTAGACGTGGCCGACACCCCCGTCGACGCCCAGTTCCTGAATGATCTTCATGATCACGTCTTTGGCGTAGACGCCGTCGCCGAGGCTCCCCTCGATCTCGATGCGGCGGACTTTCTGTTTGTCGGCGGCGATACAGCCGGTCGCGAGTACGTCGCGGATCTGGCTGGTGCCGATACCGACGCCGATCGAGCCGAATGCTCCGTGAGTCGCCGTGTGGCTGTCCCCGCAGGCAACGGTCATTCCGGGCTGGCTCAGCCCCAGCTCTGGCGCGACGACGTGAGTAATGCCCTGTTTCCCCGAGTCGAAGTCGAAGAAAGTGATACCGTTTTCGCTGGTGTTTTTCTCCAGAGCGCCCAGCATCTCCTCGGATTTCTCGTCTTCGAGGGGGCGTTTGCGTTTGTCCGCCTCGGTCGGGGCGATGTGGTCGGTCGTTGCGAACGTGCGGTCGGGGTACGCGACGTTGAGGTCCCGTTCGCGCAACATGCCAAACGCCTGTGGGCTCGTCACTTCGTGGACGAGATGCAGCCCGATGAACAGCTGATCCTGCCCGTTCGGCAGCTCCGTTACCTTGTGTTTCTCCCAGACTTTGTCGTACAGCGTTCCATCACTCATTATATACGTCCTCGTCGTTCGCGGCTACGTCAGACTGCCGGTTCCCGCCCCGCTCGAAGGCGGGGGCCGCTCCCTCGCCCTGCGGCGGGACGTGATCGACATCCGCCATTCGTTCGTCGTGCTGTTCGTCCTGTCCACCGTCGGTGACGACCGTTGGGCCGCGCTCGAACGAGCGGGCCGCGCTGGCGTCCCCGAACGGGTGGGTGTGATCGACGTCTCGCATGTTCTCAGTCATCTGCTGGCGCTTCCGCTTTTTCCTCCTCCCACGCGAACAGTTCGCGCAGGCTGCCGCCGACGTCCTCGATCTCCTGACCTTCCTCGGCGGCGCGCAGTTGTTTGTAGCTCGGTCGGTTCGTCTGGTTCTCGGTGATCCACTCGCGGGCGAACTCGCCGTTTTGAACCTCTTCGAGGACCTCCTCCATTCCCTCGCGGGCGTACTCCTCGTCGACGACGTACTCGCCGCGGGTGAGCCCGCCGTACTCGGCGGTGTCGGAGACGGAGTTCCACATCCCCATCAGCCCGCCCTCGTAGATGAGATCGACGATGAGCTTCATCTCGTTCATGCACTCGAAGTACGCCATCTCGGGGGAGTAGCCGGCGTCGACGAGCGTCTCGTAGCCCATCTTCATCAGCTCGGTGACGCCGCCACAGAGGACGGCCTGCTCGCCGAACAGGTCGGTTTCGACCTCCTCCTGGAACGAGGTCTCGATGACGCCGGCTCGCGTGCAGCCGATCGCCTCAGCGTAGGCAAGCGACTGGTCTTTGGCGTCGCCGGTCGCGTCCTGATACACCGCGATCAGGCCCGGGACGCCCTCGCCGCGCTGGTAGGTACGGCGCACGAGGTGGCCCGGCGATTTCGGCGCGACCATCGTCACGTCGACGTCCTCCGGCGGTCGGATCTGCCCGTAGTGGATGTTGAAGCCGTGAGCGAACTGCAGGGTGTCACCGGCATCCAGTCCGTCCTCGATCGCCTCGTACACTGCGGGCTGGATCGTGTCGGGGACGAGCATCTGGACGATGTCGGCCTCGGCGGCGGCGACGTCGGGCGTCTCGACACGTAGCCCCTCGCTTTCGGCCTCCGGCCACGAGGAGGAATCCTCGCGCAGGCCGACGATCACGTCGACGCCGCTGTCGTGCAGGTTGAGCGCGTGAGCGTGGCCCTGGCTCCCGTAGCCGAGAACGGCGACCGTCTTGTCTTCGATGTACGTGCTATCCGCGTCTTCGTCGCGATATACTGTCGTTGTAAATTCGTCTGCCATTGTAACTCTCAGTTGTCAGTCGTCGGCCGGCACTTCTTTGCTTTCCGGTTCTGCGATCGGCGGTTGCTCCGCCGCAGTTCGTTCGGCACCGCGGGCCAGCGCCGCAGTACCGGTGCGAACGATCTCCTCGATGCCGAAGCGCTCGAACGCGTCGATGGCGGCTTCGATCTTCTGCTGGCTCCCCGTCACCTGGACGGTGATCGTCTCCTGTCCAGCATCGACCGCCTGCCCGCCGTACATATCGGCCATCGCATTGACACGGTCGGGATGTGTCCCGTCGACCTTGATAAGGGCGAGGTTCCGACGGATCGCGTCGTGTGGCAACTCAGTCACCGAAACGACCGGGACGAGTTTCTGCAGTTGCTTTTTGGCCTGCTCGATGCCCGGCTCGGGCTCCTCGATGACGAGGGTGATCCGGGCGCGATCCTCGTCGGTCGTCGCGCCGACGGTCAGGCTCTCGATGTTGAACTGGCGACGGCTAAACAGCGAGGCAACGTTCGCGAGCACGCCCGGTTCGTGTGCCACCAGCGCTGACAGCACCGCGCGCTCGACGTCGGGCTCGGCTTCGGCGTCGGGATCGATCCGGATCCCTTGCGCGTTGCGTCGTCGCGACGTCTCCGGTCGTTCGCTCGGGTGCGGTCCCTCCAGTGCCTTGGAATCGATGTCGTCGCTCATTGTCAGATGTCGTCCAGCTGGCTTGCGTTCAGTGCGAACTTCCCGTTGTTGCCGCCGCTTGGAACCATCGGGTAGACGTTCGCCTGCGGGTCGATGCGGAAGTCGATGACAGTCGGGCCGTCGTACTCCATCGCGGCCTCGACGGCGTCTGCGACCTCGTCGTAGTTCTCGACGGCCTCGCCGTGGGCGCCGAACGCCTCGGCGAGCTTGTCGAACTCGGGACACCAGCCGTACTCCGAGGCGGCGTGTCGCCCCTCGAAGAAGGCGTCCTGCCACTGGCGAACCATCCCGATGTACTCGTTGTTCAACACGGCGACGGTGATGTCCATATTCTCGCGGACGGCGACGGACAGCTCCTGCATCGTCATCAGGAACGAGCCATCGCCCTCGAAGCAGATGACCTCCTGGTCGTCGTCGGCCGCGACGCGTGCGCCGATCGCCGCGGGCAGGCCATAGCCCATCGTCCCCAGCCCGTTCGAGCTGACGAACGTGCGCGGTTCGAGCCAGTCCCAGTACTGCCAGGCCCACATCTGGTGCTGGCCGACGCCGGTGGTGACGATCGCGCGATCGCTCGTGGCCTCGTCCAGGGCCTCGACGACGAACTCCGGCTGGAGCGGGCGGTCCTCGGGGACCGGGTAATCCATCGGGTACTCGTCCTTCCAGATCTGGCACTGCTCGCGCCACTCGTCGGCGTCGGGCGCGTGCTCGATCTCGGCGTCGAGCTGCTCGATCACCGTCCCCGCGTCGCCGATCAGCGGGTAGTCCGCGTGGACGTTCTTGCTGATTTCGGCGGGGTCGATATCGACGTGGACGATCTCGGCGTCGGGCGCGAACGTCTCGATGCCGCCGGTTAGCCGGTCGTCGAAGCGGGTCCCGATGCCGATCAGCAGGCTGGAGTGGTGCATCGCCATGTTGGCAAAGCCCGTGCCATGCATCCCGCCGCCCCACATCGAGAGCTCGTGGTCCTCCGGGAACGATCCGGTGCCCGGCATCGTCGTGACGACCGGGATCTCGTACTCCGTGGCGAACTCGTACAGCTCGTCGGAGGCTTCGCTTCGGATGACGCCGCCGCCAGCGAGGATCACCGGCTGTTCCGCGGCCTCGATGGCGCGTGCGGCCTCCGCGACGCTGTCCGGTTCGGCGCGCTCGGTGTACTGGTACGTGTCGGGCACCGTCGCCTCGCCGGGGTCGCTGTCGGTCTCGCCCAGCGTGATGTCCTTTGGCAGGTCGACCAGCGTCGGGCCGGGACGTCCCTCCCGGGAGAGGGCAAGCGCGGAGCCGACGTCGTCGCCGACCGTATCGGAATCGTCGGCGAAGATGTTGTGTTTCGTGATCGGATCGGTCACGCCGGTCGTGTCCGTCTCCTGGAAGGCGTCGTTGCCGACGAAGTTCGTCGGGACCTGCCCGGTCAGGGCGACGAACGGATCCGAATCCATCGAGGCGTCCGCGATTCCCGTGATGAGGTTGGTCGCGCCGGGACCCGATGTCGCCAGGCAGACGCCGGGGTCGTTTGCGACGACGCCGTAGGCGTCCGCGGCGTGAGCCGCACCCTGCTCGTGGGCCATCGTGACGTGGCTGAGCTGGTCGGAGCCGTACAGCGCGTCGTAGACGGGCATGATCGCGCCGCCCTGAACGCCAAAGAGGTGTTCGACGCCGTCGTTTTCGAGCGCGCGAACGACGGCTTCGGCTCCCGTGGTGACGGGTTGCTGGTCCGTTTCGGCGTCTTCCTCGTCGAACTCCGCGGCGTGTGCTGGTTCGCTCATGCACGATCACCTCGGGTCGATGTGGTAGTTGGCTGGCGATACTCTCGTCGTGGGGGTCGGGATCGGTACATGGTTCGAGCGGTGACTGTGTGATCTACGAGCGATGCGGGCCGGGTCGAAAACTGTGGTAGTGGTGGGGCTAGAAGGCCCCTACGATCACACCGAGAAGGCGTCGAACGGACCGGCTGCTGGCGGCGTCGAGCACACCAGCCGTGACGGTCCGTGTCATCAGTTGATTGTTGATGATCTTCGCGTATATATTTCTTGCGAGACACGGTGGGCAGGCTGGCTGGCAACTGCTCTGGGTTGTCACTACCGGCGAACCCGAACGCGGTCATCAGGCGCGGACCTCCTCGGTACGCTTGATACCCTGGTCGCGGGCGAACTCCTTCAGCATCTCCATTGTCACCCGCTCTTTTTCCGCGCCCCGGTTTTTCACCTTGCGGGTGACCGCCCGGACCTCCGTATCCGTCGGGGAGAAGCCGGCGTCCTCCAGCCGTTCACGCACCGAGTGGTTACCGGTGTGTTTGCCAAGCACCAGTTCCCGGTGTGCGCCGACCATCTGTGGGGTCATGACGCCCGGCTCGAACGTATCGGAGTTCTCGATGACGCCCGCGGCGTGGATCCCGCTCTCGTGGGAGAAGGCGTTTCCGCCGACGACCGGCTTGTTGCCCGGCACGTCGATCCCGCTTTTCTCCTCGACCAGCCGCGAAAGCTCCGTGATGCGGGTCGTGTCGATTCCGGTGTCGACCTGGTACACCGACTCGATCGCCATCACGAACTCCTCGTAGGCCGCGTTACCGGCCCGCTCGCCGATCGAGTTGACCGACACCTGGGCCTGCTTTGCGCCCGCCTCGATGCCCGAAAGGGCGTTGGCGGTCGCCAGCCCGAAGTCGTCGTGGGTGTGGACGTCGACGTTCGCGTCGGTGTGTGCCACGACCGTGCTGATCAGGTCGTAGAACCGGCGCGGGGTCGCGACGCCACAGGTATCGGGGATGTTGATCCAGTCGGTTCCGGCCTCGGATACCTCCTCGATCACCTCGATCAGATAGTCCTCGTCGGTACGGGTCGCATCCATCGGCGAGTACATGCAGGTCAGGCCCGCATCCTTCACTCGCTCGACGGCGGCGACCGAACGCTCTACTACTTCCTCGCGGGTCGCGTGCATCGAATCCTCGATCTGGACGTCGCTCGTCGAGGAGAACACGTGGACCATCTCGACGCCGCTGTCGATGGCGGCCTCGATGTCCTTGTCGACGACCCGGGCCAGACCACAGGTCGTCGTTGACGTGTGTTTTGCGATGTCACGCACCGCCTCGAACTCCGCGTCGGAGTTGACGGGGAACCCGGCCTCGATGACGTGGGTGCCCATCTCGTCCAGCACCGCCGCTATCTCGCGTTTGTCTTCGTACGAGAATGACGTGCGGGGTGACTGCTCTCCGTCGCGGAGTGTGGTGTCGAAAACGCGTGCTGACTCAATTTCGTCAGTGGAATCTAACGTGCCCTGGAAGAACTCGACCCCCCTGACTGGTGTCAGAGGACGAATCCATGGACGCTTGGTCGGACATGGTACCTCAATGAATCACGTCTTCACATATAAGCGTGTCGTTCGTTCGCCCACTCACACCCACGAACCGGGACGCAAATATTACAATTCCACAGTTGGACCCCGCTCCGTCGAACTGAGAAGGTTTTTTCTCGGGGGGGTGCCTCGGGTGGGATATGTCCGATTTCAACCTCGATCTCCGGTCGGTCGAAGACCACCTCGAGGACGAAGACGACGGCGAGAGCTTCGAGGGCCGTGTTGTGCTGGGTGTACTCGACGGCTCCACCGATCCCGAGGAGTGGCTCCGGACCGTCCTCGGCGGGAACGTGCTGGTGCTCAACGTCGACGGCGATGTCAACGAGCTGGCCGCCGGATTTGCCCGGGAGGTGCGCGACGAGGACGGCGAGCTCGTCCACTTCCGGGGGTTCCTGATCGTCACGCCGCCCGGCGTCGAGATCGATCGCGACCGGCTGTAGCTCAGTCCGTTCCGTAGGCCCGGTTGAACCGGCTCTCCGAGAGCAGTAGCTCCTCCATCGCTGGCATGTGTTTGACGTTGAAGACGACTTTCGTATCCTCGGTCACCGGCGCAGTGATACAGGAGAGTCGAATCCCACGGTCGACCATCTCCTGGCTGAGGACGTGGCTCGTCGGGATCGGCACGTCCCCGTCGATTACCGCGACGGCACAGTTCGAGCAGGCCCCGCCCCGACAGGCGAACGGCCAGGCTAGCCCGGCGTTTTCTGCGGCTTCGAGCAACGTTTCGTTCTCTTCGACGGTAATATCCCCGTAGTCGGCCTGCCCCAGATCGGCGTCGGCCGCCTTCTCGAACAGATCCTCGTCGTCGAGGCTCCAGCCGTGCTCGTCGAGGCGCTCGTAGTTGAGAAACTCCACGCGGTACTGTGGGCGGTCGTCGGTCTCCTCGACCGGAGAACTGCCCTCGTGGACCGACACCGGACTGACCTCGCCCGCCTCGATCCGCTCGTAGGCGGTCTTGACGGCCTGGAACGCCCGGGCTGAACCGCCGTGGTCGGGGTGGGTCTCCTTGACACGTTCCCGGTACGCCGCCAGCAGTTCGTCCTGGCTCGCGTCCCGCGTAACGCCGAGGATGTCGTAGGGCGATGCCACAAACGTGGCTTACGGTCGGTGGTATATATTCCCTGCTTTCGACCCGTCGCCGCTATCGGTTGGTATCTATACTTCGAAATCTGTAGCAACAAACTACGAAAGTTGTAGTGTTACGCTTCGATAACTGTAGTAACGGCCTCGAACAGCCGTAGCTGGCCCACTTCCCCGGCGACGGCAGGGCTTATGCACATCGACCCCTCAGTATTTGATACAAAAATGCCCATCAAAGCGAGCGGTGACGCAGTTTTGGAGAAGACGGTCGAGTGGGACGGCGGGATGAGCTGGATCGCCTATCCCGACGAGGGGATGGAACGCGCCAGTCACGCAATCGTCGTCGACGACGAGGTGTGGCTCGTCGATCCGGTCGACGCCGAGGGTCTGGACGACGCCGTCGCGGAGTACGGCCCCGTCGCGGGCGTCGTCGTCCTGCTCGATCGGCACAAACGCGACAGCGCCGCGGTCGCCCGCCGTCACGACGTGCCCGTCTACGTCCACGAGTCGATGGACGACGTGGCCGCGGCGCTCGACGCCGACATCGAGCGGTTTGCCGACGCGTTACCGGGCACGCCGTTCGAGGTTATCCCGGTCGTCGACAGCCGCGTCTGGAAGGAGATCGCGCTGTACGACGCCGACGGTGGGACTCTCGTCGTCCCCGAATCGTTCGGGCGAGCGAGCTACTTCGTGACCGCGGACGAGCGCGTCGGCGTTCATCCGATGCGTCGCGGAACACCGCCACGGGAGGCCTTCGAGAACGTCGACGCCGACCGGCTGCTCGTCGGTCACGGCAGCCCCGTTCTGGAAGATACCACACGGGCGATGCGAGACGCGCTCGCGGGCTCACGCAAGCGGATGCCGCGGCTCTACCTTTCAACGGCACGATCGATGTTGCCGTTCTGAACTGTCGGGAGCCGATATCGTTAACAGGGACTCCCCGCAAGGAAAACACAGTGAACCGTGACACGGACGTCTTCGTGACCGAGGGGCTAGTCGAGGCGTTGCTGGAGTACGCCGCACAGGAGGACCCCGAGTCGTTGAGCATGGCGCTGTCGGTGACGCCTGCGGGCGAACTCGATGGCGCCGACCGGCTCGACGAGGACACGCCTGTGTTTACGGACCTGTACGTCCCACAACAGGATCGGTCGGTAAACGCCGTTTTCGGGATGGACTTTACCATTCCGCCCAGACAGACGCAGGGTCGATTCCTCTCACATCCCGATGGCACAGCTGACGTGACGCGCGAGGACGATCTACACGAGGTGATGCTCGTCGCCGTCCCGCCGTGGGAACGGGACGGGATCCGGGTGTTCAATCGTTCGGGGGAGCGATTGTCGCTTGCCATCCTCGACGCCGTTCCGCCCGCGGACCCGTTCGAGGACGAGTACTACGGATAGGAGACTACTCCAGATAGCCCAGATCGTTCAGCTGCTCGGCGATCTCCTCGAACTCGGCCTCGGTCAGCTCGCCGCGTTGCTGGTGCTGGATGACGATGCTTCTGAGCATGAATCGCACGAGATCGCTGGTACTCGAAAAGCTCGTTCCGTCGATCGTCTCTTCGACCCGGTCGGCGAGGTCTTTCGGGATCGAAACCGTGGTGTAATCGGTCACGACCTGACGTTGGCGGGAGCCGCCGATAGACCTTGCGACCGACTCGGCTCCGAGCCGACAAGCACAGGGTTGATTTGGGGGGACGTATCTGTGTTAGGTATGGCAGCCCGTCCACCGGATAGTGGCACCGAGGAACCGGACGCGATCGAGTTCGGTATCGCAGCGGTCGACGCCCGACTCGAAGAGACAGATCTGACCTTTCCGGCGACCGACGAGGATATCGTCGACGCGATCCAGAACGAGTCCATCCCGTTCAATACGCACGGATTCACCATGGATCTCCGGACCGCACTCGAGGAGACCGGGCGATCGGAGTTCGACTCCGAACAGGAGCTACTCAACGCTCTGTATCCCGTCTTCGAGGAGCGCCGGAACTCGACGTCGGTCGGGCTGCTCGCGCAGGTGCGCGAAATGCTACCCTTCTAGTCGTCTTCCTCGGCGATCCGCTCGATTCGTCGGCGCTGCTCGCGGTGGAGCGTGACGATCATGTCCGAGAGGACGCCAAACATCACGATCTGCACGCCAAGGAGGATCGTAAAGGCAGACAGCAATGCGAGGACCTCGTGGCTGATCCCCTCGAAGAACCAGCGATAGCCGACGTACAGGCCGAGTGCGACACCCACTGTTCCGCTCGCCAGCCCGATCGAACCGTAGTACAGCATCGGATTGTTGAGCTTTGCCAGCCGATAGAGCGTGAGCACGATTACTGCGCCGTCCCGGAGCGGATGCAGGTTCGTCTCCGAGTCCTCCGGTCGCGGCCCGTACGTGATGGGGACCACCTCGATGTCGATCCCCTGGCGGACGCATTCGACTGCCAGTTCAGTCTCGATCCCGAAGCCGTTCGCCGAGAGGTCGAGTTGCCGGACCGAGTCAGTGGTAAACGCCCGATACCCGCTGAGGACATCGGTGAGGTTGCGGTGATGAACCGCGGCGAACGCTCGATTGATCAACCGGTTCCCGAGGCGGTTGAGCCGTGACATCGCTCCGGGTTCCATGTCGGCAAACCGGTTGCCGATGACGTGTTCCGCCCGCCCGTCCCGAAGCGGTTCGAGCATGGTTGCCGCGTCCTCGGGTCGGTACGTTCCGTCCCCGTCGACGAGCAACACGTACTCGGTCTCGATTCGGTCGAGTGCTTCCGTCACTGCCTGACCTTTGCCATCGCCACGCTGTTCGAGGATGTCAACACCGTGTTCGCGTGCGACCCTGCGTGTCCCGTCGGTGGACCCACCATCGACCACCAGGAAGCGCTCGTATCCTACCGATCGGTACCCATCGATCACGTCGCCGATGGTCGCGGCCTCGTCGAGGGTCGGAATCAACACACAGACGTCCTCGGTCATCGTTCCGGGATGCTCACCACGCCCGCAAAAACCTTGCTGGTCAGTGGCCTCGTGAACGGGTTCCCGATCCTCAACGCCACCACGCCAAAGTATTCAAATCAGGACGAGGACGTTCACCCGTGACTCTCACAGACGACCCCGAAGACTCGCTTGCCGTCCAGTCCTCCAGAACAGAGGTGATGCGACCGTGAAGGCGGTGGTTCTCGCCGCAGGCGAGGGGACGCGGATGCGACCGCTGACCGCAACCCGTCCCAAGCCGATGCTGCCGGTCGCCGGCAAACCGCTCGTCGAGCACGTCCTTGACACCGCCGCCGAGTACGTCGATGGCTACGTGCTGATCGTCGGCTACCGAGCCGACTCGATCCGTGACCACCTCGGCAGCGAGCATCTCGGCAAGCAGATCGAATACGTCGAACAGTCCGAACAGCGCGGTACCGCCCACGCGATTCAGCAGGCCGAACCACACGTCGACGAACGGTTTCTCGCCCTCAACGGGGACGTGATGCTCGATGACGGGCTCGTCGCGAAACTCGCCAGCGCGGAGACAAACGCCATCGCGACGATGCACGTCGACGATCCGACCGCGTACGGCGTGGTTTCCCGGGATGGCGACCGGGTGACCGACATCGTCGAGAAGCCGTCCGATCCCCCCTCGACCCTCGCCAACCTCGGCCTCTACGGCTTCGAGCCGACGATCTTCGAATACATCGATCGGACGGGACGAAGCGAGCGCGGCGAGTACGAGATCACCGACTCGATCGAGCTGGCGATCACTGAGGGTCACCGGGTCGTCGCGGTCGAACACACCGGCCGCTGGCTCGACGTGGGGCGACCCTGGGAGCTGCTCGCGGCGAACGAGCACCTGCTCGACGGCTACTCGCGGCGCGTTCGCGGGACTGTCGAGGAGGGGGCGACGATCAACGGCGACGTCATTATCGAGGACGGGGCGCGCGTTCGCGCCGGAGCGTATCTGGAGGGTCCCCTCCTCGTCCAGTCCGGGGCGGATATCGGACCGAACGCATACGTCCGTGGATCGACCGTGGTCGGACGGGACGTCCGGGTCGGCAACGGCGTCGAAATCAAGAACTCGATCCTCATGGCCGATTCCAGCGCCGGCCATCTCTCGTACGTTGGCGACTCGGTGATCGGTGCCGGTGCGAACCTCGGCGCGGGAACCATCGTCGCCAACCTCCGCCACGACGACCAGTCGGTCCGAATGGCGGTCAAAGGTGAACAGGTCGACACCGGCCGCCGAAAGCTCGGCGTCGTCCTCGCCGACGGTGTCAAGACCGGGATCAACACGAGCCTCAACGCCGGGACGAAACTCGGCGTCGGCGCGATGACGAGGCCGGGAGAAGCGGTGATGTCGGATCGCGGGGACGGGCTCTGAACTCTCACGGCTGAGGCCGGTGGGATTCCTCAGCGTTAGTTCTGGGGACGGCCGAAGCCGTGGGCTTTCGCCTCGCTACCGCTGTAATCGAAGCGGTCGTTTCCGGCTCACACTTCGAGCGAGTTTCGACAACAGTTTTAGGACGGGGCCATTCACTTCGATCAAATGAGCAACTGTATCATCTGTGGCAAGCCCGTCGATGGGCTCGTCTGTAGCACACACGAAGAGGATGTCGCGTTCGAGTTCCGCGGTAACTCGCCAGACCAGCTGACGCCGAACCGATACTACAAGGGCGAGGTCGATGGCTTTGCGGAGTTTGGCGTCTTCGTCAATATCGGCGATAGCGTTACCGGACTTCTCCATCGCAGCGAACTCGACAAGCGACTCGATAGCCTCGACTGGGACACCGGCGACGACATGTACGTCAAGGTCAAATCGGTCCGTGATAACGGCGACGTCGATCTTGGCTGGTCTATCCGGCAGGACGACCGGGACTTCCGTGGGCGGCTTATCGACGCACCGAGCGGCGACAAGAAGTACGAGGACGAGTCGGGAAACGCGGATGAGTCGTCGGCCGCGGTCGACGACGACACAACATCCTCCGACGAGTCGCATACCCAGGAACCGGCGGCAACTGGCAGTGGCGCGACGCAGATAGCAGCGGGATCGAACGAGACGTCCGCAACCGAAGACACGGCTTCGACCGACGGAGCGACGGCGGTCGACGAGGCAGTCGAGTCGCTCACCGACGAGCCTGAGACGGCAGCCGAGGAGCCACAGGCCGAACGCGGCGATGCCGAAGTGGCCGACGTACCGACGGACGACGAGCCAGAAGTGATCGAACGGTCGGAGATCGATACTCTCGGTGATCGTGTCGGCGATCGCGTCCGAATCGAGGGTGAGGTCGTGAGCGTTCGACAGACCAGTGGCCCGACGATCTTCGAGCTACGAGACGAGACCGGTACGGTCGAGTGTGCTGCCTTCGAGGAGGCTGGCGTTCGCGCCTATCCCGAGGTCGAGACCGACGACTTCGTCAGGCTCGATGGGGAGGTCGAACTTCGTCGCGAAGAGCTGCAAGTCGAGACGGAGGCACTGATGGAGCTGACCGGTGGCGAGCGCGCTGTGGTCGAGGAGCGGCTCCGTGCCGCGCTGTCGGAGGCCGCCCGCCCCGACGAGATCGACTTGCTGGCCGATCACGGAGCAGTGGCGGCAGTCGAGGATGGGATCGAAGCCGCCAGCACGGCGATCCGCCGGGCGATCATGGCTGGCCGACCGATCGTCGTCCGACACAGCGCGACGGCAGACGGCTACGCTGCAGGTGGCGCGCTCGAACGCGCTGCGCTCCCGCTGATCCGTGCGGAACACGACAGACAGGACGCCGTCTACAACTACTTCAACCGCCGACCGCTCGAAGGGCACATCTACGACATGGAGGCGGCGACCAACGACGTGACGAACATGCTGGAAGCTCGTGACCGACACGGCGAACAGCTCCCACTCGTCGTGCTCGTGGATGTCGGCAGCACGAAGGAGTCGGCGGACGGCTACGAGCTGCTCGACATCTACGATGTCGAACGCGTGGTCGTCGATACACACGCGCCGGACGAAGGCATCGATGCCGCGGTCGACACGTTCGTTTCGACCGAGGGTGTCACGACGCCCGCGCTCGCGGCGAACGTCGCCGCGGCAGTCAATCCGGACGTTCGAGCGGACCTCCAGCACGTTCCCGCAGTCGGCTACTGGGAGGACACACCGGAGGAGTACGTCGACCTCGCCACCGAGGCTGGCTACGACGGGACGGATGTCCGCGAGCTCCGCGAGGCTATCGCGCTGGAGGCGTTCTACCAGACCTACCGCGACAAACGGGAACTGATCACCGATCTACTGTTCGAGCGCGCCGAAGGGCTCGCCGGGCACGTCAGCGAGCAGTTCCGCACGAAACTCGACACCGAAGTCGAGACCGCAGAGCGCAACCTGACCACGCGAGAGGCCAGTGGCGTCCACTTTGCCGTTCTCGACACTGATGCGTACACCCACCAGTACGACTTCCCGACGACGACGCTGCTCGTCGACGCGTTACACCGCCGCGAGAGTGAGGCGCTCGGCACGCCGCTCGTGACGCTGGGGGTCGACAACGACGAGATCCACGTCCGCAGCTCGGTGGGACTCGACGTCCGCGAGATCGCCGACGAGGCCGCCGAACGCGCCGAGAACGCCGCAGTCTCCGCGGTGGGTGGCCGGGACGGTCACATCGAGTTCCTCGCGGGCGGTCGTGACGACGTGCTCGAAGCCGTCATCGCCGCCATCGCGAGCGAGCTGTAACCAGTCGATACTCTTATTCGCCGCAAGTCGCTCTGATCCAGTAATGAGTACCGAGTCGGACGCCACCGAAAGCGAGGCGTTCGAGAACGCCTGTGCGGAACTGGTCGATCGGATCCTCGCTGGCGATGTCGAACGCGAGGATCTAGAGAGCGCAAAGCTCGATGTGTGTTCGGAGTACTCCTCGCCGAAGGTGCCCAAACACACCGACTTGCTTGATTACGCACCACAGGAGCGCCGCGAGGAACTCGAGGCCGTCCTGCAGCGCAAACCGGTCAGAACGGCCTCTGGCGTCTCGCCAGTGGCGATCATGACGAGCCCACACAACTGCCCACACGGGAAGTGTCTGTACTGTCCCGGCGGGCCCGGCTCGGAGTTTTCGAGCTCCCAGAGCTACACCGGCCACGAACCCGCGGCGGCCCGCGGCGAGCAAAACGATTACGACCCGTACGGGCAGGTCACCCTGCGGCTCCACCAGCTCCGGGAGATCGGCCACCCCGTCGACAAGGTCGAGCTGATCCTGATGGGCGGGACGATGACCGCCCGCAGCCACGACTACCAGGAGTGGTTCGTCAAGCGCGCCCTGCAGGCGATGAACGACTACGATCTGGACAGCGATCCGTCACCGGCCGAGGAAGTTAGCTTCGCGCCCGATCCCGAAGACGTCGAGTTCGAGTATCTCGAAGACGTCATCGCCCGCAACGAAACGAACGAGATCAGAAACATCGGGACGACGTTCGAGACCAAGCCCGACTGGTGTGATCCCGAGCAGATCGATCGGATGCTCGATCTGGGCGGCACGAAAGTCGAAGTCGGTGTCCAGACGACGTTCGAGCGGATCAACCGCGAGATGCATCGGGGCCACGGCGCGCAGGCGTCGATCGACGCCAACCGCCGACTGCGAGATGCGGCTTTCAAAGTCGGCTTCCACATGATGCCCGGCCAGCCAGGGATGTCCCACGAGATGTGTCTCGAGGATTTCCGCCGGCTGTTCGAAGACGAGGAGTGGAAACCCGACTACCTGAAGATCTACCCGACGCTGATCGTCCGTGGCACCCGCACCTACGACATGTGGCACGACGGCGAGTACGACCCACTGACCAACGAGGAGGCCGCCGAGATCGTCGCCGAGATCATGTCGATGATCCCCCGGTACACCCGGCTCCAGCGCGTCCAGCGGGACATCCCAGCGGATTTCATCGACGCCGGGGTCTGGAAGTCCAACCTCCGCCAGCTCGCCTGGAAGGAGATGGACAAACACGGCTGGGAGTGTGAGGATATCCGGTCCCGCGAGGCAGGGATGAACGACGAGGAGCCCGAGAACATCGAACTCGACGTGATGACCTACGAGGCAAGCGGCGGGACGGAACACTTCATCAGCTTCGAGGACTTCGAGAAGGACATCTTGGTCGGGTTCTGTCGGCTTCGGTTCCCGAACGAGCCCGTCCGCCGGGAGCTGCAGGACGCCGCGCTGGTACGAGAGCTCCACGTCTACGGCAGCGAGGCGGCGATCGGACAGGATGCAGCGGGTGACCAGCATCAGCACAAGGGGTATGGCCGCCGCCTGATCGAGACTGCGGAGGAACTGGCCGCCGA